>CAJIAZ010000149.1_pt1 | contig 15808 bp, 12 predicted proteins | sample 9199181 | NCBI WGS metagenome assembly CAJIAZ01 (sample SAMEA7708285, study PRJEB35096) | sediment metagenome | biome: marine neritic benthic zone biome [ENVO:01000025]; feature: sediment [ENVO:00002007]; material: shallow marine sediment [ENVO:03000034] sea grass bed [ENVO_01000059] ...
ACGAAAAGCGCTTCGCGATCCCATTGCTGTTGTCGAGCATCGTGCTGTTCTATGCAGGCGCGTCGTTCGCCTACTATGTCGTGTTTCCGCTGATGTTCGGTTTCTTCGCAGCCGCTGCGCCCGAAGGTGTAACGATGATGACCGACATCAGCTCATATCTCGATTTCGTTCTGACGTTGTTTTTTGCGTTCGGCATTGCATTCGAGGTGCCGATTGCGACTGTCATGCTTGTCTCGACGGGCCTCGTTTCGGTTAAGACGTTGCGACGGGCGCGCGCCTATGTGTTTCTCGGCGCGTTCGTCGCCGGCATGTTCCTGACGCCGCCAGATGCGATCTCCCAGACACTGCTGGCTGTCCCCGTGTATCTGCTCTACGAGAGCGGCCTCGTGCTCTGCCGTATTCTCGGCGCGGAGCGCGCCGAGCCGCAGGAAGAAAGCAGCGCGAGCTAGCGCACGATCCGGCGTCTCCCAAAGACTCGTTAGGACCCCAATCGATGAGCAGCGTCGCGCGCAGCGTTGGATCAAAAGCTCAAGCTGAATTTCTCGGCCACCCGCGCGGCCTGAGCACCTTGTTTTTCACCGAGATGTGGGAGCGCTTCAGCTATTACGGCATGCGCGCGCTGCTCGTGCTGTTCATGGTCGATCAGATCGAGGACGGAGGACTCGGTTTTACCGATCAGACAGCGACGGCGATCTACGGTCTATACACGGCAGCGGTCTATCTACTGTCGCTTCCAGGTGGCTGGATCGCCGACCGGGTGACGGGCGCACAGCGTGCCGTTTGGCTCGGCGGAATCGTCATCATGTCGGGTCATTTCGTGCTTGCGATACCTGGCCTCGGCACTTTTTTCCTCGGCCTCATCCTCGTCGTGCTCGGCACGGGACTGCTGAAACCAAACATCAGTGCGATCGTCGGCGAGCTCTATGGCTTGAGTGACGAGCGCCGTGACGCTGGGTTTACGATCTTCTACATGGGTATCAACGTCGGTGCAGCGCTCGGGCCGCTGGTCTGCGGCCTGCTCGCGCGTGACAGCTGGCACTACGGTTTCGCGGCCGCCGGCGTCGGTATGCTCGTCGGGCTAATTCAGTTTCGCGCCACTCGTACACACTTGGGCACTGCTGGGCTCGAGCCCGATCTCGCGCCGGCTGCGGGCGGCATGCGGCGCAACACGTGGATCGGAGTGGCAGCGTTTCTCGCAGGAATCGCCGCGTTGCTCGCGGCTGGGTTGACGGGCGCGGTCCAGTTCGACGCGGTGCTGCTCGCTCAATGGGCAGGTTACGCGATCGGCGCAGTCGGTCTACTCTACTTCGCCTACCTCATTTTACTCGGCGGCCTGACGCGTGAAGAGCGAGGGCGCGTCGTCGTCATATTTGCGTTGTTCTTGGCCGCAGCGATGTTCTGGGCCGGGTTCGAGCAGGCGGGCTCATCGTTGAACCTATTTGCCGAGCGCTACACGATCCGAGAGTTCGGTGCGTTCGAGATTCCGGCTGCCTGGTTCCAATCGCTGAATCCGATCTTCATCATCGTGCTCGCGCCGCTGTATTCGATGTTGTGGGTAGCGCTTGCACGCCGTCACTTGAATCCCGCCGCGCCTCTAAAGTTCGCCGCCGGGTTGATGATTCTCGGTGCGGGCTTTGCTGTCATGATCGGTGCCGCGAGGCTCGTGGCGGGTGGCGACCAAGTGCTGCCAACCTGGCTGTTCTTCACCTATCTCCTGCATACGATGGGAGAGCTCGCATTGAGTCCGGTCGGCTTGAGCTCGGTCAGCAGGCTCGCACCACGGCGTTTCGTTGGTCAGATGATGGGTGTTTGGTTTCTGGCGGCCTCTCTCGGCAACATCATCGCGGGTTTGATCGCCGGGGAGTTCAATGCCGATGCGGTCGAGGAAATGCCCGACCTGTATCTACAGATCGTTTTGACGACCGTTGGATCGGGTCTGTTACTCGCCGTATGCGCGAAGCCACTAAAGCGCTTGATGGGCGACAGACACTGATCCGTTGCGTAGACCTCGGTTGGCCAACGCGTGCGATAGGTTTGCAGCGCGGCTAATACGCAATCGCGTAACAATCCCGCCGCGGGTCGGCGCCCGCGATGCGATTGCCCGTGGCCGGGTCGATGAGCACGACCGTTGCGCATCCCGACATGCCGAAAGCGCGCAAGCGCTCGACTGCATGGCCTCGCGCGTCGAGTTCTTCATAGACGGAATCGGCTACAGGGGCCTCGACACCGAGGCGGTTGAAGCCAGCACTGTGCGGCCAGAAAGAACCGAAGAAATGGGACGTTTGAACGCGTGGCCGCTCGATTGCGGCGTGCAGGTTCGGATACCAGTCGTCCCAGAACTCGACGATGCTCAGGAAAGCTTGAAGGATCGTCTGTTCCTGATTGTCGCCGCCCGGCGTTCCGATGGCCATGAACGGCTCGCCGTCCTTGAACACGATGCTCGGCGTTAGGCTGTAGCGTGGCCGCGCGCGCGGTCGAAGTTGATTGGCGCGCGTCTCGTCGAGCCAGAACTGCTCGCCGCGCACGCTAAGGCCAATTCCAGTATCACCGAGGATCACGGAACCGCCGATCCAGCCACCGCTCGGCGTCGCGTCGAAGATGTTGCCTTCGTCGTCAATGATCGCGACGTGCGTCGTGTCTTTACTGACGCCGGCCGAGTCGCGGCCAAGCGACGCCATGAGCTGGGCTGAACGAGGGCTGCGAAGCGCCGATGCGTCCGCTAAATCCGCACGCCAAAAGTTCCACTGTTCGACGTTCGGATCGAACGGCAACGGGTCGCCGGCAACGTATGCCGCCGACGCTCGGTTCGGATCGATTAGCGAGGCGCGGTCGGCGGCGTACGCTTTCGACAGCAAACCTTGGCCAGGCACGTCGACGAAGGCCGTGTCGGCGTAGTAGCTGTCTCGGTCCGCGAAAGCGAGTTTCATCGCCTCGGCGATGGTATGAAAGTAATTTGCGCTGCCGTGTCCCATGGCGCGCAGATCGAAGTTCTCCAAAATATTCAGCATCTGCAAAAGCGCGGGCCCCTGACTCACGAAGCCGTGCTTGTAGACCGTGTAATCGCGATAGGTCGTCTGTGCGGGCGCTTCGATGCGGGCGAAGAACTCCGCAAAGTCCGCAAGCACGAACGGCGTGCCATGGTCTTCGAGGAACGCAACCATCTCGCGGGCAATATCGCCGGCATAGAAGCGCTCGCGTGCCGCAACGATGCCGGCTTCGCGGCCGCGATCGGCGCCAGCGCGCTCGGCCTCGACCATACGTCGAAGCGTTGCGGCGAGCGTCGGCAGCTTGAGCGTGTCGCCGGCCTCGTAGAAAGACCCGTCCGGCTTCAACCAGTACTGCCGGTTGCTGGGCCATTGGCCGATGAACTCGATCTCGCGTCGGATAGCGGCGGCCGTGCTCGGCCGCAAGGGAAATCCATTCTCCGCATACTCGATCGCTGAGGCGCTCACGGCCTCGAAGCTCATTGTGCCCCAGCGCTCCAGCACGGTTAGTGCAGCGTGCACGGCACCGGGCACGACGGCAGGATCGAGACCGTAGCCTTCGAGTGTCTTATCGCGAGACCGATACCAGTCGATATCGGCTGCTTGCGCAGCCCAGCCTTGCCCGATCACCGAGACGACCTCGTCGTCGCTGCGCGGATAGACGAGCACGAGCGCCTCGCCGCCGAGGCTGAAGAGGTCTTGCTCGAGCACGCCGCCTGCAATGAGCGCCGCTGCGCCGGCATCGAATGCATTGCCGCCTTGCAGGAGAATTTTCAACGCCGCGGCTGTCGTTAGCGGGTGGCCTGTCGAGATACCAGCTTGTGTCCCTATGACAGCAGGGCGCAGTGCTGCGTCGACTGGCCGCTGATCCTGGACGGGCACTTGCGCAACGGCCTCGCCCAACAGATTCGTCGCGATGGCGATACACAGCGGTAAACGCGCGTGCTCGAGCACGTGAAACATACGAACCCCCTCACCTGGCTCATCATCACCGGGGCCGATGCGACGCCCCGATTCCAATCAAGGATAGCAGTACCGACGCGATACGGTAGTGGTTGATCGATGCCAAAGGTTTTTGCCGTAGCGTATGATGGAGCGCAGCCGCAGAGACGGCCAGGCACGGCCGGCGCGAGCAGGAAAAAAAGAGGGAACAACAAAGAGGGGAGGCCCACATGGCTGCTGCTCAACCGCTACCGCAACTAACGGTCAAGGCGATCGTCCTCGGTCTCGTCCTGTCCATGGTGCTTGCTGGTGCGAATGCCTATCTCGGTTTGTTCGCAGGCATGACCGTTTCTGCCTCGATTCCCGCGGCCGTCATATCGATGGCTGTGCTGAAACTGTTCAGGAACTCGAACATCCTCGAGAACAACATCGTGCAGACGGCGGCATCGGCCGGAGAGTCCATTGCAGCTGGCGTGATATTCACGATTCCCGCGCTGATCATCCTCGGCTACTGGAACGTCTTCGACTACATGTGGGTCACAGTCATCGCAGGCCTTGGCGGGCTGCTCGGCGTCATGTTCACGATCCCGCTGCGGCGCTCGCTCATCGTCGAGGAGCAGCTCAGATATCCTGAAGGCACTGCCACGGCCGAAGTGCTCAAAGTCGGCGCGGCACCCGGGCAGGGCGCGAAGCTTCTTGCCCTTGCTGGCGCGCTCGGCGCTGTGACGAAGCTGTTCGAGACTGGCTTGCGAGTCTGGGCCGGTACGGCGCAGGCGGCGACCTACGTCGGGTCGAGCACGATCGCTTACGTCGGTATGAACCTCTCACCGGCACTCGTGAGCGTCGGCTATATCGTCGGCCTCAACATCGCCGTGCTGGTTTTTCTCGGCGGCGCGATCTCATGGTATGTGGCGATCCCAATCTACTCGACGTGGCTGCTCGACGGCGATCCGGGGCTTGCTGCGCAGTTTGCCGGTGGCATCGAGGCGGGCGATCTCGCCTACGCGATCTGGACTTCACAGATTCGTTATCTCGGTGTCGGCGCGATGCTCGTCGGTGGCGTTTGGGCATTGATCTCAATGCGCGGCTCACTGATCTCCGGTGTCGTCAGCGGCCTAAAAGCCGAGAGGCGCAGCGCAACGGTGGCCTACGATCACACGCAACACGACACACCGATGCGGCTCGTGTTCATCGGGATTGGCGTATTTATCGTGCCGATCTTCGTCGTCTATCAGACGATCGTTGCCAATGTCGGCATCGCGCTTGCAATGACGATCGTCATGGTCATCGCAGGGTTCCTCTTCTCATCGGTCGCAGCCTATATGGCCGGACTCGTCGGCTCCTCGAACAATCCGATCTCCGGCATTACGATCGCGACGATTCTGTTCACGTCGCTCTTGTTGCTCTGGCTCATGGGTGGCGAAGCGCTCAATGGCCCGGCCGCGGCGATCATGGTCGGTGCCGTCGTATGTTGCGCAGCAGCGATCGCGGGGGACAATCTGCAGGATTTAAAGGCAGGCTTCATCGTTGGTGCGACGCCCTGGAAGCAACAGGTCATGCAGGGTGTCGGCGTCGTCAGCGCTGTGCTCGTCATGGCGCCGATATTGAACCTACTACTCCAGGCGTACGGCATCGGTGTGCCGACCGCCGATCAGCCCGATGCGCTGCTGGCACCGCAGGCGACACTCATGGCGTCGGTCGCCGAAGGTGTTTTCGGTGCCGGTTTGCCCTGGGGAATGATCGCAGCAGGTGCGGGTGTCGGTGCCGGAATCGTTGCGCTCGACGAATACCTCAAAGCGACCGACGCTGCGTGGCGCGCACCCGTGCTTGCGGTCGCCGTCGGTATCTACCTGCCGCTAGAGCTCTCCACGGCAATCCTGCTCGGCGGCCTGATCGCTTACGCGGCGAGTCGGCGAGCTGAAGCCGGCGCCGGCGACTCAGCGCTGGCAAAGCGCAACGGAATGCTCTTCGCGTCGGGCTTGATCACCGGTGAGGCCTTGATCGGTATCGCGATGGCGGTTCCTATTGTGTTGACAGGTAATCCGAACGTCATCGCAATCGACGCCAACGTTCCGAGCTTCGTCGGCCTTCTCGTCATCGCCGGCCTCGCTGGTTGGCTCTACAGGGTCGGTACGAGAAGCGAATAAGCGCTGCGTGGTTCAGCGTCGAAAGAAAAGATTGACGAGCAACGATAGCGCTAGGCTCACGATGATCATTGACGTGATCGGTATGAAGATACGTGTCTGGCCGCGTTCGATCTGGATGTCGCCCGGTAGCCGGCCGAACCAGTTGAGCAGTCCAGGCGCGTACATCAATGCGAGCCCGATGAGCAGCAGCGAAATGCCTGCGATGATGAATAGTCTTGCCAGCATGGAGTCTCGATCGACTTCTCCAATAGTCCGATGCAGCCGTTGAAGAGCAAGCTACCTGGCGTCGGTACGACGATCTTTACGATCATGTCGCATCTCGCGGAGAAGCACGGTGCGATCAATCTATCGCAGGGGTTTCCGGATTTTCAACCGCCCGAGGCGTTACTCGACCTCGTGACCGAGCACATGCGCCGCGGCCACAATCAGTATCCGCCGATGGCCGGCGTCGCGGCGCTCCGAGAACAGATCGCCGCGAAAGTAGCGGCACTCTATGGTGCAGCCGCAGATCCAGAAACCGAGGTTACGGTGACGAGCGGTGCGACCGAAGCACTGTTTTGCGCAATCCACTCGCTCGTCCGGGCTGGCGATGAGGTCATCGTGTTCGATCCCGCTTATGACTCCTACGAGCCGGCCGTAACGCTTGCAGGCGCGAAGACGATCCATATTCCGCTTCAGTCGCCGTCATTCGGAATCGACTGGGACCGGTTGACCAAGGCGCTCAATAATCGCACGCGCTTGGTTGTCATCAATACGCCGCACAATCCGACTGGATCGATACTCTTGCGCGAAGATCTCGATCGCCTGGCGAGTGCGCTGAGCTCGTACGACTGTTACGTGCTCAGTGACGAAGTTTACGAGCACATTGTTTTCGACGATGTCGGTCATACGAGCGTGCTCTCGCATCCGCAGCTCGCCGAGCGCAGCTTCGCCGTGTTCTCATTCGGCAAGACCTACCATGCAACGGGATGGAAGGTCGGCTACTGCGTGGCACCCGAAGCGCTCACGGCGGAGTTTCGGCGTGTGCATCAGTTCAATACGTTCACGACCGTTTCACCGCTTCAGTTTGCTCTGGCAGATTTTCTAGAACGCTGCCCGGAGCACCACCTCGGGTTGTCGGGTTTCTATCAGCAAAAGCGTGACTACTTCCTAGAGGCGATGCGGGACACGCGCTTCGTCATGAAGCCGTCGCGCGGAACCTACTTTCAACTTGCCGAGTACGGCGATATATCGGATCTAGCGGACGAGGCGTTCGCGCGCTGGTTAACAGAGACTCATAAGGTTGCCGTGATTCCAGTGTCGGCTTTCTACGATGAGCCACCCGACGATCGGATCGTGCGATTCTGTTTCGCGAAGGAGCTCGAGACGCTAGAAGAGGCGGTGCAACGGCTGCGTGCGCTTTGAGACCGTTGCGCTCACCCTGCTAACATAGCGTCGTTGCGTCTCAGCTCCACGGATTGTGGACCCACATATATCCAAACCATCGGCAGGACCGGAGCCGCGTCAAGCGTGGCTCATGAGCGCAGCCGGCTACGCGTCCGTCGGGGTCGCGTTGACGCTCATCGGTCTGAAGCTCTGGGCGTGGATGGCGACAGATTCGGTCGCGATGCTGAGCTCGCTCGCCGATTCTCTGCTCGACCTGCTTGCCTCGGGTATCACGCTGTTCGCGGTCAAAGTCGCCATCTCGCCGGCGGATCGGGAGCATCGTTTCGGGCATGGAAAATCCGAGGGCATTGCCGGCCTCGTGCAAGCAGTGATTATCGCGGGCTCGGCAGGTTACGTGTGCTTGCGGGCATTCGAGCGTCTCCTAGCACCGAGCTCCGTCGAGAGTCCGGGTGTCGGTATCGGTGTGATGCTCACCTCGCTCGCCTTAACGATCAGTCTCGTGGTGTTTCAGCGGTTCGTGGTGCAGCGCACGGGCTCGCTCGCAATCGCTGCCGATGCCGTGCACTATCGCGCCGACATCCTCACGAACATTGCGGTCCTCGTTGCGATCGTGCTCTCTTCGAACTGGGGTCTGCATATCTTCGACCCGTTGCTTGGACTCGTCGTGGTTGCCGTGATTCTCTGGAGCGTCGCGATCATAGTTCGCGAGGCGCTCGACGTGTTGCTGGATCGTGAGCTGCCTGACGAGGATCGACTGCGTATCGAGGAAGTTGTTCGCGCGCACCCAGAAGTCTTCGGGCTTCACGATATGCGCACGCGTTCAGCCGGCGCGACGAAATTCGTGCAGTTCCACCTGGAGCTCGATCCGAAGCTCAGCTTGAGTGATGCTCACACGATCTGTGATGCCGTAGAGCGGGAGGTACGCGAGATCTACCCCGCCGCCGAGGTGCTGATCCACGCTGACCCGTACGGCTTGACCGAGAACCGGGACCCGTTCTAGTCGGACGCTCGAATCGTCACGAACGTCAGGATCACTCGCCGGCGCGCTCCATGGCGATGAGCTCGTCGATGACCTCGAGCAGTACCGGATAGCTTCCAGCCATCGTTGCACTGGTCGTGTACTTGCCGTTGACGATGACTGTCGGCACGCTCGAGATTCGGTAGCGGCGTGCGAGCTCGTCAGCGCGTTGCAGCTTCGTATACACGGCGAACGATTCGAACGTACTGTCGAATGTTGCGGCGTCGACACCGTAGTTGCCGAAGAAGTCTCCGATGGCAGCCGCATTGTCGAGGCCGTTCCGGTTGACGTGAATCTCCCGGAAGATCGCCGCGTGCATCTCGTCGAGCTTATTCAGCGTCTCCGCTGTGTAATAGATGCGCGCGTGCATCTGGTGAATGCCGGCCCAGAGCACGGGAAGACGCACGAAGTTAACGTCGCCCGGGAGATCTTCCTTCCAACTCTCCAGATACGGGTCGAACGTGTAGCAGTGCGGACACGCATACCAAAAAACCTCGGCGACCTCGATCTGATCGGGGCCGGAGTTCGTTGGCTGCGCCGGCGTCAGGCGCTCGTAGTGCTCGCCGAGCTCGAACTGCCGCCCGGCGGTATCCGCCTGAGCCAAAACAATTCGTTGTGGCTCAGCCGCCTCGGTGGCTATGTTCTCGGGGACGGTGCTCGCATCGGCCGCGGTCGCGACAGGGGCCTCCTGCTGTTGCCCGCGAACTTGCCAAACGATCATGACGGCCGCGAGCACGGCCACCGGGATCAACGCCAGTCGGAAAAATTTGCTGTTCAACACTTGAGCGTCTCCTAGTTGGTGGCGCCACGCAGACCTTGCATGTAGCTTGCGACGGCCTGAATTTCGGCGTCGCTGAGCAAGGCTGCGATGTCACGCATCATGAGATTCAATGAGGCATCAGAGCGGCGTGTGCCCGAGGCATAGGCCGCGAGTGTGTTCGCAATGTAGGTCGCGTGCTGTCCGCTCACGGACGGGTAACCGGCCAGCGGGTTGCCTTTGCCGGCGGGCCCGTGACAGGCGATACAGGCGGGAATACCTCGGTCGGCAACGCCGCCGCGGTAAAGCTGCTCGCCGAGCTCGACGAGCGCGGGGTCGGCGGTCTTCGGTGCCAAGGTCTGTGCTTCGAAGTACGCACCCAGATCGGCCATATCCTGAGCCGATAACGGTGCGGCGAAGCTCGTCATCAGAGCGTCCTCGCGATCGCCCCCCTGGAACGCTTCGAGCTGCCGTGCCATATAGTCGGCATGTTGTCCGGCCAGGCTCGGCCAAATCGGGTTGGGGCTGTTGCCGTCTGCACCGTGGCAGGCGGCGCAAACGGCGGATTTCGATTGCCCGGCGGCGACCGATCCCTGGGCCTGGGCCTGGCCCGAGGCTATGAGCAACACGAGCATGCACAGCGCACCGAATCCCATCGTGCTGTTGAGCTCGAACGGCAAAATATCCTTATCCGTCACCGCGTTAGATCCTCGAGTACTTAACCCTGAAAACGGCCGCAGATTGTACACTAATCAACCTGAACCCAGCATAACCGGCAATAGGCGCACACCTAATTATGACCACTGCTCTGAACTGTAGTTTCCTGATCGGTGCGCGCAGCGTTAAGCAGTTTCCGGCAGATAGGGGCCTCGAGGTCGCATTCGCTGGCAGGTCGAACTCGGGAAAGTCCAGTGCGATCAACGCGATCACCAAACGTAAGGGCCTCGCAAGAACGAGCAAGACGCCGGGACGCACGCGCGAGATCAATTTTTTCGCGGTCGCCGAGGACCGGCGCATCGTCGATCTGCCCGGCTATGGCTACGCGAAGGTATCGGCGGCCATTCGAGAGGAGTGGCGCGAGTTGCTCGAGCAGTACTTCCGCCGGCGCCGGTCGCTGCGCGGGCTGTTCGTAACCGTCGATATTCGCCGCGGTATCGGCGATCTCGATCGCGTCATGCTCAGCTGGGCGGACGAAGCTGGCGTGCCAGCCGCCGCGCTGCTAACGAAGGCCGACAAGCTCAGTCGCAGCGCGGGCTTGAGCCGCCGAGCCGAGATCGCTGCTTCAGCGCCTGCGGGCGTGCCGCTGGTGCTGTTCTCCGCACCGCGACGCCTCGGCGTCGATGAGGCCCGCGCACAGCTGGGCGCCTGGCTCGAGCTGGCTTGAACGCAGGCCCGGCGGGGGTTTGACCGCCCATAGGGCCAGGGGAACTTTCCGGGCGAAATACCGCCTAACTATACGGGCGGTTTTTGCGCCCCCCGCTGACCTCCCTGAGCGGGCTACTTACCCGGTGACCCCATACCGGGACTCTCTACCCCGGGCGCGTCCCCTGAATCCCGCGCTCGGGGTTTCTTTTATCCAGCGCCCGTCAGTGGGCTTCGTCCCAGTTGCTCCCGAGGCCGAAATCGACCTTGAGCGGCACCCGTAGCTCGCCAGCTCCCTCCATGCGCGCTCTGATTTCCTCGGCGAGGCTTTCGGCGGCACCGGATTCGACCTCGAGCACGAGCTCATCATGCACCTGCATGATGAGCCGGGCATCGGCTTGCGAGTCCTCGAGCCACCGGTCGACGTTGATCATCGCGTGCTTGATGATGTCGGCGGCCGTGCCCTGCATCGGCGCGTTGATCGCGCTTCGCTCGGCGTACTGGCGGCGCTGATGGTTTCGCGAGCTGATTTCTGGCAGGTAGAGCCGCCGCCCCAAGACGGTCGACACAAAGCCGTGTTCCCGTGCTTGCTCGCGCGTCTCATCCATATACCGCTTCACGCCGGGATAGCGGCTGAAGTACAGATCAACGTAACTCTGCGCCTCGCCGCGTTCGATACCGAGCTGCCTGGCGAGCCCGAATGCGGACATCCCGTACATCAGGCCGAAATTGATCGCCTTGGCCGAGCGGCGCTCATTCTCCGTTACGCTGTCGACGTCACGGCCGAACACCTCGGCGGCCGTTGCCGTGTGGATATCTTGATCGGCTGCGAAGGCGGCGAGCAGGCTCTCGTCCTGCGACAGATGCGCCATGATTCTGAGCTCGATCTGCGAGTAGTCGGCGGCGAGCAGGCGGTATCCCTCGGGCGCAATGAAAGCTTGGCGAATACGTCGGCCTTGTGGCGTGCGGATCGGGATGTTCTGTAGGTTCGGATCGGACGACGACAAGCGGCCGGTCGCTGCAACGGCCTGGTGGTAAGAGGTATGAATCCGCCCCGTGCGTGAATTGATCTCGGAGGGCAGCTTGTCGGTGTAGGTGGACTTGAGCTTTGCCAGTGCACGGTGCTCCAGCACGAGACGCGGCAGCTCGTAGTCGGTGGCGAGCTCCTGGAGCACGCTTTCTGCCGTCGACGGTTGTCCTTTCGGTGTCTTGCCGAGGACCGGAAGTCCGAGCCGTTCGTAAAGAATTTCCTGTAGCTGCTTCGGTGAGGCGAGATTGAAGGGTCCACCGGCTTTCTTGTGCGCTTCGGTCTCGGTTTCGAGCATCGTTGCCGCGAGCTCCTGACCTTGCTCCCGGAGCATCTGCGCGTCGACGAGCACACCGAGGTACTCCATCTTCTGCAGCACGGGCACGAGCGGTTGCTCGAGGTCCTCGTAGACGCTGCGCAACTCGGGTGTTTGCTCGAGCCGTGGCCAGAGTTCCTCGTGCAGCCTCAGACTCACGTCTGCGTCCTCGGCCGCATAGGGTGCCGCAGTCTCGATGTCGACCTCGTCGAAACGCAGTTGCTTGGCGCCTTTGCCGGCGACCTCTTCGTACTTTGTCGTCTTGATCTCGAGATATTTCGCCGCGACGGAGTCGAGATCGTGACGCGTCGCCGTCGAGTTGAGCACGAACGATTCGAGCATCGAGTCATAAGCCATGCCGCCAAGATCGATGCCGTGGTTCGCGAAGATGTGGGCATCGTACTTGAGATGATGGCCGAGTTTCGGCGCATCGCTCTCGAGCCACGCCCGCATACGCTCGAGCACATGCTCGCGGCTGAGCTGCTCGGGTGCACCCGGATAGCTGTGCGCGAGCGGAATGTAGGCTGCCTTACCCGGCTCGACGCACAGCGATACGCCGACGATCTCAGCCTCCATGTAATCTAGGCTCGTCGTCTCGGTGTCCAGCGCGACTAGCTTCGCCTTATCGATACGCTTGAGCCACTTCTCTAGCGCCTTTTCGGTTAGCACGGTTTCGTAGCTGACCTGCGGTCGAGGCGTATCGTCTTCGGGCTTGGCGTCGACGCGGCGCAGCAGGCTGCTGAGCTCGAGGCGCTTATAGAGCTCGAGCAGGCGTTCCTCGTCAGGCTCACCGAGCTTCAGTCCGTCGGGCCCGACGTCCAACTCGAGATCGGAAACGATCGTCGTGAGCTCACGGTATAGCGGCAGCTGGTCGAGCGTCGCGCGTAGATTCTCTCCGGCTTTTCCGGGTATGGAGTCAGCGTTCTCGATCACCGCATCGAGCGTCCCGTGCTCTGCGAGCCATTTGGCAGCGGTCTTTGGGCCGACGCCAGGCACGCCGGGAATGTTGTCCGACGTGTCGCCCGTGAGGGCTAGGAAATCGATGATCTGCTCGGGCGCGACGCCGAACTTTGCCTTGACGCCGTCGGTGTCGAGCTTCGTGTCACTCATCGTGTCGAGAAGCGTTACGTCATCGCCGACGAGCTGTGCCATGTCCTTGTCGGACGTCGAGATCACGGTTGCGAGCCCGTGTTTGGAGGCCTCGCGTGCTAGCGTGCCGATGACGTCATCGGCCTCGACACCTTCGACACGAACCAACGCAATGCCATTAGCCTCAATCGCTTCTAGTAGTGGCTCTATCTGCGGACGCAGATCGTCCGGCATCGGTGGGCGGTTCGCCTTGTAGTCTTCGTAGAGGTCGTCGCGGAAGGTCTTGCCGGGCGCGTCGAAAACGACGGCGATGTGCTCTGGTGCGTAGTCGTCGAGCAGCCTATAGAGCATGTTCAGGACAACCATGATGGCACCCGTCGGCTCACCCGCGCTGGTTCTCAAGTCGGCTCGCTGCGTGGCGTGAAACGCCCGAAACAGATACGAGCTGCCGTCGACGAGGACGAGAGGCTTACTCTTGCTCGTCTTCTTCTTGCTCATCGTTTTGTGAGTCTTCCTCGCTCTGCACTTCGGTATCGCTCGTTGCCTCAGGCAGAGTCAGCAGGCCGCTCTGGCCGCAGCCTGTGAGTAGCATGCAGACGGCAATAGCGATGGCGACCCATGCGCTCATTCTAGTCATTGGCTTTTGTTTTGTTCGCAAGTTCTGTGGCGACACGGCGGTAGGCTTCGCGAAACGGTATCCCTTCGCGGACCACGAGCTCGTTGGCTCGTTCAGCGGCGAAAAGCGTGTCGTCGAGCTCGATTCGATCGGCCCGAAACCGCACACCGCCGAGCGCGTGGGACATGATCTCTGTGACATCCTCGGCGAGGTCGATACTTCGAAATAGCGGCGCCTTGAGACGCTGCAGATCACGGTGGTAACCCGAGGTGAGTTTCGTCGTAACGTTCAGGCTTTCTACAAGAGCGGCGACAGGGGTCGATGCCGCGCCGCGAATGAGCTCGAATACGTCAGGGTTACGTTTCTGCGGCATGATCGACGAGCCCGTCGTCATTTCCTCAGGCAACGTGATGAGCGCGAACTCCTGCGTGTAGTAGAGCAATAGGTCGGCTGCGAGTCGGCCGAGATCTCCCAAGAGCAAAGCGATCTCGAAAATGAGCGCGGCTTCGGCTTTTCCTCGGCTGAGCTGCACGGCTGTCACAGGTGCCTGCGTCGTCGCAAAACCCAAAGACTTGCGCGTCGCATCGCGATCGATATCGACACCGGGTGTGCCGTAGCCGGCCGCCGAGCCGAGCGGATTCGTATCGGCGCGCGTTGCCGCGCGTGAAATCCCCTCGGCATCGTCTCGTAGCTCGGTGGCGAAACCTTGCGCCCAAAGCGCGACACTGCTCGGCATCGCTCGCTGCATGTGTGTGTAGCCGGGCAAATCGATCGTGCCTTGCTCGCGCGCGATTCCATCGAGCGCGTCGGCGACGCCGCGGGCACGGTCAGTCAAGGCAGCAGCCGCGTCTTTGATATATAAACGCAACGCGGCCAGAACTTGATCGTTGCGCGACCGGCCGAGATGCACGCGTCCGCCGGCCTCGCCGATGCGCTCGATGAGCCGTCGTTCGAGCGCGCTATGCGCGTCCTCTTCGTCGATCTCGATCGCCCATTCGCCGCGCGCGTGCGCTTCGCCGAGCTCGGAAAGCCCGGTGCAAATGGCCTTGCAGTCCTCGTTGCTCAGAAGATTCCGCTCGGCGAGCATGCGAGCATGCGCGATCGAGGCTCGAACGTCATACGCGACGAGTCGTGCATCGAGCTTGTGGTCCTCGCCCGCCGTGAACTTCAGAATTCGTTCATCGAGCGCGGCGCCTTTATCCCAGAGCCGCTGTTTAGCCATCGTCGGATCCGGATTGCTCAGCCGGGCTCAGGTTCTCGATGTCCGTTACGACGAGTGTGCCCGTGCCCTCGTTCGTAAAGACTTCGAGCAACAGGCTGTCTGGCAGCTCGTAGGAGATGACGTGCACACGCGGCACGCCCTCGCGCAGCGCTCGCTCGATGGCTGCGGCCTTTGGCAACATACCGTCGGCGATGCGGCCCTCGGCCCGCAGCTTCTCGAGCCCGGCGATGTCGACATAGGAGATCAGCGAGCGCGGGTCGTCGCGCGACTCGAGTATGCCGGGCGCACCCGTGGCGAGAATGAGTTTCTCGGCGCCGATCTCTGCTGCGATGACAGCCGCAATCGTGTCGGCGTTGATATTGAGCAACGTGCCGGACTCATCCGCCGACAACGGGCTGATGACCGGGACGAGATCGCTGTCGAGCTGCTTGAGAATAACGCTCGCATCGACGCCGTCGATGTCGCCGACGAAGCCGTAGTCGATCGGATCGCCGTCCTCGCGATGAACCGGTGGGCGTTTATGCGCCCGAATAAGGCCCGCATCGACGCCGCTGATCCCGACCGCCGCTAAGTCCAGCTGCCTGCACGCGGCCAGAATCATCGTGTTGATCTGACCGTTGAGCACCATCGTCGTCACGGCGAGCGAGTTCTCATCGGTCACGCGTCGGCCTTCGACGAACTCAGTCGTCAGTCCCAACGCCTTCTCGAGTGCTGTGGACTGCGGTCCTCCGCCGTGCACGAGCACGACGCGGATTCCGACGCCGTGCAATATCGCGATCTGCTCCACGAGCGCGCGTGTCGCTTCGGGCGAGACGAAGGCCTCGCCGCCGGCCTTGAGCACGAAAATCTTGCGTTTGTACATGCGAATGTAGGGCGCGGCATGTTTGAGTGCCGTCACTACGATCGCGCGTTCGCTGCCGCTCAGTCGTGACATCGGAGCTA
>CAJIAZ010000165.1_pt1 | contig 15680 bp, 17 predicted proteins | sample 9199181 | NCBI WGS metagenome assembly CAJIAZ01 (sample SAMEA7708285, study PRJEB35096) | sediment metagenome | biome: marine neritic benthic zone biome [ENVO:01000025]; feature: sediment [ENVO:00002007]; material: shallow marine sediment [ENVO:03000034] sea grass bed [ENVO_01000059] ...
CGCCGGTTTCGGTGTCCGCTCCGCCGATCAGGTCGAGGAGATCGGCAAACACGCCGACGGCGTTATCGTCGGATCCGCGCTTATCGAGGCACTCGAGCGTGGCGAAAGCCCAGCGGAGTTTCTCGCGGGGCTTCGTCCGAGGTAACTGACCTCTATTTGCGAAACGAGTGGCTGTGAAACGCCTAACTAGCAACGAATCGATCGCCTATCTGGGCCACCTGAAAAACTTGCTCGAGCAATCGGGCATCGGCTGCATCATCAAGAACGAGCAGCTTTCGGGCGGGCTAGGGGAGATCCCGTTTCTCGAGTGCCTCCCTGAGCTTTGGGTTATCCGGGACCATCAGCTCGACGAAGCGCAATCGCTGCTCGAAGACCTAGCCCAGTCTTCTTCGTCGGCACCCGCCTGGCGCTGCTCGGCCTGCGGAGAATCCAACGAGGGTCAGTTCGCCGCATGCTGGAACTGCGGGCGAGCGGATGACCGTGAGACCTAGAAAAATCGAACGGTTGCTCGACTTCTTGCTGGCAACCTCGGCGCTGGGCATTGTCAGTGTTTCCGCACTCGCTCTGCTTGCGGAGTCGTTCTGGATGCTCGAGCTATTGACGCACTTTCGGTTGCAGTTTCTAGCCATACAGTTGCCGTTGCTTGTCATTTGCTTGTGGCGTCGTCGTTGGTTTCTGCTCGCGTCCGTTGCGCCCTTCGCTGCGATCAACGCCGCAGTCGTGGCGCCGTATTGGCCGCGCGATACGGCTGCTGAGGCAACGGCGGATACGGTCGAGCTCATGACTGCGAATCTCTATGGCGGAAATCACGAGTACTCGAGATTCGTCGACATCGCAGAGCGCGAGCGACCCGACGTGCTACTGCTGCTGGAGTACAACTCGCGCTGGAACGCGGCCATGAGCTCCATATCGGCCGAATACCCGCACCGAATCATCGCTGAGCGCGAGGACTACTTCGGCATGGCATTGTTCTCGCGCATTCCGCTGGCCGAGGCGAGCGTGATCGATCTGCTGGGCGTTCCTGCAATCGATGCGAGACTCGAACTCGGTGTAGGCGACACCGTACGCTTCATCGGCGTTCACTTCGAGCCGCCGATGTCGGCACGAGAGGCAGGCCAGCGAAACGCGCAGCTCGATCTCGTGGGTGAACTCGCTTCGGCCGGACCCGAGCCGCTGATCGTCGCCGGCGACTTCAACCTGACCCCTTACTCTCCTATGCTCGCCGATTGGCTGGAGCGCACGGGTCTCAGGGACGCGCGGCGTGGCCGCGGCTTTGGCATGAGCTGGCCAGTCTCGCTGCCGGTGCTCGGAATTCCGCTCGACCACTTCCTCGTCAGCGAAGATTTTCTCGTCGACGCACATTACTATGGTGCGGCTTTTGGATCGGACCACTATCCGGTCGTGACCCGACTATCTCTGAGAGGTGAGAAGTGACCGCAGCGAAATCGAGCAAGCCCGAACTCCCGACTGCATCCCTGATCATCATCGGTAACGAGATTCTGTCCGGGAAAACGCGGGACGCGAATCTGCAGTTCCTCGCACAGGAGCTCGGCAAGCTCGGCGTAGATCTCACCGAGGCGCGTGTCATCGCCGACGTCGAAGCGACGATCATCGATACCGTCAACGAGCTACGCGCGACGTACACCTACGTCTTCACGACCGGGGGTATCGGTCCTACGCACGACGACATCACGGCGCTATCGATCGCCAAGGCTTTCGGACGTGAGCTCGTGCTCGACGAAAGCACGGTTGCGGGTATGAAAAGCCGCAATATCGAGGTCAACGAAGCACGCCTGAAGATGGCGCACGTACCGGAGGGCGCAACACTCATCGAAAACCCCGGAAGCTTTGCGCCTGGATTCAGAGTAGAGAACGTTTACGTTCTCGCCGGCATTCCGAGCGTCGCGCGCGCGATGTTCGGAACGCTTCTGGATGAGCTCGATGCCGGCGCTACGATTCATTCGACGAACGTCGACGTCTATCTCAAGGAAGGCGACATCGCCAAGCCGCTCGAAGCCATCGCGTTGGAGTTCGCCGATCTCGACGTCGGCAGCTACCCATTCGTGCGCGACGGCCGTTTTGGCGCCAACCTCGTCGTGCGCGGTACCGATGCCGAACGCGTGGCCGCGGCAATGACTGCCATCGTCAATACGATGACCGACGCCGCTGGCGCGCAGAACGTCGGCGAGCCATCCTGACCCCTTCAGTTACGAAGACCGCAGCGCTGCCCCGGCGAGAAGGCCGAACCCAGCACCGAGCGCGAGCCAGCCAGCCCAGGCCGGCCCGATCGCGGCGACGAGCCAGCTGCCGCCGCCGACGGCCAGCACGCCGCTGAGCACTACCGCTCGCCACGGCGGTCTAGGCTGGCGTTGCCGATTAGCGTTTGCCTTCGCCTCACTCGGCGGCGCTTGCCGCTCCTCGACGACGCTGTGCACGAGGCGATGCATGACGTCGGGAAGCGCTACGAGATCCGCGCTGATCTGCGGCCACTGCTCGATGAGCCGCTCCAGATGCCGGCGTGGACTCAGGCGTCGCTTGAGCCATTGCTCGAGTATCGGCTGCGCGGTGTCCCAGAGATTGAGCTGCGGGTAGAGCTCTCTGCCGAGGCCTTCGATCGCGAGCAACGTCTTTTGCAGCAACACGAGCTGCGGTTGCACTTCCATATCGAATTCGCGTGCCGTTTCGAACAAGCGTAAGAGAACGAGCCCGAACGAGATTTCAGCGAGTGGCTTTTCGAAGATCGGCTCGCAGACGGCACGCACAGCTGTCTCTAGCTCTGCAAGGCGTGTGTCCGCCGGCACCCAGCCGGAGTCGATGTGCAGCTGCGCGACGCGGCGATAGTCGCGATTGAAGAACGCCACGAAGTTTTGCGCGAGATAGAGCTGATCGCGTTCGCTGAGGCTACCGACGATGCCGAAGTCCACGGCAACGTATCGTGGGTACTCGGGATTCTCGACGTCGACGAAAATGTTTCCCGGATGCATGTCGGCATGAAAGAAATTGTGCTCGAAGACCTGCGTGAAAAAGATCTCCACGCCGTTGTGTGCGAGCCGGCGGAAGTTCGTTCCACGCGCTCTCAGCTCGTCGATATGACTGATTGGCACGCCGGAGACGCGCTCCATCGTCAACACGTCGCTGCGACAGTAGTCCCAATAGACCTCGGGCACGTAGAGCTTGTCGGCGCCTTCGAAATTGCGCCTGAGCTGGCTCGCATTTGCAGCCTCACGCATGAGATCGAGCTCCACACGCAGCGACTTCTCGAACTCCGCAACGACTTCCACGGGTCGCAGCCGCTGCCCGTCCGCCGAATAGCGCCGTGCGAGCCGCGCCACCGCGTAGAGCAGCTCCACGTCGCGCGCGACCCGGGCATGCACGCCCGGGCGCAAGATCTTGACGATGACGGACTCGCCGGATTTCAACTGTGCCGCGTGAACCTGAGCGATCGAAGCAGCTGCGAGCGGCTCGTGATCGAATTGCGCATAGACCTCCTCTACGCGGCCGCCGAGCGCACGCTCGACCGCGGCGACAGCCATATCGCCCGGGAACGGCGGAACGCGGTCCTGGAGCTTCGCGAGCTCGTCGGCGATCGCGGGCGGCAGCAGATCTCGGCGGGTCGAGACAGCCTGGCCGAATTTCACGAAGATCGGACCGAGATCCTCCAGGCAACGGCGTATGCGCACGCCGAGGTCCTCGCCTCGAGCGCGGCGCGGGATAAGCCGACGAAGCCAGCCAACCGGTCTGAACAGATGCGTCGCCCAGACGAATTCTTCGAGCCCGTGCTTGATCAGCATGCGTTGAATTGTGAGCAGTCGCAGCGCTAGCCGGAGTCGTCGCATGCGTCCTCCTCGCCATCAGCTGGCTCGAGCCCGAGACGCTGTGCCCGTGCTACCGCTCGCTCGACGTCGTCCCGGATCTGTTCGACGTCTCGGAAGAAGCCTTCGGCCTCGTGCCGCGCGGGGAGGTCACGACTTTCTTCTTGGAGGTACTCGGCCGTATTGAGTGTCAGTGCATCGAGCGCGCGGTGTGCCCACGCGCGACCGGAGCGCGCGACCCGAACCGTCTCATGCGCGATGACGTCGCCCGTCAGGCGTGCGAGCTCCTCCTCGAGATCCGGTCGGGCAAGTTCGAGTACGCGCACGAAGTCCTCGAGCGTCTCCGCGTCACCCGAGAAACTCGCACCCGATTCCTCTAGTCGCGCGCTACGTCCTTGTCGTAGAAGCGTGAGTAGCACAAGCGGCGTCGCGCTGAGAACAGCCGTCGCCTTATCTGCCGAGCCTCGCACGAGCCGCAACGACTGCCCGCGCACGGATAGGACGAGCTCAGCGTCGGGCCCGTCGATGTGTATCCCGAGGCTTTTCTCCTGCATCGTGTCCAGGACCTCACGGGCCGACGTGGACTCCTCGAGCAGCGCATTCAGGAAGCGCTCCGTCGCGCCGATCGATGACGCGATGACGTCCATGTCAGAGCCGATAGCCGATATGAAGGGCCACGATGCCGCCGGAGAGATTGTGGTAACGGCACCGCTCGAAACCCTGGGTCTGCATGAGCGCCTTCAGCGCCTCTTGTCCCGGGTGCTTGCGAATGGACTCAGCGAGATAGCGATAACTCGCCGCATCGTCGAGCACGAGCTCGCCGAGACGCGGCAGGACGTTGAAGCTGTAGAAATCGTAGAGCGGCTCGAGTGCCTCGAGCACGAGCTTAGAAAACTCCAGAACGAGCACACGGCCGCCAGGTTTCAGGACGCGATACATCGATGCGAGCGCAGCAGCTTTGTCCGTGACGTTTCTGAGGCCGAACCCGATCGTCACGCAATTGAACTGCCGTGACCGAAACGGTAGCTGCTCGGCATCGGCCACAGTGAGTTCGATGTTTGCCGCGTAACCGGCGTCGAGTATGCGATCCCGGCCGCGCGCGAGCATTCGTACATTGATGTCCGTGGATGCCACGAGGCCCGTCCGCCCAACCTGTTTGGCCATGCCGATACTGAGGTCACCGCTGCCCGCAGCGATATCGAGGGCCCGGCCCCCAGCTCTAAGGCCAGTTTGGGCGAGCGCGAATTGCTTCCATAGTCTGTGTAGGCCGAGCGACATCAGGTCGTTCATGACGTCGTAACGATCGGCCACCGAATCGAAGACCTCGCGCACGCGCGCCTTCTTCTCGGCCAACGGCACCGACTCGTAGCCGAAATCCGTAACGCCCTGGGCCCCTGTCTCCTCAATACCCATCGGTTGCCTCAGGTAGCCGGCCTCGGTTCGCCCGCTTTCTCGAGCCGATCGAGGTAGCGCTCCCACTTCGTCGCATACTGACTACCTAGCTCGTACAGCGTCTCCCAGTTGTACAGCCCCGTGTCGTGACCGTCGTCGAACACGAGCTTGACCGCATAACGCCCGACAGGCTCGATACGCTCGATATTCACGTCCCGCTTACCTGTGACGAGCACACCTTCACCGACACCGTGACCTGTGACCTCGGCGGACGGTGAATACACGCGCAGGTACTCTGCCGGCAACTCGAAAACGCTGCCGTCTGAAAACGTCGCCTCGAGCAGGCGCGAGCTCCGCCTGAGCTTGAGCGCCGTGGGAATTGGGGCTTGTCCTGAGTCCGCCATCGAGTCTTATGCCTATAGGCGCATCCGCGGCCCTGGCGTCAAACGCCAGTGAGGGCAATGGTTGCGGCCCTATAGGATATACCGGCTCAGGTCTTCGTCGCGAACGAGCTCGGCGAGGTGCTCGTCGACATAGGCTGCATCGATGGTGGCGCCCTGGCCGGGGCGATCGGCTGCCTCGAACGATACGGTCTCGAGCAGCCGTTCCATGACCGTATGTAACCGGCGTGCGCCGATGTTCTCGTTGCGCTCATTGACCTGAAACGCGACCTCGGCGATTCGCCGAATACCGCTCTCGGCAAACTCGAGTTGCGCCGACTCGGTGCCTAGCAGCGCCGTGTATTGCTCGGTCAGCGAGGCGTCCGGCTCCGTGAGTATCCGGATGAAATCGTCAATCGTCAGGGCTTGGAGCTCAACGCGAATCGGAAACCGCCCTTGGAGCTCGGGAATGAGGTCCGATGGTTTGGTCGTGCTGAACGCACCCGATGCGATGAACAGCACGTGATCGGTCCGGACCATGCCGTAACGCGTGCTCACCGTGCACCCTTCTACGAGTGGCAGTAAATCGCGCTGGACACCCTCGCGAGAGACGTCGGCGCCGACAGCATCGGCACGCCGAGCGACTTTGTCGATTTCGTCGATGAACACGATCCCGTCCTGCTCAACGGCATCGAGGGCTCTGAGCTTGATTTCCTCATCATCGACCATCTTGGCTGCTTCCTCGTCGACGAGCAGCTTGAGCGCGTCCGCCACTTTGACCTTTCGGGTTCGCTGCTTACCGCTCGCCATCGACTGAAACATGCTTTGCAACTGATTCGACATCTCCTCCATGCCCGGTGGCGCCATGATCTCAACACCCAACGCTTGCCCCTGGACGTCGATCTCGACCTCGCGTTCGTCGAGCTGGCCTTCGCGGAGCATCTTGCGAAATTTCTGCCGTGTGTCGCTCGTGTCGCTGCTCTCCGTCGATCCGGGAAGCAACGCATCGAGCAGGCGGTCCTCAGCAGCATCCTCCGCTCGATGTCGAACTTTTAACAGCTCTTCCTCGCGCACCATCTTCACAGCCATGTCGGCGAGATCCCTTACGATGGAGTCGACCTCGCGTCCCACGTAACCAACCTCGGTGAACTTCGTCGCCTCCACCTTGATGAACGGCGCCTTGGCGAGTCGCGCGAGCCTGCGGGATATTTCGGTCTTGCCGACGCCTGTCGGTCCGATCATCAGAATATTCTTCGGCGTAATCTCGCTGCGAAGTGGCTCGGCCACTTGCGCACGCCGCCAGCGATTGCGCAGCGCGATCGCCACGGCGCGTTTGGCGTCCACCTGCCCAACGATGTGCTTGTCGAGCTCCTGAACGATCTCCCGAGGCGTCATGGACATAGCGGTGGGCTACAGCTCCTCGATCGAAATCTCTCGATTCGTGTAGATGCAGATCTCCCCGGCGATCGCCAAAGATTTCTCTACGATCGTACGCGCGTCGAGCTCAGTATTGTCGACTAGCGCCTGTGCTGCGGCCTGCGCATAGGCACCGCCCGAGCCGATGGCGAGCAGATCCCTGTCCGGTTCGATGACATCCCCGGTACCGGAGATCAGAAGCGAGCGCTCTTTGTCGGCCACAACCAGCAACGCCTCGAGACGCCGTAGCATCCGATCGGTCCGCCAGTCCTTTGCGAGCTCGATCGCTGCGCGAGTCAGATTTCCAAACTGGCCGAGTTTCTGCTCGAAGTACTCGAACAGCGTAAAGGCATCGGCCGCACCGCCGGCGAATCCTGCGAGGACCTGGCCCTCGTGAAGGCGGCGCACCTTGCGTGCATTGCCCTTCATGACTTTGTCGCCGAGCGTGACCTGGCCATCACCGCCGAGCGCCACACGACCCGCGCGGCGCACGCAAACGATAGTTGTACCGTGGAAATCGCTCATATCGAGTCGGCTACTGTTATTGACGTTGCCCGCGCAAGCTACGGCCTACGCCGCGCACGTGGGTGTGCCTGATCGTATATTTGAGCGAGATGCTGAAAATCAAGGTGTGTATAGACCTGAGTCGTCGAAATGCTGGCATGACCGAGCAACTCCTGCACGGCACGAAGATTACCGCTCGACTCGAGCATATGCGTGGCGAACGAATGCCGGAGCATATGCGGATGAACGCTGATGTTTTTGAGTTGGCGTTTCGCCCAGCCTTTCAAGCGTTGTTGCACGGTGCGCGCTGCCAGGCGAGTACCGCGCTGCGAAACGAAAACTGCCTCCTCACCCGGGCGCGCGATCGACGCTCGGTGCGTGAGCCAAGCCTCCAGCGCCTCGAGCGCCCGACGGCCGACGGGGAGCACGCGTGTCTTGTTGCCCTTGCCCGTCACACGCACGCTGCGATCACGCATGTCCAGATCGAGCAGATCGAGACTGACCAGCTCGGCGAGCCGCAACCCGGAAGAGTAGAGCAGCTCGAGCATCGCACGATCGCGTACTGTCAGATCGTCGTCGCCTTCGAGCGCGAGCAAGCTTGCGACTTGATCTGCGTCGAGCGTTGCCGGAAGCCGTCTGGCGGGCTTTGGCGCTTGCACGTGGATAGCTGGATTCGACGAGATCACGTCCGTGTGAACGAGGAAACCCAGAAACTGGCGCACGGCCGATAGCCGCCTCGCAAGGCTTCGCGGGCTTGCGCCCTTACGGTAGCACTCTGCCGCGTAGCGGCGAATCAGGTAGGAGTCGAGTGCCTCGAGCTGGAGCGATTCGCGCTCGCAAAATGCGCTGAACGTGCCGAGATCGCGCTCGTAGGCCTTGACCGTATGTGGCGAGAGCCGCCGCTCAACTTTGAGATGGCGCAGATACCGACTGAGGTTCGGTTCAAAGCTCACTTTCTTTGCGGCTGAGCTGCGCAGCGCCCGACAGCCGTCCTGTCAACGCAACGGCAACGAGTTCGCCAAGCCGACTGAGCAGATCCATGCTCTGTCCTGGATGAAAGTAGTTCTTGTCCGCGCTACCGATGACGAGGAAGCCGAGATCCGCGTTCTGACCGAGCGGCACGAGTGCGGCCGAGCCGATCTCTGTCTCGTGGCCCGCGAATAAGAAGCTTTTCTGGCGATCGCGAATCAGCCCGCAGCGCGGACGGCCGGACTTGAGAAAAGTTGCGAACGGCTTGAGCCCCGCATCGCTGCGGTCAACGAGCCGAACGAATGCATGGCTACCGACCGGCAACTCGCCCGCGGCTTCGAAAAGCACGAGAACGGCTCGCTCGGCGAGAAAGTCTTCGCGTAGCCCACTTTCGAGCAGCTCGAGCCGCTCGTCGAAGTCGGCGATTGCCAAAAGCCGCAGTGCCAGCTTGTGAATCTTCTCGACGATCGCATCGTTGAGCTTGGCGACGCTTACGAGCTGCTTGAGCTGCTTCTCGAGATCGGCGCTGCGCTGACGCAAAAGGCTGACTTGGCGTTCCACGAGCGAGACCGCATCCCCGCCGATCTCGTGGGAGATCGTAAGGTCACTCAGCAGCTTGGCGTGCCGATCGAAAAAATCCGGGTGAGCCGATAGATACTCGGCTACCTCATCCTCACTGAAAGTCGCTGTCGCGACTCGCGCGCCCTCATTCTGACTCATAGCGTTAGTCGCCCCTCGTAAACGCTCGTTGCTGGACCCGAAAGCCACACCGGACTTCCCGGTCCTTGCCAGTCCACGCCAAGCATCCCACCCGGTAGCTCGACGCGCACGCTCGTATCCAGTTGTCCCCAGCGCTGTCCGATCACGACGGCTGCAGCTGTACCTGTGCCGCATGCCAGCGTTTCTCCAACGCCGCGCTCGAACACGCGTAAACGTATCCGTTCTCGCTCCAGTACCTCCATGAATCCGACGTTGACGCCGTTCGGAAAAAGCGGCTGGTCCTGGAACGCGGCACCAATTATACCGACCGGCGCCGAATCCACCGAATCTACCGCAATCACGGCGTGGGGATTGCCCAGCGAGACGGCGCCGAACTCCACTTCGCTTTCGCCTATGACGAGCCGATATCGATCCTGTTCCTGCGCCTCGACGAGGAACGCGGTATCCGGCGTGAAGCTTGGTACCGCAAGGCTAACGCTGACCTCATCGCCGCCGAGGAGCCGTGCCTCGACGACGCCGCTAGGGCTCGCGAGCCTTAGCGTCTCTCGGTCGCCACCCGCAGAAACGAACGCGGCAAGACAGCGCACACCGTTGCCGCATTGCTCCGCCTCGGTACCGTCTGCATTGAATATCCGGTATTCGCCGTCGACGTCAGGATCGTGGTCCTCAGCGAGAACCAGCAACTGATCAAAGCCGATGCCCCGCCGTCGGTCTGCCCAACGACGAATCACCGCGGGCTCCGGGAGCGGCGTGCCTGACGGCCATCTGAGCAGCATAAAGTCGTTGCCCGCGCCGTGCATCTTGGTGAATTGAAGCTGCATAATGCTCGATTGCCGCAAAAGGCGCCGTGCGCCGCCCGATAAGTCCCGGTACGAATTATAGTGGAATCACCCTGGATCAAGCCTCAGGCGCAATTTGCGGATCTTCGCGCCTTTCTCGACGTGCTCGAGGCGAGCGGCGATCTTGCGACGATCGATGCGCCGGTCGATCCGAATCTCGAGCTCACGGAGATCAGCCATCGCGTTCTCACGCGAGGCGGCCCGGCATTGCTTTTTACGAATGCTGGCAACGGAGACGTCCGCGTTCTAACGAATCTGTTCGGCACGGCTGAACGCATTGCAGCAGCATTGGGGATCGATCCGGAGACGGGTTTCGCCGAGCTCGGCCGGCTGCTCGCTGCGCTCAAAGCACCGGAACCCCCGCAAGGTCTCGGCGATGCCTGGCACAAGCTACCCCTCGTGCGTGAGGCGCTGAAGATGTCACCTCGAGAGCTACGCTCCGCGCCGTGCCGGGAGGTGGTCATAGAAGGTGACGGCGTCGACTTTGCCGACTGGCCCATTCAGACCTGCTGGCCGGAGGATGCGGGACCTCTGATTACCTGGGGTCTGACGACGACCCGGGGACCGAGCGCCCCGCGCCAGAATCTCGGGATTTATCGCGCCCAGGTGATCGGTCGGAACCGCATCATCATGCGTTGGCTCGCGCATCGGGGCGGTGCAATCGATTACAAACGATGGTGCGCGGCACGCCCGAGCGAGCCTTTTCCGCTCGCGATCAGTATCGGCGCGGACCCAGCTTGCGTGCTCGCGGCCGTTACACCCATTCCGGATTCGATCTCGGAGTTCGCATTTGCCGGTCTGCTACGCGGCGAGCGCTCACGCGTCGTGCGCTGCTTGGGCTCCGATCTCATGATACCGGCAACAGCGGAAATCACGCTGGAAGGCCATATCCAGCCTGGAGACACTGCGCCCGAAGGCCCGTTCGGCGATCACACCGGATATTACAATGAGGTCGATACATTCCCGGTCATGACAGTCGATCGCATTACGCATCGCACCGACCCGATCTATCACACGACCTACACGGGACGTCCACCCGATGAGCCGGCCGTGTTGGGACTGGCGCTCAACGACGTTTTCGTACCGATTCTGAAAGCGCAGTTTCCCGAGATCGTCGACTTCTATCTGCCGAGCGAAGCCTGCTCGTATCGTGTCGCCGTCGTCAGCATTCGTAAAGAATACCCGGGCCACGCGCGCCGTATCATGATGGGCATCTGGTCGTTCCTTCGCCAGTTCATGTACACGAAATTCATCATTGTCGTAGACGACGATATCGACGCGAGAAACTGGGAGGACGTCGTGTGGGCGCTCAGCACACGCACAGACCCGGCCCGCGATATGCTGCTCGTCGAGTCAACGCCGATCGACTATCTGGATTTCGCCTCTCCCGTCGCGGGCCTCGGCTCTAAACTCGGCCTCGATGCAACGAACAAATGGCCCACGGAGACGGCGCGAGTGTGGGGTACGCCTATCGAGATGACGCCAGAGGTCATCGCGCGTGTCGATGAAATCTGGAGCGACCTCGGCCTCGGCTAACGCATGGCTATGACGAGGCAGTTTTGCATCGACGACAGTACCGGATTGGACATTTGTCATAATGCTGGCTACTTTAAGCCGGATTCGCCCCGCCGGGCGCCATCAGGCATACCATACGGCCTCATCAACCCGACCTGAGATAGCTTATGCGCCACATTCTTGTCACTAACGCCAAAGGCGGCTGCGGTAAGAGCACGATCGCCACGAACCTCGCCGCTTATTTCGCCTCGGAGGGTTATGAGACCGCACTTGCCGATTACGATCCGCAAGGCTCGGCACTGGCATGGCTCGACGAGCGCTCTGAGGACTACGAGAACATCACGGGCATCTCGGGCTTCGATGAAGGTCTGCGCCGCGTTCCGCGCAACGCCGACTACGTGATCATCGACGCGCCCGCCCGCTCGCACGGCAAGGAGCTCACGGATCTCGTCAAGCACGCCGAGACGGTCATCGTTCCCGTGCTGCCTTCCCCGATCGACATTAAGGCCGCGCACAACTTTATCGAGGAACTGTTGCACCGAGGGAAGATCGAAAAGCGCAAAGCCAAAGTCGGCATCATTGCGAACCGCGTGCGCGAGAATACGCTGATCTTCGAGGAGCTCGATGAATATCTATCGGGCCTGAAGGTTCCTTACATTGCGGCCCTTCGCGAAGCGCAGAACTATATTCGTGCCTATCAACGCGGCATTGGTATCCACGAGCTGCCGCCGTATATCGCGTGGCCGGATTGGGAGCAGTGGGAGCCCGTTATCGAGTGGCTGGAGTCGCGGCGCTCTCGGCCTTGATATCGGCATCGTCTGCTGGCGGCGCATCGCTTGCGCGCGGTGCGCCCAAGGCCGGCAGATCGCTCGTTGCGCCCGTTACGAGCGCGAGACCGGAACGAAACGCGCTTGCGGCCGTGTCTTCCTCGCCGAGCGCCCTGAGTAGCTGCCCGTAAAGCGCGTAAGCGTCGGCGCGCGGGTCAAGCGCCAGGCTCGATTCGAGGTAGCTGCGTGCCTTGCCCCAAAGCTCCACGGCCATACACAGACGGGCCGTCGTCAATAGCAGCGCTGCGTCCTCCGGGTGCGTTTTCAGCCATCGTTCGGCACGCTTGAGCTGGCGCGCAGAATCCGAGCTCCGGACCGCGCCGTAAGCGAGCACGAGCGCCTCGCTCCAGGAGCCCTTCAGCGCCTGGCGCAGTTCCTTCTCTGCCGCATCGCCATGACCGAGCGTGCCCAACGCCTCGGCGTGTATCGACAAGAGATCGGGCCGCTTCTGTAACGCGGGGGGCAAGCTGCTCCAGAGCTGCTCGAGCGAGTCGTAGCTGAGGTCCGCGCGTGAGGTGAAATGGTTCAAGGCCGCTGTCGCAGCTGCGGACACCGCACCGTCCTGCGCCCGGACGGTCTTGAGCCGCGCCAGCAAGGCCAGGACCTGATCCCAGTCGTCGAGCGCGCCGTGCGCCCTGATCAAGAGCTCGAGCGCCAGAGGATGCCCCGGATGCGCCTCCTCGATGCGGCTCAGCGTCGCCAGCGCCCGCTCGTATTCATCGTGCTCGAGCTGCAGCTCCGCTTGCGTGAGCAGCACGGCCGTCTCTGCCTCGGGCAGTTCTTCGTACGCCAAACGCAGCCAATCGTCGCGACGCTCATTCGAGCCCTGCAACTGAGCCGCGCGCGCAGCCATGAGGTAGTTGATCAGCGGCGACTCCGTACCCTTGAGGCCCTGCGTCAAAAGTCGTTCGCCCTTCGACCAATCACCTTCCGCCAAGTGGATCAGGCCGCGCGTGAGCTTGCTTCCGGCGCGCCGAACACGCACGTCGGCAACCGCTGCGCCGAGCTGGCGCGGCGCGCGCCATAACCATATCGTGAGCCGAATCGCGAAGTACGCCGCGCTCAGCACGAGAACCAGAGCTGGGACGGACATCTCTATGGCGTAGCCAAGAAACGTTACGAGCACGTAGCCGCGATCCTGCAGCAGCAGATGCGCCAACATGGCGCCTAGGAGAATCGCCGCGAGCGCCCAGAGCCCAGCACGCATCAGCCGTCTCGATCTGGAAGACTGCGCAGCTGCGCCAAGGAACCGCTGATGTCCGGATAGCTCGGCGCGATGTCGAGCGCGAGCATCTCCTCCAACAACGCCAGGGCACCTTCGACCGGCACCTGCTCGGTGTCGAAATGCTCTTCGAGCAAGCGCGTCGCCGACACGAGGCTTCCGGCGAATAGGTCAGGCATCGTCTGCACCAGACCGAGCCGACCAAGCGTGAGCTCGAGCTCGAGCTGGCGCCGCACAAGCACCTGTTCATCGCGCGACAACGTATAAGCGTCGGTCGGCTCGCGGCGCTCGATGCGGATCATTCCGGCCAGCGCGCTTTTGAGGCTCTGCCAGAGTCTACCGAGACCTGGCTGGCCACCACCGTCGGGTTGCGGTGCCAGGCCTGGGTCGGTAACTGGCGCGCGCATCGGCAACTCCGCAATGCTCGCTGTCAGTCGGCTCAGGCTATAACTCAAGCCCTCGACATCGGGAATCTGGATGCCACGCAACGACAGCAATTCCCCCGCGATGAGCTCGCGCACGCTCGCATACGCGGGGCTGCCGGTTTCGAGCAGGCGTTCATCGGCCAATTCCAATGCGGCGATTGCGTTTGCGCGGTTGCCGCGCAGCGTGAGCTCCGTGTTGGCGATATCGAGAAAGTATTCGGCTTGCAAGCGCAGCCACCTGCCGCGCGCATCCGCCGAGACACCCTGAGCGACAGCGATCTGTGCCTCGAGGCCGGAGAACTGCGCCGGCAATGCGTTGATTCGCTCGACGACCTGCGCAATCACACCGGACGTGTCCTCGCCCGCCTCTGCGAGCGTCGTGAGCCGGTCCTCGAGTCCGCGGAGGTCGGCGCGAACGTCACGCAGCGCGACGATGGTTTCGCCGTCGGCCGTGTCTAGCGCGACATAGAACTGGCGGTACTGCCACCACAGAGACCCGGCCGCAGCTGCGGCAAAGAACGCGAGCGCCAGCGCGAGCAGCGTGATCGGTGCAGTCCAGCCGCGACGCGGTGGTGCCGCGGCCGCGCCGTTGCCGTCGGCGCTAGGCGATTCCTCGGTGGGCGCTGCCCCCGGCTCGTCGGCTTGATCTCGTGCGCCTGCCTCGGTCGCGGCCGTGTCCTTCTCTTCGGACACGTCCCGATCCTCCTCGTCCGGCACTTGGGTTGTCATGGATTTATCATCGTCGGCGAAACCGTCTTTTTACCACACGCTTCCAGCCTCAAGCCAAAGTCTTGCGTTTGCCTGATCGCAGATAGCGCTTCACGTCTGCGAGCTGTCTGCGGCTGACCGCAAGCGTCTCGTCACGGCCACGCAATCGGACGACGTATTTGTTGTCGGCCGCCTTGTCGAGACACTCGATATGGGACGCATTCACGAGAACGCTCCGATGGACGCGAACGAAGGTCTCGGAGAATTCCTCTTCGAGATCCTTGAGCGATTCGTCGATGAGATCCTCGCCGTGCGCTTGTACGACGCTCACGTACTTGCGATCGGCGCGAAACATCAGAACGTCACCGAGTGGAATGAGACGCACCTGATCACCGAGTCGCGCCGCGATATGCCGGCGGGAACGGTTCTCCGAAGTCGCCTTTGCGACTTGCTTGAGCTGAGAGGCGCTGAGCCGCGCAGCCTGCTCTAGCGCCTGACGCAGGCGCTCCAGACGCACGGGCTTGAGTAAATACCCGACGGCCTGCGCATCGAACGCTTCAATTGCATACTCGTCGTAGGCGGTCGTAAAAACGACCGCGGGCGGCGACTCGAGCGCCGTGAGATGCCGTGCTGTCTCGATGCCGCTCATGCCCGGCATTCTGATATCGAGTAGCAGGGCGGCCGGCTCCAGGGATTGCACGAGGGCCAGCGCCTCGCTGCCCGTGCCGCATCCGGCGACGACCTCCCAGTTCGGTATCTCATCGAGAAGGTGCTGGAGGCGTTCGCGCGCCGGTTCCTCGTCGTCCACGATGATCAGCTTGTAGCTTTCGGCCGTCATTCTTCGTGCGGAAATTTGAGCGTGACTTCGTAGCGGTCCGCGCTTTCCTCGACTTCGATGCGACCGCGATCCCCATAGGCCAGCCTCAGCCTCTGGCGAATGTTCTCGAGCGC
>CAJIAZ010000518.1_pt1 | contig 15223 bp, 13 predicted proteins | sample 9199181 | NCBI WGS metagenome assembly CAJIAZ01 (sample SAMEA7708285, study PRJEB35096) | sediment metagenome | biome: marine neritic benthic zone biome [ENVO:01000025]; feature: sediment [ENVO:00002007]; material: shallow marine sediment [ENVO:03000034] sea grass bed [ENVO_01000059] ...
AGAAAAAGTTGGATTTGACCGGAACGGTCCTGGATCTTGGCAAAGCTGACCTTACCCATGACGCGCTTGGCCATCATGCGCCCTGCCACGTGTACGACGCGTCCCTCTTCTTCGAGAGACTCGTTCGTGTGTCCGTCATATCCGGCGTGCAACTCACCGGCTACGGCATCGCGTCGAAAATCGTTCGGAAACGCGTTCCCGCCAGACCGGAGCTCGCCAAGTTTCTCGCGCCGCTCGGCGATGAGCCGATTTTCCGTTTGTTCGTTGGTTTCGTCGTTCAATCTACAACCCTTGTTTCAAGCTCTCTTCGAGAAAAGAATCGATCGCGCCATCGAGTATCGCGGTCGGATTACCGCTTTCGACACCCGTCCTCAAATCCTTAACGCGCGACTGATCGAGAACGTACGACCGAATCTGGCTTCCCCAGCCGATATCGGCTTTACCTTCCTCGACAGCCTCGGCCTGCTCGCGGCGCAGCTGTTGCTCTCGCTCATAGAGCTTGGCCTTGAGTTGACCCATGGCCGTCGCACGGTTCTTATGCTGCGAGCGATCGTTCTGACATTGCACGACGATACCCGTCGGCAAGTGCGTAATCCTCACGGCGGATTCGGTCTTGTTGACGTGCTGGCCGCCTGCCCCGCTCGCGCGGTAAACGTCGACCCGCAGGTCGCTCGGGTCAATTTCCACGTCGATGTCATCGTCAAGCTCGGGCGAGACGAAGACAGCTGCAAACGAGGTATGGCGGCGATGGCCCGCGTCGAACGGCGATTTGCGCACGAGCCGATGTACGCCGGTCTCGGTACGTAACCAGCCAAATGCGTACTCCCCGACGACATGAATGGTCGCGCTCTTGACCCCAGCAACCTCGCCCGCGGAGACCTCGAGCAATTCGGTCTTGAAGCCTTTGGCTTCGCCCCAGCGCAGATACATTCTGAGCAACATATCGGCCCAGTCCTGCGCCTCGGTGCCTCCCGATCCCGCCTGTATGTCGACGAACGCGTGATGCGCATCCATATCGCCGCTGAACATCCGACGGAATTCGAGCTGACACACTTCCTGCTCGATGCGGCTGAGGTCAGTGGCAATGTCGTCGAGCGTCGCCTCATCGTCATCCTCGGCCGCAAGCGTGTATAGCTCGCGCGCGTCGTCAACACCGCGACCGAGCCTGTCCAAGGCCTCAACGAGCGCCTCGAGCGCCGCGCGCTCCCTGCCGAGTGCCTGGGCCCTGGCTTGATCCTGCCAGACGCCCGGATCTTCGAGCTCACGCTGAACTTCCTCTAACCGTTCTCGCTTGGCCTCGTAGTCAAAGATACCCCCTCAGCGCCTCACAGCGCCCGCTCAGGTCAGTAATCTTGGTTGTTAGCTGACTGTGCTCCAATGGGTACCCCTGTCCGTCATCTCCCGAGCGCGCTCGCGCCGTTGTGGCGGCGCATGATAACGCAACCGGGCGTCAGCCGGGATGATGCTCAGAACCAAGATCGCCGGGCGAGAACATGTGCTCGACGACGAGTTGAGCTAAAGGGCGCGGGCCGTAGTCGTCCACGGCGAGCCGGTAGACGAGGTGCAGCACGTCGCCTGTCGCGTAGTCGCGCTCGCCGTGATTGAACGCAATCGCTCCGAGTGTTCGCCCGCTCTCGCGCTCGCGCACTTTCATCTTCAGATGCGCCTGCCCGACGATGCGCCGATCCATGAGCTCGAAAACGCCGTCGAAGATCGGCTCTGGGAGTCCTTGCCCCCACGGCCCCCCGCGGCGCAATAGCTCAGCAACCTCGACCGTCAAATGCTCGGCCGGCAACTCGCCATCTGTCACTATCTCACCCTTGAGCAGCCCCGGGCTCAAATGCCGGTTTGCCACAGCCTCGATCGCTGCCGAGAACGGCTCGAGATTCGCCGCAGCGAGGGTTAGCCCTGCAGCCATCGCGTGCCCGCCAAAGCGCTCGATGAGATCTGGATGGGCCGCATCGACCTCGGCGAGCGCATCGCGAACATGAAATCCCGACACAGAGCGCGCGGAACCTTTGAGAGCACCGCTCTCAGTGCTCGCAAAGGCAATCACGGGCCGGTGATAGCGATCCTTGAGCCTTGATGCCACCAAGCCGACGATGCCTTCGTGCCAATCTTGACGATGCAGGCAAACGACAGCCGGCAGCGCCTCCTCCGCGAGCGTCTCGCTCGACTCGACCAGCTCAAAGGCCTCGGCGCGCATTTGCGCTTCGATGACGCGCCGTTCACGATTCAGAGCGTCGAGCTTACGCGCAAGCGCCAGCGCTTCGGAGACGGATTCGCTCAAAAGACACCGCACGCCCACAGCCATGTCATCGAGCCGGCCGGCCGCATTGAGCCGCGGTGCGATCTGGTACGCGAGTGACGTGCTGTGTAGATCCTGCAGCGACAGGTCCGCAACCTCGCACAATGCGCGCAGACCCGGACGACATTGCCCCGCGCGCATTCGCCGCAGCCCTTCGCTGATTAAGATTCTGTTGCTCTGATCGAGATGCACAACATCAGCCATCGTGCCCAGCGCCACAAGATCGAGATAACGCGCAACGGCCCCCGCCTGACCGACGGCACGTCCGAGCGCAGCGAGCACATAGAACGCAACGCCAACGCCAGCCAGGTGCTTACCCGCGAAGGCATCGCCCGCCAAGTTCGGATTCACGATCGCGTTTGCCTGCGGTAATTGCTCACCGGCGAGGTGATGATCCGTGATTAGCACATCGATGCCTCGGTCGCGCGCGCATGCAACGCCGTCAACACTCGAAACACCGTTGTCGACCGTGACGATGAGCGCGGGTCTAGGTTTATCGATACGTTCGACGGCTTCCGGCGTCAGCCCGTAACCGAGCTCGAAACGATCAGGGACAAAAAAGCCAACGTCAGTAAAGCCCAGGTCTTTCAGGCACAGCACCATGAGTGCTGAGCTCGTCGCGCCGTCGGCATCGAAATCACCGAAGATGACGATACGGTTGTCTCGATGCCGAAGCAGCAGGTCCACGGCAGCGTCGACGGAGCTGAACTCTCCGACTGGCCGCAGGGCACTCAGGCTGAGCTCGAGCTCCACCGGAGACGCAATAGCTCGACGCGCATAGATGCGCCGCAGCACGGGGTGGCACTCATCAGGCCACGGCCAAGTCTCGGCGCCGGCGGTCGGTTCCCGGCGAGCGATCAGAGCCATCGCATCCGATTCGCGAGGCGCAAAGCCGTATACTTCGCAGCAAGATTCAACTCGGCGAAGTGCGCCATGCTGCTAAGCAAAGAAGACTCGAGCGTTAACCTGATCAGCGCCTGGCGTGCCGGCGCCGTCTGCGTCGGCCAGGAGTGGTTTGAAAGCCACGTTATCATTAGCGCGCAAACTATCATTCGAGACTGGGCTGTGGATACCCCTAGCGCACTACAGCCAACCGACCTCGACCCCGCTGTCGGCATGAACCCGGAGATTGTGCTCATCGGCACGGGTGCAAAGCTGATCCTGCCAGACACAAATCTCATGCAGCTGCTTGGTGAACGCGGCATCGGCGTGGAAATCATGGATACGCCGGCAGCGTGCCGAACCTACAACGTGCTCGCGCACGAGCAACGCGAGGTCGTCGCTGCCCTGTTCACGCCTGAGATCTAGCATTGCGTAGCGGCGCGCTGAGATTTCTCAGCCGGGTGCGGGCCGAGGCGAGAATCGGCGAGTCGCTAACGGGGTAGGTGGGGGACCGGGTCTACAGGCGTCCCATTTTGGCGAATCTCGAAATGCAGTTGCGCACGGCGCTGTGGGCCAAGACCCATTGTCGCAATCACCTGTCCGGCCCGGACATCCTGACCCTGGCTCACGAGGAGCCGCTCGTTGTAACCGTACGCACTCAAGAAACTGTCGTTGTGGTTGATGATGACGAGCTGTCCGTAGGCCTGCAGACCGCTGCCCGCGTAGACGACGCGCCCCGCAGCAGCCGCGCTGATTTCCTGACCCGCCTCACCCCCGATACCGATACCGTTGACGAGGCCCTCGGACGCACCGAAAGCTCGCAGCAGCGGACCTCGAGTCGGCCACAGCCAGCGTGGCGGTGGGACTTGTGGCAAAGGTGGAAGTGGGCGTGCGCTCGGCTGCTGGGCAGGCTGCCTCGATGAGGTCGTCGGCACCTGAGTGCCGGGCCGTAAGCGCAGGCGCTGCCCAACAAAAATGACATCGGGGTTGCCGAGACCGTTCCAGCGGGCGAGCTCGTTGTGGTTGACCCGATGCCGCCATGCGATCGAATACAGTGTTTCACCGGGCTGCACGATATGTACGCCTGCCGAGTAATCGACGAGCGTGCTTGTACAGCTGATGCTCAAACATGCCAGCAGAAAAATACCGACGCAGCAAATCGCGCAAGGAGCTGCGGGTTGCCGTTCGCCCGAGCGCATTTCGCGTTCCCGTCGGCTAACGCAACTGTAGGACAAGGATCACGACGACCGCCAAAGCGACGCTACACCACCCGACCGCATCGATGTTCGTGCGTAAGCGCCGCTCCATCGGCTCGCCGCCCCAGCGCAAGAGTCCGGCGACGAGAAAAAAACGTGCGCCTCGTCCGACCGTGGATGCGAGCACGAACCATGGGAAGAACATATGCAGTGCGCCCGCGGAGATCGTGAAGATCTTGTACGGAATCGGTGAGAAGCCGGCGACGAAAATGGCAAGAACGCCCCAAGTCTCGAACCAAGTCGTCGCCCGAACGTAGGCGTCCCAATAACCCCAGCTCATGAGGAACGGCTCGATCGTTTCCAACGCAAACCAGCCGATCGCGTAGCCCGCGATACCACCAGCAACCGAAGCCAGCGTTGTGACGAAGGCAAGTCGCCAGCCACGCCCCGGACGCGCGAGCGTCATGGGCGCGAGCATGACGTCGGGCGGAATCGGAAAGAACGAAGACTCTGCGAAGCTCAGAGCGACGAGATACCCTTCTGCGTGTGGATGCCCTGCCCAGCGCAGCACCCGGTCATACAATGGCGAAAATACTCTCATCATTCCGTTCCTGCGACGAGTGGCACGAAGCTAACGAGCCCCAAGCTACGCTCGTGAAATTCATCACCGTCACGAGTGACTTGCACGAGCTTCTGAGTCCCCGAGCCACCGATCGGAATTACGAGGCGCCCGCCGTCGTCGAGCTGATCCAGTAGCGCTTGAGGCACGCTATTCGGTGCTGCGGCGACGATAATGCCCTGAAAAGGCGCCTGACTTTGCCACCCGCGCCAGCCATCTGCGTGGCGCACTGTCACATTGTTGATCTTCAGCTCGCGCAAACGCGATTTCGTACGTTGCAGAAGTGGCTGTATGCGCTCCAGGCTGTAAATATGTCTCGCAAACGGGGCCAAAACGGCTGTTTGATATCCGCAACCCGTGCCGACCTCGAGCACCTTTGGGATCTGTTTTCCCGGCTGCAGACCGTTCACGAGCGCCTGCGTCATGAGCGCGACGATATAGGGTTGTGAGATCGTCTGACCGAAACCGATCGGTAGCGCCGTGTCGTCGTAGGCGTGACTCGAAAGGGCTTCGTCAACGAACAGATGCCTAGGTACCGTGCGGATGCGGTCGAGCACGGCCTCGCTCGTGATGCCCTGTGCACGCAGACGCTCGATGAGCCGCTCACGCGTGCGCGCGGATGTCATACCGATACCGTCGAAATTGGTCGAGCTCATCAACGTCGCAGCTAAACCTGATCCAGCCAGCTGCTGATGCGCTCGACACCGTCATGGTCGGTCAGGTCGACCTTGATCGGCGTGACCGAGATGCAGTCATTGCCGATCGCGTGAAAGTCCGTGCCAGGCCCCGCATCCTGCCCCGGCCCTGCCGGTCCAACCCAATAAACGGGCCTGCCCTTCGGATCGAAAGCCTCGACGACGGGCTCGGATTTGTGCCGAAACCCCAAGCGCGTAGCGCGAACGCCCTGAATCTGATCTTCCGGAAGATCAGGCACGTTGATGTTCAAGATCGTGTCCTTGGCCAGCGGATCACGATCCATGTGCTCTAACATGCGCCTCACGATACTGAGTGCGCTTTCGAAATACTGCCCCTGATCGGTGACGAGCGAGACCGCCAACGTCGGGAGCCCCAGAAACCGACCCTCCATGGCCGCGGCGACCGTGCCCGAGTAGAGGACATCGTCGCCGAGATTGGCGCCGTGATTGATCCCGGAGATAACCATATCGGGCTCCTCGTCGAGCAACCCGGTAATCGCAACGTGCACGCAGTCGGTCGGTGTCCCATTCACGTAGTAGACATTGGCCGAGACTTGTTCCACCCTTAACGGCGTATCCAGAGTCAATGAGTTACTCGCACCGCTGCGGTTGCGATCTGGTGCCACTACGACGAGCTCGGCTAAATCCGCCAGGCCCTGAGCGAGCAGGCAGAGTCCTCGAGCTTGGTAGCCATCATCGTTGGAAAGCAGGATTCGCACGCGCCGGTCCCTGGAATCGCCACGAACGGCGTAACTATACTGGATGGTGCGCGCTAGGACCTATTAGATCTTTCGCAGGAGCTGGAGTCGTGAGTCACGACGACGACAAGGAGTTGTTTGTCGAGGCCATGCGGGGCGTCAAGCCGCTGCAGTTCGAGCGACGCGCAACGGCCTCGCGACGCCCGAAACCCCGGGCTCGCAATTCTAGGCGCGCGCGCCAGGAGTTGCTTGCAGAAAGCTTGCATGGCCCAGCCGAAGCCTCGACGGACGGTATTGAGCAAATGGGCGTCGGCGTCGCGTTTCGCCGGGAAGCGGTCCCGAAGCGCATCTTTCGCCTGCTGCGCAGCGGGCGTTTCGACATCGAAGATGAGATCGATCTGCACGGCCTATCCTCGCATGCAGCCAAACGAGCGCTTCGTGATTTCGTCGTCGATGCTGCCAAGCAGCAGCTTGGCTGTATCAGGGTCGTGCATGGGAAAGGCTTGCGCTCGGGCCCCGGCGGCCCCGTTCTCAAGAACTCAGTGCAGCATTGGCTGAGCCAGTGGGATGAGGTGCTCGCATTTGTATCAGCGCAGCCTCGGGACGGCGGCAGCGGCGCACTCTACGTGTTACTGAAACGTCGCTAGCGCTCAGCCGTGGGTTGCGGCGTAATCTGAAAAAAGGTCTCTTCGGCGCCGATCATGCCCAGATCCACACGCGCACGCTCCTCGACGGCCGCCAGCCCCTGCTTGAGGTCTTGGACCTCAGCCTCTAGCGCGGCGTTGCGCACGGCGAGCGTGCGATTTTCCTCCGTGCGCTCGGCAACCTGCGTTTTGAGCTGGCGAAGCTCTCTGATGCCTTCTCCCGACACCCAGAGCCGTCCCTGCAACAGCAGCAAGCTAAGACATAGGGCGAGGAGAAGCAGGCGCATAGTCGAATGATCCTAGAGCGGCACGGGATATGCCTTGTAGCCTGGGTACACGGCGCGCGAGCCGAGCTGTTTTTCGATGCGCAACAGTTGGTTGTACTTTGCAAGCCGATCCGACCGGCATAACGAGCCCGTCTTGATTTGGGACGCGGACGTGGCCACGGCGATGTCGGCTATCGTCGTGTCTTCCGTCTCACCGGACCGATGCGAGACAACGGCGGAATACTCGGCTCGCGTTGCCATATCTATCGCTTCCAACGTCTCAGTCAGCGTACCGATCTGATTCGGCTTGATCAAGATACTGTTGCCGATGCCTTCTTCGATTCCGCGCCCGAGAATCTCCGTATTCGTAACGAAAAGATCGTCCCCGACGAGCTGCACGCGAGCGCCCAGGCGCTCGCTGAGAATTTTCCATCCCTGCCAATCATCCTCAGCCATGCCGTCTTCGATCGAGATGATCGGATAACGTGCGACGAGATCCTCGAGATAGGCGCAAAACTCGCGAGCCTCGAACTCACGCTGCTCGGAGCTCAATCGATACACACCGTCGGAATAGAACTCCGAGCTCGCAACATCGAGCCCGAGATAGATTTCCCGCCCGAGTGTGTATCCCGCACTCTCGACGGCCTCTGCGATCGTCTGCAAAGCCGCTTCATTCGATTCCAGATCCGGAGCGAAACCGCCCTCATCGCCGACCGCCGTGTTCAAACCACGACTGTTGAGCACCTGGCGCAAGGCGTGAAATATCTCGGCACCATAGCGCAATGCTTCGGAAAAACTCGGCGCGCCCACAGGTAAGATCATGAACTCCTGTATATCGACGCTGTTATCCGCATGCGCGCCACCGTTGACGATGTTCATCATCGGCACGGGCATCGTGTAGTCGTCGCTGGCTGCCAACGATTCGAACAACGCCTGGCCCTGCTCGCTGGCACGCGCCTTCGCAGTCGCGAGCGAAACCGCCAAGAGCGCATTGGCGCCTAGGCGGCTCTTATTCGGGCTACCGTCGAGCTCGATGAGCCGGCGATCGAGTGCGGTCTGATCGGCGGCATCGAAGCCGACAACGCTATCGCGAATCGCCGCGTTGACGTTATGCACAGCCGTCAATACACCTTTGCCGAGATACCGCTCGGGATCGGCGTCGCGCAACTCGACCGCTTCGCGCGAGCCGGTTGATGCGCCGGACGGTGCTGCAGCGGTCCCGCGCGCGCCCGATTCCAGGATGACTTGCGCCTCGACCGTCGGGTTTCCCCGAGAATCCAGAATCTCGATGCCACTGACGTCCTTGATCTTACTCATACGTGTTTCCATCCAACGCCGGTCCACACGCAACGGCGAGACCAGCCTCTTGCCGGCCCGCAATGCGCATCAATATTTCTCATTCCCCCGATGCTCGCGGCAATTTCAAGCCCTGACAAGACCGCGCCGCGCTAACAAAGCTCGTGAATAGCGGGTGACCGTCCCGTGGATTCGACGTGAATTCCGGGTGAAACTGACAGGCGATAAACCACGGATGGTTCGGAAGCTCGACAACTTCCACGAGACCATCGTCAGAGAGACCAGAGAACTCCAGACCAGCCTGGCTCAACTGCTCCATATACGTATTGTTGAACTCGTAGCGGTGACGGTGGCGCTCGTAGATCGAGTCGTTGGCATAGATTTCACGCGCGCGGGTACCCGTCTTTAAGTTGCAGCGCTGTGCGCCAAGCCGCATCGTTCCGCCGAGATCCGATTGCTCGCTTCGCTCCTGTTTGGTACCGCTGGCATCTTGCCACTCGGTGATCAGCGCGATGACTGGGTGTGCCGTCGTCGGTGAAAATTCTGTCGAATGGGCGCCGCTGAGCTCGACGACGTTTCGCGCAAACTCGACGACCGCGACCTGCAAACCTAAACAAATACCTAGATAGGGAATACCCTTCTCGCGGGCGAGCTGCACGGCGCGAATTTTTCCTTCGATTCCGCGATCGCCGAAACCGCCCGGAACGAGTATCGCATCGACATCGGTCAGTTGCGCGACACCATCGTCCTCTAATTCCGACGCCTCGACATAGAAGATATTGACCCGCGTACGGGTTTGTATCCCGGCGTGCCGCAATGCTTCGGTCAGCGAGATGTAAGAATCTTTCAGATCGACATACTTGCCGACCATCGCGATCGTGACCTCGGCCTCCGGTGTGGCCCGCGCCTCCACCACGGCGTGCCACTCTGCGAGGTTCGCGTCTTTGGCATCGAGCCGTAGCTTGTCGATGACGATTGTGTCGAGCGCTTGCTCCTCTAGCATGAGCGGAATCTTGTAGAGATCGTCGACGTCGATGGCCGATATGACGGCCCGTTCCTCGACGTTCGTGAACAGCGCGATCTTGGCGCGCTGCTCAGCCGGCAATAGCTGCTCTGAGCGGCAGACGAGGATATCGGGCTGGATACCGATCGATCGCAGCTCCTTGACAGAGTGCTGAGTTGGTTTCGTCTTTATTTCTTTGGAAGCAGCGATATACGGAACCAACGTCAGATGGATATAAATGGCGCGTTCTCTACCGAGTTCAACGCCCATTTGGCGAATTGCCTCGAGAAACGGCAGAGACTCGATGTCGCCAACCGTGCCGCCGATCTCGACGAGACACACGTCGGCGTCGCCCGCACCGCGCACGACACTCTGCTTGATTTCATCGGTGATATGGGGAATGACTTGCACGGTAGCGCCGAGATAGTCACCGCGACGCTCGCGTGCGATGACCTCGCTGTAGATTCTTCCCGTCGTGAAATTGCTGTCGCGGCCCGTCTTCGTGCGAACGAATCGCTCATAGTGCCCCAAGTCCAGATCCGTCTCCGTGCCGTCGTCGGTGACAAAGACCTCTCCATGCTGAAACGGGCTCATCGTGCCCGGATCCACGTTGATGTACGGATCGAGCTTCATGAGGCAGACGTTGAGCCCACGGGACTCGAGAATCGCGCCGAGTGACGCTGCCGTGATGCCCTTACCGAGAGATGAGACAACACCCCCGGTGATAAATATGTATCGCGTCATGCCCGGTCCGTCTTAGTCAGCAATGGGCCACGACTCGGGACCCAGTCGGAAAAACCGGCCGGCAGACCACTGCGTGGGATGAATCAAGACGGTATTGCAAAGTACCAAAAGAACCCCGCCAGAACCAGCCCAATCGGCACAACGGGCAGGCGAAGGCACCGAGATTCAGCGAAGCCGCGGGTGCTCGCTCCAGCGAACCTGCCAGGCCTTGCCACCCCCGGCGGCCGCGCTGGCGCCGTCGCAGACCCAAAGATCACCGACGCCGACAAGCTCCTCGTCACGGTATAGCAAGGGGATTCTCGAGCGCATCCACGGCACGATGCGGGCTTCCTGCAGGAGCTTCTTGAGTGCCCGGTGGTGCGCCGCACCGGGCGGTTTGAACCGCTCACCGCCTTGGCGGAAACGAACCGAGAACCCCCCGCCAACCCATGCGTCTGGAAGCACGATCACCTCGCTCGGGTCGGCTGCCTCGACGAGCGTGACCTGGCCCTCGGGACCCTTCCAGGGCCTATCCGGGCTCACGTGGCCAGCCTCCTCGCCCGGGGAGCCATCGGGCAGCGATCGCATGAGATACAGGTTTGCGTCGTGTATGCGCGCGTCAGCGCCGGGCCAGGACACACAGGTCTGGGCGTCGGGCCTTTGAACGCCGAGCGCGGAGATAAGCGCTTGGAGCTGCTTTGCGCTCGGCAGCGGCAATTCGTTGATCTCGAGCAGATGCCGCAGCAGGTTTCGTTGACGCGCGGCGCCCAGCGCCGTCAGCCGCACGATAGGAATCCGCGAGTGATCGACGATCCCTGCCCGATCCGCTTCGGCCGCTGTAGTCAGAATCTCCTCGGCGTCGGTCATTTGCCGAGCAGCCCTCGAGACAGTCCGCGCGACTGCCGGCCAACGCTGCCGAAGCGCCGGCAGCACGGTCCCACGTAGGTAATTTCGATCGAATCGCTCGTCGCGATTCGACGGATCCTCAATCCAGTCGAGCCCCCATCGGCTAGCAGCGCCGGCAATCTCGGCCTTTGAGAACGCCAGCAGCGGTCGCCCGACGACGACGCCCGCAAGCTGCCCGCGCTCGAGAATGCCACGTAACCCCCTAACGCCCGCGCCGCGCATCAGCCGAAGAAACACTGTCTCAAGCTGGTCGTCCTCGTGATGCGCAGTCAGCAGCATCTCCCCGGGGCTGAGCAGCGCGCTAAGGGCACCGTAACGGGCCTCGCGGGCAGCGGCTTCGATGCTCTGCCCCGTATCGGCAGGTACCGCGACACGCACGACCTCGAGCTCTACACCGAGCGCACGGGCCACGTTATCGCAATGCTCAGCCCAACGAGGCGATTCCGGATGCAAGCCGTGATCGACGTGCAACGCTCGCAACCCCCGCCCTAGTTCGAGCCGACAACAGCCCTCGAGTAGTACGTGGGAATCGACCCCGCCACTGAACGCCACGGCATAGCCTGTGGGCGGACACGATTGCGCGAGTTCGGTCAATTGCTGACCGAGCTTGGCTAGAAACGCATCGTGGCCCTCGGACATTCGCAGACTTGGCGCTGAGCTCAACCCGGCTGTCTCACCGGATTAGCCTTCTTTGAAATCACCGTAAGCCATCAGGCGGCGCTGCCGCTGCTCCATGAGCGTCTCGAGCGGCAGGCTCTGCAGCTCCGTCAATGCTTGCAGCAACGCATTCTTGATCGTCTCTGCCATTGCAGCCGGATTGCGGTGCGCTCCGCCGAGGGGCTCCTGGAGAACCTCGTCGATCAGACCGAGCTTGCTCAGGCGATCGGAGGTCACACCGAGCGCTTCTGCAGCCGCCTCGGCCTTCTCGGCGCTCTTCCAGAGAATGGACGCGCAGCCCTCCGGCGAGATGACAGAGTAGATACTGTATTGCAGCATCATGACCCTATCCGCCACACCGATCGCTAACGCACCGCCCGAACCACCTTCGCCGATGACGATACTGACGATGGGCGTACGCAGCGACGCCATGACGAGAAGGTTTCGCGCGATTGCTTCACTCTGCCCGCGTTCTTCCGCGCCGACACCTGGATACGCACCGGGCGTATCGATGAGCGAAACGACGGGTAGCTTAAATTTCTCCGCAAGGCGCATGAGTCTCAGCGCCTTTCGGTAACCCTCGGGCCTGGCCATACCGTAATTGCGCTCGACTCGCTCTTTCGTGTCGCGTCCTTTCTGGTGGCCGATCACAACGACGGGTTGCCCTTCGATTCGTGCAAGGCCGCCAATCAATGACTTGTCGTCCGCATACATGCGGTCGCCGTGTAGCTCCTGGAAGTCCGAAAAACAGGTGGCGATGTAGTCGAGCGTGTATGGGCGCAGCGGATGTCTCGCAAGCTGCGTGACCTGCCACGCGGTGAGCCCCGAGAAGATGCTCTTGGTCAGTGAGTCGCTCTTGCGACGCAGCCGCTCAATCTCCTCGCTGATATTGAGCTCGGAGTCGTCGCCGACGAACTTCAGCTCGTCGATCTTTGCTTCAAGCTCAGCGACGGGCTGCTCGAAATCCAGGAACTTGAGATCCATCGCGAGACGATACTCGCATCGCCCGAACGCTGGCAAGCAGCCGATGAGCGAGGCGTGCAGCGAGTCACAGTCGGTGCGCACGCGCTCATGGGCTTGCGGTCGCGCCCGTCAGAGACCTCAAGCGCAGTGGCGGGGATAGTGAATCGAGTAGTGATCGGCGCCGGGAAGTTGGCTCAAACGTTCCCTTAGCTCGCGCGTGGGACGCACTGTCCAGCTCTCGCCGAGTGTCAGCATCGCCTTCGCGGCCGGGCCCGCATACTCAATGCACACTTCGCAATGTCCATGTGTGAACGGCTGCAAAGTCTCGCGCAAATCACCGATCAACTCGAGGCTTGCGGTATTGCAGTGAATCGTGAGTCGGCGCGCATACTCCTCGATCGCATCGTCAACTGAACGCACGCGCTGCGCCGTTACTCGCCACGCACCGATAAAGTCATCGAAACGCAGCGACCCGTCGACGACGAGCACGGCGTCTTTGGCAAGCAAATGCTTGAATTGCGCGTAGACGTCTTCGAACAGCGTGACCTCGAGACGCTCGGTATTGTCGTCGAGGACAATCGATACGCGGCTCCCACGACGCCGAGTTTCCATGACGAGTCCGGCGACCGTGACCGTGCGGCGTTCCCTGAACCCGTTGCCGTTGCCGTTGCCGTTGCTGTTGCTGTCGACCGGCGGCGCGCCAACGACGTTGGTGATCGCGCCATGCGTAAAGTGACTGCAGTGCTCTGCATATTGCTCGAACGGATGACCGCTGAGATAAAGCCCAAGACTCTCGCGCTCGGCCGCGAGGCGTTCGCGGTCAGTCCAATCCCGCATCGGTGTAATCTCGAACGTCAGCGCCTCACTCGCATCGTCGGCGCCCGGATCCCCGAATAATGCACCTTGGCCGGCCGCTCTCGCATGCGCTGAGCGCTCTGCGAGCTTGAGCACATCGCTTATCGCGTTGACGAGCGTCGCCCGATTCGCCCCGAGACCATCCAGCGCGCCTGCGCGGACAAGGGCTTCGAGGACGCGCCGGTTCAGTTTGTGCGAGTCGATGCGCATGCACAGGTCCAGGAGATCGGCAAACGGTCCATTCGCTTCCCGTTCTTCGACGATCGCTTCGACCACGCTGCGCCCAACGCCTTTGATTGCGCCGAGTCCGTATGCAATGGATCCCTTCTCAGCAACGGTAAAGCCGTACTCGGACACGTTGACGCCCGGCGGCCGCAGGTCGATACCCAGCTTTCCACAATCATCCTTGAGCAAGACGAGCTTATCGGTATTGTCCATATCCGCAGTCAACACGGCCGCCATGAAAGCTTCCGGATAGTGCGCCTTGAGCCAGGCCGTGCGATACGCGATGAGTGCGTATGCCGCCGAATGTGATTTGTTGAATCCGTAGCCGGCAAACTTCTCGATCAAGTCGAAGATCTCGCTCGCACGCTGGGCCTCGTAGCCGCGCTCAGTCGCACCGCTTACGAACACCGAGCGTTGCTTGGCCATCTCCTCGGGTTTCTTCTTACCCATCGCGCGTCTGAGCAGATCCGCCCCACCGAGCGAATACCCCGCGAGCACCTGGGCAATCTGCATGACCTGCTCTTGATAGAGAATGACTCCGTATGTCGCTCGCAGCACAGGCTCGAGATCCGGGTGCAGGTAGTCAATGGGTCCGCGCTGGCGGCCGTGCTTGCGATTGATGAAATCCTCGACCATCCCCGATTGCAGAGGACCCGGACGGAAGAGCGCAAGGATGGCAACTAGATCATCGAAATGGTCGGGCTGCAGCCGCTTGACCAGATCCCGCATGCCTGCCGATTCCAGCTGAAACACTGCCATTGTCTGGCATTTGCAGAGCAAGTCGTAGGTCTGCTTGTCGTCGATCGGAAGTGCATCGATGTCGATCGGCTCCAACCCGCCCTCGGCACGAGCGTCGTTAACGGCCTTGAGCGCATGATCGATAATCGTGAGCGTCTTGAGCCCTAGAAAGTCGAATTTGACGAGCCCAATTGCCTCTACGTCATCTTTGTCGAACTGCGTCAGAGACGTTCCGCCGGGCTCGCAGTAGACCGGCATGAACTCCGTCAGTGTCTTCGGTGCAATAACGACGCCGCCAGCGTGCGTGCCCGCGTTTCGCGCGAGACCTTCGAGCGGGCGCGCCATATCGATAAGCGTGCGAACTTCGTCGTCAGTTTCATAGGACCCGCGCAGTTCTTCGTCGTCGGCGAGCGCTTTCTCGAGCGTAATGCCAATCTCGAACGGAATGAGCTTCGCGATTCGATCGACATATCCGTAGGGGTGTCCAAGAACGCGACCGACGTCCCTGACGACTGCGCGCGCCGCCATGGTCCCGAACGTAATAATCTG
>CAJIAZ010000226.1_pt1 | contig 14880 bp, 15 predicted proteins | sample 9199181 | NCBI WGS metagenome assembly CAJIAZ01 (sample SAMEA7708285, study PRJEB35096) | sediment metagenome | biome: marine neritic benthic zone biome [ENVO:01000025]; feature: sediment [ENVO:00002007]; material: shallow marine sediment [ENVO:03000034] sea grass bed [ENVO_01000059] ...
GATATCTCCGCCACCGGCCCCGCTCACCTTGTAGCTAACCCCTACGCGCGTTGCGGCATCGGTGATTGCCGCATGCTCGGGCGTCACGATCTCGGCACCGATCGCAGTTCCGAGCGCATCGAGCTCAAGCCCGTACTGTCGGACGGCCGCAAGAAACTGCGCCGCATCGCCAGCGCCAGCCGACGCGACGCCGAGCTCAGCGACCTGGCGCATACGATCGAGCTGCATCGTAGCAGCCGCGGGTTCCGCTGCGCGCCAAGCCTCGAAACGCGCGAGCAGATTAGGCGTTGAGGCTGCTCGCGGTGTCGAAACACCGACGAATCGTACACTGTTCGGTAACTCGACTGAAACGGCCTCGGGTCGCTTCGCACCACTCATACGGTAGGACATAACGCCACCGTTAAGACTCGCAGCGACGTCGAGCCCACTCCCAGCACCCGCCTGTATGGCCCGATGCAGCTCAACGAGCTCTGGGAGAGACGGGCGTGCAGCTGAGGCATCCTCGCCCGTATAGGCCGTCCACGCTCCCGCCCAAGCCACGAGGGCTGCTGCGCTCGAACCCAAACCGAGCTTGCGACCCGCCACAAACAGCTGGCTACTGTCGAGACGGCCGCACCATGCCCCGACATTCTCGATCGGCCAATGCCGCATGACGGAGTCGACTATTGCAACATTACTCATGGCGGCGCAACTGAAGCTGCGCTCGGCGGCGCAATCGGTCAGCGTGTGCAAATGACACGCAGTATCGCCACTGGGCCGCAGCTCCGCGACACAATGATGATCCACAGCCATAACGAGCGCCGGGCCTCCGGCGAGTACGACGTACTCGCCAAGCGCGACGACTTTGCCAGGCGCCCTAGCCAGAACATGCATGCGTCAACCCATCTCCAGACCCGGACCCAGACCGGTCACGAGGACATCAGTCACACCGCTGATATCGTGCAGCTCGGCAGCAACCCGATCGGTCGCCTCCGGCAGGCACACCGCTTTGAGCTGCGGCCCTGCGTCGATCGTAAAAAAGACGGGAACGCCGCCGCGCCGCAATGCTCGAACGGCGTCAATACACGCGAGAGTAGCCGGATTCCAATACATGATCGGCGGCCGGTTCGTCATCGCCAGCGCATGCAGCTTCATACAACTGTGCTCGGCCACTTCGCCAAGCGTCGTAAAGTCGCGGCGGACGATCGCATTTCTGGCTACATCGAGATCAGCGGGCGCGGAGTCGACCCATGTGCGGTAGAACGGCGAGGTCGCCTCAGACGACCGCATGCCCTCGGTCGAGCCGATCTCCTTTGCACTCGTCTCCGTCACGGCGACCACGACCTGAAGCGGCCAGTCTTCGGCATCCAGCAGTGGCGTCGCGTAGCTATCGTTGCCGTCATCAACCTCACCGACGTGCATCTCCACGAAACCGCCGAATATCGAGCGTGCTGCTGAACCCGAGCCGCGGCGCGCGAGCTTGCTCAGCTCCTCGGCCGAGCGTTCGAGTCCGAGCGCCCGAGTCGCGGCACCGACGAGCGCTGCGAATCCCGACGCTGACGACGCCAGACCCGCGCCTGTCGGGAAGTTGTTGTGGCTGATGACACGCGCCGGCAAATCGACGCCAGCCTCGTGACGAACAAGATCGAGAAACGTCGTGACGCGGCGAAGCTGCGTAGCATCCTGTTCGCCATTGAGCGCAAAACTATCGTGTTTTAGTCCCGAACTGAACTCGATCTCGGTGTCCGACCACAACCCGTCAAGCGTTATCGAGATCGAGCCGACAGCAGGAATGTTCAGCGCTGCGTCTAACTTGCCCCAGTATTTGATGAGGGCAATGTTGGCCCGGGCGCGCGCTCGCGCCCGCATGCCGTCAGCGCCCTGGCCATTAGCTGCAGGCATTCGGCTCAGGCGCGGCGCGCATCAGGCTCATCGCGAACGAGCGGCAACCCAACCGAGGCAAGATCGAATAGTGCTCGCAGCGCCCGATCGCTAGAACACGTCAGATTAACGAGGCCAACGGTGGCCCTGACGCTGCGGCGCGAAATCTTCAGACGTTCCGCAGAGGCGAGATCTCCATGCTTGCGAACCTTTCGTAACGTCAGCACAGCAAGCCCGATCGCCCACAAACAGAACCGCCGGATTCCAGCCTCGCGAGCCGGGATCTGTCGCGTATACTCGAGCGCGTTGCGCAGATGATGGTGCGCGATGCCAATAAGCTGCTCGAGCCCATGGCGATACTCATCTGTCGTATGTAGCTCATCGAGACGGGCAAGATCAAAATCGGTCCCGAAGACCGATCGCGGCAACCAGCACGTCTCGGCGCGCCTGTCCTCCCAGATATCCTTCAGAATATTCGTCATTTGCAGACCTTGACCGAACGATAACGCAAGGTGCATGAGTTGCGGTCGCTTATCGTCTAATGCAGGGCAGCGCTCGCAGAATAGCTCTGTCAACATCTCTCCGACGACACCAGCAACCACGTAGCAGTAGGCGTTCATCTCATTGAGATCGTTGAGCCCGCCGAGGCTCTTATGTCGCTGAAACACGGGCATGCCGGCGCACATTCGACCAAGACAACGAATGATGGCTCTTTGCTCATTCGGCGAGAACGATTGCGTAACTCGAACGACCTTTGCAGCTTGGGTGACGAGCTCGCGCTCTGCGACCAACGTGCGGTCGGACAATAGCGGCGCAAGATCGCGAGCAAACGCCTCTGCGTCCGCCTCACCGCGAACGATCGCGACGAGTCGGCTGTGAAACGCAGTTTTTGCCGCGTGATCCAGGTCGATGTCATCCTCGATCGTATCTGCGAGGCGACAGAGTAAGTATGCGTTGGCGACAACGTCAGCGAGTCCATCCGGCAAGACTGGGATCGTCAACGCGAAGGTCCGCGACACTCCGGGAAGTATCGCTGCCTGGAAGTCCAAGTCGGCTTGTATGCGGCCGGCGGCTCGACCCGATTCGTACGTCACGGTGCGCAAGCGATGCACGCGATTTCGGTGTTAGGATGAAGAGTCATGATAGCACGTGGCACCCCCCAGACCTTTCCTGACCGGATCGAGCACTACCGTGGTCGCGTCGCCGGCAGAATCCGAGCTGCGCTCGAGCCCGACCTCGGCATTCCCTCGAACCTGGTCGAAGCAATCGAGTATTCGGTGCTCGGCCCCGGCAAGCGCGTGAGACCGCTGCTTACGTATGCGACTGGTGAGCTATTCGATCTCGATCCGAAACCGCTCGACGCGATTGCAGCAGCGATCGAGCTCGTCCACGCCTATTCGCTAGTTCATGACGATCTCCCGGCCATGGACGATGACGACTTGCGTCGCGGTAGACCGACAACGCATCGGGCGTTCGGCGAAGCCCTTGCAATACTCGCTGGTGATGGCTTGCAGGCGCTCGCCTTCGAGATTCTTTGCTGTGACGAGCGACTCGCGGCAACCCCCGAGAAACAGATCAAGGTTGTCACGTGGCTTGCACGCGCGGCGGGTCCCGCTGGAATGGTCGGCGGCCAAACGCTCGATATCCAGGCCGAGAGCGGACAGCTGGACGAGGCTGCGTTAGAGAACATCCATCGTCGCAAGACGGGTGAACTGATCAGGGCGTCGATCATGATGCCGGTCGAGCTCGCGCAGCCGCCAGAACTGACCGCCGTCGATCTAGACCGGCTCGCAACCGATATCGGCCTGCTCTTTCAAATTCGGGATGATCTTCTCGAGATAGAGCACGACACGGCGACCCTCGGAAAAAGCTCGACGTCCGATCAGGAGAAAGACAAATCGACCTACCCGTCCGTGCTCGGTGTAGAGGGCGCTCGTGAAAGGGCACTTGCACTCTATTCCCGGGTGAGCGCAACGCTCGACGGGCTGCCTGAGGACTCGTCGGGGCTACGTTGGGTGGTGGACTACATCTACGGACGCTCCAACTGAGCGAACGACCGTGTCCCACGAGGACCGCGAAAAAACAAGACACGCGTTGGAAACCGGCGCAATACCAAGGGAGAAAGAATCGATGAGATACCTTGAATATGGCGGTGCCATCCGAGCCATAACACGCACGATCGTTATGGTCTCGGCGCTCGTGATTCCGTTGCCATCGATCGCTCAGACAAGCGAGTCAGGTCCCTGGTGGCCATCACCCCATGGCGCCGAGGATCAGGCAGGTGCGTCAAACTATGTGACGCCGCAAAAAATTCTCTCAGCCCTGCAGATCCCACGTACGGGTCAGACCTACGAGCTCGGTCACCTCTATGAAGAAAGCATGCCTCAGTACACATCTCGCCCGTACTACCTCAACGTCGTGCCCGCTGGCCCGCAAACGAATGAAGATCGCAACCTCGTACACGGCGACTACTTCACGGGCTACATCGGTCAGATGGGCACGCAATTCGACGCGCTCTCACACCAAGGGCGAACGATGCGCATGCCGGACGGTTCGATTGAGCCCGTGTTCTACAACGGGTTCACGGAGCAGGACCTGACCGGAACAAACCGGGGCCGCGGTGGGGTCGAAGCGCTCGGCGTCGAGCACATGAAGCCTTTCATTACGCGCGGCATTCTCATAGACATCGCGGGATTCAGAGGCGTCGACACGCTCGGTCCGCGTTACGAGGTCACCCTCGAGGACGTCCGCGGAGCACTCGAGCGCCAGGGCATGAGTGAAGCCACCGTTGAGCAAGGTGACGCCGTGCTGTTTCACTACGGCTGGTCGGTGCACTGGACCAACCCGTCGCGATACAACGACAGCCGTGTTGGCGTGGGCGATAACGAAGGCTCACCAGGTATTGGGCCAGACGTGGCGCGGTGGCTCGCTAGCCGCAAGGTCTCGATGGTCGGTGCCGACTCCTGCTGCGTGCAGATCATGCCGCCGTTGAGCACGAATATTGCTGACAACGTCCACCACATTTTGTTTCTCGAGGAAGGCATCGGGCTGCTCGAGAACATGGAACTCAAAGACGTTGCCAGAGATGAGGTGTACGAGTTTCTATTCTTGAATTTGACGCTGCGCATCAAGGGCGCGACCGGCTCGCCCGTGCGCCCGATCGCGGTGCGCTGAGAGCGCCTCTAGCGGCAGTGCCCGTCTGACACTCAGGACTCGGCCGGCAGACTATAGTCCTTGAATTGCTCTCGAAGCGTCAGCTTGGAGATCTTGCCCGTCGCCGTATGCGGTATTTCCTCTACCGTAGCGACGTCGTTTGGAATCCACCAATCGGCGACCTTGCCGTTGAACCAGACGAGCAATGTGTCTGTGTCGATATCCTTGCCCTCCTCGGGCACGACAATGAGCAAAGGTCGCTCGCCCCATTTCGCATGCTCGACTCCGATAACCGCCGCTTCGGCAATATCCGGATGTCCCATCGCGAGATTCTCGAGCTCGATCGAGCTGATCCACTCGCCGCCTGATTTGATGACGTCTTTGGTGCGATCGGTAATCTTCATGAAGCCATCGGCGTCGATCGTGGCGACATCGCCGGTCGAGAACCAGCCCTCGGCGTCGACCGTCTGTGCATCGTCATCCTCTCCGAAATAGCTATCGCATACCCAGAAACCCTTGATCTTCAGGTCACCGAACGCCTCGCCGTCCCATGGCAATTCCGCATTTGCGTCATCGACGATCTTGAGATCGACACCGAAAACTGCTCGGCCTTGTTTGACGCGCAGCGCGTCACGCTCGCTCTCGGACTGTGTCTCCATGCCCCGCAGCGGCGTGTTGACGGTCCCGAGCGGACTCGTCTCGGTCATGCCCCAGGCGTGACGAACCGTAACCCCGTACTTCTCCTCGAACTCGCGCATGACGCTCAGCGGGCACGCCGAGCCACCGACTATCGTTCGCTCTAGCGACGCAACGCTCGTCCCGGAGTCTCGCAAGTGTGCAAGCAACGCGAGCCAGATAGTCGGTACGCCAGCGGCGATCGTGACCTCTTCGGCGCTGATGAGCTGCTGGAGTGTCTCGCCGTCGGCCATCTTCGGCCCGGGCATGACGAGCTTAGCGCCGACAATTGGACACGAGTAAGGCATGCCCCAGGCGTTGACATGAAACATCGGCACGACCGGCAATGCGACGTCACGCTTCGACAAGCCCATGACGTCGGGCATGACGCTGCCGTAGGCATGCAGCACGGTGGATCGGTGGCTGTAGAGCACGCCTTTGGGATTACCAGTCGTGCCCGAGGTATAGCACAGCACGCTCGCGGCGCTTTCATCGTTACTGGGCCAGGCGAAAGTCGTGGTTCGACCGCCAATCAGATCTTCGTAGCAGGTCACCGCGTCGAGCTGAGTCTCGGGCATGCCGCTCGGACCGGCCATGACGACGAAATGCTCGATGCGTGGAAGCTTGTCCGCAATGGCCTCGATGAGCGGCATAAACATCGGGTCGAAAAACAGAACGCGGTCCTCAGCGTGATTGATGATGTAGACGAGATGCTCGGCAAAGAGCCTCGGATTGACCGTATGCAGCACATACCCGGCGCACGAGACGCCGTAATAGAGCTCCAGGTGTCGGTGATCGTTCCAAGCCAGCGTCGCGACGCGATCGCCGGCCTCGAGCCCGAGCGACTTGAGCGCGTCAGCCAGCTGACTCGCACGGCAAAATACGTCCGCGTAAGTCGAGCGGTGCAGACCCTCGTCGACCGTAATTGAAACGACTTCCGAACCTCCGTGGTGGCGCGCAGCGAAATACATGATCTCGTTGATCGTCAGTGGCAGCGCCATCATTCTTCCGCGCATCGTCGTCCCCTGGTTTCGCGACCTCACGACTATAAGCGCAACGAACGACAAATTAAAAACGGCTGCCCCCACGCCGGGAGGCAGCCGCTGTAAGTGTCCGCTAGCTCAGGCTGGACAGATCTAGTAGCACCACGGCCCATGGCGATGTCCGCGTCGATGGTGGCCCCGGAACCGTTGGCGGGGATACCAATGATCACGAAAAGCTCGGCCTCGACGGTAGGCGCGTGGCGGCAGATAGGCCCGACCCCGGCGGTAGCCGCGATCGTAGAAACGATACCCATGCACCGGACGAATATCCGCAGCGTAGGCGAGTTCACCCAACGCCGCACCGAGGATTGCTCCTCCGACGACGTAGCGTAGCCCTCGATCATGATCTGCGAGCGCCAGGCTGCTGCCCAACGATAGACAGATCGCAGTGCCAGTAATCATGGTGGTTCGCAACATCGTAGTTCTCCTTCGCATGTTCGCCTACAGATTACCGGGGCACAGCTGAACCGAAGATGAACTACCCGAGATTATGCTCGGAGCAGCCAAAAGACGCGTAACCGGTCGAAATCACTACCATAAAACTGGATTTACGCCGCATCGTCCTCGATAATTAGCGTCCATGCGGGCATATTCCACGCGGGAAGTCGCCGAACTTACCGGTGAATCTCAACAGCGGGTGCGATCCGCCGCTCGGGCCGGATTCGTGGCGCCGCTCAAGAATCCTCGCGGCCACTTCCGCTTTTCGTTCCAAGACCTAGTGCTGCTGCGCTCTACCAAAGCGCTCGAGCAGCAGAATCTCGGCGTGCGACGTACGTGGCGGGCGCTGCGCGCGGTCCGGGCAATGCTCCCGGAGAACCGGCCGCTTAGCTCCGTGCGCGTTGTCGCTGCGGCCGATCGCGTCCTCGTGCGAGAGAACAACACGGCCTGGGACCCCGAGTCTGGACAAACGCTATTCGAGTTCGCGGTCGATGACGCAGAGCGCTCACCGGCATCGCCGTCGGGCCATCCCGCTTCCGCGACAGTTGTCTCGACGGACACAGCGGATTATTGGTTCGAGCGTGGCCTGAGATTTGACCGCGTCGAGGCGCACGCGGACGCAGCGGGCGCCTACCGTCGAACGCTCGAGCTCGAATCGGGCCACGTCAACGCACGCATCAATCTTGGTCGCCTCATGCATACGGCCAGAGACTATCGCACGGCAGAGTCTCTCTACCGAGAGGCACTGAAAATTGAGCCAGACCACCCAGTTGCAGCGTTCAACCTAGGCGTCGTCCTCGAGGATCAAGGCGATCTGCACACGGCCATCAGCTGTTACCGGCAAGCGGTTTCGGCCGACCCCGATCTGCCGGACGCGCACTACAATCTCGCCCGCCTCCACGAGTTCCGCGGCGAGCAGAGACTCGCTGCGCGGCACATGTCTCGCTTCCGTGCGTTGACGAGCAACGAACTCTAGCCCCTCGACTCAGGCCCGTGTTATCGCGTACTTGGGCGGCCGGGCAATAACGGCTATGCTCTAAGTGGCTTCCGATGAGGACGCCCGTCCGCCTACATGGTGCATTCGCTACAAAGGCAATTCGGACGAACGAGATAGGTACGAGCATGGACAACAACTACACAGAGATTCGCGACGTTCTCATTGCCAAACGCGAAGAACTCGCGAACCGGCTGGAGCGGATTAAAGAGAACTTGACGGCCGGTCGCAGCGCTGATTCGCAGGAACAGGCGCAGGAGCTCGAGAACGCCGAGGTCGTCGATGCGCTGGGCAACGAAGCCCGCCTCGAACTCAGTCAGGTTGCACGAGCGCTCGAGCAGATCAAAAACGAAACGTACGGCATCTGCGTAAGTTGCGGCGAAGAGATTCCGCTTGCTCGGCTCAAGGCCCAGCCGTTTGCCGACCGCTGCATTCGTTGCGCAACTGCCGAAGAAGCAGCCGACGCGCCTTAAGGTCCAAGTGTTACTGGTTCGTCTCGCCGGAGGCATCCCAGGCGGCCAAGAGCTCGGAGCGCTTGTGCTCCGTGCGGTCGACGGCAATCGCTTTGACTGGACCGAAACCGCGAATCTCGCGTGGTAGCCCAGTCAATTCGATGGCAAGCGGTAGGCGCAGCGCATCGAGCTCAGCAATCAATTTCTCTAAGAGCGCCTCGTAATCGGTGACGAGCTGCTGTTCCATCTTCCGTTCTTGCGAGTAGGCAAACACGTCCCAGCGGCTACCGCGCAGGAACCGCATTCGAGCGAGCACGCGCAACGAACCCGGCTGTGTTGAGCCCAGCCTGACGGTCGCGATGACTCTGGAGCAACAACAAACGCACGAGCGCATCCAGCCCCGAGATGAGAACGGGATTCGACTCGACGCTATGCCAATCGGCAAGGGTATCGATCTCGCGAAGCTTCATGTCGACAGCGAGTACATGCTTAGGGATCGGGGAACGCGTTTAATGAATCGATGTAGGGATGGAGGTCGACGTTGCCGCCACTGAGCACGATACCAGCACAGTCGTAGTCTTGTGCCGCACCGGAAAGCACGGCAGCCAGCGCTACAGCACCCGATGGCTCGAGCACGAGCTTCAGATAGCGACTCGCGAACGCCATTGCGTGAGCAGCCTGCTCATCGGTGACCGTTACTGCGCCACTGAGTTGCTCGCGATTGATGGCGAATGTGATCGCACCCGGCATCGGCGCCATGAGCGCATCACAAATCGTGTGTGGATGACCGACGACGACTTGTCTGTTGCCCGCGTCGAGTGACCGCTTGGTGTCGTCGTAAGCCTCGGGCTCGACTGCAAAAACACTGCAGTCTGGAAACGCGTTCTTGATCGCGAGCCCAGAACCGGCAATGAGGCCGCCTCCGCCACACGGCACGAAGACACCCTCGAGCTGCATACGCCTGCGCGTTGCAAACTCAGCAAGCTCCAAGCCGACCGTGCCCTGTCCAGCTATCACATCGGGGTGATCGAACGCCGGCGTCAATGCGGCGCCGCGCGCTGCGGCGATATCGGCTGCAATTTGTTCGCGGTCTTCTCTAGCGCGGTCATAGAGAACGACATCGGCGCCCAGCATCCGTGTATTGAGCTGCTTTATTTTCGGCGCATCTTCGGGCATGACGATCGTCGCCGGCATACCGAGCCATTGCGCAGCCATTGCAACGCCCTGCGCATGATTTCCCGATGAGAAAGCTACGACACCCGCGGCACGCTCGTCGTGACTGAGCATGAGCAGACGGTTCAACGCGCCTCGGATCTTGAACGTTCCCGTATGCTGTAGCGATTCGGTCTTGACGAGCACGCGACAGCTCGCGCGCCGATTGAGCACATCATGCTCGAGCACGGGTGTTCGGATGAGCCAGTCGGAGATTCGCGCTGCCGCGTCCTCGACGTCCCGCACTGTCGGCAGACCTTCGTTCACGCTTGCCGCCCTCTCCTCCTCCGACTATAGTCAATCGCGACGGTACCCCGTTGGGGTTTGAAAGGGAACACGGTATACGTCCGTTGGGCGAACGCCGTGGCTGTACCCGCAACTGTATACGGCTAGCTCGCCGTTCGTGTTCTGCCACTGGGCTCACACCTGGGAAGGCAAACGGTCGAGCCGGGAGCCGTGAGCCAGGAGACCTGCCGTCGCGTCGTCCTTCCGGGGGGCGGGTTACCCCAGCGGAGCGGTCAAGCCGCAGCGGCGACACCGACGGAGTCAGTCGGTGTGCGGAGCTTGCAGCCACGGTACGGCAGCAACGACCCAGACCAACACCGGCCTGTGCAACGAAGCGCGAGGTGTCACTGTGAGTCACGATATTGCATCGCCGCGCATGGCCGACCGACAACGGTCCGTGCCCAAACTGCTCTGCTTGGCTGTCGTGCTGCTGTTGCCGATGACGCTCTCGGCGGCACCACCGCAGCGCATCGTGTCGATGAACGTGTGTACCGACCAACTCTTGCTGGACCTCGTACAACGCGAGCGCATCGCCTCAGTGTCGTACATTGCCGCAGATCAACGCACATCGGCGATCGCCAACGATATTCAAGGTATGCACTTGAATCGCGGGAGCGCAGAGGAGATCGTCTCGCTTGCGCCCGATCTGATCTTGACGGGTCAGTTCGGTTTGCGTCCGACCGTGACGCTTCTAGAACGGCTTGGCTATTCAATCCTCAAAGTTCCGATGGCCGAGACACTCACCGATGTCGCACGAAACATCATGACGCTGGGTCGGACGCTCGGCGTAGAAGCTCGGGCCGCCGAGGTCGTCGCTGCGTTCGAGCGACGGGTTGGAAGACTCACTTATCGCGGCGACGGTCCACGACCGCTGTTCGTCAACTTCGACGCGAATGGATGGACAACGGGCCAGACAGGCTTGCTCGCGGATATCGTTCACCACGCGGGTCTATCGACGTCGGGTGATGCGCTAGGCTTTGAGCAGGCGAGCAAAGTCAGTCTCGAGACTCTGTTGTTGCTGCGCCCGTCACTCATTGACCTCGGCCACCCGTGGAACGACCCGCCGGCACTGGCATCGGAGCTGCGTCGCCACCCCGCGCTCGAAGCGGTGATGCGCTCGGCCGAGAACGTGGAGATTCCAGACAGCGCCTGGCTCTGCGGCACGCCGCACAGCCTCGATGCACTCGAGACACTTCGTAACGCCCGCGATGCGCTCGCGCACAAGTCCCGTGAGGCGCCGTGATCCATCGCTCCTATAGCGGGCTGCTCGCGACATTGGCGTGCCTCGTACTGCTCGCATTTCTCGCTTCTCTGGCGATTGGCCCGTCGGGCATCGGCCTCGAGGAGCTGCGAAATGCGCTGCGAGGAGAAGGCGGCACCGAGGCCGTGTCATTGATTTTCTGGGAGCTGCGGCTGCCGCGCGCACTGCTCGGCGGACTCATCGGCGCGAGCCTCGCCCTCGCTGGCGCCTGCCTGCAGGGCTATTTGCGCAATCCGCTGGCCGAGCCTGGCATCATCGGCATCTCGAGCGCGTCAGCGCTCGGCGCCGTTGTCGCAATCTACACCGGGCTTGCCTTGCGATACCCGATCGCCCTACCGCTACTCGCAATCGGCGGCTCCGTGATTGCCGTGCTCGCACTGCAGACACTGGCGCACGCGGGTAGCGCACTCACACTGATACTGGCTGGCGTCGCGATCTCGAGTCTGTGCGGCGCGTTGACGTCACTGGCGCTATCGATGTCACCGAATCCATTTGCATCGCTCGAGATCGTGTTCTGGCTGCTCGGCTCGATTACGGATCGAAGCATGACACACGTCTGGCTCGTCACGCCGTTCGTCTTCGGTGGATGGGTGCTACTCGCGCTGACTGCACGGCCACTCGACGCGCTGAGTCTTGGTGCGGAGACGGCCGTAAGCCTCGGTGTCAACATGAATCGGTTGCGCCTACTGGTGACACTTGGTGCCGCCTGCTGCGTGGGCGCGGCGACTGCAGTGAGTGGCGTTATCGGATTCGTCGGCCTCGTCGTACCACATCTGCTACGTCCGCTCGTGGGCTACCAACCCAGTCGTCTGTTGCCTGCCAGCGCGCTCGGCGGTGCCGCACTGTTGCTCGGTGCGGATGTCCTCGTGCGGCTCATCGCGACACAGAGCGAGCTCAGGCTGGGTGTCGTCACCGCGCTCATCGGCGTGCCGTTCTTCTTCTATCTCGTGTTTCGTAGCCGACCTGCGTACGGCGCCTGACGATGGCAGCCCGATGAAGCTCACAGCCGAGCGAATCACGGTACGCGCCCAGCAGCGGACGATCCTCAACGACGCCTCGATTACGCTCCAGCCCGGCGAGCTCGTCGGCCTCATCGGGCCGAACGGCGCGGGAAAATCCACGCTGCTGCGCGCAATCGTCGGCAGCCAACCTTACGCAACTGGCGAAATCTGCCTCGATGGCACGCAAATCGCCGCATTCAGCGCACGCCAACGCGCCCGTGCACTGAGCTACTTACCGCAGGAACGCCACGTCGAATGGCCGCTTCCATCGCGGACCGTCGTTGCCCTCGGGCGGTATCCTCACACGAGCGGACTGGCGCCGGCGCGCCCAGACGATCTGCAAGCTGTCGATGACGCCCTGGCGGCGGTCGATGCAACGGAGCTTGCCGAGCGCAGCGCATCCGTGCTCTCGGGCGGTGAGCGCACTCGAGTCCTGCTCGCTCGCGCGCTCGCGGTCGAAGCGCCGCTGCTGCTTGCTGACGAGCCGATCGCGGGGCTCGATCCGTTTCATCAGCTCGATGTCATGGAGATTCTGAGAAAGACAGCTCATGACGGTGCAGGCGTGCTTGCCGTACTGCACGACTTGGCGCTCGCGATGCGCTTCATGGATCGCGTCGTGCTCATGCACGAGGGCGCCGTCATCGCCAACGGCACCCCGAGCAAAGTATTGACGGACGAGAATCTCCAACGCGTCTATCGTGTCACAGCGCGACGCGGCAGCGCCGACGGCGTTGGTTACGTGCTGCCGTGGACGCGCGTCAACTGACCGTATAATACGCGCGATGACTGACTCGATCCGGGGCGCACCCGCCTCGACAAGAACTGGCGAGCGACCCATGGTTATCCTGCACAGCGTCGATGTTGCGCTGGCGGGCCATACGGTGCTGCACGATCTCAATTGGGAACTTCGACCCAGCGAGCATTGGGCGATCATCGGCGCGAACGGCAGCGGCAAGACGAGCTTTCTAAGACTCCTGGCCGGCCTGCTGTGGCCAGCGCCAGGGCCGGGAACGCGGCGATACGATTTCGGCGGTGAGCTGCAGACCGACGCAGTCCTGGCACTCGGCAAGATCACGCTCGTCGGCCACGAGCTCCAAGACCGCTACACGCGCCTGGGCTGGAACTTCGACGCAGCCGATGTCGTCCTCTCGGGCCTCGCGCGAACCGATGTTCCGCGCCGCTTACCTGATGCGCCCGACCGCATCCGCGCACGGGGTCTATTGCGGCAGCTGAAGCTTTTGCACCTCGCCGATCGGCCGTTCCTGGAGCTGTCGCGTGGCGAGCAACGCCGCGTGCTCATCGCTCGCGGCCTCGCGTTCAAGCCTGAGATTCTGATTCTCGACGAGCCCGTCGCAGGACTCGACGCGAGCTCCCGCCAGGCGTTAGTCGAGACGATCGACCAGATCAGCGAGCACACGACCGTGATTTGCTCTTATCATGAAGCTGCGAATCTGCCTCGCTCCCTGAACCGGATGCTGCGCCTCAAAGATGGCCACGTCATCGAGTCTGGGCCGATACCCGCAAACGCGAAGGCACCGGTTGGACCGTTGCCGGGCGTGGCAGGCGCGACCCGACCGACCGCCAAAGCGCATTCAGCGGCACCTCTCGCTGCAGCCGGTAACCCGATCATCGAAGTCGAGCATGCCAACGTTTGGCTCGATCATCGTCGCGCGCTCGCAGACATCAACTGGACGCTATACGAAGGAGAACACTGGCAGCTCACAGGACCCAACGGCGCCGGGAAGAGCACTTTTCTTCGCTTGCTACACGGTCAGCTTCGACCTGCCAAGGGCGGCTCAATCGAGTTTCCAGGCATCGACGATCCCGGCAATGTCTGGTCCCTGCGCAAGCAGATCGCCTGGGTCTCACCGGAGCTACAGGCTGGGTACTGGTATCCGACGAACGTTCGCGAGTGCATTGCGTCGGGCTTCGAGTCGAGCATCGGCCAGACTCGGCGTCTGAGCGCTGCCGAAAACAGTCTCGTGGACGAGCTGCTCGAGCAATTCGAGCTCGAAATTTTCGCAGACAGAAACGTCAAGGCGCTGTCGTATGGTCAGTTTCGCCGCGTGCTGATTGCGCGCGCCGTCGTACATACGCCGAAAGTGCTACTGCTCGACGAGCCCTGGGAAGGGCTAGACGCCGGCAATCTCGATCTCGTGACGCGGGAGCTCAACCAAATCATCGAGCGCGGCACTCAGCTCGTCTGCGCGACACATCTGGCGGTCAACGGCGCACAATTCAACCGCGAGATGCGCATCGAGAACGGCCATATCGTCTCGATGACGAGCTAACCCGACGGCGCGATCTCCCCGTGTGACCGGGCTCACTCCCGGAATCGGTCGGCTATAAACCGACGATATGATCGGGAGGCGTGTCTGCTAGAATCTGAGATCTACGGCGAGGAAGAACCAATGAGACGAGTCGATCATCGACAATGGCCGCGTCGAACCGCCCTGCTCGCACAGGCGCTGGCGATCGGCGCCTGCTTGGCTGTGCCGTCCGCTCA
>CAJIAZ010000396.1_pt1 | contig 14703 bp, 13 predicted proteins | sample 9199181 | NCBI WGS metagenome assembly CAJIAZ01 (sample SAMEA7708285, study PRJEB35096) | sediment metagenome | biome: marine neritic benthic zone biome [ENVO:01000025]; feature: sediment [ENVO:00002007]; material: shallow marine sediment [ENVO:03000034] sea grass bed [ENVO_01000059] ...
CGTCCAGCAATGGGTAGTGCCGCCGCCGCGTTCGCCGATCACATCGTCCTGACTGACGACAACCCACGCTATGAAGATCCTGGCGCGATCGTCGCCGATATCCGCAGAGGTCTCGTATCGCATCCGGATGTCTGGGTGGAACACGATCGCCGTCGAGCGATCGCGGATGCGATCACCCGTGCAGAAGCTGGCGACATGGTTCTCGTCGCCGGCAAAGGTCACGAGGAGTCGCAATCGATTGCTGGTGACGTTCGGCCATTCAACGACGCGACCGTCGTAACTGAAGTGCTGGGAGGACTCGAGTGATGGCTCGCACGCTAGCGGCGGTCGCCAATGAGCTCGATGTCCGCCTCATCGGCGAGGACGCAAGTTTCGGGTCCGTCAGTATCGATACTCGCGAACTAGATGACGGTGATTTGTTCGTCGCCGTCAAGGGCGAGAACTTCGACGGCAATGATTTCATCGCTGATGCGCATGCGAAAGGTGCAGCAGGCGCTCTTGTCACTCGCCGCGCCGAAATCGAACTTCCGCAGCTCAAGGTAAAAGATACTCGTGCAGCGTTCGGCCAGATGGCGCGTGCGTGGCGAGAGAACTTCGGGATCCCTGTTGTCGCGGTTACGGGAAGCAACGGAAAGACGACAGTCAAGGAGCTCATCGCGAGCATCTTGAGTTGTCGCCGCAACGTCTGCGTTACGGAAGGCAATCTCAACAATGACCTCGGAGTTCCACTGACCTTGATGACGCTCGCTGAAGAGCACGAGGCGCTTGTTGCTGAGCTCGGCGCGAATCATGCCGGTGAGATCGATTACCTGAGCCGGCTCGTCCAGCCGACGGTCGGCGTGATCACGAACGCGAACTCAGCACATCTGGAAGGATTCAAATCAATCGCGGGCGTTGCAGCCGCGAAAGGCGAGTTGCTCGATCATTTGCCCAGGGCAGGGACGGCAGTCATCAATGCCGACGATACCTATTGCAGTGACTGGCGGGCTCGTAGCCGAGCTGAAACGATTCTGACGTTCGGTTTCTCTGCTGGTGCCGATAGCACTGTGGTCGGTGATATCAGCGCGGGGATCTCGGGCTGCGACTTCACAATGCAGCTTCCAGAGGGCGAGCGAGTCGATATCGAGTTGCCGCTCGCTGGCGAGCACAATGTCTTGAACGCCCTCGCGGCAGCGGCGGCTGCGTTCGCACTCGGAACGACGGAGGAAGACATCGTCTCCGGGTTGAACTCTGCGCATGCCGTCAAGGGCCGACTCAACGTGCTGCGCGGCAAGAGTGGCGCTGCTGTCATCGATGACAGCTACAACGCGAATCCAGGCTCGGTCAGAGCCGCGCTGGACTATCTGGCGAACGCGACCGGTAAGCGCATCCTAATTCTCGGTGACATGGCCGAGCTCGGTAGCGACGCTGAGGAGCTGCACCGCGAAATCGGTCGCTACGCGTCTGAGCGTTGCGACGTGTTGCTGACTCTCGGTCCGCTGAGCCGAAATGCAGGCGAGGATTTCGGCAGTGCCGCGCAATCTTTCGATGAGGTGAGTGAGCTCGGCGCAGCTATCGAGGGCTTGCTCGATGATGATGTGACGATTCTTATCAAGGGCTCCCGCGTCATGGGCCTCGATCGACTTGTCGATCTCCTCAGGAGCGATGAGGTGGCGTCATGCTGATCTACGTCGCGGAGTATCTGGCGCAGCTGCACTCGGGATTCAACGTTTTCGGCTACCTGACGATGCGCGCCATCCTCGGCGCGCTCACCGCGCTGGTGCTGTCACTCACGATGGGTCCGATGCTGATACATCGTCTCGCAGCGCGCAGCGTCGGTCAGCCCATTCGTGCACTCGGCCCGGAATCGCATTTACCGAAAGCCGGAACACCGACGATGGGTGGCGCATTGATTCTGTTTGCGATCGTCGTCAGTACGTTGCTATGGGGCAACCTGACGAATCGGTTCGTCTGGATCGTGCTGATCGCGACGCTGGCATTCGGTGTCATCGGTTTCGTCGACGACTACAGGAAGCTCATTATCGGCGATTCGAAAGGCGTCCGCCCGTCGGTCAAGTTCTTCTGGCAGTCGCTCGTCGGACTCGGCAGCGCGTTGGCGCTGTTTCTGACGGCCGAGAATCCGGATGTCGAGCACGCGCTACTCATCCCTTATCTGCCGGACATGATGATACCTCTGAGTATCTTCGTGTACGTTCCCTTTACCTATCTCGTCATCGTTGGATCGTCTAACGCGGTCAATCTGACCGACGGACTGGACGGACTTGCGATCATGCCCGCCGTCCTCGTTGGCAGCGCCCTCGGCGTTTTTGCCTACGCGGCGGGCAATGTCATCTTCTCCGGGTACCTCGGCATCCCCTACGTGGCGGGATCCGGAGAGATGTTGGTTTTCTGTGCGGCCCTGGCTGGCGCCGGTCTGGGCTTCTTGTGGTTCAACACCTATCCCGCGCAGGTCTTTATGGGAGACATCGGAGCATTGGCTCTCGGTGCTGCCTTAGGCCTCGTGGCTGTGGTGGTGAGGCAGGAACTGGTGTTGTTCATTATGGGCGGAGTTTTCGTCGTCGAAACCGTCTCAGTCATAATCCAGGTTGCCTCCTACAAGATGACAGGCCGGCGTATTTTTCGCATGGCGCCGCTGCATCATCACTTCGAGCTCAAGGGTTGGGCTGAGCCGAAAGTGATCGTGCGTTTTTGGATCATCACGGTGATCCTGGTTCTGATTGGTTTAGCGAGTCTGAAGATCAGATGACCAGGCAACGTTGATGGCGGGTACGGAAAGACGGAGCATCGAACGACACGATGGGGGCGCGGTGACGGTCCCGGCGCTTGAAAGCCGGACGCTCGTAGTCGGACTCGGCGCGACAGGCGTCGCGACTGCGCGGTATCTAGCCGCGCGCGGCATCGACGTGGCTGTGATCGACAATCGCGCGGCACCGCCCGGTCTCGCTGAGCTACGTTACAGCAACCCGGAGATTCCTCTGATTCTGGAGAGTGAGGACCCGGGCTCGCTGGACGGCGTTGAACAGGTTGTGATTTCGCCGGGTCTTGCGCTAGACACGCCGGTCGCGGCCCAGGCGCGTCGTCTCGGTATTCCCATTGTCGGCGACATCGAGCTGTTCGCGCGTAACGTCGTAGCGCCGGTGATCGCGGTTACCGGGTCAAACGGCAAGAGTACGGTCGTCACGCTGCTGGACCGTATGTTGTCGGCCGCCGATCTGGATGTTGCGGCCGGCGGAAATCTCGGCCCCCCGGCGCTGGAGCTTCTCGAAGAGCCAGCAGACTTGTACGTCCTCGAGGTGTCGAGCTTTCAACTCGAGACCACTGAATCGCTTGCGCCCCAGGCGGCGGTTGTGCTCAATGTTGCCGCCGACCACCTCGACAGACACGGCACGCTTGAAGAGTACGCAGCTGTGAAGTCGAAACTGTTACGCATGTCGGAGACCGCAGTAGTAAATCGCGATGATCCGCTCGTGAGTGAGATGGCTGCGGGTCACCCCAATGTCATTCCGTATTCGTTGCATGGCGTACCGGAAGGCGGCTACGGCATCATGGCTCAGGCCGGCGATAGGTGGCTCGGGAACGAAAATGGACCGCTCATGCCGGTCGGCGACATGCGGTTGGCCGGTGCGCACAATGAAGCCAATGCGCTCGCGGCGCTTGCGTTGGCCAGTGTTCTGCATCTCGACGTAGAGCCGCAACTCGCGGCGTTGCGTGAATTCCCCGGATTGCCGCATCGCTGTCAATGGGTTGGCGAGCGCGATGGCGCCACGTTTATTAATGATTCTAAGGCCACGAATGTTGCGGCTACTGTCGCCGCGCTTCGTGGTCTCGATGGGCCGTTCGTGCTTATCGCCGGCGGTCAGGGCAAGGGTGCCGACCTCTCGCCTCTGGGTCCTGCAGCGAGCGGCAGGCTGCTCGCTGCGGTTTTGATTGGTGAGGCAGCCGAACAGCTCGAGAAAGTTCTTGGCGACCGCTGTCCGGTTCATCACGCGCGAGAGATGCGCGCCGCGGTCGAACTCGCCGCAAAACTCGCGACGCCAGGTTCAACCGTATTGCTGTCGCCGGCGTGCGCGAGTTTCGACATGTTCACTGACTACGTGGAGCGCGGCGACGCATTCACCGCGGCGGTCAAAGAGGTCGCTGAATGAACCGAACGCTCACGATTCGCGGGTTCAGTCTCGACAGCCCCTCGCTCGCGGCCGTTATCGCGCTCATGGTGCTGGGCACGATCATGGTGAGCTCGGCTTCGATCTCGCTTGCGGATCAGGAACTCGGTGAACCGTTGTTCTTCCTGCTGCGGCAGCTTGGCGCACTCGGCATTGGCTGCCTCGCCGCGATCACCGTCGCGATGATTCCGATGAATTTCTGGTTCCGGATGAACTGGGTCCTTCTGCTGGGAGCCATCGTGCTGCTTGCGTCGGTGTTTATCCCGGGTCTCGGGCATACGGCGAACAACAGTACGCGTTGGCTCGACCTCGGACCGATTACTTTGCAGCCTTCCGAGCCTGCGCGTGTGTTTCTCGTACTCTATCTCGCAAGCTACATCGTTCGTCACCAGAACGATCTCAGTGAAGGTCTCATAGGTTTCGCGAAGCCAATGCTGATTATTGCGTTGGCGAGCATGCTTCTCCTCATGGAGCCGGATTTTGGTGCGACCGTCGTGCTGACGGCGACTAGTCTTGGGATGCTGTTCATCGGCGGAGCGAGACTGCGTGACTTCGCCGCGAGCGTACTTGTTGCGGCCGGCCTACTTGCGGTGCTTGCGCTCACGTCGCCGTATCGTCTGCAGCGACTCAAAACGTTTCTCGATCCCTGGGCCGATCCTTACGGTAGCGGCTTCCAGCTAACTCAGTCACTGATCGCGATCGGACGCGGCGACTGGTTCGGCGTCGGTCTCGGAGACAGCGTCCAAAAGCTCTTTTATCTTCCCGAGGCTCACACCGATTTCGTATTCGCGGTGCTCGCAGAGGAGCTCGGCTTCATCGGCGTAACTCTCGTCATCGTGTTGTTCGGAATCATCGTCTACCGCGCGATCGCGCTCGGGCCCAGGGCAGCGGAACTTGGAATGCCCTTCCACGCACTCGTGAGCACCGGTATCGCATTAACGCTCGGGCTTCAGGCGTTCATCAATATGGGCGTGAACATGGGGCTACTGCCGACCAAGGGTCTGACGCTACCGCTGATCAGCTACGGTCGCACGAGCGCTGTCGTCACACTCATCTCCATCGGCCTGCTCGTACGGATTCAGCACGAAGTCCGGCAAGCCGTCGTTCGCGCAGAAGCTCGCGAACAGAGGAAGTCGCGAAGATGAGCGAAGGGCCGATCATGATTCTTGCAGGCGGCACGGGTGGACACGTGTTTCCGGGTCTTGCCGTTGCCAATGAGCTTCAGCAACGTTCGAAGTCGGTTGTCTGGATGGGGACGCGCGCGGGTCTCGAGGCTCGTCTCGTTCCCGAGGCCGGAATCGAGGTCGAGTGGATCTCGGTTTCCGGAATTCGCGGCCGCGGCCCGTTGGCCTGGGTTTTGGCTCCGTTCAGAATCCTCTTCGCGGTAGCGCAGGCTATCGCGGCGCTGCGCCGCCGACGCCCCGACGCGGTGCTCGGACTCGGTGGGTTCGTGTCGGGGCCGGGAGGAATTGCGGCCTGGCTCACGCGCCGACCGCTGCTAATTCATGAGCAGAATGCCGTTGCGGGGACGACGAACCGAATTCTTGCGCGTTTCGCGAAGAAAATTTTCGGTGCGTTCCCTGACAGCTTTCCCGCTAATGTCGATGTCGAAATTGTCGGTAACCCCGTACGCGAGTCGATTCTGGCATTACCGCTTCCTGCGGAACGTTTCGCATCACGCGCGGACGCCGCGCTGCGAATTCTTGTGCTCGGTGGCAGCCAGGGAGCGCGCGTGCTCAATGAGCGCGTTCCCGAAGCGCTTCGCCTGCTTCCCGACGACGCCGAGGTCGAGATTTGGCATCAAGCCGGCCGCGGTCTCGATGCGGCCCGTGAGGCTTATGCCAGCTCTAGCAGAAACGTTCGAATCGAAGCCTTCATCGATGACATGGCGAAGGCCTATGCATGGGCTGATCTCGTAATCTGCCGTGCCGGCGCTTTGACGGTGTCGGAGCTTGCGGCCGCCGGCGTCGGAGCCGTTCTGATTCCGTTTCCCTATGCGATTGACGACCACCAGTTAAAGAATGCGTCGAGCTTTGCAGCCGCCGGTGCCGGTGTCGTTATCGCTGAGCAGGAGTTCGATGCTGAGCGGCTGGTCCGCGAGATCTCGCGTTTCGTCGACGACCACCAGTCCGTCGCGCAACTTGCCGACAAAGCGCGTGCGCAAGCGCGGCCACGCGCGACTCAGAGACTCGCCGACGCGTGTCTCGAATTCGCAGAGGCGCGACCATGACCGATCGAATGGGAGGTATTCATTGCATCCATCTCGTCGGTATCGGCGGCGTTGGTATGGGCGGAATTGCGGAAGTCCTGCTGAACCTCGGCTACGAAGTCCAGGGATCGGACTTGAGCCGCAACGCGGTTACATCCCGGCTCGAAGCGCAGGGCGCAACGATCTTTCTTGGCCACGATGCTGACAACTTGCGTGATGCTGACGTCGTGGTCGTCTCCAGCGCAGTCCCCGATACGAACGCGGAGATCACAGAGGCGGAGCGACGTCGAATCCCGGTCGTTCAACGTGCCGAGATGCTCGCTGAACTTATGCGTTTTCGCTACGGCATTGCCGTTGCGGGAACTCACGGCAAAACGACGACAACGAGTCTGGTCGCGAGTGTGCTCGCCGAAGGTGGACTCGATCCGACATTCGTTATCGGTGGACGTCTCGTTAGCGTTGACGCCAACGCGAAGCTCGGGTCAGGGCGTTATCTCGTCGCGGAGGCCGACGAGAGCGATGCGTCTTTCCTTCATCTGCAGCCGATGATCGCGGTCGTCACGAATATCGACGCTGACCACCTGACGAGCTATGAAGGTGAACTTGGCCGACTGAAGCAGGGATTCACGGAATTTCTCCACAATCTGCCTTTCTACGGTCTCGCGGTGATGTGTGCCGATGACGCTAACACGCTTGAAATCGCACCCGGTCTGGGTCGGCGCGTTGTGACATACGGCTTCGCGGAGAAGGCGGACATTCAGGCACGCAACGCGCAGGCGAGGGGATTACGTACGACGTTCGAGGTTCATCGTGGCGATCGTGAGCCGCTGCAGCTGACGCTGAATATTCCGGGACGGCACAACGTACTCAATGCTCTGGCCGCGGTTGCTGTCGCGGCGGAACTCAACGTAGACGACGACGCGATCGTTCAAGCGTTTTCCGAGTTCTCCGGCATCGATCGCCGCTTCCAGGTGCTTGGGACGGTGACGACTTCGAGTGGGCTCGTCACGTTCGTCGACGATTACGGTCATCATCCGACCGAGATTGCCGCTACGGTCGCGGCTGCGCGCGAGACATGGCCGGACAGACGCCTCGTCGTCGCCTTCCAGCCGCACCGTTACACGCGTACCCACGAACTGTTCGACGATTTTGCTCAGGTGCTTGCGAAAGCCGACGCGCTGCTTCTGACCGACGTTTATCCGGCGGGCGAGGATCCGATCGCCGGCGCTGACGGCCGTTCATTGGCACGCGCGGTACGCGCTCGCGGTTCCGTCGAGCCGGTATTCATCGAAGATCTCGATGCGCTGGCATCGACACTGACCGAACTAGTGCAGCCGAACGACGTCGTTCTGACTCTTGGCGCCGGCAGTATCGGAGCGATCGCGCAAACGCTTCCTGATCGTCTCGCGACAACGGGTCCCGTCGGAGTCAAGCAGTGAGCGCCGCTATGAGTATGACGATGCCAACGCCTGAACTCCTGTTCGATGAGCCGATGAGCCTGCATACGTCCTGGCGCGTCGGTGGGCCGGCGGATCAGTTCTTCAAGCCGACGAACGTCGAAGCGCTGTCTGACTACCTGCGCGAGCTCCCCGACGACACGGCGCTTCACTGGGTCGGCCTCGGCTCGAATTTGCTGGTTCGCGACGGTGGTGTCCGTGGTGCCGTGATATGCACGCTGAAGCTGCCGGCCGCGACAGAACGTCTCGAAGGCTCTCGCGTAACCGTGGGTGCGGGGGTGCCGTGCACCGTGTTCGCGCGGCAGTGTGTACGTTGGAAACTTGGCCCTGCAGCATTCTTCGCGGGTATCCCTGGAACGATTGGCGGCGCGCTCGTGATGAACGCAGGCGCCTTCGGCGGCGAAACCTGGCGGTGCGTGGAGACGGTTGAGACGATCGATCGCCGCGGGGAGTGTCATATTCGCAGTCCTGAAGACTATGAAATCGGCTACCGCTCGGTTGTCGGCCCGGCGCAAGAGTGGTTTCTCGGCGCGACCTTCGCTTTTGCGGAGGATCTCGACGCCGATATGACCGATATCAAGACGATGTTGAAGAAGCGAGGGGATACGCAGCCGATCGGAAAGCTCAGTTGTGGCTCGGTATTTCGTAATCCGCCGGGCCAGTTCGCTGCTCAGATGATAGAGGCGGCCGGGCTAAAGGGGACCGAGCGAGGCGATGCCGTTGTATCGGACAAGCACGCGAACTTCATTCTGAACCGCGGGACCGCGACGGCAGCGGACATCGAGTCGCTGATCGAAGAGGTTCGCGGCCGTGTTGCAGAACACTCGGGGATCGAGCTTGAGCTCGAGGTTCGAATCATCGGTGAAACTCAGGGACGGATCGGCGAGTGAAGCGCACCAAAGTCAATCGTCGTAAGGTCGTTAAACGGCGTCCGAAGTTGCCGCCGATTCCGACGATTCGCATCAACATTCGCGCCATCCTGTTGCCGCCAGCGATCGTAGCGGTGCTGGCCGGCACATTTCTTGCGACGCAGGCACTCCTGGATCGTCCCGTCGACAAGCTCCGTCTCGAGGGCGCCTTTCAGCGAGTAACGCCGATTCAGGTCGAGGCCGCTCTCGCACCGGCGTTGGGGCGCGGTTTCCTGTCGAGCGACCTCGGACAATTGCGGCGTCTCGTCGCGACTCTCGACTGGGTCGATGAAGTCGAGATTGCTCGAGTATGGCCCGATACGCTCGCCGTTCGCGTTTCCGAGCACCAGGCTGCGGCTCGATGGGGTGATACCGGGCTTCTCAATACGCGCGGAGAGTTGTTCACGAACGAATCGCGATACGAGTTTCCCGAGCTACCGCGGCTTGCGGGTCCGGACGGGCTCGAGAATCGGGTCGCGAGCCAATATCTCGACTTACGCGGACCGCTGGCCGAGGCGAATCTGGGCCTCAAGGCTTTGACGATGGACGACCGCGGCGCGTGGCAGCTCGAGCTGACGAGTGGTCAGCAGATTCGCCTGGGCCGTCGTGAACTCGACGAGCGCCTCGAGCGTTTCTTCCACGTTGTCGTTCCGGCGCTCAGTGCATCGATACAACAGATCGAATACGTCGATATGCGATATACGAACGGATTCTCGGTAGGTTGGGCCGCCGGCGATTCGATTCAGGTCGCAAGTTCCCGGGAGGTGGCTGACGGTGGCTAAGCGCAGCGACCGCAAACTCATTGTCGGCCTCGATATCGGTACGTCAAAAGTCGTGACCGTTGTCGGTGAGCTGGCTGCGGAGAACACGATCGAGGTCATAGGCATTGGCTCGAATCCTTCGCGTGGGCTGAAGCGCGGCGTCGTCGTCAATATCGAGTCGACAGTTCAGTCGATACAGCGCGCCATCGAGGAAGCTGAACTCATGGCCGGTTGTGAGATCAACACCGTCCACGCCGGGATCGCAGGCAGTCATGTGCGCAGCCTGAACTCGCACGGCATCGTTGCCATCCGCGACAAGGAAGTCAGTCGTGGCGATGTCGACCGCGTGATCGACGCAGCCCGCGCGGTTGCCATACCGGCTGATCAGAAGATCCTGCACGTGCTGCCGCAAGAGTTTCTCATCGATTCGCAGGAAGGCATTCGCGAACCGATCGGTATGTCCGGGATCAGGCTCGAGGCCAAAGTTCACCTGGTAACGGGTGCAGTGAGCGCGGCGCAGAATATCGTCAAATGCGTTCAACGCTGCGGGCTCGAGGTCGAGGATATTGTGCTCGAACAGCTTGCGTCGAGTTATTCGGTCCTGACCGACGATGAGAAAGATCTCGGAATCTGCCTCGTCGACATGGGTGGTGGAACAACCGACATCGCAGTATTTCGTGGCGGCGCGATCCAGCACACGGCAGTGATCCCGATCGCCGGCGACCAGGTAACAAACGATATCGCTGTCTCGTTGCGTACGCCGACGCAATATGCCGAAGAAATAAAGATCAAGTACGCCTGTGCGCTGTCGCAACTCGCGAACCCCGACGAGACGATCGAGGTTCCGAGTGTCGGCGACCGACCGCCGCGTCGACTCGCGAGGCAAACACTCGCGGAGGTAGTAGAGCCGCGCTACGAGGAGTTGTTCTCGCTCGTTCGCGACGAGCTCAGGCGCTCGGGTTTTGAGGAGCTCATCGCCGCCGGCATCGTGCTTACAGGCGGCAGCGCGAAAATGGAAGGCGCGGTTGAGCTGGCTGAAGAGATTTTCCACGTACCGGTGCGTCTCGGTATTCCCCAGTACGTGGAAGGGTTGGTCGACGTTGTCCGCAATCCGATACACGCCACGGCCGTAGGCCTACTTCTCTATGGGAAGGAAGCGGTCGATGTGCAATCGGATGCAGCGGCTTCGAGTACCGGAGTTTCTGGAGTTTTCGATCGAATGAAAGCTTGGTTTCAGGGAAATTTCTGAGCGTTTAATTTAAGGAGTTAGAGATGTTCGAGTTAATGGATGGACATGCCGAAACCGCGGTAATTAAAGTGATGGGTATCGGTGGCGGTGGCGGCAACGCTGTCGGGCACATGCTGACATCCGGTATTGAGGGAGTGGATTTTATCTGCACTAATACCGATGCGCAGGCATTGAAGGGCGCTCGGGTAAAAACCGGAATTCAGATCGGTTGCAATATCACTAAAGGTCTCGGCGCCGGCGCGAATCCGGAGGTCGGCCGGCAAGCGGCGATGGAGGATCGGGACCGGATTGCCGAAGTCGTATCGGGTGCCGACATGCTGTTCATCACGGCCGGACTCGGTGGCGGCACGGGTACAGGCGCGGCTCCGGTCGTCGCACAGCTCGCGAAAGAACTCGGCATTCTGACGGTCGCTGTCGTGACGAAACCGTTCTCGATGGAGGGCGGCAAGCGCATGCAGATCGCCGACCAGGGGATCGCGGAGCTCGGTCGCTATGTTGACTCTCTGATCACGATCCCGAATGAGAAGCTCCTGACAGTTCTGGGTCCCGACACGACGTTACTCGATGCATTCCGCGCCGCGAACGAGGTTCTTCAGGGTGCGGTGCAGGGCATCGCCGAACTCATCACGCGGCCTGGTCTCATTAACGTCGATTTCGCCGATGTTCGAACCGTGATGTCGGAGATGGGTATGGCGATGATGGGTTCCGGCTCCGCGAGCGGCGAAGGTCGTGCGCGTGAGGCGGCAGAGGCGGCAGTCTCGAGTCCGCTGCTCGAAGATATCAATCTTGCGGGTGCCAATGGTGTTCTCGTCAACGTGACTGCGGGAACCGATCTCGCTATCGGTGAGTTCCAGGAGGTCGGTGAGACCGTCAAACAGTTCGCATCGGATGAAGCGACTGTCGTCGTGGGTACCGTTATCGACCCCGATATGGTCCAGGAGATTCGAGTAACCGTCGTCGCAACCGGTCTCGGCCAGGGTCTAGGCGCGGCCGAGTCCCCCGTCAAAGTCGTACGGAGGAACTCCAGTGGCGAGCCAAACTACACGGAGCTAGATAAGCCCACGATTCAGCGAAAGAAAGCGGTTGGCGACGGCGTCACTGCGGCCACGGACGACCTCGAGGACATGCTCGATATCCCGGCTTTCCTGCGTCGTCAGGCCGATTAGTGCGGAAAGCGACATTACGTCAAGTGTTGTCGCACAGATTTCGAGCCGGGCGGTTTGTTGCCGCAGGCCGGGACGCGTGCTAGGGTTTTTCGAAATTCAGGGGGGCGATTCACTGGTCTCGAGGTCGACCGGCTCGCTCGGTTAGGCTCGCGTACAAGCGATCAAAGGCTCGGAGTTTTGAAGCAGCGTACTCTGAAGGAATCGATCCGGGCGACCGGTATCGGCCTGCATGGCGGCGAGAAAGTCTATATGACCCTCCGGCCGGCGCCTGCCCATTCCGGTATCACGTTCCGTCGTGTGGATCTGGACTCTCCGGTCGACATTCCGGCAACCGCACTCAACGTCACTCAGACGACGCTGGGTACGACACTCGAGCACGATGACGCCAAGGTCGCGACCGTCGAACATCTGCTGTCCGCCATGGCGGCACTCGGAATCGATAACGCATACGTCGACCTGACCGCGGCTGAAGTTCCGATAATGGACGGCAGTGCGGCACCGTTTATATTCCTATTGCAGTCGGCGGGTGTCGAAGAGCAGTCGGCACCGAAGCGCTTCATTCGAATTCGCAAGCCCGTCGAGGTCAAGGACGGCGACAAGTGGGCCCGATTAACGCCCTACGACGGTTTTCGCGTCCATTTCGAGATCGATTTCGATCATCCGGTACTGCGCAAACACCGTCAGACCGCGACGCTCGAGTTCTCGACGACCGCATTCCTTAAGGAAATCAGCCGGGCGCGAACCTTCGGCTTCCTGCGCGATCTGGAGACGCTCCGGGACCGCGACCTGACGCTTGGCGGCGGTCTCGACAACGCCATCGTTATGGACGAGTTCCGGGTATTGAACGAAGACGGGTTGCGCTTCAGAGATGAGTTCGTCCGCCACAAGATTCTCGATGCCGTCGGCGATCTCTATCTCATGGGAGCATGCCTGATAGGCGAGTTCACCGGATTTAAGTCCGGGCACCAACTCAACAACAATCTGCTACGCGCTCTGATCGATCAACCCGAGTGTTACGAGGAAGTCGTTTTCGACGATCAGCGTCGTTCTCCTGTCACGTATCAGCTCGTGCCCGGCTTGCCCGATTGATCCCCGGGGGGCGATACCCTGACCGTCAGTTTCTCCGCGCCGAGTTCCTCGGCTCGATACCGCACTCGCGCCGCCCAGACGGACGAATCCATGAGTAGCGTGAGTTTGCCGCCGTCGTCTACGCCAGCGGAGACGAGATGCGCGGCCTCGTCCGCCGGTAGCAGCGATCGAATTCGCGCCGTGAGGGTTTGCCGCTGGCGGGCCTCGTCCGCCAGGGACTTAAGCTCGCCCCGGGACAGAAGGTCGCCGATGGAATGTGGGCCTGCGCGGTTCACAGATCTGAGACGGGCGTCATGATTTTAGAGCCAAATGCTTGAATATTGAGGATTTTCTGGGCATTCTTGAGGTGTTCGACAAAGGCAAACCGCCCCAAAGGGCGGGACGCAAAGCTACCGGTCTAAGGGCGCTTTGGCTCCTACGATAGCGGGGTTACCGAGTGACAGTGTACAGAACAGGCTATAATGCCGCTGCCGCCTCTGAGCGAAGCTCGGGCTGCGTAAACAAGTATGCCGATCTACCGAGGGGACAGGGCGGTATCCCATGGAGCTAATACTTCTTTCGAAGGGACGTGGGCATTTGGCTCACGTAAGGCTGACATCCAGACGGGTCCTGCTGGGCCTGACTGGCGTCGCGCTCGTCGCCTGTTTCTGCGCGTTCTATGCCGGTTATGTTGCATCGACGCATTTCGGAACCGTCAGCCCATCGAATCAGGTTGCAGCCTGGCGCGCGGACCTCGCTGAACAGGAAGCGGTTCTCGAGGAGACCCGCGAGGCCGCTCAGCACAATCTCGACGCGCTGGCGCTCAGACTTGGTCAGATGAACGCGCATGTGGTTCGGCTCGACGCACTGGGTCAGCGTCTTACTCAGATGGCTGGACTAGAGGACGGTGAGTTCGATTTTGCCGCGACGCCATCATTAGGCGGCCCTGAGGAAATCATCTATGGCGCCGACACGGGTCAGGTGTCGAGCCTTATCTCCGCGCTCGATGGCCTAGGGCAGCGGTTGGAAGATCGTCAGCAGCAGCTCGGCGTACTCGAAGACTTTCTCCTCAACCGAAAACTTCAGGATGAAGTCCTTCCCGAAGGACGCCCGGTCAACTCGGGTTACGTCTCTTCGAGTTTCGGCAATCGAACGGATCCGTTCACGGGTCGGGCCGCGTTTCATAAAGGTATAGATTTCGCGGGCCGCGCCGGGACAGACGTGATCGCCGTGGCGTCTGGTGTGGTTATCTGGTCCGGAGATCGCTACGGCTACGGCGAAATGGTCGAGATCAATCACGGTAACGGCTATGTGACGCGCTACGCGCACAACTCCGAGAATCTGGTAGTCGTCGGCGACACGGTCAAGCGTGGCGAAGTCATTGCATCGATGGGTGACACCGGCCGCGCCACGGGCCCGAATTTGCACTTCGAGGTCTTGCGGAATGGCCGGGTGGTCGATCCGCTGACCTATATCAACTAAGCTTCCTCCGCACGGAGAATCTGCAACAATCTGCAGCTTCTACCGGTCCCAATAAACTGAATCTGGCCGTAGAATACGGCGCGTTGGCTTTTGGCTTAAGGATTAAGCTTGCTCAAGTTCTTTTCTGATTTCTTCACGGATCTCCTCGGCAGCCGCAACAAGCGTGTGCTGAAGGGATACGGGAAGGCTGTCGCTGCCATCAACGCACTGGAGCCTGGTCTCAAAGAGCTCAGCGATGAG
>CAJIAZ010000367.1_pt1 | contig 14701 bp, 17 predicted proteins | sample 9199181 | NCBI WGS metagenome assembly CAJIAZ01 (sample SAMEA7708285, study PRJEB35096) | sediment metagenome | biome: marine neritic benthic zone biome [ENVO:01000025]; feature: sediment [ENVO:00002007]; material: shallow marine sediment [ENVO:03000034] sea grass bed [ENVO_01000059] ...
GAATGTGATAACCCCATACCTCTACGGGCAGCATCTGGTCCTCTTGCAGTTCGACCCAGACGCCGTCGGGCATTGTTACGTAGGCGTTAGGCTGACCCTCGGAGCCGATGAACTCCCGGTCGACCGCGTAGCCTGCCGCGCGCCACTCGCCGAGGAATTTTTGTAAGTCCCGAATTTTGAATCCGAAGTGATTCATGACGGAACCTTGTGTACCGCCGGTCGGTTCCTGCTCTCTGAGCGCGAGGAGAAATCCCGGAAACTTCACCAATCTCAGGTTACCGCGCTGAACGACTTCACCGTCGAAATGCTCGGTCCAGAGCCTAGCGTGTTCGTCCGGGTCGGAAACGTTCAGATGGATGTGACCGAAGGTGATCCCGTTGTCGTTAGGAACGGCGAGTTGTGCAAATACGGGGGCTGATAAGACAACCGCGACCATCGGGCCAAAGAAGATTCTCATTGTTTACCCTCACCTGGTGATCGACTCAGTTTAACGGAGTCGCACGAGATTCGTAGCTACTGCCGATCCTGCACGACGTCGCGCTTCTGCGTACCAGGCGGCAACCTGTAGCCAATTGCCGACACGTTGGGTCGCGCGAAGTCCTGACGTTATGATCCAAACAACCCAGGACGAGGGGATCGTGTTGGCCACTTTGTTCGCCGAAGACACTTTGGATGTCGCGTGCCCGGCCTGCAGCCACCTGACGCAGCTCAGCGTGGAATGGCTGCAAACGAACCGCCACTACGCCTGTGGGAAATGCGGCAGCGAACTAGATATCGACGGGGAGCAGTTGCTAGAGAGACTCAGGGATGTCGATCTGGCCGTCGATAACCTGAAGTCTTCGATCGATCGCCTCAAGGAAATGCTCTGATTACATCGGCACAGCTCAGGTTCGCGTACCCGAGCGACGGGACTCAAGATGAGCCAAGTAACTAATAAATAACAATGGGTTACATCTGATAATTAAAGTTTTGTTGGATATGATCTCCGTATGGCTTCGGTACATGAGCCATACGGAGAAGTACCAATGGACACCGGCGCGGCCGCCCCTCTAGACTCTAATGATTCTCATTCACGGCACAGCCCCGGGGGATCTGATGTCGAGCTGTCACATGCAGCACTGCAACCAACCGGTTGTAGTCGAACATTCGATCCACGGCATTCATCTGTGTGAGCGCTGTCACGAGCTCGTCGAGCGGTTCGGACATCCGCGTACGCTAGGGGATCTCAGTAGCCTCATGACGCTCGCACTATTGAAGTTCGGGCCATCGAAGGTTCGTGCAGCCTTAGATAGCCTCGAGCGTCGCGATTGATGCGCCGACCCACAAGCGCCACCCCGAATGAGACCGCCGCCAACGAAAAACGGTGCCGAAGCAATCGCTAGGATCGCTCCGGCACCGTCAATTCCGCCGTTGGTCTTACGTTTCCTGCGCTAGCGTTGCTCTAGCGCTACGCCGAGCGATTTTATTATAAATATCAGATAGATATCTGATATTTCTCATATCGCGCCGACGTTCTCGTTAGTCTAGGCCAGACCGGTCACGATGTAAATGCCAGAACGCGCTCGCGGAGCGAACGGATCTGCTTGCATTACGGGCCCTTGCAGGGACAATGGCTCCGCTATTCAGCCGACCATCCAGGATGCCCCTTGAGCCACGTTTCTGGCGCCACATTGTCCGTCCAAGCTCTCGAGATTGCCCGAGGTGAGCGGCGACTCTTCACGGGGCTCGATTTCGAGCTTGCGAGCAGCGAGCTCGCGCTCGTGACCGGACCCAACGGTGCCGGCAAGACCACGCTGATGCGCACGCTCGCCGGGCTTCGTCTGCCTAGCGCCGGCAGCGTGTCCTTTGGTGATACGCCGGTAAGCCGGATCGCTCGTGGACTGACAGCACCGATCGCGTTTCAGGGCCACCTCGACGGCTTGAAGAATGATCTGACGGTCGCGGAGAATCTGCGGTTCTGCGCCGCGCTCTGGGGCGGAACGGGGGCGCTTGAGCCGCTTGCCGCCGAGCTAGGGCTCGAGGATTGCCTTGACCGGCAGGTGCGGTTTCTGTCGGCCGGTCAACGCCGCCGTGCTGCGCTGGGCTGCACGCGTCTGCGCCCCGCGACTTTGTGGCTGCTCGATGAGCCACTGACGAATCTCGACGCACGTGGCGCCGGTCTTATCGTGGCCTGGCTGGATGCGCACCTGGAGCGCGGCGGCTCGGCCGTCGTGGCGACGCATCAGCCAGAAAAGCTGACCGGGCGCGCGTCGATCGAGGTGGATCTCTAGCGATGGGCGTCTTCTCGAGCATGTTCGCAAGGGACTTCAAGCTTGCCATGCGCCGCTGGAGTGAGTTCGCGACCCCATTGATCTTCTTCGTGATCATCTCTTCGCTGTTCCCGTTCGCCTTGTCGCCGGAGGTCGCGGTGCTGCGCTCGGCTGGCACCGGTGTTCTCTGGATTGCGGCATTGCTATCCTCCCTATTGGCGCTTGACGGCTTGTTTCGTACGGATATGGATGACGGCAGCATGGAGCAGCTCATTCTGAGTCCGGCCTCGCTAGGCCTACTCGTATTCGCGAAAATTTGCGCGCATTGGGTCGTCAGCGGCTTACCGCTGATAGCGATCGCGCCTGTCCTGGCACTGTCGTTCTATCTGCCGCCGGAATCCTTGCCCGTGCTCATGCTCGCGTTGCTGCTCGCAACCCCGACGCTGAGCGCACTGGCTGCGATCGGGGCAGCGTTGACCGTCGGCCTGCGCAGCGGCGGGACCTTAATCGGGCTGCTCGTGCTGCCGCTGACCGCGCCCGTGCTCATATTCGGCACTCGAGCCACAGATATGGCCATACATGGCGAATCCGCCCTCGGGCCGCTATACCTGCTTGGCGCATTGGCGGCTTTCTCGCTATCGCTCGCGCCGCTGGCGAGCGCCGCGGCCATACGAGTCAGCGTGGAGTAGCCGCCGATGGGGCTCAAACGCACGTTTCATCTGCTCGGCTCGCCACCCACGGTCTACCGGCTCGCGGGGCTTCTCACGCCTTGGATCGGGATCGGTGCAGTCATTTTGATCGCTGCCGGCACCTATGGCGGCCTCGTGCTCGCACCACCCGATTACTTGCAGGGTGACGGCTTTCGAATCATCTACGTCCACGTGCCCAGCGCCTATATCGGGCTCATGGCCTACGTGCTCATGGCTACGTCTGCAGCCATCGGCTTTATCTGGCACATGAAGATCGCCCATGCCGTGGCCGTCAGCGCCGCGCCAGTCGGCGCATCGTTCACGTTCCTGGCGCTCGTCACGGGTGCGGTCTGGGGCAAGCCGATGTGGGGCACGTATTGGCAATGGGCCGATGCGCGGCTCGTGTCGGAGCTCGTGCTGCTGTTTCTCTACCTGGGCGTCATGCTGCTACGCGTGTCGTTCGACGACCGCGACAAAGGCGATCGCGTCAGCGCCGTGCTGGCCGTCGTCGGGGTCGTCAACGTCCCGATCATCCATTACTCAGTCGAATGGTGGAGCACGCTGCATCAGGGCCCGACGATCGCGCAGCTCGACGCCCCGTCGATCACGATGGACATGCTCGTGCCGCTGCTGACGATGATCGTGGGCTTCACGTTATGTTTCGCTTGGCTCGTCCTCAAGCGAGTTCAGGCGGAGATTCTCGATCGCGAGAGCCGTGCGCGCTGGGTCGAGCAGCTGGTCACGGGGGCTACGGCGTGAAAGAATTCCTTGCCATGGGCGGTTACGCCGCGTATGTCTGGACGTCGTACGGCATTACGGCGCTCGTAGTCGCCTTGAACGTCTGGCTCGCGCAACGGCGTTTCCGTCAGGCACTGGCCGCAATCAGGCCGGCCGATACGCAGACCGAACCGGTTCGTCAACCAACTGTCAGAAAGAGGACATGACTCCGCGAAGACAAAGAATGGTGCTCATCGGCCTGGTAGTCGCCGGCGTGGCTGTATCCGCGGCCCTAGCATTGCAGGCATTCCGTGAGAATGTGTTGTTCTTCTTCAGCCCGACAGAGGTCGTCGCGGGCGATGCCCCCGTAGAGCGCGGTTTCCGGCTCGGCGGCATGGTCGCCGACGGCAGTGTCGCGCGCGAAGAGGGTAGTTTGACGATCGACTTCGTCGTAACCGACTTCGCCAATTCGATTCCCGTGAGCTACACGGGCGTGCTGCCGGATCTGTTCGGCGAAGGCCAGGGCGTCGTCGTCCGCGGTCAGATGAGCGACAACGGCTCGTTCACGGCTGAGGAAGTGCTCGCCAAGCATGACGAGAACTACATGCCGCCCGAGGTCGCCGAAGCGCTCGAGCGTGGACGCGCGGCGGCAGAAGAATGATCCCCGAGCTCGGTCAATTCGCGCTCATTCTCGCGCTCGGCTTGAGCCTGATCCAGGCGTCCGTGCCGCTCGCCGGCGCGACGATGGGGCGCCAGGACTGGATGGCTCTGGCGAGACCGATGGCGGCCGGGCAGTTCGTGTTCGTCGCGCTCGCATTCACCGTGCTCGCGCACAGCTCCATGACGGACGACTTCAGCGTGCGTTACGTCGCGATGCATTCGAACTCGGCGCTGCCGACCGTATACAAGCTCGCTGCCGTCTGGGGCGGTCATGAAGGTTCGCTACTGTTGTGGCTGTTGATTCTGGCAACGTGGACGCTCGCGGTTGCTTTCGCGAGTCGTTCGCTACCGGACGTCTACGCGGCACGCGTCATCGGCGTGCTTGGCATCGTCAGCGTCGGCATCCTGGCGTTCACGATCTTGACCTCGAATCCATTCGACCGACTGCTCCCAGCCGCCGCCGACGGCAACGATCTGAATCCGTTGCTTCAAGATCCAGCGCTCGTCATCCACCCGCCGATGCTGTACGTCGGCTATGTCGGATTCGCCGTACCGTTCGCGTTTGCCGTCGCAGCATTGCTGACCGGTAGCCTCGACAAGAATTGGGCGCGTTGGACGCGACCATGGACGATCGGCGCGTGGCTCTTTTTGACGCTCGGCATCTCGCTCGGTAGCTGGTGGGCGTATTACGAGCTCGGCTGGGGCGGCTGGTGGTTCTGGGATCCCGTCGAGAATGCTTCGTTTATGCCGTGGTTGGCAGGCACGGCTTTAATTCACTCGCTCGCCGTGACCGAGCGGCGCGGCATCTTCAAATCTTGGACGATTCTGCTTGCGATCGCGGCGTTCTCATTGAGCTTGCTCGGCACGTTCCTCGTGCGTTCGGGCGTGCTGATCTCCGTGCATGCGTTCGCTTCGGATCCGGCACGCGGCCTGTTCATCTTACTGCTGCTGTCGGTGATCACGGGCGGGGCACTGCTGCTGTACGCGATGCGTGCAGGCAGAATGGAAGCCGAGGGCGGCTTTCGGCTCATCTCGCGCGAAGCGTTTCTATTGCTCAACAACATCTTGTTGCTCGTTGCGACTGCAGCCGTATTGTTTGGTACGTTGTATCCGTTGTTTCTCGATGCCCTCGGCCTCGGCAAGATCTCCGTCGGGCCACCATATTTCAATTCTGTATTCCTGATTCCTATGATTCCGCTAGTCGTGCTGCTGGGCGCCGGCATGCACGCGAGCTGGCTCAGCCAGAAAGGCGAAACCCTCGCACGCAAGCTCGCGGCGCCTGCAGCGATTGCCGTCATCGCCGGTATCGCCGTGCCGTTCGTCGTCTACGGCAGCGGCAGTTTGCTGACGGTCATCGGAGTCGCTCTAGGGTTTTGGGTCGTGCTGACTGCTCTATGGGATCCGGTTACCCGCACGTTTCGACGTGAGCCGCGACCCATGCCGCTTTCGCGCGCGCAATGGGGTATGAGCCTCGCGCATCTCGGTGTCGGAGTATTCATTCTCGGCGTGACCATAACCTCGAGCTCCGGCATCGAGTTAGACCAAAGCATGCGCCCGGGCGATTCGCTCGACGTCGCCGGTTACTCGTTCGAGTTTCGCGACGTGCGACAGGTTGAAGGTGTCAACTACGAGGCTGTCGAGGGCGAATTCGAAGTGCGTCGCGACGGCCAGCTCGTGACGATTTTGTCGCCACAGAAACGCGTATATCGCGTCCAACAAAGCCCGATGACCGAGGCAGCCATCGACCCGGCATTGAACAGAGACCTATTCATCGCGCTCGGCGATCCACTCGGCGGCGGCGCTTGGAGTGTGCGCGTTCAGTACAAACCGTTCATCCGATTTATCTGGCTCGGCACGCTGATCATGGCCTTGGGTGGCCTGCTCGCGGCCACGGACCGACGCTACCGCACAGCGACGCAGACGAGCAGGGCGGTCAGCGCGCCTCAACCTGCTACGGAGTCTGTCTGATGTGGCGCTATCTCATTCCGATCGCTTTGTTTGCCGTTCTGGCGGTGTTCTTTGCGCGCGGCCTGAACCTCAATCCCGGCTACGTACCGTCGCCGCTACTCGGTAAGCCCGCACCCGCCTTCGATCTGCCGACGCTCAAGGATCCGGCATCGAACGTTGCCAGCGACATCCTCGTCGGTGAGACCTCGCTCTTTAACGTTTGGGCGACCTGGTGTGTCGGCTGTCGTCAAGAGCACGCGTTCCTCAACGAGGTTTCTCAAACGAGCGGTGTGCCGATCTATGGGCTCAACTGGAAGGATGATCGCGCGGCTGCGCTGAACTGGCTCGCAACGCTCGGTGATCCGTATGCGTTGTCGGGCTTTGACGAGATCGGTGAGGTCGCAATTGACTGGGGCGTTTACGGCGCGCCGGAGACCTTCCTGATCAGCCGCGACGGAACGGTTCTCTATAAACACATCGCACCGTTGACGGCTGAAGTCTGGGAACAAGAATTCATTCCCCGCATCGAGGCCGACTGCGGAGCCTATCCGTGCAATTGAGCCGCGGCATCGGCTTCGCCCTCCTGATCGCCGTCAGCGGTGCTGCCGTCGCCATCGGTCCAGAGGAGCCGTTCGCAGATCCTGCGCTCGAGGCTGAATACCAGGCGCTGATTCGCGAAGTCCGCTGCCTCGTTTGCCAGAACCAAACGATTGCGGACTCCTCAGCGCCGCTCGCATCCGATCTACGGCGCGAGATTCGCGAGCTCATGGCCGCGGGCTCAAGCCGTGACGACGTCTCGCAGTTTCTCGTCGAGCGCTACGGTGACTTCGTCCTCTATCGTCCACCGTTGCAACCGACCACCTGGGCCCTCTGGGGCGCACCCGTCGCGCTGTGCGTGCTCGGATTGTTCGTATTCGCACGCGTCGTCAGAGCGCGGCTGCAGCAGCCGATCGATGAGGATCTGCCGTCGTAATGACAATGTGGCTCGGCACAGGTGGTTTGCTCATTGCGGCGGTCGCGTTCGTGCTCGTGCCCGCGTGGGTCCGGGCTCGACAGACGAAGGCCTGGCCCGTAACGAGCCTCGTGGCATCAGCGCTGCTCGTGCCGTTCGCGATCGGCCTATATCTGAACGTCTCGACTTGGTCGGAGGACACGCCATCCACCGCACAACTGCCGGGCGTCGCACAGATGGTCGATGAGCTTGCCGCTCGCCTCGAGCAGAATCCGCATGACTTTCAGGGATGGCGGCTGCTCGGGCAGAGTTATCTCGCCATGGGTGAGTATGTGGAAGCCCGCCGTGCGTTGCGTGAAGCATGGAACCTCACAGCCGAGCCCGACGATGACTTGCGGGTCGCGCTTGGGGAGGCTGAAGCCTTGGCGGATCAGCAGAGCCTTGCGGGCGAGGCCGGTGCGCTGTTCGATTCCGTGCTAGCCAACGATCCTAACAATCAAAAGGCGCTCTGGTACGGCGGACTGTCAGCGCTCGTGACCGATCAACCCGATCTCGCGCGTGAGCGATGGTCGCGACTGCTCGCGTTCAATCCACCCGAGAACGTGGCGCAGGTCTTGCGACAACAGCTGCAAGCACTCGGCGGTGTGATTGAGAGTGAGGATACGGCGCAAGTCGAGGCGGCCGAGGCGATTCGGCTGCTCATCAGTGTCGATGAAGCGCTGGCCGATGCCATGCCGGACGCTGCTAGCCTGTTTATCTTTGCACGCAACCCCGCCGGCGGCCCGCCGGTCGCAGTCGTGCGCGCATCGGCAGCGACACTACCCGGAGAGTTTGCGCTTAGCGATGCCAATGCGATGTTGCCCGGCAGCTCGCTCAACGATTTCGAGACGCTATCAATCGTTGCACGCGTCTCCCAGTCAGGCCAGCCGACGGCGCAGCCCGGCGATCTATTCGGCGAGATCAGCTACCGACCCGGTCAGGACCTCAGCGTCCAATCGCTTCTCATCGACCAGGCCGTACCGTAGCGCCGACTCCAGCGGCGTGTCTTACTGCGCGGGCGGTCCGCTATGAAAGCGCGTCTCGCTGTCCGGCGCCATGACGAGCTCGGCGTCTAGCTCGAGGAAGGTGTCGATGCGCGCCTCCGGCTTCGTGCCGGCCACACCTTGCGCGAGCGCCAAGTAGTCTTCGAAATGCCTGGCCTCCGAACGCAGCAACGAGGCGTAGAAACTCGCGAGCGCCGGTTCGTTGGGCTCGAGCAGGGGCAGTAGGCTGAAAAATCGTTCGCACGATCGCGCCTCGATGATCGCGCCGACGATGAGCGTGTCGATGCACCGATCGGGCTCCGACGCGCGAACTTGCTCATGCAGCGTGCGCGCGTAGCGCGAAGCCGTCAGAGGCGTATACGCGGTGCCGCGTTGCGCAAGCAATTCGACGACTTGCTCGAAATGGCGCAGCTCTTCTCGCGCAAGTCGCGACATCTTCTGCAATAACTTCAGTCGCAACGCGTCATCCTGCAGAGATCCTGGGCTACCACCGGCGCCATAACGCCTGATGAGCTTTTGGGCTTGCTCGGCAGCTTTGAGCTCGAGGGAGGCATGATCGATTAGCAAGGTTGGAAGGTCGGCGACCGCAGCTGCAGCCCAGGATTGCGGCGTGCGGCAGCGTAGAAACGCAAGCGCGGGTTCGACGAGCGCTTCGCGTCTCGGAGCGATTGACACGGCGTTCATTGAGTATTGCTAAATCGCGCGGCGTTCGGCGAGCGCCACGAGAATCTCCGCCGCGGTATCGGCTTGCTCGGCCGAGACGTTGAGATGCGTGACGACGCGCATGCGCCGCGGCCCGAACGGGAACAGAATGACGCCCGCGGCCTTCGCGCCTGCGACGAGCTGATCGGCATCGGGCGCGCCCTCGGCCAAATCGAAGACGATGATATTCGTCTCGACCGTTGTCTCGTCGAGCTCTATTGCGCTGCTGGCTGCAAGTCGCGCACTCATACGCTTTGCGTTTTCGTGATCGTGTGTGATTCGCTCGAGGTGATGGTCGAGCGCATATAGACCGGCAGCGGCGAGGATGCCGGCTTGACGCATTGCTCCGCCATACATGCGCCGGTAGCGTATACACGCATCGATGAGCGGCTTCGACCCCGCTAGCAACGAGCCGCTCGGCGCGCCGAGACATTTCGACATCGCAACCGCTGTGAGATCGAAAGGCGCAGCCAGCTCGGCAACGGCACGTCCGCTCGCTGCAGCGGCGTTCCAGAGTCGCGCGCCGTCGAGAAAACTCGCGACGCCGTGCTCGCGGGCTGCATTGGCGATCGCCTCGGCATCTGCCTGAGGAAATACGCGTCCGCCACCGCGGTTGTGCGTATTCTCGACCTCGACGAGCGATGTGGCGGGATAGAGTATGTGCCCGGGCGCCTTCAGGGCACTGAGAAAATCCTCGGCCGTGAAAAGGCCCCGGTCGCCGACAACCGTGAACTGCACACCCGCGTTGGCAGCCGAAGCGCCGGCCTCGTGCCATACCGCATGAGTCTCGTCGCCGACAATGACGTCGTCACCACGACGCGTGAGCGCCCGCAGCGCCACCTGATTGGCCATCGTGCCGCTTGCAAGCCATAGGGCGGCTTCCTTGCCCAGCATCTCGGCAATGCGGTCCTGAAGCGCGTTGATGGACGGATCCTCTCCGTACTGGTCATCACCGACAGGTGCGCCAGCCATGGCCGCTCGCATACCGTCGGTCGGCAGCGTAACGGTATCGGAACGAAGGTCGATTGGGCTCGTCATAGCGACGCAGAAGATACCATGAGTCACCCTAAGCTTATTGACTCAGATGCTTGGCAGTAGCAGTCTGTCAGCAATACGAACTGGGGGAGCGAACGATGTCCGAGAACAAGCCGAATGTCCATTCGACCAGGCGCTCATTACTGGCGACAGGCGCTGCGGCTGCGGCCGTGGCGGCGACAGGGCGAGCATTCGCACAGCAATCATCGGGACAAGGAGGGACTGCCATGCCGGTCTACGAGCGCGGTGATGTCCGTATTCACTACGAGGACATGGGCGGCTCCGGCTTTCCGTTGTTGGTCATCGCCGGCGGCGGCTTGAACTCGATCGCGGCGTATTTGAGCACGCGGGCACCGTTCAATCCCATGGAAGAACTCGGTGACGAGTACCGCTGCATCGCGATGGATTTGCGCAACGCCAATGCCGGCCAGTCGTCGGGGCCACTGGAGATCGACCGGCCGTGGGATTCGCATACGGACGATCAGCTCGGTCTCATGGACCACCTAGGGATCGACCGCTTCATGGTCCTTGGTTTCTGTATCGGCGGACCGTTTATCTGGAACCTGCTCGAGCGCGCACCCGATCGCATCGTTGCCGCCGTGCTCGCGCAGCCGAGCGGCTTTCGACCGGAAATGCCGGAGTTGTTCTACACGGGCAACATGGAAGGGTGGGGACCGGATCTCGCCGCGCGCAGGGAGGACATCACGATGGACATGGTCGAGGCATTCCTGCACAACATGTACCGCAGAGACGGTGATTTCGTCTTTACGGTTACGCGCGACTTCGTGCGCAACTGCGAGACACCGATACTCGTGCTGCCGGACGATATCCCAGCACATCCGTATGAGGTCGCGATGGAATCGGCGATGCTCGCGCCGAACGCGGAGGTCAGCCTTTATCCGTGGAAGGACCCGGCCGAGCGCGTCCCGCTGGCCGTGCGCCACATCAGGTCATTCCTGAGGGCGCACCGTCCAACCTGAAAACCTAGCGCGGGAACTCGAACGTCACGATCAACAATGAAGGATCGAAGCCCGTGACCTGATGCGGCACGTTCTCGGGGATCACGAGATAATCGCCTGCCGAGACTCTGTGCACCGTGCCGCCCTCGATGCGCCTGACCGTTTCCCCGTTCTCCATCGTCTCGACGATTCGCCCATCCGTCGTGATCTCTCCGCTGCCACGGATAATCGACCAGAGCTCTGCCTCGTTCGTATGCGAAGCCGCCCGCTGTGGCGGTGTGCGACGATCGACGGCGAGCCGATAGGCAACTCCGGTCGATGTATTCGGATCTTCGCGCTCGATTACCGTCGTGTTCGCATAGGCCACGCTGCGATCCAGTGCAGCGGCATGTGCTGCGACGTCGTCTGCGGTGAGTAGGAACGCGCTCGTCACGCCATCCCCAGTGGACCCTTGCTGGCTCGAAGCGGAGGCGACGAATAGCAGCACTAAGACCGCGGTCATTGTTATCGTTCTCATAGTGAGCTCCTTAACGGACTTTCGATTGTTCTTGCGCAGTGGTAGAAATCTCGTGCGCTAGCCGCGCATGCAGGACTTCGTGTCTACGGTTGGCAGTTATACGGCTCCACGGTTAGATCCGGCCGCCACGCCCAGTAACGCGTGAACTCGCGTACCTCAGTGAACGTCTCGGGATCGTCGACGATAACGCGGTAGTCGAGCCTGTCCTCGTTCTCGCTGAGCGTGAAGTACTCCGTGAGTCGAATATTGCGAGTCTGCGGCGTGCCGTCACCATAAAAATGCGGTGTATCGATATTGACGGTCTCGACGATCAACGTGTTGCCGTCCCAGCGGCCGGTCGAGGAGCCATACATCGAGTGCTCGGATGGCGCACTTGCCCCGTTCATGTAGATCACGCGCCGAGCGTCGGATTCCTCGAGGCGAATGAGCAGGTTTTCCCCTTGAGGCACGAACTCCATCGGATAGGCCGAGCCCATGACGTAAGGTAAGCCTTTTGGTGCACAGCCAAGATAAGGGCTCTGCGTGGGATCCCACTGCGCTCTGATTCGCTCTGCGGCTTCCGTCAGCCCCCCGACGTCGCCACGGTACAGCGGCCAAGAGTCGGTGTCGTTCGGGACGCGCGCCCAGACACGGAAGATGCCCGTCGCGGTTTGTCGGCCGCGCTCGGCAAGCTCGGCGTCGACGCCGGCTACGTACATGCGCTCGGCATCTTCGCGCGACCAATAGGGGTTGGAGCCGGCCGATAACAAAGCCTCTCGACCGTCTGCTAATAGTACATTGCGCGCGAACAGCTCCGGGCGGCCGCGCATCGATGGCTCACCTGCGAGTGTGACGCGATCGCCGATCTCGATGAAGTCGCGGCCGATACCCATCACGCGCAGCGTACTTATCGAGCCCGCCTCAATGCGCCAGTCGACCGTCTCGCCATTTTCGTCCTCCACGGCGAGGGTGTAGGAGGGGTGCGGATTTCGCCAGAGGACCCCAGTAACCGTGCCCTCGACCTCGATGAGCCGAGTCGTATCGTAAATACCGATGCTGCTGTGATGTGCGAGCGCCGAGTAGGTGGTGCCAGCGAGCCCGAGGAGCAGACTGACGATCAGGGTATTCTTCATGGCTGAACCTCCCTCGAGCCATTGTACAGTCCTGGCGGCGATTCGGCTTATTTTTCCAGAGGTCTCGCCGCATCGATCGTTCGCGTTAAAATACACGCTCATTTCGGGGAGACGAACGCTCTTCGCTCACTGACGCGAGGCAACGATTCTGGATATGCATGCAAACGTGGTAAGCAGCGCGTCGCCCGCGTCGGCTAACGCCTCACCGATCAACGCTCGCGTTCTAGGGTTCGCGGGCGTACTCGTGACTGCGCTTGCCGTCTATCTGAGCCAGACGACGGGCTGGCGCAGCGTTGCTCTGATGCTCGTTGGACTCAGCGCGGGTTGGATTCTCTATCACGCCTCGTTCGGCTTCGGCGGTGCCTGGCGAAACGCGATGCGCACGGGGAAGAATGCGGGACTGCGCGTGCAGATGGTCATGCTGGGCGTTACCGCGTTGGTCTTCATTCCACTGATCGCTCACGGCGAGCTCTTTGGACTCGGACTGCGAGGCAACGTCTCGCCACTCAGCGTCTCGTTGGTCAGCGGGGCATTTCTGTTCGGCATCGGCATGCAGCTCGGCGGCGCGTGCGCCTCCGGTACGCTCTACACCGTCGGTGGCGGCAGTACACGAATGGTCGTGACCTTGATTGCCTTCATTGCGGGTTCCGCGCTCGGCGCATGGCATTTTGACGAGTGGCAAGCCCTACCGAGCCTCGGCGCGATCTCGTTGCTCGAGAGACTGGGTCCGTTAGGTGCGTCGGTTGCCACGCTGGCGCTAGCTGGCATGTTCTGGGCAGTCGCGGCAGCTGTCGAACGACATCGTCAAGCCGGTGTCCTCTATCAGACCTGGAAGCCGATCAAGAGCTCGAGCTGGCTCAAGGGCCCTTGGCCGCTGTTAGCAGGCGCCGTGGGCCTGGCCGCTGTGAATATCGCGACACTCATGCTGGCCGGACGCCCCTGGGGCATCACGTCCGGCTTTGCGCTGTGGGGCTCGAAAGCGATCGCTGCCTTCGGTGCGGATGTCGGCTCGTGGCCTTATTGGCAACAGCCTTCACGTGCTCCGGCCCTGGCCGCTAGCGTTTTCGAGGACATCACCTCGATCATGAACTTCGGAATTCTGCTCGGTGCGCTGATGGCAGCCGGTCTCGCAGGGCGATTCGCGCCCGTCTGGCGCCTCCCTGCACGATCGCTACTCGCTGCCGTCATCGGCGGACTCATGCTTGGTTACGGCGCGCGTCTGGCCTACGGCTGCAATATCGGCGCTTTTTTCGGTGGCGTCGCATCAGCGAGCTTGCACGGCTGGGTTTGGTTCGTCGTAGCGTTTGTCGGTAACGGCGTCGGTATGCGGCTACGCCCGTTGTTCCAACTCGACGGCTAGCGTCGAACGCTCGGTTTCGAGCACCGCGATCAGTAGAGCTCGCGCATCGGCGAGCCACGCAGACTCTCTTCGTATTCCTCTGCCGTGACGTCGAGCTCAGCGTGCTTGACCATGGCTTCGGCGATACTCGCAGTGTCGCTGATGTCTGGCCATTGGTCCGGCTGCCAGAGTTTCGAGCGCCGGATACATTTCGCGCAGTGCATGAAGAGCTGTTCGACGTAAACGACCATCGCGAGATTCGGCACGCGGCCGTTGACGGCCATCGACTCCAGCAGCTCGCTGTCGCGCACGAGACGAGCCTCTCCGTTCACTCGCAGTGTCTCGGCCTTACCGGGGATCAGAAAAATAAGGCCGACGTGTGGGTTTTCGAATACGTTCTGAAACGTGTCGGCGCGCCGGTTCCCTAGGCGGTCGGGTATCGCGAGGCGTTTGTCATCGAGCACGCGCACGAAGCCGGCCGGATCTCCTTTCGGCGAGATCGTGACCTGTCCATCACGCCCTGAAGACGCGACGAGCATGAACGGGGACTTCGCGATAATGCCGCGGCAAACATCATCGATCGAGTCGATGTCCTTTGAGAGTACGGCCTCGGTCGGTTCGCCGAGGATCTCGCGTATCTGGTCAACGGAATCGATCGTATCGGTAAATTCGCCAAATCGGTTGTCTGAGGCTGCCATTTCAGTTCCCTCAACTAATTCGTTTGAACCACGGGCGGTGCAACCAGCGCGGCATCAAGGCCCGAATCGTCGAGAGCGCGTC
>CAJIAZ010000272.1_pt1 | contig 14342 bp, 10 predicted proteins | sample 9199181 | NCBI WGS metagenome assembly CAJIAZ01 (sample SAMEA7708285, study PRJEB35096) | sediment metagenome | biome: marine neritic benthic zone biome [ENVO:01000025]; feature: sediment [ENVO:00002007]; material: shallow marine sediment [ENVO:03000034] sea grass bed [ENVO_01000059] ...
CACTCGAGAGTCAGGCGGCCACGATTGCAGAGCTCACGAGCAGCGTGCAACGTTGGAAAGACAGATACGCGGCGCTGAAGTCGGCTCACGATATAGCCGACAGCATGATCAGCACGATGCCCGACGTCGCAAGCAGGGCCGCTGACGACGACGTGGATGCAGAGGCCGCGGACGAAGATGCCGCGGACGAAGATGCTGAGACTGTCGTTGACAGGATCGCCGAGCGTACGCTCGCGATCAACATGCGTGAATCGCTGGAAGATGCGCGCGAAGCAGCCGAGAAGCAAGAGAACGAGAAGAAGGCTACGGCTAGCTAATTGGTTTACTTCTAGCGTGCCTATTTCTAGGGCGTCTACTTTTTGAGCGACGTTTCATTCGAGACGACGCTGCACTCACAACGGCCATGCGCTCAGAACGGGATCCAAGACCGTTCTGGAGAGACGTGCAGATACCCGATATTGACACCCTGCCGCCAGCCGACACCGAAGCGCACGGGCGCGAGAATCACGTCGCCTTGACGGTTGTAGTTCACGCCAACCCCGCCGACAAAGTACAGGCTGCCCTCGACGCCCCCGAAGCGCTGATAGAGCTCCTCGACGGAACCGACGTTATAAATCAGCACGAAAGTCTTCGCGGCGCTGCCGCCGAAATCCAGGCCTAGCGAAGGACCGCGCCAATAGATTTTCTCGTTGGTGCCGTCGGGGAAGTACACGGTGCCGTGGCCGTAGCGCAAACCGACGCCGATTGCCGCACCGCCTTCCTCGCCTTTGATGTACGCCTCGGGTGGACCGTTATCCGTGAAGACGCGGTTGAGCACATCGGCGACGCCCTGTGCGCCCCGGCCGAAGAACGTTTCGGCCTCTCGCAGGATCGTGTCCTGCTGGTAGGGCTCGGCGTTTGCCGCTGGAGCCGGTGTCGCTGTCGGGGGGTTGCTCGAGCAGCTAGCAGCCAAGGCCGCAAGGCTCAAGACCAGACCTAGATGAAGCGCGCGCATAATACCGTTCCCACTACCGGTAGACGCCAGTTTGGAGCTCGGCGCGCGCATGTCAAGCTCTGTCAGGATTTGAAGAGGTCCTCAGCCTCGCTGAGCGCGTCAGCCTGCGGGGAATCCGCATCGGGCGCTGTGGACGTCGGGGCGTTGGCGCTACCGAACAGCGTCTCGAGCTCCGCCTGGGAGCGCTCGTGACCCGTCATGCGCCCCGGCGCATACGCAGACGGACTCGGTTCGAAGTAATCGCAGAAGTTCGCTTGCGCTTTCTCGCGAACGTCCTCGGCATCGTCCTCGGTGCACTGATCGGCGAGTTGCGGAGCGAACGATACGCACATCCTGCAAACGTGGAGATCGACGAGGCACTCCGGGCACTGGTCACGCCGGCTCAACGGCAGCGTGAGCTTGTCGACGGACGTGCCGCAGCGGTAACAGCGTAGGGCGTCCACGTCGTCGTTGGCTCAGGCAGCGATCTCGATGTGCTCGTGGGCGAGCAGTTGCCGCTTGATAGCAAGGCCGCTCGAGAACCCGCCGATCGTGCCGTTGGCTGAGATGACGCGATGGCACGGAATTACGATCGGGATCGGGTTCGCCCCGTTGGCTTGTCCGACGGCGCGCGCGGCGCCGGGCATGCCGAGTCGACGGGCGAGCTCCCCGTAGCTGATGACCTGGCCGTACGGAATGTCGGTCAGTCCTTTCCAGACTCGCCGTTGAAAAGACGTGCCGCTCGGTGCGAGTGGTAGGTCGAACGTCGTGCGCGTGCCTTGTAGATACGCCGAGAGCTGCGCTTTCACGTGCCCGCAGCGTCGGTCGTCCATCGGCACCGCAGCCGGATCGGGCCAGGGACCGAAGTTCAGCGCGACGAGCCGTCCATCCTCGTCACAGGCGAACGATAGGGTGCCCAGCGCGGACTCGAGTTCAGCATAATAGACGTCTCGCATCGCAAGCATTCCCTCTAGACGGCATGTGTATCAGAAATATAGTCGACGCCCAGTGGCAGAGCAAAGCGCGTGAGTGTTAGTCAACCATTCGGCAGCGAGCCCTGGATCGTCGTGCTCGAAGGTCGCGATCCCAGGCCGGCGGAGGAGGCAATCTTCGTGCTGCGCGCGATCGGAATCGAGCATGCGCTGACGCGGCTAGACGGTACCTGGCAGCTCAGTGTTCCAGCGGCGAGCGCTAGCCGCGCGAGCGCCGAGCTTGCAGCCTACCTCGCAGAGCTCAAGGCCGATCCCAGACACGGTCGCGTCAAGATCGAGGAGATCGGTCACGGTTGGTTCGGCGTTGCCGCTTACGCGGCCGTGGTGCTCGTTGCCGCCATTGCAGACAACCAGGATCTACTTGGCCACGACTGGCTACGTACCGGTCGGCTAGACGTCGATCGCGTTATGGCCGGAGAATGGTGGCGCACGGTCACGGCACTTTGCCTTCACGCAGACGCGGGACATCTCGGGGGAAACATTGCTTTCGGCGGATTCTTCGGGCTGTTCGCAGGTCGTTACCTCGGCAGCGGCGTGGCCTGGCTCGGTATTCTTATGGGTGGCGTGCTCGGCAATGCGCTCAACGCACTCGTCCAGCCATCGGGTCACCTCGCGATTGGCGCATCGACGGCGGTCTTTGCAGCGCTCGGGCTGCTCGCGGCGTACACGTGGCGGCGCGGTTTTTTCCGCCAGACGAGCTGGAAGACGCGCGCGGCACCCGTCACAGCGGCGATTGGCTTGCTCGCGTTCGTCGGTACGGGCGGCGGCGGCGAAGGCGGTAACGTCGACATCATTGCGCATCTCACGGGTTTCATCGCGGGATTTGGTATCGGTGTGTTGCTGGCGCTCTGGAAGCTGCCGAGCGGCCCGCGGATCCAAACGTACACGGGTACTGCCGCCGTCGGGTTACTCGTTCTCGCGTGGGTCTGGGGTTCGTTCGCCAGTTGAGGCTGCGCGGCATCTTGTACACTGATCGGACGCGAGCAACAGGAGCGTTACCGATGAGTGTTGGGATGACGTATCGAACGTTACTGCGCACGGCGCTCGGTCTGAGCATTGTCTGGCTGTCGTTGTCCGGTGCGCTGCGCGCTCAGGGTTGGACCGACGTCACGGAGCCTGTCGGCGGTCCGGCCGAGTCCGTTGGCCGCTATGCGGCCGGGTGTCTGATTGGCGGCGAGCGCCTCCAGGCCGACGGTGCGGGTTATCAGGCTGTGCGACTCTCCCGTAATCGCCACTACGGTCATCCCGATCTCGTGCGTTTTATCGAAGACCTTGCGCGTCAGGCAGAGGATGCCGAGCTCGGCCTGCTGCCTGTCGGCGATATGAGCCAGCCTCGCGGCGGACCGATGATCCAGGCTCACGCGAGCCACCAAGTTGGCCTCGACGTCGACATCTTCTTTCGCCTCGATCTGCCGGCCCTGGCACCGGCGCAACGCAACGAGGATCTGGAGCTTCCGTCTTACGTCGAGGGTGTACCGCAGCGGATCGACGCGCGCTTTGGCAACGCGCACTTCGAGTTACTGCGATTGGCGGCGAGCGACTCACGCGTCGCGCGTATCTTCGTTCATCCTGCGATCAAACATGCGCTCTGCGAGCAGGATTGGCCGGACCGGCGTTTCTTGCGCACCATACGACCGTGGTACGGGCACGAGGACCACATGCACGTGCGTCTGCGATGTCCTTCGGGCAGCATGGACTGCGTTGCGCAGGCGCCGCCGGCCGCGGGCGACGGCTGCGGTGCAGAGGTCGACAGCTGGCTCGATCGCGGTCCTTTGCCGCGGCGACCGCCAGGCGTCCGGCGCGAGCCCGCGCTGCCGCCGCGCTGCGAGGCGCTGCGTTAAAAGGGGTCAGAAGGGGTCAGAGTAAAAATGCGGTCCAAGGCGGCCGCATTTTTACTCTGACCCCAGTAATCGGCTCGCCCGGCATCTAGTCCAGGGCCGCGGCGATAAGCGCGAGAAAGTCGTCCTCGTTCTCGATATTCTCCGTGGCCCGCGCGTCGATCGCGTATCCGTGGTCGTCCGCGATGGCTTGATACAACGGTTTGCGGTGCTCCAGTTGCCGCGGAAATATCCAGCGCACGAAATCATCGGGGACGATTTCCTCTGGGCCCGCCAGCCCTTTCTCTTCGAGGAAGATTGCGAGCTGCTCGTCGAGAAAGCGTTCGTTGTAGTACATCGGCTTGGGATGATCGATGGCGCGCTGGATCATGACGTTCTCTATCTCAGTGTCCGCCTTGATGTAGAGAATCACGGTGTTCTCGGCGAGCACGTTTATCGACTCATCGTCATCGAGCTCGCAGATGCTGCCGCCGGCGTCGTTGATGAAATGGTCGTAGCCGTAGATCTTTTGCGCTTTCTCGATGAAGGCTGCGACATCCTTCATGGCGCCGATCTCAGCTTCGCGGTGCAGCCGTTGCCGATGTTTGAACTCCTCGACGCTCAATCCATCGAGATCCGCGCGGCCAATCTTGCCGAGGAAGCTCGCGACCGGGGCGAGATTGTGCACTGTAATATTGCTGGCGATGTAGATCGAGTCGCTGCGAAGCAGTTCGCGCAGGAACTCGACCTGCATGGCCTGGCGCTTGATGTTGTCGAGAATCGGCTCGTCGAGGTACCTCGTTCCGATGCGGTAGTCGCCGGAATAGTGAAACCACTTCGATGTCGGCAGCTTGTACGCGAGCGTGGTCTTGCCCACGCCTGACATGCCCAACAGCGTTATCGCCTTGTTGGGCCAGTCGAGGAATTCCTTGCCGGTCATTCTCATGATTGCGCTCGTCTACGCAGACGGGCGACATTATACGGTGGCCACCGTGAAAAGCCGGTACGATCGGGCTGACGCTGGGCTGAATTTTTGCGTATTCTGACCGCATGGCCAGCGTAGAATTTCACCCGGCAGTCTCGGCTTGGTTCGGGCAGCAGTTCGACGCACCCACGGACGTTCAGCGCGAGGCGTGGTCGGCGATTGCCGCAGGCTCGAACACGCTTATTTCGGCCCCGACAGGCTCGGGTAAAACACTGGCTGCGTTCCTCGCGGTCATCGATAGCTTGGTGACGGAGTCGGTCGAGTCCGGGCTCACGGACGAGACGCGGGTGCTCTACATATCGCCGCTCAAGGCGCTGTCCAACGACATTCAGAAGAACCTGCAGCAGCCGCTTGCCGGGATACGCGACGGTCTGCTGGAGAGCGGCTGTCCGGATGCGCCTATCCGCGCCTGGCTGCGCACGGGCGATACGCCGCAGAGTGAGCGCGCGCGCATGCGCAATCGCCCGCCGCACATTCTCATGACGACGCCGGAGTCACTCTATATCCTGCTGACGTCGGTGTCCGGGCGCGAAATGCTGCGCACGGTCGGCACCGTGATCATCGACGAGATCCATGCCGTTGCCGTGAACAAACGCGGCGCGCATCTGGCGCTCTCGCTCGCGCGGCTCGATGATCTTTGCGAACGTCCACCCGTGCGAATCGGCATCTCCGCAACGATCAAACCGCTCAATGTCGTGGCGGGCTTTCTGACCGGCACTGCCCGTACCGATTGCACGATCGTCGACGCCGGGCATCGGCGCGCGCGTGACCTCAAGATCGAGCTGCCGGCCTCCCCGTTGGAAGCCGTCATGGCCAATGAGGTCTGGATCGAGATCTACGACCGCCTTGCAGAGCTCGTCGACGCCCACAAGACAACGCTCGTCTTCGTCAACACGCGCCGAATGGCCGAGCGTGTCGCTCGCCATCTCGCTGAGCGCTGCGGCGAAGCGAACGTCACGTCTCATCACGGCAGTCTCGCGAAAGAGCACCGGCTAGCTGCAGAGGAGTCACTCAAGGGCGGCAAGCTCAAAGCACTCGTTGCGACGGCCTCGCTCGAGCTCGGCATCGACATCGGCGACGTCGACCTCGTTTGCCAGCTTGGCTCGCCGCGTGCGATCAGCACGTTCTTACAGCGTGTCGGACGGTCGGGACACGGCATCGCTCGGCTGCCGAAGGGCCGTCTGTTCCCGCTCTCGCGTGACGAGCTCGTCGAATCCGTTGCGTTGCTCGAGACGGTTGGGACAGGCGCGCTCGATGCGGTCGAGCTCTGCCGTCGGCCGTTGGACGTGCTCGCCCAGCAGATCGTCGCAGAAATCAGCATGCAGGAGCGCGACGTCGAGGATCTATTTGCGAGCATCCGCCGGACCACGCCTTACGCGGAACTATCTAGAGAAGATTACCTCGCCGTGCTCAAGATGCTCGCCGAGGGCTTCAGCACGCAGCGCGGGCGGCGCAGTGCGTATCTGCACTACGATCGCGTCAACGGCATGCTGCGGCCGCGACGCAGCGCGCGTCTCACGGCTGTGACGAACGGCGGGGCCATACCGGATCAATTCGACTACGATGTCGTGCGCGTGCCGGACGAGCTCTTCGTCGGCACGCTCAACGAGGACTTTGCCTTCGAGAGCTTGCCGGGCGACATCTTCCAGCTCGGCAACACGTCGTATCGGATTCTCAAAGTCACCTCTGGCAAGGTGTTCGTCGAGGATGCCCAGGGCCAGTCTCCAACGATTCCTTTCTGGTTTGGCGAAGCGCCGGGCCGCAGCGACGAGTTGTCCGCAGCTGTGTCGACCTTACGCCGTAGACTCGATGGTGAGCTATCGACGAATTCGCCGGAGCGCGTCGCCGAGACGTTGGGCGAAGCGCTGGACCTGGGTCCGAGTGCCGCCGAGCAGCTCGTCGAGTATCTTGCTAGCGCCCGCGCAGCGCTCGGGCGACTGCCGACGGCCGAGGACATAGTCTTCGAGCGTTTCTTCGACGAGACGGGCGATGCGCATCTGGTGATCCATTCACCGCTCGGTTCGCGTTTGAATCGGGCGTGGGGCCTCGCGTTGCGTAAGCGTTTCTGCCGGCGCTTCAACTTCGAGCTCCAGGCAGCCGCACTCGAGGATGCCATCATCGTTTCCCTCGGCGCCGTGCACAGCTTCGCGCTCGAGGAAGTTGCGAGTTATTTATCGAGCAAGTCCGTCGAGCACGTCGTCGAGCAAGCCGTGCTCGCGGCGCCGGTGTTCCCGGGGCGATGGCGTTGGAATGCGACGATCGCGCTCGCCGTGCGGCGTTTTCGCAATGGCCGCAAGGCGCCGGCTGCGTTTCAGCGCAACGACGCCGAAGATCTCATGGCGACGGTGTTTCCCGATCAGCTCGCGTGCGCTGAGAATCTCGCGGGCGAGCGAGAGATTCCCGACCACCCGTTGGTGACGCAGACGATTCACGATTGTCTGCACGACGTCATGGACATCGAGGGACTCACGGCGCTGTTGCGTCGCATCGAGGCCGGTGATGTCGAGATTCACTGCCGCGAGCTCACGAGTCCGTCGCCGCTTGCACAGGAAGTGCTCTGCGCGAAGCCTTACGCGTTTCTCGATGATGCACCGGCAGAGGAGCGTCGCACGTTAGCCGTGCAGGCCCGGCGCTATATGAACGCCGATCAGGCCAGCGAGCTCGGTCGACTCGACCCAGAGGCCATCGCACGCGTCCGGCGTGAGGCATGGCCAGCGCCGCGAGATCTCGAGGAATTACACGATGCACTCGTGAGTTTAGGGGTCGTGACAATGCCCGAGGCGGAGCACGGTCATCTCAACGACGACGCGTCGCGATCCTGGCTCCCGTGGTTGGAAGCGCTCATGAGCGCAGGCCGTGCGACGCGTTTGCGCACGGGTTCGGGTGCGTTGCTCTGGGTTGCGGCGGAGCGGCTGGCAGAAGTTTCGCTCGTGCATGCGCACGGCGTAGTCGAGCGGCCGCTCGTCGAGCTCGAGACGACGATTGCGGACGCGGAGACGGCCCGCAAGGAGCTCGTACACAGTCGTCTCAGCGGCCTCGGGCCGGTGACTGCAGTCGAGCTCGCAGCATCGCTCGACCTCGAAGCGCTCGACGTATCTCAGGCGCTCGTCGCACTCGAGGTCGAAGGCGTGGCAATGCGCGGACGTTTCACGGAGACGGCGACGTCGGGCGGCGAGGAGCACCTCGAATGGTGCGAGCGTGGCCTGCTTGCGCGCATCCACCGCTATACGCTCAAGCGTTTGCGCAGTGAGATCGAGCCGGTCGCCGTTGCGGACTACCAGCGCTTTCTGTTCGAGTGGCAGGGCCTCGGGGCGCATCGGCGCAGCGGCGTCGATGCGGCCGAAGCCGTGCTCAACGAGTTTCAAGGCATGACCGCGCCTGCGATCGCCTGGGAGCAGGAGCTCCTACCCGCGCGACTCGAGGACTACGCGCCCGATTTCCTCGACCAGCTGACGGCGGGGGGTTCGTTCGTCTGGCTGCATCCAGGCGTACGCAGTCGTGAGGCTGTCGCACCGCGCCGGCTTGCACGCGCCTCGCCCGTCGCGCTGTTGCCGCGACAGTTCTTACCCGAGTGGCTCCAAATTCAGGGGCCGGCGGCTGAAATACCGACGCTCTCCGGCCCGGCGGCGCGCGTCGATGCAGCGCTCAGAGAGTCGGGCGCGCTGTTCTTCCTCGAGCTCGTGCAGAACACAGGCTTGCTGCGTGTGCAGGCGGAGGACGCATTAGCCGAGCTTGCGGCGGCAGGGCGGGTGACGTCGGATTCGATACGCGGGCTGCGTGCGCTGCTCACGCCGCCAAGTCGCCGTCGCGGCTTTCACGGGCGGGCACGGCGCCGCGGTCCGGATCTCGATGCGGCCGGACGCTGGGCACTCGTCGCGCCGGCGCGTCCCGAGCGCCCGAGCGCGCAAGCCGTCGAGCACGCCGCGCGCAGCTTGCTGAGGCGCTACGGCGTGATCTGCCGACGCGTGCTCGAGCGCGAGCAGCACATCCCGAGTTGGCGCGAGCTCGCGCGCTGCTATCGCTCCTGGGAGGCGCGCGGCGAGATCCGCGGGGGACATTTCGTCGAAGGCCTCGGTGGGGAGCAGTTTGCGCTCGACGAGGCGCTGCCGGTACTGCGGCGTATCCGACGTGAGCGCGATTCGAGCGGATGGCTCGTGCTCGCGGCGGCCGATCCGTTGAATTTGGCCGGCATTCTGACACCCGGCGGACGGGTTGCGGCCGTTGCTGGGCACAGAGTGCTCTATCGCGGTGGCATGCCTGTCGCTAGTACTGTCGCCGGGAAAACCGAATGGCTCTGCGACCTTTCGAGCGCCGAGCAGATGACGGCGCACGGTTTGCTCCAAGCTGCACCGCGAACGCAACGACCGGCTGCGGCGTCGCGGCGCCGACGCCGCTAGCTACGCCTTGCGATACTTGCGAGCGCTGTCCCTGTGCCCAAGCTTGCGGCCATGTTTCGACGACTGACTCTCATAGCATGCGGCGTCATCGCATTCGTCGCAGCACTCGGGTGCGAAGCGGCATCGGCGCAAGTCATCGATGCCAATCGTCCCGGGTTCTCATTCACAACTGGCGTCGTCCCTAGAGGACAATGGCAGCTCGAGACCGGGATCGCCTACGCCCGTCCGGGGAGCGATTCACGCTCGACGTCCTTACCCCTCGCCGAGGTGCGCTATGGCGTGGCTGACGACATGGAAGTATTTGCGTCTTCGATCAATTGGTCGAGAAGCGAGTTCGCAAACAGTGATTCGAGCGGACTGACCGATGCCAACATCGGTATCAAGGTTGCGGCTGGCAGCGGCGATAGATTGCGTAGCGCCGTTCTGTTTCAGCTATCAGTGCCGATCGGTGACAGCGATTTCTCGAGCGACGACTGGGATCCCAGCGTCGCTTATGTCTGGGCATACGAGAGCCGCATTCCGCTGGCCGGCACGGTCATGGTGAGCAAGTATGGCGACCGGTATCAACTCGACAACGGACTGCAGCTGCCGTTTTCCATCAACGACCGCCAGAGCGCCTTTGTAGAATGGGAAATGAATCTGCCCGAAGGCGGACGCGACGCGCACTGGTTGAACGGCGGTTTGCTGTGGTTGCTGGACGACAGGCGGCAAATCGACTTCGAAGCCGGTGCGGGTCTCAACGATGCGGCCGGCGACTATCGTCTGAGCGCGGGATTCTCGATTCTGTTCTAGGCAACCCGGTCGGCCGGGCGGCATCACTCGAGAAATCGCCTCGCCACCTCCGGATCGCACGTGATGCTCAGCCTCTCCATCTGTGGTGAGTAATTCCACGTGAGACTCGCGGCAAACGGTTCGGCGAGATACTCCGGGTCCTCCAGAACAATGTCGATCAATAGCTGGGTTCCATCCTCGCTCAGCCGATACCGCTCGACCACGTGCTTCTGGGAGCCGGACGGAATACCCAGCCCATAGGGCGAGCGGTTGTCCGCAAATAAGGTCGTATCGACGATCAGCGTGTCGCCCACCCACCGACCGATAGCATGTCCCTGATTCGTGCGCTCGCCGTCCGCGGGATGACTGCGTCCATCCGTATGAATGATGCGCTCAGTGTCGTACAACTCGCTTCTGAAGATAACGGCGTCGTCTCGAAGCTCGATCTCTCCGACGTAAATCGCTGTCAAGCCTAGAAGAATCGGTGTCGGGTTACTGATGCACTGTGCAACCGGCATCATCGATCTGTCGTAGGCTGCACGCGCGGCAGCGCCGCGCTCGGTCAGCGGATGACTGGAGAGCGCGGAGACGAGCGGCACCCTGATCAGATTCGTAGTCGGCAGCAACTCGCCTTGCCAGACGCCGGAGAAGTCCATGGTGCTTGCGACCGGACTCGCGCTGTCGGCTTGTTGCGCGCGACTCGCTCTGGCTAACGTCACGCCATCGGGGCCAAGAATTGACAGCAGCAGCCCATGTTTTTTCGCGGGATCTTTGTCGGGCTGGACTCGGACGACGACCTCATCGCCCGGAGCGAACGAGTCTTGTGACCATCCATTGCGTGTCAGCACGGGGGTCGCGTCGGTCTCGACGAGCCAAACGGTTTGCTCGGAGTCCTCGATCTCCAAGTACACGTGCGGATTCTTCCACTCGAAGCTCGTGATTGTGCCCTCGAACGCGACGACCTGAGTCATATCGAACGCCGCAGGGCTATGGTGAGCCTCCACACACGTGAAGAAAAAGGCAACTAGGCTAGCCGATACGAGAAGATACTTATTCATCTTGCTTCCCCGTTCGATACGTGCGTCCGAGTCCTACGATCCAACTGACGACTGTTCTCGGCCAGTCGCGGACATCAGCTAACGTCAGTTGGCGACGTCATTGAAAAGCCGCACCATAAATATCAATGGTTGGCCAATGGCTGCTTTCGGCCGAAAGCGGACGCTGTTGCAAGGCGCCTATTTGTTCTAGTTCCCGAAGGCCGCTGGCGAATAGATTGCAATGTGCTCAGAGTCCTCAAGAGCCTCGATACCGTGAAGCGCATAAGACGGAACGATAATCAGCTCACCCGCGTGGAGTATGTGTGCTTGGCCTTCCACGGTTATTCGGTAGCTTCCCGACTGCACCAACATGATCTGTTCGTTGACATGGGTATGTGGCGGCCTGCTCGTCCCCTCGGCCCAGCGTACGAGGTTCATTCCTACTAGGTCCCCAATGAAACGCTTTAGAGTGATGCCGTTCGCTGGACCTACGTCCCACGACATCTCTTCGGTATTGACGATGGTTGGGTCTGGCGGAGCTGCGACAGCGCATACACCGAGACCTAGGAGGATTAAGGCTTTTAGAGTCTTCTTCAGCATTTCGACGTTCCTATTCATGCCGCCGGCGCGTCCGCTTTCCACCCGAAAGCGGATTTTTCTGGACGTTCCGACAGGCTAAGCGGCGGCTCGATCAGAAATTGAACGTTGCTCGAGCGTACAGCAGACGGCCGCGAGGGTCGTGCACCTTGGAGTCGTAACCGCCGTTGGTTGTAACGCGCGGCGGGTCCTCATCGAACAGGTTGATCGCGCCGATCGAGATTGTCGGACCGCGATCGCCGCCGAAGCGATAGTTGTATTGCGCGTCTACGGTCATGTAGCTATCGATACCCTCGAACGCGAGCGGTCCGCCCTCATCGTCGATGTACGAGTCGATATGGTTCAGATAGACGTTGGCGCTGTGACTCGCGCGTTGCCAATTCACGAAAGCTGTCGCGCGCAGCTCGGGCACGGATGTCGCGAAATTGCTGAAGTTACGTCTTCCCGCACCGTCGATGACGCCCGCTTGTGGATCGACGGCGTCGTAGCTCGATACGAGCGTCGCCTCAGCCCCGAGCACGAAATCTCCGGCATTGCTGGTATCGAGGTTATAGACGATCGAGAGATCGAAGCCGTCCGTCTCCAGACTCGAGGCGTTGTCGTAGTAGGTATCGACGCGCAGCAACAGGCCGCTGCCCGGATCGCGTACAACCTGACTCAAGGCCTGCGCGTCACCGGCATCGGCCGCGTTAAGGATTGCCTGTGGGTTCTGTTGGATGATGACGTCCGTGTAGTCGAACGACCAATAGTCCATCCCGATCTCGACGTTGTCAGTGACGAACCAACTGAAGCCGAGGTTAAGGATGTCGGCCGACTCCGGTTGCAGCACCTCGCCGGAGGGATTGGGTTGCGCACGGACCGGGAAGAATTGCGGCGTGCCGACATTCGGGTCGGTGAGCTGAGCCAACGATGTTTGCGTACCGTAGACCTGGTAGAGCGACGGCGCACGGAACGACGTACCGACCGAGCCGCGCAGAGAGAAGTCGTCAGTGGGCCGCCAGAGAACCGATAGCTTCGGATCCGTCGAGTCGACGCCGCCACCATAGTCCTCGAAGCGTGCCGCGACCTGTACGTCGACGGTATCGGTGAACGGCAGCGCGAGCTCGGCGAATAGCGCCGTGACGTCGCGGTCGTCGCCAAAGTCGGGATTGCCGAACAGGAACAAGAAATTGTCGGCGTTTGCCTGGTCGTTGTAGTCGTAGCTGAGCTCCTCGTCACGTAGCTGGAAGCCGAACGCCGCGCCGACCGTCCCGCCGTCTATCTCGCCAAATTCGCCGGTGACGACACCGTCGATCGTGAGCAGCTCGGCCTCGGCGTTGAAGCTCAATCTGTCAACCAAATCGTCGAGCAGCGCGGGTGCGTTGACCGTGCCCGTGCCTGTCAGGGCACTGCCGAACGGATTGAAGTAGGCGCAGTTGCCGACGCCCGGTGTTCCTGTCGCCGCGTCACAGCTTGCGCCACCGAGGCCCGTAATCGCGAAGTTGAAGCGATCGACGAGGACGTCCGGAGCGGCAGCGAAAAACTCGTTGTTACTTTTCTGTACGCCGAGGTCCCATCCCCAAGCGGCGTTGAAGTCCCCCGTGAGATTTGCGGCGAGCCGCCACGTGTCAGAGTTGTGCTCGCTCGTCACGGCCTGGCCGCCGGCACCCTGAACGCGCCCGATAAAGTTGACGTCCGTGCCGAATGGGTTATCGGGATGTGTCGCTGCGACCTCGGGGAATGCCGCGAACGGAAACGTCGGCGAGTTGTTGCGGGTCGCTTCGTTGTTAGCTGTGTGAAACTCCACGCGGCTCGAGACACCGTTGTCGAAGTCGTGCGTGAGCTCCAAATAAACCGACTGGCGTTCTTCTTTCGGTACGAGGGAGTAGTAGCTGCCGAAATCGAATTGGCACAAGCCGATCGGAATGTCGCCAATCGGGCTCGGCACGACCTGCGCGAAGTCCGGCACGACCTTGGGATCTTGTGCGGCAATGTTCGCGCAGTCCGGGTCCGCGAACACGGGAAGCTGTGCGCCAGGCACGGCCGGTAGTCCGAGCTGCGGCTCGAGGGCATCGGCGACGCCGTTCAGGTTGCTGTCAAAGCCCGCGGTCCAGACAAGCCCGTAGGCCGGGTTGCCCGGCAGGCTCGGGATCAGGAACGAGCCCGGATTGCCCGCCTGGCTCAGATCATCGGTTGGGCCGGAGAGACGGCGATCGTTCGTCGTCAGCGGGCTGCGGTCGAGGATGTTGAATGCCGCAAGGAAATGCGTCGTGTCATTGCCGACGCCGTAGAGGCCGCTAATCTGGCTGTCTTCCTGCGGGTGCTCGTCAACACTTTGAAAATCGAGCTGTAGATCGAAGCCCTCGAAGTCGCTGCGCGTAATGAAATTCACGACGCCTGCGACGGCCTCGGAGCCATACAGTGCCGTCGCCCCGTCCTTGAGTGTCTCGATGCGATCGAACGCGATCATCGGCGGTAGCGAGGACGTATCGACGAAATTTTCGCCACGGTCTGTAGCAGCAGCACTCTGCGTCTGGCGGCGACCGTTGATCATGACGAGTGTCGAGCTGACGCCGAGTCCACGCAGATTGATGTTGCTCGTGCCCGTCGTGAAATTCTGCGTGAACGCGTCGGGGTTGTTCTGCGATCCCGTGTTGATCGTGAGCCGCTCGATGACGTCGCTGATCTCATTGACGCCAAGCGAGGATAGATCCTCCGCAGAAATGACACTGAGTGGCGAGGGCGAGTCGGCTTGAGTGGGTCGGCGAATGTAGCTGCCCGTCACGACGATTTC
>CAJIAZ010000368.1_pt1 | contig 13959 bp, 11 predicted proteins | sample 9199181 | NCBI WGS metagenome assembly CAJIAZ01 (sample SAMEA7708285, study PRJEB35096) | sediment metagenome | biome: marine neritic benthic zone biome [ENVO:01000025]; feature: sediment [ENVO:00002007]; material: shallow marine sediment [ENVO:03000034] sea grass bed [ENVO_01000059] ...
AGCAACGCTCGTGGCACGAGACTCGGAATCAGCGATAGCCTCACGGGTTGGAATGCGCTGCTCACGCAGCCGAGCAACGCCGTGATGATCCAAAGCATATAGATGTCGATGATTGCCAGCGCCGTGAGCACGCACAGCAGCACCGAAAGCACGATGTTGATCCCGTTGGCGGTATACGCGACCGTCTTGCGATCGAGCCGGTCGGCCCAGACACCGAAGAGTGGGCCGAGTAGGACGACGGGCAATAGCTCCGCCAGTGCGAGCAAACCGAGCCACGCTTCTGATTGCGTCAGCTCCCACGCGAGCCAGCCGATCGCGACGCGTTGGATCCAGAGCCCGTGCAGCGAGAACGCGCTGCCCGTGAGATAGAGGGCAAAGTTGCGGTGGCCGAGAACCGGGATCATCGCCCGTGCGTATCCACAAGCTGCCGTGCTTCGGCAAGCCGTTGCGGTGTCCCGATATCGTGCCAGAGTCCTTCGTAGAAAACGCCTTCTACTCGGCGCTGGGCAATCGCGGATTCGAGAATCGGACGCAACCGTTGTCGCCCCGGCTCGACGCCATGAAAAAGTTCCGAACTCAACACAGAGATCCCGGAGAATGTCATCAGCGGCGGCTCGCGCGTGACGAGACCCGAGGCCGCGAGCCCGAAGTCACCTTCTGAATGGTGCGCCGGGTTCGGCACGAGCACGAGCAGAGCCTCGACTTGCGTGTGCCGAAGTTGTGCATAGTCGAAGTCCGTAACGATATCGGCGTTCACAGCAACGAAGGGCCCACGACCGAGCAACGCCAGCGCAGCGATGATGCCGCCGCCGGTTTCAAGCGCCGGTTCACCTTCTTCGCTGTAGACGATGGATTGACCCCACCGCGATGTCGAGCCGAGATACTCGCGAATCGCACTACCGCGATAGGACAAGTTGATGACGACCTCGTTGAAGCCCGAATCGGCAAGCAGTCTAAGCTGGCGCTCGATCAGACGCTCACCGCCGAGATCGAGCAAAGGCTTGGGCTCGTGCCGCGTCAGTTCGCCCATGCGCTCGCCGCGGCCGGCCGCCAACAACATGGCCTTCACCGGGCGTCCACCGACGAATTCACGCGGGAAAAATTCGATGCTCGGACCGCCTGGCGTAGCGCCTGCAGTTTATTGAAGCGGTTTCGCAACTGTGCCATTGTAGGCGTTTACCTCAGCCCAACCTCGTGGTTCTTTCGAACATCCTTCGCACTTCCAGTTTCCTCCTCGCTTCCATGCCGAGCCTCGCATGGGCAGCCGACCTCATTTGTCTGTCGCCACCACCCGTCGCGGCTACTGCCCCGAGCGAAGAATCTGATACGGATCCAGATGAGCCCGATCGCCTCGAAATCACCACTGGCCGAGTCGAACTCTCGCGAGAGGACGGAGTAGATGTTTTCGATCGAGTCGAATTCCGCTACGGCGAGAGAAGCATCACGGCAGAGGGCGCAACCTACGACCGAGAAACCGGGCGCGCCCGAATCCAGGGGACCGTAACTTACCAGGACCCCGACGTCACGGTCTATGGCGAGGACGCCGAGGTCAATACCGAGGACGAGGAAGTCTATTTCGTCAACGCCGGCTTTGATCTACCGCAGAGACCCGCACGAGGCTCAGCCGAGGCGATTAGCATCACGAACGAAGACATCCTGACGCTCTCGGGATTGCGTTTCACGACTTGCCCAATAGACAACACCGACTGGGAGCTCATGGCCGACGAGATGGCCCTCGATATAGACGAGGGCTTCGGCACGGTCCGCGGTGTAAAACTCGAATTCAAGGGCGTGCCGATACTCTACGCACCGTGGCTGACGTTTCCGATTGACGACCGACGCAAGAGCGGCTTTTTGACACCACAATTCTCCCAGAGAGACCGCGTCGGTCTCGATGTCTCTGCTCCGTATTATTTCAACCTTGCGCCGAACTATGACCTCACGCTCGAGCCGCGTTACATGGCCTTACGCGGCCTGCAGATCAACACCGACTTTCGTTACCTCACGCCGAGCAGCGAAGGGCAGTTCGAGCTCGACTATCTTCACAACGATCGCGAAGCCGATCTCACGCGTCACCGGTTCGCCTTCCAACACCGCACGTTGTTCGCCGATCGCTGGCGCATGCTCACGAACCTCGAGAACATCTCCGACCCTGCGTTCTTCGAGGACCTGGGCATCAACCAAAACCTAGCGAGCCAGACGCACCTCAATCGTTACGTCGACTTCAACTATCGGGCGCCGAACTGGTCGATGCTCTTGCGCCTGCAAGGCTATCAGACCATCGACACCTCGATCACAGACGACGACCGACCCTACGAGCGTGTCCCGCAGTTGGTGATGGACGGTCGCTGGGCCGGTGACTTGTTCACGTTCGAGTCGACGAACGAGCTCGTGTTGTTCGAACGTAACGTCGGCATTACTGGCTGGCGCCTCGACGCGACCGAGGAGCTCGGCCTATCCCTCGAGCGGCCCGGTATGTATCTCAGGCCCGCCGTCGCGATCCGCCACACCGATTATTGGCTCGGCAACGTGGGCGCGGGGCTCGACAAACGCCAAACGCGCACGCTGCCCGTTAGCAGCATCGATGCCGGGATGGTTTTCGAGCGCGAGGCAGGTCGCAACGGCGATCGCATTCAGACGATCGAGCCGCGACTCTTGTACGTGCGCGTGCCATTCGAAGATCAAGCCGACCTGCCTGTCTTCGACACCATCGAGCCGAACTTCAATCTCGTGCAGCTGTTTCGCAAATACCAATACGTCGGTGCCGATCGCATCGCCGACTCCGATCAGGTTAGCCTCGGCATGACGACACGGTACATCGATGCCGACACAGGTGAGCAGAAGTTCTCGGCGACAGTCGGCCAGACCCGTTATCTCAGCGCGCAGGGCGTGAGCCTTCCGGGCGCAGCACCGTTAACGGCCGACGCATCCGACTACATCGCCGAGGTCGCGGCCAACGTCTCCGACGCCTGGCGGCTGCGCCTCGACTATCAATGGAACAGCGAGACCAACGAAACGGCGCGCACGGAAATGAGCGTGCAATACGCGCCGGAGCCCGGCCGCTTGGCAGGTTTCTCCTACCGGCTTCGAGAGGGTCTGCTCGAGCAGGGGGACATTTCCTTGGTCTGGCCCATGGGCCCTCGATGGCGCGTGATCGGGCGCTATAGCTTCTCTTTTCTGGACGAGGAGCCGCTGGACCGATTCCTTGGCTGGGAATACGAGTCGTGCTGCTGGCGTCTGCGCGTGATCGGCCGACGCTATATCAGCCGGCGCAGTGGAGAGTCGGATAGCTCCATCTCGATTCAGCTACAGCTCAAGGGCTTCAGCGACGAGGGCGACCCTCCAGAGATGCTGCTCGATCGTGGTATTCTTGGCTACCGGCGACTCGAGTAGAAGCCAATGAGAACCCTGATTTTCATCGCTGCCAGCGTACTGCTGGCAAGCCAAGCGTGGCCGCAGACGCGCGAGCTCGGCGGCACGGGCGAGCTCCTCGACGGCGTAGCCGCCATCGTCGAAGACGGCGTCGTCCTCAAGAGCGAGGTCACCGACCGATTGGACCTCGTTATGGAGAACCTGCGCGTACAGCAGTCGGAGATGCTCCCCGAGGAACGCCGGCCATTGCCGCCGCTTTCCGTGGTCGAAGAGCAAGTACTCGACCAGCTCGTGCTGCGACAGATTCAACTGCAGCGAGCCGAGCGTTATGGCATCGTCGTCGGCGACGAGATGCTCAATCAAGCGATTTCTTCGGTCGCAAACGAGAACGGCATCACGCTGGAGCAGATGCCCGCAGCTCTCGCCGCCGAAGGCATCGACTACGCGGCGTATCGTCAAGAAACGCGTGAGCAAATTATTATCGAGCAGCTGGTACAGCGAGATGTGATCGCGCGCATCAACATCACACCGCGGGAACTCGAGCAGTGTCTCGCGCGCAGCTCAGCCTCGCTGGCCGAGGACGTCGACTACAACCTCTCGCATATTTTGATAAGCCTTTCGCAGAGTGCTACGCGCGAGCAAGCAGACTCCGCGCGCGCCGAGATCGAGGAGATTTTCGCGCAACTCGAGAACGGCGCCGATTTCGCTCAGCTCGCCGTGACGTACTCCGACGGGCAAAATGCGCTCGAAGGCGGCTCACTCGGCTGGCGCAAGGGCGCACAGCTGCCGACGCTGTTCGCGGACATTGTCGTACAGATGGAGCCCGGCACGATATCCGACCCTATTCAGAGCGCGAGCGGCTTCCACCTCATTCGCGTCAACGAGGTTCGCGGCGCGCAGGCCATCATGATCGATCAGATTCGTGCACGGCATATTCTCATGCAGCCCAACGAGATCCTCGACGAAGCCACAGTCGAGCAACGTCTGTCCGGTATCCGCGAGGACGTGCTGAGCGGCGACGACTTCGGTGCGATCGCCCAGGCATTGTCAGAGGACCCGGCCTCGGCGGCGGATAATGGCGACCTTGGCTGGGTCGTACCAGGGGATTTCGTGCCCGAGTTCGCACAGCGTCTCGAAGAGCTCGAGATCGGCGAGCTCAGCGAACCGTTCCGCACACGTTTCGGCTGGCATATCGTCGAGGTCACGGATCGACGCTCGTACGACACGACCGAGGAACTCAAGGAGCAACGCTGCGCCGAGGCGATTCGCGCGAGCAAGATGGAAGAGCAACAGCAGCTCTGGGTGCAGCAGATTCGCGACCAGGCGTTCGTCGAGCGTCGCCTGTAACAGCCCGAATAGGTCAACGGGCGATCACAACGCTCGTCGCAGATTCCAATGAGCGCTCACGTCCCGGCGATCGTCATCACTAGCGGAGAGCCCGCCGGGATCGGACCGGACATCTGCATTGCGCTCGCAGCCAACCCGCTACCTGGGCGCCCAGTCTTTTTCGGCAACAAGCAGGTCATTGAGCAACGCGCGCGCGCACTCGATGTCGATCTGACGATCCAGGTCGTGTCCGGCACGGGCGAAGCCGCAGCGCACGCCGATGGCGTTATGCAACTCATCGACGTGCCCCTGGCTGCCGAGGTCGAAGCCGGCAAGCTCAATCCCGCGAATGCTCGGCACGTGCTCGAGCTGCTCGACCGTGCAACCGAGCTGTGCGCGAGCGGAGATGCCGCTGCACTCGTGACCGCACCGGTACACAAGAGCGTCATCGACGCCGCCGGCATTGCGTTTACGGGTCACACGGAGTACCTAGCCGATCTCACGGGCGCACAGCAGCCGGTCATGATGCTCGTGAGCGATACGCTGCGAGTTGCGCTCGCAACGACCCACCTGCCACTCCGGGAGGTTCCGGCGCAGATCGAGGCGACGCGCATCGAGCGCGTGATCTCGGTGTTGTATGAGGATCTTCAATCTCGGTTCGGAATCGAGCGACCGCGCATCCGCGTGTTGGGGCTCAATCCGCATGCTGGAGAGAACGGTATGCTCGGCCGCGAAGAGTTGGACGTGATAGTGCCCGCGATGGAGCGCCAGCGTGCACGCGGTCTGACGTTGCTGGGGCCCACGCCAGCCGACACGGCCTTCACGAGCGAGGCACTGACCGCAACGGACGCGATCCTTGCGATGTATCACGACCAGGGGTTGCCCGTCATCAAGGCCGCAGCCTTTGGCGAGGTCGTCAACGTCACGCTCGGTCTGCCGATCGTTCGAACATCCGTGGACCACGGCACAGCGTTAGAACTCGCCGCAACAGGCCGTGCGCGCGCTCAGAGCCTTGCCAAAGCCTACGACCTCGCGTTTCAGCTGGCGAGCTCCGTAAGATAAACGTGCGAATCCACGCGAAGAAACAGCTCGGCCAACATTTCCTGCACGACCCGGCTGTGATCGCGAAGATCGTTGCGGCGATTGCACCGCAGCCAGGTGATCGAATCGTCGAAATTGGTGGTGGGCTCGGCGCCCTGACCTTCCCTCTGCTCGAGCACGTCGACGAGCTCCATGTCATCGAACTCGATGAGCGACTGGCTGATGCGCTCGAACGTGATCACCCGCGCGACGGCGGCCGACTGACGGTGCACCGCGCCGACGCGCTTGCAGTGGATTTCTCAGATCTAGGCACGCAGCTTGGCACGCTGCGTATCGTCGGCAATTTGCCCTACAACATCTCGACTCCGTTGCTGTTTCATCTGCTTGCCCACCGCGAAGCGATCGCCGACATGCATCTCATGGTTCAGAAGGAAGTCGCCCGCCGGATCGCTGCGCCGCCCGGCATCAAGGACTATGGCCGTCTGACAATCATGCTTGCGGCGTGGCTCGATACAGAGGTCTGCTTCGACGTCGGACCAGGTGCGTTTAGCCCGCCGCCGCGTGTCTGGTCAACGGTACTGCGCCTTGCACCGAGGGCTCGGGCGCGTTTTAAAGTCGCCGACGAACGACAGTTCGCAAACCTCGTCAGACTTGCCTTCTCGATGCGGCGCAAGACGCTTGGACGGGCGCTGTCCGGCGTGCTGACTCGCGAACAGATCCAATCCGCCGGCATCGACCCCATGGCCAGAGCTGAGACGCTCGAGCCCGGGCAGTTTGCTGATCTTGCGAACCTGCTCGACACACCATGACGCTTTACGCGGTCGGTGATTTGCAGGGATGCGCCGACGCGTTTGAGGCGTTGCTGGAGACGATTGAATTCCAGCCGACGCGAGACCGTTTATGGCTCGTCGGCGATCTCGTCAACCGCGGTCCCGACTCGGCCCACGTGTTGCGCGCCATCATGGCGCTCGGCGAAAGCGCTATCGCCGTTCTGGGTAACCACGATCTGCACTTGCTGGCTTCGGCGGCCGGGGTTCGCGCACCCGTGACACAGGATACTTTCGCGGACGTGCTATCGGCCCACGATAGCGACACGCTGATCGACTGGCTACGCCATCGCCCGCTTGTTCATCACGACGCCGCCGCTGCACGCTTGCTCGTTCACGCCGGCGTTCCACCAATCTGGACCGTCTCTGAAGCAATCGCTGCCGCCAAGGAGATAGAGACGCTGTTGCGGGGTCCGGACTGGCGGGCATCGCTCGCGCATATGTATGGCAACGCACCGTCCCGCTGGCACGCTGACCTCGAAAGAGAAGATCGCCTGCGGTTTACGATCAACGCGCTGACGCGGATGCGCTTTTGTGGGAGTGCCGGAGAACTAGAATTCGACAACACGGGTCCGCCGGGCACACAGCCGCACGAGCTCGTGCCATGGTTCGACCACCCGCTACGCCAACATGAAGACACGCACATCGTTTTCGGCCATTGGGCCTCGTTGGGCCTGCTGCGCCGCGCCGATATCACGGCCTGCGACAGCGGCTGCGTCTGGGGCGGTCGTCTCACGGCGATCCCGCTGGAGCCGCCCGGCGAGCCGGTAGCCGTCGACTGCGTCGGCAACTGATGGGGTCAGAGTAAAAACCCGACGGATTTTTACTCTGACCCCAATTACCTGACCCCTTCAAACGGCGACGGGCGCCTTGATGTGACTGTGGGCCTGATAGTCGAGCAGCTCGAAATCCTCGAATGCGTAATCGAAGATCGACGCCGGTTGGCGCTTGATGACGAGACGCGGCAGCGGCAAAGGCTCGCGGCTGAGCTGCTCGTCGGCCTGCTCGAGGTGGTTGAGATAAAGATGACAATCGCCGCCGGTCCAGATGAATTCACCCGGCCGATACCCGGTTTGTTGCGCGACCATCAATGTCAATAACGCGTATGAAGCGATGTTGAACGGCACGCCGAGAAAGACGTCAGCACTGCGCTGGTAAAGCTGACAGGACAAACGGCCTTCGGCGACGTAGAACTGAAAAAGTGTATGACACGGCGCCAGCGCCATCTCCCCGAGCTGGCCGACGTTCCAGGCGCAGACGATGTTCCGGCGTGAGTCCGGGTCCGTGCGCAACAGCTCGATAGCGCGCTCGATCTGATCAATGGATTGGCCGTCAGCCGTCGGCCAACTGCGCCATTGCTTACCGTAAACGGGCCCGAGATCGCCGTGCTCGTCAGCCCATTCGTCCCAGATCGTGACTCCGTTGTCGTTCAAATAGCCGACGTTGGTATCGCCACGCAAAAACCATAGCAACTCGTAGATGATCGAGCGCAAGTGCAGTTTCTTGGTCGTGACCAGCGGAAAACCGGCGCCGAGATCGCATCTGAGTTGGTAGCCGAAGACACTCAGCGTTCCGGTACCCGTGCGATCGGCCTTTTGCGAGCCTTGCGTACGGATGGTGCGCACGAGATCGAGATACTGTCTCATGCACTCTCTCGTTGTACGAAACGTGGCTTTCTATACGCCCACCAGAAAAAAGCGATACCGATCACGATCATGGGCGTGGAAAGAACATGGCCCGTCGTGAGCCAGCCGAACGCGAGATAGCCGCCCTCGGCCGGATTCATATGCACGTCCGGCAAACGCACGAACTCGATGGCGACACGAAACACGCCATAGAAAAACAAGAACAACCCGGATACGGCCATGATCGGCCGTGTGCGCCGCGAAAAGCCCCAGAGGATCAGAAACAAAACAAGTCCCTCGAGAAATGCTTCATAGAGTTGCGTGGGATGACGTGGCACGCCCTCGACGACCACAGCCCAGAACGCGCCTGCTTGCGCTTCCGCGCCCCACAGCTCGCCGTTCACGAAATTGCCGATACGCCCGAGACCCAAGCCTGGCGCAACCCAGGGCGCGATAAAGTCGGTCACGGCAAAAAACGGTTGTCGCACATGTCTCGCGAATAGTCCCATCGCGATCAGTACACCGATCAGTCCGCCGTGGAACGACATGCCGCCTTCCCAGATTCTGAAGATCGCGAGCGGATTCTCGAGCAGCGCGCCGAAATTATAGAACAGCATATAACCGAGACGGCCGCCGGCGATTACGCCGATGGCGACGTAGAAGACGAGGTCGTCGACCTGCGCCGGCGCGACGGGGCTGTCTGTGCGCCGCGCGCGCACGCGCGCGCCGAGCCAGCCGAGCAAGAAGCCGCCCAGGTACATGAGGCCGTACCAACGAACCTGTAGTGGCCCGATCGAGATCGCGACGGGATCAATGTCTGGAAAGGTGAACATGGGAATCTATTACCGCAATTCTAGTCGGCGCCCGGGGCGGGGCCAAGCGCGGTGCTGTTATAGTCCCGACATGCCTAACCGCCTCAGCGACGAAACGAGCCCGTATCTGCTCCAGCACGCTGATAACCCTGTCGATTGGCATGCGTGGGACGACACCGCCCTTGACCTCGCGCGCAGCGAAGAGAAGCCGATACTGCTCTCCGTCGGCTACTCCGCATGCCATTGGTGTCACGTGATGGCCCACGAATGCTTCGAGGACGAGGCGACCGCTGCCCTCATGAACCGGCTCTTCATTAATATTAAGGTCGATCGCGAAGAGCGCCCCGATATCGACAAGATCTATCAGCAGGCCCACCAGCTGGTCTCACAGAATCCTGGCGGATGGCCCCTGACTGTGTTTCTAACGCCCGAAGAGCAACTGCCGATCTTCTCTGGCACCTATTTTCCACGCGAGATGTTCAAGCAGGTGCTCGAGCGTGTGAGCAGCTTTTATGGCGACCACCAGGACCAGGTTCGGCAACACGGTGAAGCGCTCAAGCATGCATTCGAGAGCCTGACCCTATCGATTGATACGAATGAGCCTGAGCTCGATGGCGCACCGCTCGAATCGAGCCGCGCACGCCTGGCCGACATCTTCGATGCCGAGCACGGCGGCTTCGGCAGCGCACCGAAATTTCCACACCCGACGCATATAGAGACGCTGCTGGATCGTTGGCGGGCGACGGCTGAAACAACGCAACCGGACCTCGATAGCTTGTACATGGCAACCCTGACGTTGACGCGCATGGCCGATGGCGGACTGTACGATCAGATCGGCGGCGGCTTCTTTCGCTACTCCGTCGACGGCCAATGGACGATCCCGCATTTCGAGAAGATGCTTTACGACAATGCGGCGCTGCTCAGCGTTTATGGGGATGCCTATGCCGCGACGGGAGAGGAGATGTTTGCGCGAGTCGCCTCGGAGACAGCCGACTGGGTGTTGCGCGATATGCGTGACGCCGACGGTGCCTTCTACGCGACGCTCGATGCAGATTCGGAAGGCGTCGAGGGACGCTTCTACCTGTGGAGACCGGACGACCTGGCTGAGATTCTCGATGCCGAAGAGAGCGCCCTCGCGTCAGAGCGCTTCGGTCTGACGAGCGCGCCGAACTTCGAAGGCACGGCCTGGCATCTCGTTGCTGCGACGCCGATCGAGGCGCTCACACGCACGGGCTCCTTGGACAATACGATTACCACGCTCGATCGCGCGCGCGCGCGAATGCTCGAGTCCCGATCGCAACGCATTTGGCCCGGACGCGACGAGAAGGTCCTCGTCGCTTGGAACGGACTCATGATCGGTGCACTCGCGAAGAGCGCGCGCATATTGCAACGCGACGACCTAACGGAGGCTGCTGAGCGTGCGTGCACGTTCATTGAGAAGACCCTTTGGTCAAACAATCGGCTCAGCGCGGTCTACGCACAAGGTCGAGCAAGATATCCAGCCTATCTCGACGACTACGCGTTTCTCGCGCACGGAATACTCGAGCTCCTGCAGACGCGTTGGCGCAATGCCGATCTCATCTTCGTTACAGATCTCGTCGAGACGTTGCTCGCACAGTTCGAGGACCGCGACGGCGGCTTCTTCTTTACAGCTCACGATCACGAGTCGTTGATTCATCGCCCGAAGCCGTTTGCCGATGAAGCCACTCCGTCCGGAAACGGGCTCGCTGCGCAAGTCTTGCTCACGCTAGGGCACTTACTGGGCGAGCCTCGCTATATCACAGCCGCCGAGCGCACGCTCAAAGCTGCCTGGCCCGCGCTGCGCGACTACCCGCATGCGCACGGCTCACTGCTCAGAGCGCTGTCCGCGACGCTCGACGTGCACGAAACGGTCATTCTGCGCGGACCCGCCGCCGAGATTGTTGACTGGCAGAAATTTCTCAACGCGGGCTTCAACCCGCATCGGCTGATATTCGCGATCGACGACACGCAGACCGACCTGCCCGGGCTCCTGGCCGAGCGTCGTTCGGCGGACGGGCCGATCGCCTACGTCTGTCGCGGCACGACCTGTGGCGCGCCGATCGACAGCGTCGAAGCGCTGACGGCCGAGCTCGGCACGGCGACTCGCCCGGCGTAGTCGGACGCCAGTTGCTGCGACCGTCTCAGAATGTAGCAGAGTGCGTGTTTGACCTCGATCGAGCGGCTATTCCCGCGAGGGAGAGGTCTGACACGCGATCTCCAACCACGCTTTCGGTCGAACTACCCTAGTCAGATACGTCTTATGGGCGGCGACCCGTTAGTAAGCGACGGGCTCGTCACCACTATTGACGACGACTGGCTGACCGCCGAGGCCGGCGAATTGAACAGGCACCGATACGATCGAGCCACCTCGATTGCGTTGCACGACGAAGTGCAAATGCGGTCCGGTGCTGAAACCGGTGTTGCCCGAAGCAGCGATGCGTTCGCCGCGCGCAACGCGATCTCCAGGCCGCACGCGAATCGAATCCCAGTGCAAGTGGCCGTAGACAGCCATCGTGCCGTCGTCGTGCAAAATGCGTACGAGATTGGCACGCGTACCGCCGTTGGCTGTCGTGGCGCCGAAGTAATCTGAAGCGACTTGCATGACGGTGCCTGCACGCGCAGCGTTGACGCCCGTGCCGATCGGCATGGCGAAATCGACTGCGTGCGTGCTCGAAGGATCCGTGTGGGTGATTCGTTCGGGATAGGCTTGAGTGACGAGGTGGCGCGACGCGACGGCGTACGGTAACCGGTACGGGCTTGCAGGCGTGTGTCGAGCACCCGGCTCGCCGGGAATATGCAGAAACTCGTACTCGAGACCACCGCTCGCCGCAACGACGGCTGCATCGAGGCGCAGGATTTCGGTCTCGCTGAGCGCCGGTAACACGCGCACCAATGCCGTGTCGTCGGGCACGAGTCGTTCGACGTCAGCAAGGTAGAGACCCACTTGGACGGGGCCATGCAGCGCGTTTCTGGCAACGAGCGTGATCGCGCCGTTTTGCCGCAACTCACGGAGCTCGACACCGCTGCGGTCTGGGAGATTCTGCTGTGCGAGCGCGCTGAGCGTGCACAGTGCGCTCGCGAAGCCCGCGAACAGGCTGAGGAGAAGCCGCCGGTTACCGCGCGCGCCCGGCGTCATCCCTCTTCGTCGAGATCATCGACGTCGGCCTGGCCGGCCCAGCGCCGCCGAAGATGCGACCACGACATACCAGCGCCCAAAATTGCGGACAAGAGCACGAGCAGAATCCACTCCATCGCTGCGCGATTCGAGAGATCGACGAGATTGAAGTCGAGCAACAACCAGAGGATAGCGCCCGCCATCGCCACGGCGAGCGTAATTCCCACGGGCCCGAGCGAACGAAGCGTCGCGCGAAGGAACACGACCCAGCAAATAATGAGCACGATGCCGAAGAAAAAAACGACGGCAGCCTGATCGGCCCAATACTGGCGTGCGAGATCGATATAATTGATATCAATCGGGTTCCAGGTCGCCAAGACGAGCGTCAGCGCGATTGCGAACCGAACACCGATGCCACCAAGAGATATTGGTTTCATTGTTGGATCTCCCCCGTCACCGGGCGCTACGGCAAGGCGCGTCGCTGCCAGTCACCTTCTGTACGCCTGAGCTCGTAGCCGGGCCAGTAATGCTCGTCGAGCTTCAACGTGATGACCTGCGAGACGTCATTCCACGTCACGGTGTTGAGCCGCACGGAATCACGATCGTCAAGACCGCTGACGGCATCGATGAAGGTATCGAGATCCGGCGTTGGTTGGCCGTCGACGGCCATGATTCGTCGGCCCGCATACAAACCCGAGCGGCTCGCCGGCGAGCCGAATCCAAAGTAAGACACGTAGACGCCCTCGGGGCGAATCCCGCGCTGTGCCGATATCGCTCGATGCGGCGGCTGCAGCAGTGCGCCGGCCCAGAGCACGATTCTATCGATGCCTTTCCCGCTCAGCGGCACGGTCGCGACCGTCTCGGTCAGCTCCTGGCCGTCCCGCAAAATGCTGACGTCGATCTGCGGGCTCTGACTCGCTCGTTCGACCTCGCGAAACGTGTTGGCCTCGACGCCGTCGAGACTCAGCAGGATATCGCCGGGCCGAAAGAACTCGGCCGCCGGTGATCCTGCAACAATCGTCGATACAGCCAGGATCTGACGCCGCTGCGGATGAAGTCGCTCATAACGTTCGACCCACGATTCGGGCAGGCCGAAGTTTCGAGCTGTTGCGAGCGGCATGCGGCGCCACTCGACCTCGAGGGAGTGCAAAACGGTTCCATCTCTGAGGCGGTCGACCATGTCGACGATGAGATCGGCGGGAATTCCCATGTTGATCTGCGAGAGCTCACGTCCCGATTGATAGGCGAAACTCGCCCATAGGGCGGCCACGCGACCCTGCCTGTCGACGATGACGCCGTCGAAATCGTCGGGCCCGTTGACGAGCTCCACGCCTTCGAGATTCGAGTCCCGAAAACGCAGGGTGCGCGACAACGGAAAGTTGGCGGCGACGACTGCGGCAACTTGGCTCGGCTGCGAGTTCAATGTGAGATCACCCTTGAGGCCGACGACGGCGACATCATCGCCCGGCAACAACTCCTCAGTGACGAAGCGCGCGCTCGTCACGGGCGTGTCGCCGATCAGCTCGGGGTCGTAGGCGATGACGGCAAGGTTGTGCAACGGATGAACGTATTCGACGCGTCCGGGGATTTCGAGCGACCCGGCAAACGTAATCCGGACGTCGCCGATCGCAACAGGCACGGTGTTGCGGTCGACGACAATGAGGCCGACCTCAGCGTCAGCGATGAGCCCGGTTCCGTAGTAGTGGCGATCCGATACGCCCGAGACCGTATACGGCATATCGAAATTGATGAGCACGAGCGAGGTTGCGATACGCTGGACGTAGCGCTCGCCCGGCTGCTCGGGGAAGGTCGTCTCGCCT
>CAJIAZ010000300.1_pt1 | contig 13865 bp, 12 predicted proteins | sample 9199181 | NCBI WGS metagenome assembly CAJIAZ01 (sample SAMEA7708285, study PRJEB35096) | sediment metagenome | biome: marine neritic benthic zone biome [ENVO:01000025]; feature: sediment [ENVO:00002007]; material: shallow marine sediment [ENVO:03000034] sea grass bed [ENVO_01000059] ...
GCGAACGGAAATTCGGATAGTCGTCACCGCGCTCGCGCGGAGCCGATGCCACTAGGTCACCTTCGTTGCGGCGGGCTTATCGACGACGACGCGAAGTGCGGGTCCGTTGGGATGAAAGCGGAGTTCGCAGGAGTGCGGCAGCGTGGTCGCCTCTGCGACGGGCGCATGATTCATGAACGTGCCGTTCGCGCTCTCAGTATCTTTGACGCGCCAGACACCGTCTTCGGCCCAGATCACGGCGTGGTGCCGGCTCACGCGTTCGTCCGAGAATGCCACCTCGTTGTCGAGCCCGCGACCGATCGACAGCGGCTTGAAGAAGCGCTTCTCCTTCGTTGCGTTATCGTCGCCGGTCCATCGCAGCAACACATAGCCAGCGTCGTAATTGTCGTGACGCCGCATTGCCCAGCTCAATGCCGGGTTGACGGCCTCGATGTCCTTTACGTCCTTGACCAGCTGCGGCGGCATGAAGTCGTACTTCCACGAGAACCACGCGAGCACCGGTATGACAGCGAGCCCCAAGATGACGAACGCCCGAAGCGCCCAGTCAGGAAAACCGAGTATTGGGAACAGATCGGAGAAGCCTTGGATAAGGAGCCAGAAGATGACGACGTAGGCGCCGAGCAGGCGAACGACCTTGCGTCGAAACAGCTCGGAGAAAAAGGTAACTACGCGCTTCATGGATCCCCTGGCGCTTAACGAGACAAATCATTCCGTGCCGTCGGCCGTTGAGTGATGTATCGGCGGCAATCTCGCCAAGGCGTTGAAAACACTGACTATGTTGGAGGACAGGAGGTGTCGCGGTCAAGTCGATCTCTCGCGCCTCACGGCGCCCAGCGTGTATATTGGTAGTACGTGTGCGCGTGTCACGCGCACGGGGGAGTACGATGACGCTGGCAGCAGGCACACGCTTCGGCCCGTACGAGATTTCCGCCGAGATCGGTGCGGGCGGGATGGGCGTGGTGTATCGGGCTACCGACACGAATCTAAAGCGTGATGTCGCCGTCAAGGTGCTGCCGGATTCGCTCGCAGAAGCTCTCAAGAGACTCGTGCCGACGGACTGACGACGCTCCCATCTCGCAGCACGTTTCGCGCATAATTGCGCTCCCTTAAGTAGCCACCTCAGGTACTCCATGCAGACTGTCACCCAGAAGCTGGCCGAGTTCGTCGTGTCGACGGACGCTGATGCGCTTCCCGACTGGTCGATTCACGAAGCGAAGCGGACTCTGATCAATATGCTCGCGATCTCGTTGTCCGCGTCGAGAGCCGATGGCGCGCGCATCGTACTCGACTGGGTGCGCGACGAAGCAGCAGCCGAGCATGCATCTGTTATCGGTGCCGACCTCAAGACGTCGCCCGGTATCGCAGCGCTCGCCAACGGCTTCCTCTGTCACCTGCAGGACTACGACGACACCCACTTCCCGACGATTCTGCATCCGACGGCGCCGGTGTGGCCCGCGGTACTCGCGCTTGCGGAACAGCATGAACTGAGTGGGCGCGACACGCTTGCCGCATTCGTGCTCGGCGCCGAGGTGGCGTGCCGCGTCGCGATTTCGGTGCATCCCTGGCATTACGATCAGGGCTGGCATATCACGGGGACTGCCGGTGTGTTCGGCGCAGCTGCTGGCGCGGGCCGGATCCGCGGACTGGACACGGATAAGTTGACGAACGCGATGGGTGTCGCCGGAACGCTCGCGGCTGGTGTGCGCGAGGTCTTTGGTACACACGGCAAGCCACTGCACGCCGGCCATGCGGCCGAGGCCGGACTTCGCGCTGCAACCTGGGCACAGCACGGCTTCACCGGAGGCGCGGATATCATCGGTGGTCGCAGAGGGTTCTGGGCCGTCGCGTCACGCGATGGTCATTCCGAGGACGCGCTACTCGGCGAATTCGGTGAGCGTTGGGAGCTCAAGAATAACGGCCTGAAACCTTTCGCCAACGGCATCGTCTCGCATCCCATTCAGCAGGGTGTCATCGAGTTGCGCAACGAGCACGATCTGGTGCCGGAGCAGATTGAATCCATCACGGCGCGTGTACATCCACTCGTTGTTGAATTGATGAATCGTGCCGAGCCGCGCGTAGGGTTGGAGGGCAAGTTCTCGTTTCAACACTGCGCGGCGGCGGCGCTGGTCGACGGTGCCGGTCACGACGCACAGTTCACGGACGAGAAGGTTCTCGATCCCGTGATCGCGGGAGTTCGTTCGAAAGTCTCGGCGACCGTTGACGACGAGATCATGGAAGACGAGGTCTATCTGAACGTCAAGCTTGTTGATGGTACGACGCTCGAGAATCATGTCGTGCATGCGACGGGTTCACCGACGAATCCGATGACAGACGAGGCGTTGGAAGCAAAGTACCGCGCGCTCGCCGGTGAAGTGCTTTCCTCACAACAAGCGGACGACCTCATGACGGCCGTATGGGAGCTCGATCGGGTCGCCGACGTGCAGGTCGTAACCCGCTTGATGCGTAAGTAGTTTCCGTAACTTCCCGTTTTCTGGAGGTTTCTTTAGGCTTCTGCCGGGTTCGACGCTGTTATAATCGCGGCATGCGCATCATCTCGACATCGCTGATGCTGACCGCCTGCTTGAGCCTCGTGGCTCTGCAGATGAGCGGCCTGCACATGCACGTCAACGGTGATGGTTTTACCGGATCGCCCCAGGGTACCCATGTGCACGACACGCATCATCACGACGGTGCTCAGGCTGCGCATGAGCATGAACACACTGGCGGGCAGGGCCACACGAGCGACTCGGATGTTTCGATCGTCAACTACAACACCGGCGTTTCTAAACTTCCGCTCGATCTCATCGCGCTCGCACTCATCTTGATCATGTTCTTGACGCCGGCTGCGAAGATTGCGCCGGTCACGACCGTTCTCAGGCCGCGAGAGCGTTATGAACGCTGGCGGCCACCTAACCGCGCACCGCCTCTCCCGATCTCCTAGCGACTCGTTCGAGTCGACCGCGCGCCCGCGGGCGCTATGAGCTTGCCGTCGAAGGATTGCGGCAACCCTGAATGATTAGGAGATCCACCACATGAAGGATCGAACGGCACGTGCTGTCTTCGCGTGCGTTTTGGTCGCGTCGTTCCCTCAGCTCGCCTGGGGTCAGGATCACGACATCGTCCTGCCGGTAGGGCCTGAGCTCGCCCTGAATGAAGCGCTGGAGCGCGCTATTGCGCGCAATCCGGATCTCAGGGCCTTCGGCTACCAGATCGATTTCGCCGAGGGCTCGCTGCTGCAGGCCGAGCTTCGGCCCTATCCACAAATCGGTGTCCAAACCGAGGACGCTTTCGGCACTGGAGCGCTCAGCGGTACCGATCGAATGGAGCTGACTGTAACGCTGAACTGGGTACTAGAGCGCGGTGCCCGCGAGCGGCGCATCGATGCGGCTTCAGCTGGAGTTGCTCTGACGAACTTCGATGCCGAACTGATGCGCCTCGATGTCGCTGCCGAGACCGCGCGTCGCTATGTTGAGGTCATGGCGTTTGAAGCGCGCGTTGAGACCGCGATCGCAGGCATCTTGTTCGCCGAGGAAACTATCGAAGCCGCACGCGAGCGAATCACGGCCGGGCGCGCGCTCGATGCGGAGTTATTGCGCGCCGAAGCTGAACTGGCCCGTGCAGAGCTCGTGCTGGAAGACTACGAACACGAGCTGCTGTCTGCCTATCATCGACTAAGTGCACAGTGGGGAGAGACACAGCCCGACTTCGGCTCGGTCGGCGGCGATCTCTCGGTGCTGCCATTCCTCGAGCCCGTCGAGGCGCTCGTCGCTCGAGCTAATCAGAACCCGGAGCTAGTGCGTTACATGAGTGCGCAGCGCGTTTACGAGGCCGAACTCCAGTTGGCGCAAGCTCAGGCACGCCCTAACTGGACGGTTTACGGTGGCGTTCGACGCCATGAGTTGCTTGACGACTATGCGCTCGTCGGCGGCATCACCATTCCGCTTGCGGTGCGCAACAAGAACCAGGGCCGCATCGCAGAAGCCAACGCGAACATCGCGAGGACACAGGCGGAATCGGAAGCTGCATTGGTGCGTGTAGAGACGGCGCTGATCGTGCTCTGGCAGGCGCTTCGTCACAACCTGCAGACCTCGATGCGATTGCAGGAAGACGTCATTCCACGCATCGAGAGTGCACTCGAAGACACGCGCCGAGCTTATGAGCTCGGCCGTTACAGCTATTTCGAGTGGAGCACAGTCCTTGCCGAGTTGCTGGCTGCGAACAACGAGCTGCTCGAAGCCAACATCGGCGCACACCAGGTCATTATCGAAATTGAGCGCCTAACGGGAGTCGGTTTTCAGGCTCCCGTCTCGGCGCAGTGAGGTTGGTCATGAATACACGACTACGCTTAGCTACGATCACTCTCGTCTCTACTGTGCTTTCCGCATGCACGAGTGAAATGCCGACTGCAGATCTCGAGGCGCCTGCAGAAGAGGCGCAAGAGCGCGGCCCCAACAACGGCATCATGTTGCGCGACGGCGATTTCGCCGTTGAACTCGCGATCTTCGAGACCGGCGTTCCGCCTGAGTATCGCGCCTGGATTACGAACGCGGGCGAAGCGGTTTCGCCGAACAATGTCGATCTCGAGGTCAGGCTCATTCGTCTCGGCAACGTTATCGATCAGATCGGCTTCGATCCGCAGGGCGACTATCTACGCGGCGACACCGTCATTTATGAGCCGCACTCATTCACGGTGTCGATCGATGCAACCATGGGTGGTCGCTCGCATTCCTGGGAGTACGACAGCTTCGAAGGCCGCACCCAGATCAGTGCCGCGATGGCAGAAGCATTCGGAATCGAAACCGACATAGCCGGACCGGCCGTGCTCGAGGAGACTGCGACGATCTACGGCAATATCGTGCCGAATACGGAGCGAGTTCGCGAAGTGCGCGCACGTTTCGACGGTGCGATTCAGAGTGTCAACGTTGCTCTGGGAGAGACTGTCGTCGCAGGTCAGGCGCTCGCGACGGTTGAGAGCAACGAGAGCCTGAACGCGTACACGATTGAAGCGCCGATAGGCGGTGTCGTCACCGAGCGCGTCGCCAACGCCGGAGAGCAAACGGCTGGGCGCTCATTGTTCACGATCGTCGATACGAGTTCGGTTTGGGCCGAACTAGCCGTGTTTCCGGGAGACCGTTCGCGAGTACTCGTCGGTGCTGACGTAGAGATCATGCCGGCGACGGGCGGCGACTCCGTCATGGGCACGATCTCCTACATCAACGTCATGACGACCGCGAATCAGGCGGTCAACGCCCGCGTCGTTCTCGACAACAGCGACGGCAGCTGGCCGCCAGGAACCTACGTCACGGCGGACGTCAAAGTCGGCGAGTACGAAGTCCCGCTTGCCGTGCGGCGCGAAGGCATGCAGAGCTTCCGCGACTTCACGGTCGTCTATGCGCAGATTGGCGATCAGTACGAGGTGCGAATGCTGGATCTCGGCCGCCAGGCCGGCGATTGGGCCGAAGTGCTCGGCGGGCTCGAACCCGGAACCCGCTATGTAACGACCAACAGTTACGTCCTGAAGGCCGACATCGAGAAGGCCGGCGCGGCGCACGATCACTAACGAGGCCAGACAATGCTCGACTACATTCTCCGATCCGTCATTAACCAGCGATGGCTGGTGCTGATCATTGTCGGTCTTATCGCGGGACTTGGTTTCTGGAACTTCCAGCGCTTGCCAATCGACGCGGTCCCGGACATCACGAATGTTCAGGTGCAGATCTACTCGATCGCGCCGGGTTACACGCCGCTCGAAGTCGAGCAGCGTGTGAGCTTCCCGCTCGAGAACGCGATGGCCGGACTGCCGCGACTCGACTACACGCGATCGATCTCGCGCTATGGACTGTCGCAGATCACCGTCGTTTTCGAAGATGGCACCGATGTCTACTTCGCGCGACAACTCGTGACCGAGCGTCTGACCGCGGCGCGCTCATCGCTGCCGGCCTCGGTAGAACCGACGCTAGGGCCGATCGCTACCGGTCTTGGCGAGATATTCATGTTTACGGTCGACGCCGCGCCCGGCGCGACGAATCCTGACGGAACGCCAATCACACCGACAGATCTTCGGACCGTGCACGATTGGGTGATTCGGCCACAGCTCCTGCGTGTTCCCGGCGTGGTCGAAGTCAATCCCGTCGGCGGCTACAAAAAGGAATATCTGGTCGCACCCGATCCCGCGAAACTGCTTGCTTTCGGGCTTGCCTACGACGACGTTCTGGAAGCGCTGCGCCTCAACAACGACAACCGCGGCGCGGGCTTCATCGAGTTCAATGGATCGCAGTGGCTCATGCGCGTTCCGGGTCAGGCCGTCGAGATGCAGGAACTCGCTGACATCGTCGTTACGATCAACGATGCGGGCGTGCCGATACGAATTTCGGACGTCGCGGCGGTCGGTCTCGGTCAGGAGCTTCGCCCCGGCGCCGCGACGCAGAACGGACACGAGGTCGTCATGAGCACGGTGTTCATGCTTATCGGCGAGAATAGTCGAACTGTCGCCAATGCAGTCGCCGAACAGCTCGAGGCGATTGCACCGAGCCTCCCGGAAGGCATCACGGCGAATGCGGTCTACGACAGGACCGAGCTTGTTGATCAGACGCTGCGAACGGTGCAGACCAACCTGACTGAGGGCGCGTTGCTCGTGATCGTCGTCTTGTTTCTGTTACTTGGCCACGTGCGCGCCGCGATTCTCACGGCGATGGTCATTCCGCTCGCCATGCTCATGACGGTCACGGGTATGGTGCAGACTCGGACGAGCGCTAACCTCATGAGTCTCGGCGCGATCGACTTCGGCATCATCGTCGACGGTGCCGTCATCATCGTCGAGAATTGCCTGCGGAAGCTCGGTATCGCGAGTAGGGCTGGTGCGCTTTCGTTGAAAGATCGCCTCGACGTTGTACTCGAAGCGACGAGCGAGGTCAGACGCCCGGCGCTCTTCGGCGAGTTCATCATTATGGCCGTCTATATCCCGATCTTTGCCCTGACCGGCATCGAAGGAAAGATGTTCCACCCGATGGCGACGACCGTAGTTCTGGCGCTGGCCAGTGCAATGTTCTTGTCGGTGACGTTCGTTCCCGCGGCCGTCGCGATTCTGTTCCGCGGGCCTGTGCGCGAGAAGCGCAACTACATCGTCGATGGTGCGCGGAGCGTTTACCGTCCGTTGCTCGCCCTGAGCGTACGTTTCCGTTGGCTCACGGTCGCTATGGCTGTCGCTGTCGTCGCGCTGGCTGCGTCGCAGACGGGCCGCCTCGGTGCCGAATTCGTCCCGAATCTCGACGAAGGCGACATCGTCATGCATGCGCTACGTATTCCCGGCACTTCGCTGCAGCAGGCCGTCGATCTGCAAGCACAACTCGAGTCACGTATCGCGGAGATGCCCGAAGTCGAGACCGTGTTCGCAAAGATTGGCAGTGCCGAGATCGCGACGGACGCAGTCCCGCCCAGCGTGGCCGACAACTTCATCATGCTGAAACCGCGTAACGAATGGCCCGACCCGAACAAGCCGAAGGACGAAGTCGTCGCGGATCTCGAGCGCGTCGTCACGCCGATTCCCGGAAACCGTTACGAGTTCCTGCAGCCGATCCAGATGCGCATGAACGAGCTCATCGCAGGCGTACGCGCCGAACTCGCGGTAAAAGTGTTTGGCGACGACTTCGACGAACTCATCCGTCTGGGCGGCGAACTCGAGGCAGCGATACTTGCTGTGCCCGGCGCAGCCGACGTTGCCGTCGAGCAAACCACAGGCCTTCCCGTCATGACGGTCCATCCCAAGCGCGAGGTGTTGTCGCGCATGGGGGCGACGGTTGGTCAGCTACAGGACGTCGTCTCTACGGCTTTGGGCGGCGTGGTTGCGGGCCAGATCTACGAGGGCGATCGACGCTTCGATATCGTCGTACGTCTGCCGGAACATGTGCGTTCCGATCCGGATCAATTCGCGGCGCTGCCCGTACCACTGCACGACGGAGAGTACGTTCCACTGCGAGAAGTCGCAGAACTCGAGCTCATCACTGGCTATAACCAGATACCGCGAGAAAACGGCAAGCGGCGCGTCGTCGTAACGTCCAACGTCCGCGGCCGCGATCTCGGCTCATTCGTCGAGGACGTGCAGGCGGCCATAGCGGAACAGGTCGAGATACCGGCCGGCTACTGGGTCGAGTACGGCGGCACGTTCGAAAACCTCGAATCCGCGACGAATCGTCTCGCCGTAGTCGTTCCGATGACGCTACTCATTATCGCCGTGCTGCTCGTCGTCGCTTTAGGCTCAATCGTCGACGCTGCGATCATCTTCACGGGTGTGCCACTTGCGCTCACGGGCGGTGTCGCGGCGTTGTTGATGCGCGGGATACCGTTTTCTATCTCCGCGGCCGTCGGCTTTATCGCGCTGTCCGGAATCGCGGTTCTGAATGGTCTGGTCATGGTTACGTTCATTCGTCATCTGCGAGCAGCAGGCAAGAGTCTCGACGACTCGATCATGGAGGGGGCGCTGACGCGTCTCCGGCCCGTACTTATGACCGCGCTCGTCGCGTCTCTCGGATTCGTGCCGATGGCACTGAATACCGGTATCGGCTCCGAGGTCCAGCGGCCGCTCGCGACCGTCGTGATCGGCGGCATCATCTCGTCGACGCTACTGACACTGCTCGTGCTGCCGGCGCTTTATAAGCTCGTCCACGCTCGCAGCGCTTCGCCATAGGAGACGTCGTCACGATAAACCTGTATGCGGGCGCGTCTCTGCGGTATAAAAAGGTGTTCACAAGAATAATAGAGAGAAGCCCATGTCGTTTACTGCAATCGTTACTCGGGCCAGCGTTTTTTTCCTGTTGTTGGTCGTCGCTGGATTAGCGAGCGCTCAGGGTGCTCACTCGGTAGTACCTCACGCATCCACGCAGGATCCGAAGGTTCTTGTCACGCTGGACCAGATCGCAGAATGGGAATCCGAGCTCTCAAACTGGGGTCGATGGGGACCAGACGATCAGCGTGGGACGCTGAACCTGATTACACCGGACAAGACGCGTGCGGCCGCAGCGCTCGTCGCCGACGGCGTCTCAGTCACTCTCGGACATTTCGTCTCGAAAGAACCAGCGATCGATAGTCAGAACTTCGCGCCGACCGAACATTGGATGACGCGAGTCGATCCTGACACAGGCGAGATTCTTGCTGCGCTGGATGCGATGACGTTCTCGCTGCACGACGGTCAGCTATCGCACATGGATGCGCTTTGCCATTACGGCAAGGATGTTGATGGCAAAAGACTCATTTTCAACGGTTATCCGCAGAACCTCGACGCGGACGGTTGCAAGGATCTCGCTATCGACCGGATGGGCCCGGGCTACGTCACTCGTGGCGTGCTCGTCGACATGCCGCTACTCCGGGGGGTCGACTGGCTCGATTCCAGCACTCCGATCTATGTGTCGGATCTCGAAGAATGGGAGGAGTTCGCGGGCGTCACTGTCGGGAGCGGCGACGTGCTGCTCGTTCGATCGGGTCGATGGGTCCGGCGCGAATCAGAAGGGCCATGGGACTACACGAACCTGGCTCCCGGTCTGCATGCATCCGTGCTGCCGTGGCTCAAGGAGCGCGGTGTAGCTCTTCTCGTCAGCGATGCCGTCAACGACGTGCAGCCTTCCGGCGTAGAGGGACTGCGCCGACCGCTACACCAGGTCACTCAGGTCAATCTCGGCCTACCGCTGGTCGACAACGGCTATCTCCTCGACGTCGCCAGAGAAGCCGCATCGCGACAGCGTTGGGAGTTCATGGTGTCCTGGCAGATTACGAAGGTGCCCGGCGGCACCGCCGGACCATTCAACGCGCTGGCGACCTTCTGACAACGAACCAATTCGACCGGGGGAGCGTGGTTATGCGTCACGTCAATATCACCGTCGCCGTCTTGCTTTCGACGGTGCTTGGCATGCGCGCCGCGAGTGCGCAGGATTTCGAGCTGCTCGAAACGACGATCGACAGTGTTCACGCAGCTATGGCTGCGGGTGACCTGTCGTGCCGAGAGCTTGTCGAGTCTTACCTCGATCGTATCGACGCATTCGATAAGCGAGGACCCGAGCTCAACACGATCCAGTACATCAATCCGAACGCGCTCGAGGAAGCGGACGCGCTCGATGAGGCGCTTGAAGAATCGGGTCGCGTAGGACCCTTGCACTGCGTGCCGGTTCTTCTCAAAGATCAGGTGGAGACGGCCGACATGCCGACAACCTACGGATCCGTCCTGTTCGATGGGTTTATGACCGGCAGAGACGCGACCATCGTGACGCGGATGAAGGACGCCGGCGCGATCATCCTCGCGAAGACGAACATGGGCGAGTACGCGTTCGGCTATCTGGGATCGGCGTTCGGCATCGTCCGCAACGCCTACGACCCGGCACGCATTCCGAGTGGTTCGTCGGCTGGGACCGGCTCGGGAATAGCGGCTAACTTCGGCCTCGTGGGTATCGGCGAGGATACGGGTGGCTCGGTCCGCGGCCCAGCTGCGGTAAACAGCCTCGTCGGCTTAAGGCCGACAGTGCCGCTCGTAAGCCGCTTCGGAATGATGCCCGCTACGCCATCCAACGATACGCTCGGCCCCATTACGCGCACCGTGACGGACGCGGCAATCCTGCTCGGCGTTATCGCGGGCTACGATCAGAACGATCCCGTTACGTCCGAGTCGGTCGGCCGGATACCGGAGAGCTACCGCGACCAGCTAGCGACGGATGGCTTGTCGGGAGCGAGAATCGGCGTCGTCCGCGAACCCATGGATCCCAACACGGATCCCGAATCGGACGACTTCAGACAAGTGCGCGCGGTATTCGACCGGGCGGTCGCGGATCTTGCGTCTGAGGGCGCCGAGCTTATCGACCCGGTCGAGATCCCATTGCTCGAGCTCGTTAATCCGACCTATGGCAGCGATCTGTTCACGACGGAGCAAGCCATGAACGAGTATCTCGAGCAATTCGAGAACGCGCCGGCCTCGAGCGTGCGAGAGATTCTCGTGTCAGGAACGGTGACTCCCAAGCGGGCCGTCTCGCTGATCAACGTGGTCGGTAAGTCTCCGGATGATCACGACTATCTCGGCGTCCTCAAGACGCGGGAAGCCGTTCGCCAGTCGGTGCTGAAAGTCATGGCGGACCACCGGCTCGATGCCGTGGTATATGCGACCTTCGATCACCAGACGACCTTGATTCCGGACGACGCTCTAACGAATCCCAACAGCGAAGATGGTTATGGCAGGGGCAATAACCGCCGGCTGAGCCCACTCACCGGACTGCCCGCGCTCACGGTTCCGGCGGGATTTACGGAGGACGGACTTCCGGTCGGCCTGGAACTGCTGGGTCGCGATTTCAGCGAGGGCGCGCTGCTGCGCTACGCGTACGCCTATGAGCAGGCGACGGCGCGGCGCGAGCCGCCGGCTTCTACGCCGGCGCTGGACTGACCGCGATGCCGTTTGTCTGGCCCTCGGTGTTCGCCCGCTACGCTTATTACGCGACGTCGGAGGTACAATAGAGTCATGCGACGCCGCGGACGCATAGTAATCATCACGGCGCTTTGGGCTTCTTGGGCGACGATCGCGCTGGGCCAGCAACCAGCTCAGGGAATCCCCAGAACCGCCGACGGTACGCCGCGGATCGACGGCATCTGGCAGGCGCTGACCGAGGCCAACTGGGACATTCGTCCGCATAACACGGGCCACCCGATACTTCCGGAACTCGGCACGTTTACGGCCGTTCACCCCGGACTCGGCATTGTCGAAGGCAACGAGCTGCCTTATCAGGACTGGGCGATCGCGCAGCAGCAAGAGAACTTCGCGAACCGCCTCGAGCGCGATCCGGAGGCGAACTGCTTCATGCCAGGCGTACCTCGCGCGACTTATATGCCGCACCCGTTCCAGATATTGCAGACGCCCGATCTCGTCATGATCGCCTATCAATACGCGAACGCCATTCGGACGGTTCATATGAACGATCCGGGACCGGCGCCGAACTACAGCTGGATGGGATGGTCGGTCGGACACTGGGAGGGCGACACGCTCGTCGTGGAGGTCACGGACCAGAACGATCAAACCTGGTTCGACCGCGCCGGCAATTTCCACAGCGAGGCGCTGCACGTCGTCGAGCGCTACACGCCGCTCGGCCCGAATCACATTCAATACGAAGCAACGATCGAAGACCCGAACGTGTTCACGCAACCGTGGACCATCAGCTTGCCGCTGTATCGCCGCATCGAAGACAACATCGAATTGATGGAATTCAAATGCGTCGAGCTCGTGGAAGAGAAAGTCTACGGCCATCTACGGAAGCAGACCGATGAACAAGAACAAGATTGATCATTCGACCAAAGCGCTGTGTATCGTGGCAACGTTCGCGATCGGTGGCCTTGCATCGGGCCAGGAGCCCCCGTCGTTCGATCCCGATTACGAACCGCCGCGTACGGCGTCCGGGCATCCCGATCTTCAGGCCGTCTGGTCAAACGCGATACTGACGCCACTCGAGCGACCGCCCGAATTCGGGAATCAGGCGTTTCTGACAGAGGAACAGGCCAACGCGTACAGAGATCAACGACTCCAGGAAACGTTTCGTGGCGACCGGCCGGAGAACGTGGAAACTGACGTCTCTTTTGCCTATAACGATTTCTGGTGGGACTGGGGCGAGGATATCGCCAGGACGCGTCGGACGTCGCTCATTATTGATCCGCCGGACGGCCGACTCCCTGCGCTCACGCCCGAAGCGCAGCGGCGGCGCGATGAGCGAATCGCGCGCCGCATCGAGCATCCCGCGGACGGCCCCGAGGACCGACTGCTGAGAGAGCGCTGCATCCTCTGGGATGGCAACAACGATTCCGGTGCCGGACCGCCGATGATGCCGTCGGCCTACAACAACAACTTCCAGCTAGTCCAGACCGAGGACTATGTGCTGTTGCTCAAGGAGATGGTTCACGAGACGCGCATCGTGCCGCTCGACAGGCGGCCGCATCTTCCCGAGAACATACGCCAATGGCTCGGCAGTTCACGTGGATATTGGGAGGGCGACACGCTCGTCATCGAGACGAGAAATCTAACCGACAAGACCTTCTATCAAGGCGCCTCCGAGAACATGCACTTGACGGAGCGATTCACTCGCGTCGCGGACGACGTGCTCCTGTACGAGTTCACCGTCGATGACCCGGCTGCATTCGAACGCCCGTGGACGGCGCAGATCCCGACCGTCAAGCTCGATGGCCTGATCTACGAGTTCGCCTGCCACGAGACGAATCGCGGCATGCTGGGCTTGTTGAGCGGCGCTCGCGCTGAAGAGGCGGCCGCGCTAGAGGCTGATAGTGATTGAGAGGTTCGAATCATGAATAAGAAAACGTTTTGGTTCGTCGGTTCTGTCGCGCTTCTGGCCGCAGCATCGAGCATGGCTCATCACTCGTTCCTGGCGGAGTTCGATCCCGATCAACCAATCCAGCTACGCGGTACGCTGACGCAGATCGAGCTCATTAATCCACATTCCTGGTTTCATATCGACGTCGTTACCGAGACAGGCGAAGTCGAGAGCTGGGCGATCGAGGCTGGAACGCCGAACACGCTGTACCGCAAGGGTATCAACAGGAATACGCTTCCCGTCGGCGTAGAAATCATCGTCGACGGCTACCGCGCCAAGAATGGGACGAACACGATGAGCGGTCGCGACATCACTTTCCCGGATGGCCGGCAGCTTTATCTCGAAGGCTCCGCACCGCCTGCGCCCGAGTAAAAAAAGAAGCGCCTCGCTGGCATCCGAGTAGGACCCGGAGATAGGATAGTATCTTTAAGAGCCGACACAACGATCGGCCGACTATAACTACAACAGCAGGGGACATGCCGTGGCGGAGTTCAATCCCGAAAAACTAAAAGAGCGCCTGGATCA
>CAJIAZ010000273.1_pt1 | contig 13645 bp, 6 predicted proteins | sample 9199181 | NCBI WGS metagenome assembly CAJIAZ01 (sample SAMEA7708285, study PRJEB35096) | sediment metagenome | biome: marine neritic benthic zone biome [ENVO:01000025]; feature: sediment [ENVO:00002007]; material: shallow marine sediment [ENVO:03000034] sea grass bed [ENVO_01000059] ...
GGCACCAACCCGATTGCGTTCGCGGCGCCGGCGGGCGAGCAACCTTCGTTCGTCCTCGACTTCGCGACGTCGGCCGTCGCGCTCAACAAGGTGAAGGTTTACGACTACTACGACAGGCCGATACCAGCTGGCTGGGTCAGCGATGCAGCCGGGCAGCCGGTCACCGACGCGGCGCAGGCGCTCGCACTGGTGAGAACCGGCACCCGCGGCGGTTTAGCACCGATGGGCGGCACGCGCGAGCTGGGTTCGCACAAGGGCTATGGTCTGGGCCTGGTTGCGCAGGTTCTGGCCGGCGCGCTCGCGGGCGGCTCATTCTCGCCGCTTCGCGATCGCACGCTCGCGGCCGACGCGCCGTACAACATCGGTCACTTCATGCTTGCGATTAGCCCGCAGGTATTTCGTACAGACGGCGCATTCGAGGAGGATTTGGCCGCGACGATCGGCGTGCTTCGCGCGACGCGTCCGGCCGACGAGGCGCAGCCGGTGCTGGTCGCTGGCGATCCCGAGTCGTCGAGCCGAGCGGAGCGTCTGCAGCGCGGAATACCGATTCCTGCGCCGCTGGCCGAAAGCGTGCGGGCCATCGCCGAGCGGGCCGGCGTGCCCTACCTGCTCGAAACCGCGGTGCCGCCCACAGCGTAAGCGACTCCGTCGCGGCCATAAAAGACAAGGCCGCCGAGAGCGGCGGCCTTGCGGCTCAGCGAGTGAGTCCTCGCGCTAGTTCGGGGCTTCGATATTTCGATAGATCTCGTCCGCCGCCGCCAGCACGTCGGCGTACAGGTAGAGCCCGATCACCTCAGCGGTCTTGAGGTTGATCGCGATACTGGGTGCCTCTTCGAACAGCTGGTTGAGCTCGCGCGGCTGTGCGCCGTTCAACACCTTGGCGACGGTTGCAGCCAAGAAGCGACCGACCGGCTTGAAGCTTGGACGCGAGATGCTCATCAGAAAGCCATACCGAACCTCTCGTGACCCCGCCTGCGAGAACGTCGGCACGCGATAGCGATTCGCGATATCGACCAGCTGCGGGATGGTGTCCGGATTGACACCGCCCTGATTACTCACATAGATCGCGTCGGCCTCCTTGACGAGCTTCTCGAAGCACGACACGACCGAGCGATTGGCGACCTCCTGGTCGGCGACGTCGCTCTTGGTGTGACAACGAACCAGCTCGAAGCCGCGCTCGGCGGCGACCTTCTCGACCGTGTCCATCGCGGCATAGCTGCGGCCGTCCGGGCTGTCCTCGTAGGCCACGCCCAGTCGTCCGAACTCGATCACGTCGTGGAACACCCGAATCTGACGCTCATAGCGCTTTGGGTCGACGCGTGCGTGCACGTGATTGCGCCCCGAATCGTGAATGCTCGTAATGATGCCGCTTCGTACCGGCTCGCTCGTTGACATCACGATCGTCGGCACCTTGTGGGCGTCGGTCGCAAGGTCTTTGCCAGCCCAAGTTCCGAACGCCAACACTAGGTCGATATCACTCTTGTGATTGAGGCGGCCGATCATCTCTTCACGCTGCGCATTTCTGACGTCGGTGTCCCAGCCCGCGGAATAGAAGGCGTCCTTCTTGAACTCGACGTATTTGCTGGACGCATTCGACAGCCACTCCCACAACGCCTGAGAGCTCTTCCCGGCGTGATTCGGGATGCTGCGCGTCTCGATCCATCCGAGCGTCATCAGTCCATCGACAACCGCACGCAGATATTCGTAGTAGTTGCCGTGGCTTCCGCCTTCGTAATAGGCGATTCGCCACGGCTTACCTTCATTCGTCCTTGGGCTAGTGCTGAAGGCCGCTTCACTTGCAGACGCAGGTGCCGAGCCGAGCGATGCCGCTATCAGGCAGCTCGCTGCGGCACATGTCAAAAGCGTGCGCAAGCGCCGGCCGACTCCGGCCCATACTAGAGATTGGATAGTCATTCCTAGGTCTCCCGGATTGGCTGCTTACACACTTACTCTTTGGGGATCTCTTGAAAGATCTCGTCAGCCGCACCTAGCAACACCACCGGCGGATCGAATCCGACGATTTCGGCCGTGCGCAGATTGATGGCGACCTTCGGTGGCTCTTCGAACACCTGCTCCAACTGATTGGGCTTCGCACCGTTGAAGACACGTGCAATCGTGTCAGCATGGAACTCGCCGACATACCGATAGTTGGCGCGCGACAGGCTAACCATGATTCCCAATCGAACCTCACGCGGGCCCGACTGAGAGAACGTTGGCACGTGGTGCTCGTTCGCGATGTCCACCACTTTCGGAATGCTGCGCTTGGTGACACCACCCTGCTGCGTGACGTAGATGGCGTCCGAGATCTTCGCGAGCTGTTCCATGCATTTGACAACGCTCGCTTCGGCCTCTTCTTTATCAGCCACGTCGCTGACGGTGTGGCACTCAACGACCTCGAATCCGCGCTCCTTTCCAATCGCACGGACATCGTCCAGTGCGGCATAGGTGCGGCCGTCTTCCGAGTTCTCGTAGGCCACGCCCAGCTTCTTGAAGCGTGCGATCTCGTGAAAGACCGTCACCTGCCGCTTGAAGCGATCCGGATCGACGCGCGCGTGCACGTGATCGTAGCCGGAGTCCTCGATGCTCTTGATGATTCCTGACGACAGCGGGTCGCTGGTCGACATCACCATGGTCGGGACGCCATGCCGATCGTTTGCAAAATCCTTACCCGCCCAGGTTCCCATAGCAATCAGGAGATCGACCTCTTTGGTCGAGCTCATGCGCTCGAGTGCCTTTGTAGAGATGTCCTGGCGGAGCTTTTCGTCCCAGTTAGCCGAATAATGCGCATCCGCGACGAACTCGATGTAGTCACTCTGTGCCTCGTTTGCGAGCCAGGCCCACAGCTTCGCGGTGCTCTCACCGTCTCGATCGGGCAAGGTAGCGCGCTTGATCCATCCGAGCCTCATCAGCCCATTGATGGTGGCTTCCAGAGTTTGCACGTAGTTCACATACGGGCCGCCCTCGGAGTAGCCGATACGCCACTTGGCCTCGCCATTCAGAGTCGGCGTCGTGCTGAACACGTCATCGCTCTTGGCGGCAAGCACATTGGCGGTGCCGAGCATGCATGCCAGCAAAACGGCCAACGTTCGGCCGATAAATGCACGTGCGATTTTCATTTCACTGTACCTTTGTCGTCACTTGACGATGTTGTTAATGCTTACTCAGCATGCGATGAACGCGCCCCGTCGACTCATGTTGTCGACGACACGGCCTTCACCACCACGCCATCCTTCAGCAGCGTGCCGAGTTCCTTAGCCACCTCGACTCGCCAGTTCTCTTGCCGCACCAAGTCCGGCGCCGCATCGCAGGCGGTGTCGACGATTGACGCGAGATGCGCATCCTGCACGCTGGTCCCAGCCATCCTGTCCAAATCGTTGGCGCTGAGCCCACCAGCCGCGATGAGCTCGAGCGGACCTGCGGGAATCAGGCCGTCCACGCGGTTACGCGTGCACACGAGCTGCATCCCCGACAGGTAGGAATTAGTTGTCACGTTGGAAACGGCTTGTGCGGCCTCCCGGCTGTTCGATGCCTCTGTCAGCGCCTGCGCTACGGCCCGCTGCATCACCGGCAGATACTCAGCCTGGTAGTAGCCGCCCAGGCAGTTGACGCCGCGAGCGAGCGCCAGACAGAGATAGCTGAGAAATAGGGACGGCAGCAGTCGACCATCCTTTAGCGCCTGGCCCACCGAGATGGGGTCAAATGTGATCTCAATCCTCTCTCCGCCGTCGCTGAGCCCCAGCAGGGCGGGTTTTCCGCCGCTGCCGGCGGTCACGGCGAGCGGCACCCGGCGCTGTCGCCGGTCCACGCCCCAGAAGAAAATCGTTCCTGTTGCGGCGCTCGTTGGCGACTCCTCGCCGCTCGCCAGCACGCGTCGGGCCAGCGCGCCGCGGTTCCAGCAGCCGCGCTCGGCATCCAGTGCGCTAAGCACGCGCTCACGCAGCTCGTCGTGAAACAGCACCGCATGCGCAAGGCTCGTGGTGTCGCACAAGTCGCGCTCGAGAATGCGCGACGCAACCGCCTCGAGCGGCAGGTATACGAGCGGAGGGAGCGCACCGCACTCCGCGCTCATGCGCTGCCAAAGCCGATGATTCAGCACGGTGCTCTGCCGCGAGTAGGTATCGAGCGAAAGCACCTCGCCACAGCCGAAGTCCTCATCGAGCACGCGCACGATCGTGGGCGTAAGCCGCGCGGATAGACGCTGGGCCGCAGTTTGTTTACGCACGCGCTGCGCAAACCGCTCGAGCATCTGCGCGTCGAATGCCGCGACCGAGGACACGAGCGAACGCTTGCAGCGATCCGGAAACAGCGGCAGACGCAGGGGTCGCGATGCCGGGTCCACATCCGATTCCAAGTACGCGATCAGCCCGCGCGGAAACGTGAGGTTGTTCAGAGGCACTGCGGCGCATGCCAGAACAACCACGGCCTCGGGTGCGCGGCGAGCCGAATCCCGGCCGGCCAGCGATGCGGCGAGCGTTCCCTGAACCGATTGCGCGAAGCAGTCGACGCCGTGGTGATTCGCGGTGAGAACGCTTGGCGATTCGCTGAGCGTGCGCGCGGCGGCATCAGCCGTGTCGCTGCCGAGCAGTGGCTCTGCCAATGCGTGAACGGCCTGTGCCACATCGTCGTGCGGCTGTAGCGATACGCCGTGCTCGACGTGCAAGCGAGATACGTACTCGCCCACGGTCAGCGAAGGGTCGTGCGCTAGGGCCCGCGCAACGCTCGGAAGGCGCTCGGCAACGGCTGCCAGCATCGCACCGGCCAAGCCGCTGGTTGCGCCGATCGGTGCGACGCGTCTATCGGTCACTGCGCGTGCCATTACGCCTCCCCGTCCGCCAGTAGCGAGTGGTCGCGCTGCGTGCAGATCCAGAAAAGCAGCGCCATGACCAAATAGGCGTAGCCCATGTAGACAATGCTGGTGCCAGCGCTTCCGACCAGAGCAACCGCCCCGAAGGCCACCGGCCCTAGCATCTGGCCAATTCGACCACTTGCGCGGAATACGCTGATCGCCTTGCCCTTGCCAAGGTCGTGTGACACGCGCAGCGCGAGCGCGTACGCGCTTTGCGAGGACAGCACCAGAGAATGCGAAAGACCAAGCAATACGACTGCAACGGCCGCGGCCATCACACCGTCGAGCAGGCGGAAGCTCAGAAACGCGGCGCCGCCGAGCAAACAGCCTGCGAGCACCGCCTGTTTTTTCTGAGCAATCGTCTTCATGCTGCCGCTGACCCACGGCGCAAAAAAGACCAGACAGATTCCGTACAGCATCAGAATCTGACCAATGGTGGACTGCGACGCGCCGATTCGGCTCAGATAGATTGGACTGAAGTAGTTGAGAAAGCCGACCGCGGCGATGCTTGCCGGCAGCGAGCTGAACAGCATCAGTCCAATCATCGCGCGATTGCCGAGGAATCGCCCGAGACGCCCGGACCGATCGCTGTCGACCTGCTCGGAGTCCTCATCGCCCACCGGCGGGGGCAGATCGGTGACCGCCCGTTGCGGCAACATCGCGAGCGCGTAGAGCAACGTCGCAAACACGATGATGCCACCTGCCAGGAACACCGGGCCGAATCCGAAGTGCTCCGCGAGAATAGCGCCGGCCACGCCGCCGCAGATACTGCCGCCGTAGACACCCGCAAACAGCTTTGCCAGCCCGGGCGCGGTCGTTCGTGCGTTGGATCGATTGATCACGTAGGACTGGCTTGCCATCAGTGTGAGGCCATAGCCGACGCCCAACACCCCGCGCGCAGCGATGAACTGCGTCAAGTCGGGCGCCGCCCATGAGTAGATCGCGCCGATTCCGGCCAGCGCGGTACCGGTCAGAAACGGCCGCCGCCACCCGGCGCGGTCGATCCACGCGCCTGCGCCCAGCATTGCAATGCCGACGAACAGAAATTCGACCGAGATCGGCAGCCCGACGACGACGTCCCGCGGCAGCCCGAGAATCGGCTCGTACAAACGTTCCGCGTACAGCGGCACGAACGACATCGAGAAGTCGATGCCGAACAAGAACATGAATGCGGCGGGTCGGATTCGCGCCGAGGCGTAGTCCACGCGTGGAACGCCGCGCTTGCGGCACCGCCGTAGCGTCAAATAGTGAAACACCAGCAGCAGCTCGACGAAGATCAGCACCGACACCATCGTGGCTGCGAGCACGTCTGCGACCAGGTCCATGACGCGGGCCTGCCTTCCGCTTTCCGAAACCCGGGCAAGAACGGTCGCAGAGCGTTCGCCCGCCTCGCCGACTGTTTTCGCGTGCACGGCGAGATCGTCGGTGACCACACGACGCCGCTCGCGGTGATTGATCGGCAGCAGCTTTTCATTTTTGAAATGAGTGAACCGCTCCCGATCGACGCGAACCACCAGCGTCCGGTTCCCGTCCAGCACTTCGAGCGAGCCAATCTCGCGGGTGCCAGCCAACAGGTCACGCCATGGATAGTGCGTGAAATCGAGGAAGCCGATCGGCGTCCCCCTGGACAGCGCATTGCGCGTGTCGGCTTCGACGAGGTCGACGAGCACGCTCGCTTTGTCGGCAGTCGATTGGGTGTAAACGCTGTGGTACGGGCGTGACGCGCTGTACGCCGCCGCGAGCATCATCACGACCGAAAAGACAACGCTCGACCAGAGCAATCGGGACAGAAGCCGCTCTTGATTCTGGATATAGAGCTCGCTGATGAACACGGCCAGCAGCGCGTAGAACGCCAATCCGAGCAGAAGCAGCAATCCGCTCGACTTGATGGACGTGTGCCGCGGACTCTGCAGCTTGGCGACGATTGGGCCTTTGTCCAGAAGCGCGATGACCGAAGCCGTCCAGTTCCCGTCGCGATCCATGATGCGCATCGGGATGTAGAACGAAAACCGCCCCTCGACATAGGAGCGGCTGGCTGACGATTCACCTTTTCCGTTGGGAAGCGACAGCGCGCTCAAGAAGTCATCTGACTCTGCGTCCACCGCGGCTCCTGCGCGATGCAATATATGGCCGCGTGCGTCGACGATGACGATCGACGGCACGAACTCGCTCGCATGCCCCTCGTCTAGCTTCGATACCAGCTCGCGCAGCGTTTGCCACGTCGCTTCGACGTCACGCTCGACGCCGACGGCTCGCTTCAACACAACGCCATAGCTGACCGCGCGCTGAAGATTGTGGTGTAGATGGACGATCGGAAGCCGATAGCGCGACAGCAGCTCATCGCGATAGCTGCGATCGAGCGCCAGAACGGAGAAAACACCGCTCAGTGCGAGTGCGATCATCATGACGAGGACCGCAAAGATAACGATCGTTGACCGGCTGTTCACGAGCAGTTGAGTCCCTTCGCGTCGTCAGTGCGTCAGCTCGCGTACGCGAGCCGTGGGCGCACGACCAGCTGCCCCTCCATGCGGATGACCTCCATGGTGTCGGAGAGATCGGTGCCTGCTTCGGCTTCCGACGTCTCCGGGTCGAGCATGAAGTTGCCGTCCACCAGCATCCGAGGATTCCCCGACAGCGACCACTCGCCGTTGGACTCGGTGACGGCACGCATATACGCGTCACCGTCGTGCCAGCGGCACAGGTGCGGAAGAATCTTGACCTCAGGTCCTTGCACCTTCTGCAGATGAGCAGCCACGACCGCGACGGCGATGGCACCGGTCCCGCAGGCCAGTGTTTCGCGAAAGATGCCGCGCTCGAAGCAGCGATACTCGACGGACTCTCCGTCGTCATGCACGCGAGCGAAGTTCACGTTGATACCGGCCGGGAAGTAGCCCTGGAACTGGTCGTTGAGAAAGGTCCCGATGCGACGCACCAACCAGCTGCCAATCGACAGCCTGCGCTTGACCACCTTGCCGCCGCTCTTGCTGGTCGAACCGGCAAACAGCGGCTTCACCAGCTCAGCGTTCGAGAACGACTCCTCCGGGAAGATCACCATGTGCGGCTCGCCCGTAAACACCATGTAACCAGACATGGTGAGCTCCGGAGTGTTGGTGTAGGCCTGCAGGTCGTGTGCGCGGAATCGAATTTGGATTTTCTCGATCAGGTCGATGCTGTCGTCGATCGGATTGCGAATCATGCTCGACGCGACCGAATCCGGCACACGCCGCGGCACGCCGAGGCATACGGTGCTGTCGCCCGAGCGACTATCTGAACGAAGCGTCAGCACCTTGGGCTCCTCGAGGGGAACTTCGGTGATGATGCGAGCCGTGTCCAGGCCGTAGTTCTGCTTCAAGAAGTCCGCGATGCTGATCAGGCCGTTGCCGCAACTGAATGCTTCGTCGCCGTTCGGCTCGAACATTCGAAAGATGTAGTCCGCCACTGACGCATCGGGGGGACATTCCCAATAGTTTCGCTCACGATTGATCTCGTTCAGCGTGGCCTGATCGCACCGCTGAAGCACGAGCAGGTTGTCGCAACCGATCCCGAAGTGCGTACTGGTCGCTTGAAACGCGAACGCGGACTTCTGAGCCTCGCTGAGGATATTCCCTCGCGTTTCGTCGACGATCACGAAATTGTTGCCGTACGACGTGTACTTGACGAATGGCACCTTGATCATTTTTCTGGGCCTTGGCTTTTCTATGATTTGACTGCCAGCGCCTACGCCGCCTGGCTCTTACATTCGCTGTCCAGCAGCTCGATTGCGCGATTCAACTGCTGCTGAATGGCGGCGATCAGAGCTTCGGCGTCACCGAGGTCACCCCGACGCGCCATTTCTTCCATCCGTCGACAGCTGTCCATCAACCGCATGACTCCGAGGGAGCCACTGTTGGACTTCAGGGTATGGGCCGCTCTCATAACCTGGTCCGCCGTGTTGTTCTCGACTCCGCTGCAGATCTCGCTGACGAGCACAGGCGCGTTTTCCTTAAACGCCTGAATGCAACGCAGCAGCAGCTCGTTGGTGTCGTCATCGACCATTCGGATGTTGTCAATGGCCGTCTTGTCGAGCGCGGCGTCCAGCTCGATTTCTGACGCACTGCCGGACGTACCGCCGCCGGCCGCCAGCTGCTCGTCGAGATAGTTCGACGTGTTCAGCCAGTTACCAAGCAAACTGATCAGCAGCTTTCGACTGAATGGCTTCGACAGATAATCGTCCATACCTGCAGCCAGGCACTCCTCACGGTCGCCACGCATCGCGTTAGCCGTCAACGCGACGATGGGGATGCGATGGTCGTCACCGGTTGCCGACTCCAGCCTCCGAATCTCACGGGTGGCGTCGAAGCCGTCCATCTCGGGCATCTGACAGTCCATCAGAATGAGATCGAACTCCTGACGCTGATAGGCTTCCACCGCCTCCCGGCCGTTCATGACCATCACCACCTCACAGTGGGTCGGCTTGAGCATCTCCGACGTCAGCTCTCGGTTCAGGCTGTTGTCCTCTGCCACCAGGATTCGTCCGCTCAGCGCGGCAGCCTCTTTCGACAGGTCCTCGTTGCGATTGGCGGTGCCGATGTCAATGACCTTCGACGGGTCCATGATGCTCATGCACTGCTGAAGGGTGTGACTGGAAATAGGCTTTGTGATGCAGCTCAAGCCCAGGCGAATCGCTTCAGACTCAGACCACTCGTCGCCAACCACGTTGACCATGAGATAGGTACGCGGTCGACCGAGCTTCTCGTCGGCGATGATGCGTTCGCCAAGATCGATACCGGATATTCCGTGTGGCTGACTGTCGATCAGTACGACCTCGAACGGTGAATCCTGCTCGACGGCGCGGGACAGGCGGTCGATCGCGACCGTCGCATCTGCGACGGCCGTCGCTTCGACGCCCAGCGACTCGAGCTTTTCGCAGAGGACTTCGCGTGCCGTCGCATTTCCGTGCACCAAAAGCGCGCGCGACACGAGCTCGGTTGACGCCGGCTCCGTCGTCGTGACGGTGCTGTCCTCGACCGCCGAGAGCCCGGCGGTGAACCAGAAGGTAGAGCCCTCGCCCAATCGGCTTTCGACGCCAATCTGGCCGTGCATGAGCTCGACAAGGCGCCCGCAGATCGCAAGGCCGAGCCCGGTGCCACCGTAACGACGGGTCGTGGAGCTATCGGCCTGCGAGAACGGATCGAACACCCGCTCCTGCGCGCTTTCGCTCATACCGATGCCGGTGTCACGAACTTCGAAGCGCAGCTGGCGGTGTGGACCAACCTGACCGGACAGGTTCACACGAATCGAGATTTCGCCGTCTTGCGTGAACTTGATGGCATTGCCGCAGAGGTTCACCAGGATCTGACGCAGACGCCCCGGGTCGCCAACATAGGTGCCGTAGCATTCTGGCGCGACACCGCACACGAACTCGACGCCCTTTCGCTGCGCAACCTCGGCGAACTGCTCGGCTACGCGCTCGACGAGCTCCTCCAGTCGGAACTCGGTCAGCTCGAGATCGAGCTTGTAGGCCTCAATCTTCGAGAAATCGAGAATGTCATTGATGATTCCAAGCAGCGTTTCTCCGGTGGACTTGATCGTTCGCGTCAGCCTGCGCTGCTTACCGCCCAGCCTGCCTTCCAGCAGAAGGTCGGTCATTCCGAGGATGCCATGGATCGGCGTGCGAATCTCGTGACTCATGTTGGCGAGGAACTCGTCCTTCGCGCGCGCCGCCTCGACCGCGGCCTCACGTTCGAGACGTTCTTTTGCGGCAGTGCTCTCGATTGCATTGCGAACGTTTCGCCTGAGCTCTCGCTCCATGAATAGAAATGCGTTCGCGAGTCGGCCCAACTCATGGTGCCGCGTCGCCAATCCTTCCACGAACTTGTTGTCTCGCTTCCACTCGGTGGTGAAGTCGTGCAACGACAGCGATTTCGCGTAGTCGGCGAGCGCGTTCAACGGCGAGGAGAGTTTCGCCACCATCAGCCACGCCGCGATCAGTGCGCCAAGGAACACGGCTCCGATAATGATCGACTGTCGGGCCAGCAGCTGCTCCGCATGAGCCTGGAACTCATGCACCGGCACCGCCACCGCGATATACCAATCGAAGGCCTTGAAGTAGCTGACGTACGCTTCGACGAGCACCTTCGATTTGGCAAACGGATCCATATACCGAACCGCACCGCCTTCGGTCATCGCGTTGCGCGCAAGCTCTGCCAGCCGGATACGCTGCGGCTCGGTGAGCTCAGCGGACCGTCCAGGCGGAGCAACGAGCAGCTCCTGCTTACCGTTGAACAGGAACACATAGCCTGTTTTCGCGATTCGAATCTTCTCGAACGTCTTGTTCAACACGGACACGATGGTGTCCAGCTTGCGTGCGCTCTCCGCCTCGATGTTCTCGAAGTCGATGACGCCGCCAACGGTCCAGCCCCATTCCTCGATGGGCATGAAGAACGCCATGTTCTTACCGTCAGCTTTCTTTTCGGGGTGTGGCCAGACGAAAACCGCGCCATCACCCTGTGGGCTCAGGTTGTCAGCGCGCATCGCCTCTAGCAGCGGGCGGCCTTTCAGATCGCGGGTGTCTGCGAGCGACGCGTTCGCAAGCAGCGGGTCGCTCGCGGCCAGGACGTATCCATTGCGGTCGAAGACGAACGTCTGACTACGGCCGTAGCTGAACGATCGCACCCACTTGAGGGCAAGGGCCCGCGCTTTGTTCTCAGTGAAGTCGCCGCGCTCCGATAGCTCTCGATAGTTGTTGAGCACCGAGCTGACAACTCGTGTGCTCTGCTGGAGCTCGGCTTTCAGGCGAGTCAGAATCTCGATCTTGTCCGAGATGAGCCGGTTGTACCCGCCCTGGATATTCAGTTCAACGAGCTCTAGAACGTTTCGTGCTGAAAGCTCCTCGGCGTTTCGCATCGCGCTGCCAACGTCACGGTGCGTGAAGAACATCACGGTCGATCCGGTGACCAACATGACCAAAGTGACGAGCAGGATTAGTCTTGATTTAATGGTGGTAAACACGACAAAGATCTCTTTGGTCTGTCTTTAACTTTTGGATTCACGCAATCCGTGTGACGTTGGACCGGCGGTAAGGGTCGAAGCTGTGACCCCCATTCGTCGACTGGAGCAGCGTGTCGATATCGCCAGCGGGCAGCGGCGCGCAAAGGGCGTTGCCCTGGGCAAACTCGCAGCGCAGCGCCGACAGCTTGCCCAGCGTCGTCAGGTCTTCCACGCCCTCAGCAACGACTTCGAGCCCCAGGTCGTGACCAACGCAAACGATGGCCTGAATGATTCTGGACTTACTCGACTGTGCGTCGGCATCTATCACAAACGAGCGGTCAATCTTGAGCACGTCGAAAGGCAAGCGGTCGAGATAAGCGAACGATGAGAATCCGGTGCCGAAATCGTCGACAGACAGCCGAATGCCACGGCTACTGAGCAGACGCATCACGCTGCGCGCTTCCTCCATGTTCTGAATCAAGGAGCGCTCGGTGACCTCAATACCCAGGCAGGTCGGCTCGATGCCCGTCTTCTCGATGATGAGGTCGATGGTTTCGATGAGGTCGGGCTGCAGCAGCTCCTGGGGACAAAGGTTGATGCCCATGAAACGTGCCGACATATCAGGATAGCGCTGCTGCCACGACTTCATCTGATGGCAGGCAAGCTCCAGCACACGCCGTCCCAATGGCACGATCAGCCCGGTATCCAACGCGATGTCCAGAAATACGTCCGGACGCAGTCGACCGCGCTCCGGGTGATTCCAGCGGACCAATGCCTCGAAACCGAAAATGTCCCCTCCGTCCAGGCTCAGAATCGGCTGATAGTCGAGGTCGATCTCGTCGTGCAGGAGCGCGTTGCGAAGCTCGCGCTCGAGCTCGAGACTGTGCACGGCACGAACGTGCATGTTGGATTCGAACAGCTCGCTATGGCCCGGCCCTCTGGCCTTGGCCGCGTACATCGCCACGTCGGCGTCACGCAGCATCTCATCCGGGCTGTTGTAGCTCGGCTCACTGATCGCGATGCCAATGCTCGCCATCGTGACGATGTTGTGCCCATCGATGACGGCGGGCTGACGCAGCGCCGTTTGGATGCGTTCAGCGACTCGCATCGGCGTGAGGCCGTTCTCGAGATCTTCAACCAGCACCGCGAACTCGTCGCCGCCGAATCGGGCCAGCGTCTCGCCGCTGCGCAGTAGCGACGAGAGACGCTCGGCGACCTCGACGAGTAGTCGATCCCCAACGAAATGCCCCAGACTGTCATTCACGACCTTGAAGCGGTCCAGATCGATGAACAGCACCGCAAACTGCTCGTCCGGATGGCGCTGCATGCGCTGCATGCAGTGATACAGACGATCGAGTAGCAGCACGCGATTGGGTAGCCCGGTCAGAGAGTCGTGCAGCGCGTTGTGCTCCAGTCGGTCGACCGCCTCTTTGCGTGCGGTGATATCCGTCATCGAACCCGCCATACGCAGCGGATTGCCGTCGGCGTCACGAACCGCTACTCCGCGGACCAGCATCCACAGCGGCTTTCCGTTCGCGTTGCGAACGCGGTGCTCGCTTTCGAACCGGCCGGTACGACCTTCCAGATGCGCCTTGAGCTCAGCGCGTGTGCGCAGCCGGTCCTCGGGATGGACGCGCGCAAGCCAGGCTTCGATATCGGATTCGACCTCGTGCGGCTCGAGGCCGAGCAGCTCGCACCAGCGGTCGGAGAAGTAGGTCTTGGAGGACTGCAGGTCCCAATCCCAAAGGCCGTCGTTTGCGCCGAGCGCGGCCAGCGCGTAGCGCTCTTCACTGACCCGCAGCGCCTCCTGCGCCTGCGACGCCTTCAAGA
>CAJIAZ010000113.1_pt1 | contig 13552 bp, 12 predicted proteins | sample 9199181 | NCBI WGS metagenome assembly CAJIAZ01 (sample SAMEA7708285, study PRJEB35096) | sediment metagenome | biome: marine neritic benthic zone biome [ENVO:01000025]; feature: sediment [ENVO:00002007]; material: shallow marine sediment [ENVO:03000034] sea grass bed [ENVO_01000059] ...
ACGGAGTCATTGATCCCAATGCCAACGAGAAGGTCTACCTCTACTTCGGCATGCGCCGTGGCGGTAACTTCTACTACGGCATGGACATCACGGATCCCGATTCGCCGCAGATCATGTTTAGCATGGACGGCGCTAACCTGCCCGACATCGGCCAGAGCTGGTCGACACCCGTGCCGACCCAGATCAACATTGCTGGTGTTGCACAGAACCCAGACAACGCGGTTCTAATCTTCTCTGGCGGCTACGACACATCGCAGGATCTATACGCCGGTGGCACGGATAACGTGGGTAACGCCTTGTACATCGTCGATGCGGTCAGCGGCAACTTGCTCTGGCATGCGAGTGACACGGGCGCGAACCGCAACCTCGCGAAGATGCTCTACTCCATTCCTTCGGACGTGAAAGTGCTGGATCTCGACAATGATGATCTCGCCGATCGCATGTACGTTGGCGATATGGGTGGACAGGTCTGGCGCTTCGATATCCATAACGGTCAAGGTGTCGCTGACATCGTGACGGGTGGCGTGTATGCCGAGCTCGGTGGCGCGCCGAACGCCAATCCGGGCACTGCCGAGAGCCGGCGCTTTTACTACGCGCCCGACCTTGCGCTCTCCAGCGACGAGTACTCGAGCTTCCTGCACATTGGCATTGGCTCGGGTCATCGCGCACGGCCGAACGGCGTATTTACAGAGGACCGCTACTATGCGCTGCGCGACTATGCACCGTTTACTTCCTTCAATCAGGCGTACTACGACAACACACTCGTGCCCATCACGGACGCCTCTCTGCAGGATATTACGGACAACGCCAATGCCGTTGTGCCGGCCGGTAGTGCGGGCTGGCGCTTCGAGCTGCGTACCGGCGGCGGCTGGATCGGCGAGAAGGTGCTGTCAGAGTCGAGCACGTTCAACAACCAGATCTTCTTCACGTCGTTCACGCCGGGCGGCGGCGGAATCTCCAACGGATGTCTGCCTGCGCTGGGTACGAACCGACTGTACATTGTCGACCTGTTGACTGGCGCGCCTGTCAACAATCTCGACCAGTCGGCGGATCCAGACAATCTGACCGAGACCGACCGCTACGTTAACTTCCAAGGCTCGATCTCCGACGGCGTAAACTTCCTGTTCCCGTCTACGGATGACTCGGTCGCGGTGGATCCTAATAACTGTGTCGGCGACGAGTGCACACCGCCTCCGCTGGCGTGCGTCGGCTTCTTCTGCTTCCCACCGGGATTCGGCAACAACCCGACCCGAACGTTCTGGAGCGAAGAAACGGTCAACTGAATCGGCGCGCTGCCCCGGGGTGATTCTTCCCCGGGGTAGCGCTGCCCTTAGACGCAACGCAAAGAGATGAATTCATGGAAGAACTCAACGCACCAATGAACCGACGAGTCCACATTGAGAAACAGCAAGGCGTCACCCTGCTCGAGCTCATGGTCGTTGTCGTCGTCGTCGCAATTCTCGGCATGATCGCCCTGCCAAGCTACCGGCAGTACTCGATGCGCGCTCAGCGTACCGAGGCCAAGACGGCGCTGCTGCAGCTTGCTACGGCACAGGAACGATTCTACCTACAGAACAATACCTATACCGCCAACTTTGCGGCTCTGCAGCTCACCGGCATGAGTGAGAACAACGTCTACACGCTCGCAGTTCCTCTAGCGAATGCGCAGACGTATACGGCAACTGCGGTGCCGACGCCAGGCGGCGGCATCAACGGTAGAGACATGAACGGTGACGTCGAGTGCGCCCAGTTCGGCATCAATGCCCAGGGACTCAAGACGGCATTGCCCAACCCCAACGCGGCCTGCTGGTAGACAGTTCCCGGTCGAAACTTGACGGTCCGGCCGACGTTAGGCCGAAGAGTTCGCGTCAGATTTGGCGTGTAGCAGACTGTCGAGTATCAGCAGCGCCGCACCGATCGTGATCGCCGAATCGGCGACGTTGAATGCTGGGAAATACCACTGCTCATAGTGTACGCGGATGAAATCGACGACGTAGCCAAAGCGCACGCGATCGATCACGTTGCCGAGCGCGCCACCCATAACGAGACTCAGCGCCGCAGCAAGCAGGCTCTGCCCCCGAGCAGGCAGCTTATAGAGCCATACCGTGATCCCGATGCTAACGCCAAAGCCGAGAGCGATGAACATCCAGCGCTGCCAGCCGGATGCGCCTGCGAGAAAACTGAACGCAGCTCCCTCATTGTGCAAACGCATGAACTCGAGCACAGGCAGTAGCACAACCGAATCGAACTCGGCGAAATTCTCGAGGATGAGCAGTTTCGTCCACTGGTCGAGTGCAACGATGATCGCAGTGACGGCGAGCCAGCGCAGAGCACCGAACCGGTCTGTGAGGGCGTGAACGGCTTGGGCAGCTGGCTCACTCATGCAAACTTCCGCTGCTCCCCGGGCCCGTCGACGTTTCCGACGCAGCGCGCGCAGAGCTCCGGGTGCCCAGCGTCCGATCCAACGTCGGTACGGCGATGCCAACAGCGCACACATTTCTCCGCCGTCGTGGCCGCCACGCGAAGCCTAAACGCCTCGGTGACTTCCACGGCGTCATCGGGCGCCATATCCGCCGGCTCGACGCGCGCGGCCGACGTAATCAGAATGAATCTGAGCTCATCACCTAGCGCGCGTAACGCGCTCAACGCAGGATCTGAACAATAGACCGTTACGTCCGCGTCCAGCGGCGAGCCAATCTCACCCTCGCCTCGCAGCCGCTCGAGTTCCTTGTCGACGGCCTCGCGCAACTCGAGAATCCTGTCCCAGTCAGGCGCGATCTCATCCCCGGGCGCGGGAAACTCGTGCCATGTCGTAAGAAACACCGATTCCTCACGTTCGCCCGGCAGCTCGTGCCAGATCTCCTCGGCAGTAAAACTCAAGATCGGTGCGAGCCAGCGAACCATTGCCTCGGCGATGTGATACATCGCCGTCTGCGCCGAGCGACGCGCGGGACTATCTGCCGGTGTCGTGTAAAGACGATCCTTAATGATATCTAGGTAGAAGCCGCCCATATCGAGCACACAGAAATTGTGCACGCGGTGGTAGATATGATGAAACTCGTAGCGCTCGTAGGCTTCAGCGACCTGCGCCTGCACGGCGCGTGCGCGCTCGATGGCCCAGCGGTCGAGCGCGATCATGTCCGCCTCGGCAACCGCATGGCTGCTCGGATCATAGCCGGTCAGGTTGCCAATTAGGAAACGCTGCGTATTGCGCATACGCCGGTACGCGTCGGAGACGCGCTTGAGAATCTCCTCGGAGGCGCTCATTTCAGCACGGTAATCAGTTGCGGCCACCCAGAGCCGCAAGATGTCGGCGCCGAGCGTCTTGTAGACCTTCTGTGGCTCGACGACGTTTCCGAGCGACTTTGACATCTTATGGCCGTGCTCGTCGACAGTGAAACCATGCGTGAGCACACTGCGGTACGGTGCGCGGCCGAACATGCCTACGGCCGTCAACAGGCTCGATTGGAACCAACCCCTGTGCTGGTCGGAGCCTTCGAGATAGAGATCGACGGGCATCCCAACCTCATCGCGCAGCGTGCCGACAACGTAATGACTCAGCCCCGAGTCGAGCCAGACGTCCATAACGTCCGTGACCTTCTCGTAATTCTCCGCGTCGTCGCCGAGCAGGTCGACCGGATCGAGATCGAACCAGACATCGATGCCATGCTGCTGCACTTGCTCGGCAACGGCCAGGGCGAGCGCTGGCGTGTCTGGGTGCAATTCCTCGGTATCTTTATTAATGAACAATGTAATTGGCACGCCCCAGGTGCGCTGTCGCGAGATACACCAGTCCGGCCGGTTCTCGACCATGCCGCGGATTCGCTCCTCACCCCAATCGGGTGTCCACTCGACCGTCTTGATTGCCTCGAGTGCCTGCTCGCGAAGCTGTCCATGCTCCATGCCGATAAACCATTGAGGCGTTGCCCTGAAGATGACCGGCGTCTTGTGCCGCCAGCAATGCGGAAAACTGTGCGTAAAATTCTCACTGTGCAGCAGCACGCCTTCAGCCTTCAACAACTCGACGACGCGTTCATTAGCCGGATTGATATGCAAGCCCGCGAGAAGCGGTACCGATGATCGATACTTGCCGTCGGGATCGACGGGACATTCGAGCGGGAGCTCGTACGCCACGCCTAGCGCGAAATCCTCGAGACCGTGCCCGGGTGCTGTGTGCACGGCGCCCGTGCCTGCGTCAGTCGTGACATGTTCGCCGAGCACGATCTGCACGGTGCGATCGTAGAACGGATGTTTGAGCGCGGCACCTTCGAAGCAATCACCCGTGCTGTGCGCAACGACATTCCAGACTGATGCGCCAAAACGCTCGCGAATATCATCCTGCATATCCGTCGCAACGAGCAGATACTCGACGCCCTGACCCACATCGGTTTCAACGAGACTGTAGTCGAGCCCCGCATTGAGCGCGACGGCTTGATTACCCGGTAGCGTCCACGGCGTGGTCGTCCATATCGGCACCGATACCCTGGCCTTCGAGTCAAGCTTGACATCGAGCCGGCGCAGAAAGTCCTCGAGATCTGTGACGGAGAACCGAACGTCGATCGCAAGCGAGCCCTTGTCTTGATACTCGACCTCAGCCTCAGCAAGCGCCGATCGACAGTCCATGCACCAGTGCACGGGCTTGTAGCCGCGGTAGACGAGGCCTTTCTCGAGAAGCTTCGCGAAGGCCCGCAGCTGCTCTGCCTCGTAGCGTGGATCCATCGTCAGATACGGATCATCCCAATCGCCGAGCACGCCGAGCCGCTTCAAGTCCACGCGCTGGCGCTCGACCTGCTTGCCAGCGTACTCGCGGCAAGCTTTGCGGAACTGGCGCGCGTCTAGACGGGTACCGACCTTGCCTTGTTTGCGCTCGACCTGATGCTCGATCGGTAGCCCGTGACAATCCCAACCGGGCACAAACGGCGCATCGAAACCGGCGAGTGTGCGCGACTTCAGGATCATGTCCTTGAGCACGTGATTGAGCGCGTGGCCGAGGTGAATATCGCCGTTCGCATACGGCGGCCCGTCGTGCAGGATGAATCTCGGTCTTCCGCCACAAGCCGTGCGGATGCGGCCGTAGAGATCGGATTCCGCCCAGCGTGCCGCGACAGCCGGCTCTCGCTGCGCGAGATTCGCCCGCATCGGGAAGCTCGTCTTGGGTAGATTCAGCGTGTCCTTGTAGTCGGTCATGGGCTCGTTGCAGAAGTGAAGCTGTGCAATTCAGGCGGAGAGTGCAGCACGTGCGGCGGATACGTCCTCGTGCATCTGCGCGACTAGAGACTCGAGGTCCGAGTACTTGCGCTCCTCGCGTAGGCGCTCGACGAACTGTATCGTGATGTACTCCCCGTAAATGTCTCGATCGAAGTCGAAGATATGCACTTCGAGCAGCGGCTTGGCACCACCCACCGTCGGGCGCGTTCCCACACTTGCCACGCCATCCAGCGGCTCGTCACCCAGCCCAAGCACACGCGCCGCGAAAATTCCGTCAACGGGCGTCTGGCGCCGGTTCAGGTTTACGTTCGCGGTCGGAAAGCCGAGCTCGCGACCGAGGCCAAGACCGCGGACCACTCTGCCGGACATCGAATATTCGCGGCCCAGCATGCCCCGCGCAGTTTCCAGATCTCCCGCTTTGAGTGCAAGTCGGATTTCTGTGCTACTGATACGGTGCTCCTGCCGATAGACGCCCGGGACAGCGGTCAGCTCAAAGCCGAAACGCTCACCTGCCCGCTCGAGATCCTCGATGCCACCGATTCGCCCGGCCGCGAAACGAAAATCGTCGCCGACAACGACATGCCGCACACCGAGCCCGTCCACCAAAAGTTCCCGGATGAATACATCGGGCGAAAGGTCGCGCACCGAGTTGAACGGTGGACAAAAGAGCTCGTCGATGCCGAGCGTCGCCAAACATTCGAATTTCTCGCGAAATCTCGTCAAACGCGCCGGCGGATTCACGGGCGCGAAGAATTCGCGCGGCATCGGCTCGAATGAGAGCACCATCGCTGGCGCCTCTAAGGACGCGGCTTTTTGTTGGAGCATCATCAAGATTGCGCGATGACCGAGATGAATCCCGTCATAGGCGCCGATCGTCACGGCCCGCCCGCTGTTGGGCGCGCGTGTCAGCGATGAGAGATATCGGTAAAGCTGCATGGCCGGGCTCGAACCGTCACACCTTTAATAATGAGTCTGAGGAATGAATAGAGCCGCGATTATAGGGTCGACGACGGCCGTTGCGCACGCAGACTGGCAGGCCGCAGCCCGGCGACATAGAGGCTTACGAAATAAACGACGATCCCTGTCGCTACACACGCCGCCACCCCGGCAATGCGCATCCCCAGAGCGAGCCCTGTCCAAGCGCCAAACTGCAGGCGCACCCAGTACACCGCAAACGCCATGACGAGGCTGGCAACACCGATGCGGGCCAGGTACACGTACCATCCGTCAGTTGGCCGATAAACGCCCGCCTGTCGCAATCCTCGTAGCAACAGCCCCGCGTTCACGAGCGCTGAAATCGTCGTCGCAGCTGCGAGACCCGCGTGAGGAGCTGGATACTCGGACCGCACGAGGCTGACGACGAATAAAACGTTGAGCCCCATATTCAGGACGAGCGCGATGACGCCGATACGCACGGGCGTGCGCGTGTCCTGGCGGGAGAAAAAACCCGTCGCCAACACTTTGACCAGAATGAAACCAAGTAGTCCGAAGGCGTAAGCGATTAAGGACGCGGTCGCCATCGTGACGTCGAAGCGCGTGAACGCGCCGCCGAAGAAGATCGTGGCGAGCAACGGTTCAGCGAGCAGAATCAGGCCCAGCGCCGCCGGTAAGCCGATGAGCAACACGAGCCGCAACGCCCAGTCCATCATCGCCGTAAAGCCTTCGGGCGACGCCTTGGCATGCGCTTCGGAAAGGCTGGGCAACATGACCGTGGCCACGGCGATACCGAAGACACCCAGCGGAAATTCCATGAGCCGGTCAGAGTAGTAGAGCCAGCTAATGCTCCCGGCCGCGAGGAACGATGCGATCAGCGTATCGAACAGAATATTGATCTGCGCGATCGAGGAGCCGAATAGCACGGGCAGCATGAGCTTGAGCACGCGCCGTACGCCGTCGTGCGCCCAGCCCCATAGTGGCAGCGGCAACAGGCCCAGGCGCAGCAGAAACGGCACCTGCATGAGCAGCTGCACGAGCCCGGCCACGAATACGCCCAGCGCAAGCCCCATCGCCGGGCGCTCGAGCTGCGGCGCAACCCAGCCTGCAAAAGCTATCAGCACGACGTTGAGTAAAACGGGAGTGAACGCCGGTACCGCAAAATTGCGGTACGTGTTCAAGATACCCCCAGCCAGCGCCGTTAACGAGATGAAAAACAGGTAGGGAAACGTCAACCGGAGCATGTCGCTGGCGAGCGTGCTTCGGCCATCCTCAGCCGCGAAGCCCGGCGCAAAAATCATGATCAGGAAAGGCGCCGCAACCACACCCATCAACGTAACCACGAATAGCACGCCAGCCAGCGTTCCCGTGATCCGGTTAAGAAACTCCTTCGTTTCTTCGGGCGTGCTGTTGCTGCGGTACTCGGCGATCATAGGCACGAAAGCCTGTGAGAAAGCCCCCTCGGCAAAGAAACGCCGTAGCAAGTTCGGAATCTTGAACGCGACGAAAAAGGCGTCCATGACGGCGCCCGCGCCGAACCAGTGCGAAAAACCGATATCGCGGGCCAGTCCACTGATGCGGGACAGTAGCGTCATCGAGCCCACGACGGCCGTCGACCGTAGGAGTCCCTTCGTTTTGTCGTCTGCCGTGGCTTCGCTCGTGCTCATCGCCTAACCCGAAATACCCGGCCGACCTTGACTTGCCCCGGGGCGATCTCAATAATACCGCCCTTTTCCGGGCCCCGTTGCCCGGCGGATCACAGACTTAGGGAATCACCTTGGCCAATATTCAGTCAGCGAAAAAGCGCGCCCGGCAGAATGTCACGCGCCGCACCCGCAACACGACGATGCGCTCGCGGCTGCGCACGGCCATCAGGAAGGTCCTGCTTGCGGTCCAGAAAGGCGATAAACAAGCCGCTCAGGCCAGCTTCAAGGCGGCGGTTCCCGAGATCGACCGCATGGTCACGAAGGGCATCATCAGAAAGAACAGAGCCGCGCAGTATAAGAGCCGGCTCAACGCCCGCGTCAAAGCCCTCTCCTAGCGCTCTAGACGCCCGCCCGGCGTCAATTCGTCACAAGCCGACGATTCGGTCCCGGCCAACCCGCAGTCGCTCGAATGTGATGCGACGAAGATCTTGTGTGCTTGACACAGGTTCTGGACGGTCCTAGCGTAACAACACCCGTTATACGGTTTTCCGATCCAAGGAGCTTCCTATGCGCTCAGTAGCTGTGTTTGTCGCGGCCCTTGCCGTCAGTATCTCGGCGGCCCAGGCTCAAACGCGATCGCTTCAGGTCTACGTCGTCGACGTCGAAGGCGGCAACGCAACGCTGTTTATTGGCCCAACGGGTGAATCCGTGCTCATCGATACGGGCAACGGCGGCGCCAACGCGGCACGCGACGCGGGGCGCATCTTCGACGCGGCCAGGGATGCTGGTTTGACGCAGATTGACCATCTGATCACAACGCACTGGCACGGTGATCACTTCGGCGGCATGGCCGAGCTGGCGAGCAATATCCCGATCGGGGCGTACTACGATCCCGGCCCATCGGTACAGGGCCAGCCGAACACGGTGGCGTTCCTCGCTGACGTGTATCCAGGGCTCGTCGCCGAGGCATCGCGGACCATCGTCGATCCAGGCGACCGCATCTCGATCGATGGCGTGGAATGGACAATTATCACCGCGGGCGGCGATGTCCTCGAATCTGGCTTGGCAGGTGGCGGAGTCGCCAACCCCTACTGCGCGAGCTTCGAGCCCCAGGGCCCCGATACGGGCGAGAATGCACAGTCTGTGGGCAGCCACATCAGGTTCGGCGAGTTCACCGCCCTGCACCCTGGGGACATTACCTGGGATGTCGAGGGCGCGTTGATGTGCCCGGAGAATCACATCGGGACGGTCGACGTCCTGTTTGTTGGACATCACGGGCAAGGGCCGGCTTCACCAACGGGATCGAACACGCCGCAGCTCGTGAATGCGGTTGCACCGCGTGTGTCGATCATCAACAACGGCACTCGCAAGGGCGGCCAGCCGGAATCGATGAGTGTCATTCTGAACTCGCCAGGTCTCGAAGATGTCTGGATGTCACACTTCTCGCTCCTGGGCGGTCAGGAGTACACGGTTCCGGGCATATTCATCGCGAATACCTTCGATCAGGCGCTCGACGCCATGCCGATCGCGCCGCTTCCGGGGACGCGTGACACCTGGCCGGATTCGCCCCCGCATAACGGGACCGCACACTGGTTCAAGGTCACGGCCATGGAAGACGGTACGTTTACCGTCACCAACACGCGCAACGACTTCAGCAAATCCTATCGGCCAAGGTAACGGCGGCCCAGCTAGCTGGGCGCAGCTTCCTCAGACGCTGCAGCCTGTAGGTGCGCCATGACGGCCTCGGCGAGCTCCGCTGTGCCTTCGCCAGTCGCCGCGCTGATGCCGAACGCCGGCTCCGTCCACTCGAGTGACGACTTGACCTCGGCGACGCGTTGGCTGCGCTCATCCGGTGGCAGCAGATCGAGCTTGTTGACGACGAGCCAGCGTGGCTGTGCCGCCAGTGCCTCGGAGTAGCCCTCGAGCTCGGCCTCGATGGCTTTGACGGCCTCCTTGGGACCCAGCTCACCCTCCACTGGACATGCATCGACGAGGTGCAACAACAGCCGTGTTCGCTGCAGATGCTTGAGAAACTGAATGCCGAGACCGGCGCCCTGTGCCGCACCCTCGATGAGTCCCGGGATATCGGCCATGACGAAGCTGCGCTCTGCATCGACCGTTACGACGCCGAGGCTCGGATGTAGCGTCGTAAAAGGATAATCGGCCACCTTGGGCTGTGCGGCTGAGAGCGACCGGATAAGCGTCGACTTGCCTGCATTCGGCAAACCGAGAAGCCCGACATCCGCCAGCAACTTGAGCTCGAGCTTCAAACGCCGCTGCTCGCCCGGCTCACCCTGTGTGAACTGTCGCGGTGCGCGGTTCGTGCTGCTCTTAAAGCGCGTGTTTCCGAGTCCGCCACGCCCGCCGCGCGCAACGAGTAACGCCTGCCCTTCCTCAGTCAAGTCACCGAGTGTCTCGCCCGTATCGAGGTCAGCTACGATCGTGCCCTTGGGAACGTCGATATAGAGATCTTCGCCCGAAGCACCAGTCATGTTCTGCCCCGCGCCACCACGACCGCGTTTGGCCCGAAACCGCCGATGGACACGAAAGTCGACGAGCGTATTAATCCCTTCACGCGCAACGAGAAAGACGCTGCCGCCGTGACCGCCATCGCCACCGTTGGGGCCACCGCGTGGGATGAACTTCTCGCGCCGAAAACTCGCACAGCCGTCGCCGCCGCGGCCGGCTTCGACGCGTAGATCTGCTTCGTCGACGAATTTCATGGCCAGATTCTAAGGCTAGCAGGCAACAAAAAAGCCCCACGCGGGGGCTTTTTCCTGAAATGAGTTGGCCGTCGGTCAGTCTGTCGTGACGCTGACGAACTTTCGGCTCTTGGGTCCGCGGGTTCTGAATACGACGCGCCCGTCAGCCTTGGCGAACAGCGTGTGATCCTTGCCGAGCCCCACGTTCTCGCCGGGATGAAAATGCGTGCCGCGCTGGCGCACGAGAATGTTCCCGGCCGCCACCTGCTCACCGCCATAGCGCTTGACACCGAGGCGTTTGGATTCGGAGTCGCGGCCGTTCTTAGAGCTGCCGCCGGCTTTTTTGTGTGCCATTGCTTAACTCTCCGTTTCTTTATTGGCAGCCGGCTCTTCTTTCGCCGCTGCCTTCTTACGTGGGCCACCGGTGATCGAGGTGATCTCCACCTCCGTGAAATGCTGGCGATGCCCTTTGTTGCGCATGTAGTTTTTGCGCCGCTTGAACTTCAGCACCTTGATCTTGCGCGCGCGCCCCTGTGACTTGACCGTGGCCTTGACCTTACTGCCTGAGACCAACGGCGAGCCCAATTTGACGTCGGTACCCTCACCGACCAGCAGCACCTGATCGAATTCGACCGTAGCGCCTTCCTCAGCGTCGAGGCGCTCTACGCGCAGCAGATCGCCCTTGCTCGCGCGATACTGCTTGCCGCCCGTTCTGAATACCGCATACATCGGGGAAACTCCGTCTTCAGACGCCGGCGATGAGGTGCCGGAAAAGCGCGCCATTGTAGTGAGTCTGTGCTGCCTGGTCAACGACTTAGCGCCGTTCGGCTGCACGCCCTGGAGGGGTGCGAGCCCCGTTCGCGACCGGGATCGCGCTCGCCATGGGCAGGACGATCAGGCATGATTCCATGACATGCAGCCCGCCCAAGACCCCAGCCAGCTACCGTCCCTAGAGACGATTCGCCAGCTCGTCGCCGAGGACTGGACGGCCGTGAACCGCCTCGTCGTCCAACGCCTCGGCAGTGACGTCGCGCTGGTCAACCAGGTCGCCCATCATATCGTTCATAGCGGCGGCAAGCGGCTCAGACCACTGACGGTGTTGCTGGCAGCGAAGGCAGCGGGCTATGAGGGCGAATCCCACGTCCCTGCCGCCGCCATCGTTGAGTTCATCCATACCGCAACGCTGCTCCACGACGACGTCGTCGACGATTCTGGGCTGCGCCGCGGCCAAGAGACTGCCAATGCGTTGTTTGGCAACCAGGCTAGCGTGCTCGTCGGGGATTTCCTCTACTCGCGCTCGTTTCAGATGATGGTCGAGCTCGGGGAAATCCGCATTCTCGACGTGCTTGCCGATGCGACGAACACGATCGCCGAGGGTGAGGTGTTGCAGCTCATGAACTGCAACAACCCCGATATCACCGAGGCTGACTATCTGGAGGTCATCTACCGCAAGACGGCCAAGCTGTTCGAGGCCGGCACCCGCATCGGCGCGATCCTCGCGGGCGTTGAGGCCAGCGAGCAGCCGCTGGTTCACTACGGCCGCCACCTCGGTCAAGCCTTCCAGCTCGTCGATGACGCGCTCGATTACGGGGCAACGACACAGGAGCTCGGCAAAAACATCGGCGACGATCTTGCCGAGGGCAAGCCGACGTTGCCGTTGATCTACGCAATGAAGAACGGCAGCGCAGCCGAGCGACACATGATCCGCGAGGCAATCGAGACCGGCGGTACGCAGAATCTAACCTCGATCCAGCTCGCTATCGAAACATCGGGCGGACTGCGATACACAGCCGAGCGCGCGCAGCAGGAAGCCGAGCTTGCAATTCGGGCGCTCGACCCCCTAGCCGATTCGTCATTCAAAGACGCCCTGCGCACGCTAGCGCAGTTCTCTGTACGCCGGCGGTATTAGTCACAGAGAGACGGTGCGGTTGACTCTACGACCGCCGTCAGCCTAAGGTCACGCGTTTTTACTGGGAGCTCGACCGTGACCGACCCGACGGTTTTCGTAACGATCGCAGAGGGGCTGCGCCGCGCCAGCGGCAACGACCGTACCGCCCCCGTTGCCGAGCGCCTCGGCGCAGACATCGACGATGCCTACATCGTCCAGGCCATCAACCGCCAGCAATGGGCTGCCGACGGCCGTAGCCTAGTCGGTTACAAGGCGGCATTTTCGACGGCTGAATCGCAAAAGCTGTTCGGCACGAACGAGCCCGTCTACGGGACGTTGTTCGGTGACATGCGCGTCGACTCGGGCGGGACGATCCCCGCTGGCGCGCTCGGTGCACCGAAAGTCGAGGGCGAAATCGTGCTCGAGCTCGGTGCAGACCTCGAGGGTGAAAGCCTCACCGACGAAGAAATTCGCGCGGCCGTCGCGGCGATCTACGTGGGAATCGAGATTCCCGACAGTCCGATCGACGGCAAGCTCACAGCAGTGGACATGGCAGCCGCGAATGCTGCTGCCGCTGCCTACGTCCTCGGCGAACGCCACGCGATCGACGCAGGTTTAGATACAGCCGGCATTTCGCTGACGATGAAGCACAACGGCACCGAGGTCAGCGCCGGCGTGAGCTCGGTCTGTATGGGCGATCCGGTCAACGTGCTCATCTGGCTCGCACGCCGGCTCGCAGGCGCGAGCATCCCGATGCGCGCGGGTCAGATCGTATTCGCTGGCAGCCTCGTGCCGATCCTCCCAGTGGAAGCTGGCGACGAGTTCGAAGCTGACGCCGGCGAGCTCGGATCGGTCAGCGTGACGTTCGGGCGCTAGGTTTCCGCCTTCTGCGCCGCCTCGTAGCGCTCGATCTGCTCTGGCGTCGCCGGCAACTGGTGGTTCGCTTTCCACTCGGCATACGACATGCCGTAGATTCGCTGCTGAGCATCGGCGAGATCGACGTCGAGACCACGTTCCTTCGCAGCTTCCGCATACCACTTGCTCAGGCAATTACGGCAAAAGCCCGCGAGTATCATGAGCTCGATATTCTGTACATCTTTGCGCGAATCCAGATGCGCAATTAAGCGGCGTAGGACCGCTGCTTCGAGTTCGGTTTCTTGCTCATTACTCATCTC
>CAJIAZ010000441.1_pt1 | contig 13181 bp, 11 predicted proteins | sample 9199181 | NCBI WGS metagenome assembly CAJIAZ01 (sample SAMEA7708285, study PRJEB35096) | sediment metagenome | biome: marine neritic benthic zone biome [ENVO:01000025]; feature: sediment [ENVO:00002007]; material: shallow marine sediment [ENVO:03000034] sea grass bed [ENVO_01000059] ...
GACACGCGCCTTTGACAGACCCCGTCGAAGCAAGTATATAACGACATCTTTATATACGAATATTGCTTGATGGAAGACGCAGAGCAACTTGCCACCCTGCTGCGCGCGATCGGCGACCCGAGCCGCCTGCGGCTGCTGCACGCGCTCGAGCAGGGCGAGCTGACGGTCAGTGAGATGACCGAGGTCACGGGCCTGAGTCAGCCGCGTGTCTCCAGGCATTTGAAGCTGCTTTGCGATGCCCGCCTGTTGCGCCGCGCGCGCGACCAGAACGAAGTCTATTACCGCGCCAACACGGACGAAGAACGCCGCGCGCTCGTCGAGCAGACCCTCGAGGCGCTCTCCCCCGAGGACCCCCACGTCACGCAGGACGAATCGAGGCTGCGGCTGATCCTCGACAAGCGCCGCGCGCGCGCGGCTGAGCTTCTGGCCGAGCTCGGCCTCGAGCCCATGGATGCGCAGACAGCCCAAAACGTTACGGCCACCGTCAAGTCGGTCTTCGCTGCCTCAATTGGCGTTGCCGAACTCTCGGACACGAGTCTCGGCCGGCTGCTCGACATCGGCACGGGCACCGGCACGATGCTGCATATGCTCGCGCCCTTTGCCGAGCACGTCGTCGCTGTGGATCACTCACGCGACATGCGGCTCGTCGCACGCACGAGCGCCCTCGCCGACGGGCTGGTGAACTGTACCGTTCAGGACGGCGATATGTATGCGCTCGACTTCGCCGACAGTACGTTCGATACGATCACGATGGACCGGGTCCTCGGCGTCGCTGGACATGCACGCGAAGCCGTTGCCGAGGCCGCACGTCTGCTGAGGCCCGGTGGCCATCTGCTGATCGTCGAGACGAGTCTCTCGGGCATCGACGAGCAGATTCTCGTCGGCTGGCTCCGCACCATGGGCCTGGTCAGGATCGAGATCAGGCACAGCGCGGACAGCCTCGCATTCATCGCGTTGGCGAAACAGCCAAAAGCGGCGCATACGGACTGAGACGCGATCATGCAGCAGCCGATTTCATTCGAGTTCTTTCCGCCAGCAACGCCGAAGATGGAGGCGACGCTGTGGCGGTCCGTGCAAGCACTCGCACCGTTGCGTCCGCGGTTCGTGTCAGTTACGTATGGCGCCGACGGCTCAACGCGCGACCGCACGCATCGAATCGTGCAGCGCATTCGACACGAGACCGATCTGACCTGCGCACCGCACCTAACGTGCATCGGCGCAAGCCGCGAGGACGTTCTGAGCCTTGCCGAGAATTACTGGCAGGACGGTGTTCGCCACCTCGTCGCACTCCGCGGCGATCCACCGAAGGATGCAGACGGTTACACGCCGCGTGCGGACGGCTTCGCCTATGCCATCGACCTCGTGGCAGGACTCGCGAGCGTCGGTGACTTCGACATTTCCGTTGCGGCGTATCCGGAAGTACACCCGGAGGCGCCCAATGCGGACTTCGATCTCGCTAACCTCAAGCGTAAGATCGAGGCTGGCGCGACACGTGCGATTACACAGTTCTTCTTCGACATCGACCCGTTTCTGCGCTTTCGAGACCGCTGTGTCAGTCACGGCATCGACGTGCCCATCGTGCCCGGCATCCTACCGATCGCCAATTTCACCCGCATGCTCAAGTTCGCAGCGGCGTGCGGGACAAACGTGCCGGATTGGCTGCGCGACCGATTCGCCACGCATGATGATGATCCAGGCGCCCAACGGGAGATCGCAGCACAGACCGCTATCGAGCAAGTGACGGCTCTGCGTGATCACGGCGTCGAGGCTTTTCACTTTTATACGCTAAACCGGGCCGAGCTCACGATCGAGATCTGTGCCGCGCTCGGGATCGAGCCTGTCGGAGAAACGGATGTCGCCTGATACACGCTCACAACTCGATGCATTGATCGACGCACGCATCGCCGTGCTCGATGGCGCGATGGGCACGAGTATCCAGGCACTAGGCCTGGAGGAGGTCGATTTTCGCGGGGAACGCTTCGCGGACTGGCCGCAGCCGCTCAAGGGCAACAACGATCTGCTCGTCATTACGCAGCCGGAGTCCATCGCCACCGTTCACCGCAGTTTTCTCGAAGCGGGTGCCGACATCATCTGCACGAACACGTTCAACTCGAACGCGCCGTCGCAGGCAGACTATGGCATGACCGAGCTCGTCAGTGAGCTCAACGTCTCGGCCGCGCGCGTCGCTCGGGAAGTCGCGGATGACGTCAGCGCCGCCACCGGCGTACCTCGCTTCGTGGCGGGCGTACTCGGGCCGACCAATCGCACCTGCTCGCTGTCCCCGGACGTCAGCGATCCCGGCGCACGCAACGTCACCTTCGACGAGCTCGCCGCGACGTATGCGCAAGCCGCGACGGCGCTCATCGACGGCGGCGTGGATCTAATTCTCATAGAGACCATCTTTGACACGCTCAACGCCAAAGCCGCCATCTTTGCGCTCGAGGAACTGTTCGAAGCACGCGGTTCGCGTCTGCCCGTCATGATCTCGGGTACGATCACCGATGCTTCCGGACGCACGCTGTCCGGACAGACGCTCGAAGCGTTCTATAACTCGATCCGCCATGCACAGCCGTTCGCGATCGGACTGAACTGCGCGCTCGGCGCCGACGATTTGCGCCCCTATATAGAAGAGTTGGCAAAAATTTCCGACGCTTGGGTCAGCATCCACCCGAACGCGGGCTTACCCAACGAGTTCGGCGAGTACGACGATACGCCCGAGCACATGGCGCGTGTCCTCGGTGACTTTGCGGCTCAAGGCTGGCTCAACATCGTCGGCGGATGCTGCGGCACGACACCTGAGCATATTAGTGCCATCGCCGAGGCCGTTGCTGCCACACCGCCGCACTCGAAGGTCGAGCCGCCGTCGCATACACGGCTCGCGGGCCTCGAGGCGTGCACGATCAGTCCGGACAGCCTGTTCGTCAACGTCGGTGAGCGCTGTAACGTCACAGGCTCCGCACGCTTTCGCAAGCTCATCGAGGCGGACGACTACGAGAAGGCACTCGACGTCGCGCGAGACCAAGTTGCCGACGGTGCGCAGGTCATCGACGTGAACATGGACGAGGGCATGCTCGACTCGGCCGCCGCCATGGAGCGCTTCCTCAAACTCATCGCCGCGGAGCCCGATATTGCACGCGTACCGATCATGCTCGACTCGTCCAAATGGAGCGTGATACATGCTGGACTCAAGTGCGTCCAGGGTAAAGCGGTCGTCAACTCCATCAGTCTAAAGGAAGGCGAAGCGCCGTTCCTGGAGCAGGCTCGTGAAGCGTTGCGTTTCGGCGCCGCCGTCGTCGTCATGGCCTTCGACGAGCAAGGCCAAGCCGACAGCATCGAGCGCAAGACCGAGATCTGCGAGCGCTCTTACAAACTGCTCGTAGACGAAGTGGGCTTCGCACCCGAAGACATCATCTTCGATCCGAATATCTTCGCCGTTGCGACCGGTATCTCCGAGCACGATACCTACGGCGTCGCTTACATCGCAGCGACACAGCAGATCAAGCAGCGTCTGCCGGGCGCGCTCATTAGCGGTGGCGTCAGCAACGTCTCGTTCTCGTTTCGCGGTAACAACCCCGTGCGCGAAGCCATGCACTCGGTGTTTCTGTATCACGCGATTGCCGCCGGCATGGACTTAGGGATAGTCAACGCCGGACAGCTCGCCGTCTATGAGGACATTCCGGCCGCGCTGCGCGATGCCGTCGAGGACGTGATCCTAAACCGACGTGCAGACGCTACGGATCGTCTGCTGGAGATTGCGGAAAGCTACCGAGGGGACGGCGCGACAAGTAACGCCAAGGCCACCCAGGAGTGGCGTGACTGGCCGGTCGAAAAGCGCCTCGAGCATGCGCTCGTGCAAGGCATCGACGCGCATATCGTGGATGACACGGAGCTCGCACGCCAAGCCACTGAGCAGCCACTCAGCGTCATCGAGGGTCCGCTCATGGACGGCATGAACGTCGTCGGCGATCTATTTTCCAGCGGCAAGATGTTCCTGCCGCAGGTCGTGAAATCCGCGCGCGTCATGAAAAAGGCCGTTGCCCATCTCGTCCCATTCATTCAGGAGCAGCAGGGGTCGGGTACCTCGAAAGCCAAGATCGTGCTCGCGACCGTGAAGGGCGATGTCCACGATATCGGTAAGAACATCGTCGGTGTCGTACTACAGTGCAACAACTTCGACGTCATCGATCTCGGTGTCATGGTCCCCGCGAACAAGATTCTCGAGACGGCGCGCGAAGCCGGCGCACAAATCATTGGCCTGTCGGGCCTCATTACGCCGTCGCTCGATGAGATGGTGCATATCGCCTCCGAGATGCAGCGACAGGATTTCGAGATCCCGTTGTTGATTGGCGGTGCAACGACATCGCCCGCGCACACGAGTGTCAAGATCGATCCGGCGTATTCGGGCCCGGTTGTTTACGTCAAGGATGCCTCGCGGTCGGTCGGCGTCATGCAATCCCTCATCGGTACGGAACACGATGGGTTCGTCGAGAAAATCGAGACCGAGCATGCCCAGCGTCGCTCACGCCACGCCGGCAAGCGCAACCGCGGTCCCGAGCTCTCTCTTGCAGACGCGCGTGCGAACAAGGCCGACGTGGATTGGTCGAGCTATGCACCCCCGCGCCCTGCGAACCTCGGTATCGAGCGGCTGGAGAACTACCCGCTCGAAGCGCTCATCGAGACAATCGACTGGATGCCGTTCTTTAACGCCTGGGAGTTCAGCGGCAAGTTTCCCGATATCCTCGATGACCCGAAGGCCGGCCCTGCCGCGCGCTCGCTTTACGACGACGCGCGGCGCCTACTCGACACCGTTGTCGCAGAACGCTGGCTCAGCGCAGCCGGCGTCATTGGGTTTTTCCCCGCAAATGCCGTCGGCGACGACATCGAGATCTACACGGACGACTCGCGCGCGAGCTCATCGGCACGGCTACACCACTTGCGCCAGCAGCGCCGCAAGCGTGAGGACCTATCCAATGACTGCCTCGCCGATTTCATCGCACCGGCCGGCACGGCCAAGGACTACCTCGGTGCGTTCGCCGTGACAGCAGGTATCGGCATCGACGAGCACGTCGCGCGGCTCGAAGCCGCGCATGACGACTACACGGCCATCGTGCTCAAAGCGCTCGCGGACCGCCTCGCGGAGTCGTTCGCGGAGCGTCTACATCAGCGCGTGCGCACCGAGCTCTGGGGCTATGCGCAAGATGAGCGCCTCGACAACACGGCGTTGATCGCCGAGCAGTATCGCGGCATTCGCCCAGCGCCAGGCTACCCTGCCTGCCCCGACCATACTGAGAAAGCGACACTCTGGAGATTGCTCGATGTCGAACGAACGGCGGGAATCACGTTGACGGAAAACTTCGCGATGCTACCGACGGCGGCTGTTAGCGGTTGGTACTTTGCCCATCCCGAGGCGCATTATTTCTCCGTCGGCCAGCTCGGCCGGGACCAGGTCGAAGACTACGCCAAGCGCAAAGGTTGGCCGCTTGCCGTCGCCGAACGCTGGCTCGCACCGAACCTCGGCTACGACGCACAAGCCGCTTGATCAGACGCCGGTTCGCGCCGGCGTCTGACTGCACCGCTACAGAATCGCGCGCATCGCCTCGAGACGATTGCGATTTGCGCCAAAGTCGCTCCGCCCGACTCGTGACGCAGATCGGATTGCTATCTCAGCGGCTTCGGGGCGACGGTGGAATTCCACATCGTCGACGAAACGCCAGAATCCAGTCGTGAACGTGAAATGCGCGTAGTCATCGCGCTGCTCGATCAGCAATGCGCCCGGCATGCCATTGATCGTCTCGGCGAGTCCTGCCCACTTGGAACCGGAAGGATCCGCAATGGGCGCGATGTAGTGGCCGTCGGAAGGCGCGACGTCGCTCGAAACACAGTTCGGCGTGGACGGGCACGCCACGAGCCGACCCTCGACGACCCCTAGGCTGACGGCCATTCTGCGGCTATCTGATCCGAGCTTGAGCATCAGACCGACGGACAACAGGATCAGCACGACAAGCACCGACAACAGCCCAATTAACATAGATCTTCTCACCTGCGTCCATCCGTTCGGCTTTGGCCCGAATGGAAAGTATATGTCGCGGCAGTATATGCTCGGGAAGATTATTCGTGTGTAGCCGAACATGAGCCTAGCTGTATTCATCAACCTCTTCGTCGTGGCTGCCGGCGTTCTTGCGCTGTTCCAGCTGAGCCGTACGGGGATGGGGCTGTCGCGGCGCGTGCTCATTGCACTCGTTGCCGGCGCCGCCGTTGGCGTTGTCTTTCAGACGCTCTACGCCGCCGACCCAGACGCAATTATCGAAACGCTTGCATGGAGCAACGTCATCGGCGGCGGCTATATCAACCTGCTACGCATGATCGTCATGCCACTGATTCTCGTATCGATGACGGCCGCTGTCGTGCGCATGGACGAAGCTGCCACGCTCGGCAAGATCGGTGGGCTCGTAGTCGGTCTTTTGATTTTGACGACGATGATCGCCGCACTCGTGGGAATCGTCGTCGCGAATATCTTCGGGCTGACGGCCGAAGGTCTAACGGAAGGCGCAAGGGAAATGGCGACGGCCGAGATCTTATCCGCGCGCCAGGCGACGCTCGCGGATATGACGTTGGCCGAGATGCTGCTGAGCTTCATCCCACAGAATATCTTCAGCGATCTGACCGGCGCACGCCCGACGTCGATCATCGCAGTCGTCGTGTTCGGGATATTGCTCGGCATTGCCGGTCTACACCTGACGCGCGACGACCCTAGCCGCGGCGCGGCGTTCCGATCGTTCGTCGAGACCGCACAGGCCGTCGTGCTCAAGCTCGTCAGAATGGTGATCGCCTTGACGCCCTATGGCGTCTTTGCGCTCATGCTGAGAGTCTCGGCGACCTCGAGCGCCGAGGATATTTTGAATCTGCTCAGCTTCGTCGTGGCCTCCTATCTTGCGATTGCCATCATGTTCGTCGTGCATGCGCTGATCATCGCGGGCTCGGGCACGAGCCCCGCGAGTTACTTCAAAAAAGCCTGGCCTGTTCTCGCCTTTGCGTTCACGTCCAGGAGCTCCGCTGCGACGATACCGTTGAACGTCGAAACGCAAACCAAGGAGCTCGACGTCGCCGTCCCTATCGCGAACCTATCTGCGTCATTCGGCGCAACGATCGGGCAGAACGGCTGCGCGGGGATTTATCCAGCGATGCTGGCCGTCATGATCGCGCCGACAATGGGTATCAATCCCATGGACCCAACGTTCGTCGCCACACTCATCGGGATTGTTGCCATCAGCTCGTTCGGCGTGGCCGGCATCGGCGGCGGGGCGACACTTGCAGCATTGATCGTCCTGCCCGCGCTGGGATTCCCAGTCGCCCTCGTCGCGCTGTTGATTTCGATCGAGCCGCTCATCGACATGGCACGCACGGCGCTCAACGTTAGTGGCTCAATGACGGCCGGCATTGTCACGAGCCGCGTGCTGGGCATGCGCGAAGAACGTGCGCCGGGGGAAACGACCGGCGCCGGTTTCCAAATCTAATCGTTCGGAGTTGGCGCTCTGGACGTAACAGACATTCTGCTGATACTGGGACTACTGTTCCTACTCGGACTCGGCGCCGATCTCGTCGGGCGCTTCACGTCTTTGCCACGCGTGACCTTGTTGCTGCTCGGCGGTCTCGTCGTTGGGCCGAGTGGTCTGTCGCTGATTCCCACCGGATTCGTCGACGAATGGTTTCCCGCACTGACGACGATCGCCTTGGCCCTGATCGGTTTCCTGCTCGGTCACCAGTTCTCCCTGCCTGCGATGAAGGCGCACGGCAAGACCATTATCGTGATCTCTACGTGCAAAGTATTCGGCGCTGCGCTTGCTGTAGGGCTCGTGCTCTGGCTGGTCGGTACGCATCCGGTCGTGGCGCTGTTGCTGGCAGCGATTGCACCCGCTACAGCACCAACTGCTACCTACGACGTCGTACACGAAGATGGCGCGCATGGGGAGATCGTCGATGCGCTGCTTTCGATCGTCGCACTCGACGATGTCTGGGGCTTACTCGTATTCGTCGTTATCGTTTCAGTCGCCGGCATGCTGAACGGCGATACCACCGTTAGCGGCGGGCTCGAATCGAGTCTGATCGATATTGGCGGGAGCCTGGCGTTGGGCGGCCTACTGGGAATGCCCATGGCTTACTTGACGGGCCGCATCCGGCGCGGCGAACCGACGCTCGCCGAGGCGATGGGTTTCGTGCTGCTCGGTGCTGGTATCGCCGAGTGGCTCGGGTTGATCTCTATCTTGACCGCGATGGCGATGGGCGCGACGGTCGCGAATCTAGCCAGACATCACGAGCGGCCGTTCGATGCAATCGAAGGCGTCGAGTGGCCGTTCATGATCCTGTTTTTCGTCCTCGCAGGTGCCTCGTTGGAAGTTGACGCCCTACCGCTAGCCGGTGCGCTGACGGCGCTGTACGTGCTCGCACGCTGCGTTGGCATCTACGTCGGCACACGCGCGGGTGTTCGACTCGCAAGCGTGGAGCAGACCTCGTACAAATGGCTCGGGCTCGCGCTATTTCCGCAGGCTGGCGTTGCCATTGGCATGGCGCTTATGGCGTCGCAACGATTCCCCGAGTACGGTGCTGTCGTGCTGCAAATCATCATTGCCTCGACCGTCGTGCTGGAGATCTTCGCACCGATCGTAACGCGCAAGGCACTGCGCTTGAGCGGTGCCTATCAGGCTGAAAAGGAGTTCTGAACTGCAACTAGTCTAACGACGCGAGCACGCGTTCGCGCCGAAGCCTGCGCATATGGCCAAGGATCCATCGTTGACGCTCGCGCACGTAGGCTGACGGCTGGTCGGCGCGCAGGCGTTTTGGATTCGGCAATACGGCTGCAAGTAGCGCTGCCTGCGCGTCGCTTATTGTCGACGGCGATGCTGTAAAGAAACGCCGGCTCGCGGCGCCGACGCCGAACACGCCCGGCCCGAACTCGGCTACGTTGACGTAGGTTTCGAGAATGCGCTGCTTCGGCCACGTTACCTCGATGAGCACCGTGAAATAAGCCTCGATACCTTTACGTACGAAGCTTCTACCGTTCCACAGAAAAAGATTCTTCGCGACTTGTTGAGAAATCGTCGATGCGCCGCGCAACCGTTCGCCGTTCTGGCTATCGTCGATCGCATCGCGAATGGAGTCGAGGTCAAAGCCGAAATGGGACGGAAACTTCTGATCCTCGGACGCGACCACAGCGAGCGGTACGCTCGAGCCAATATCGGGCCAGTTGACCCACTCGTAGTCGAGATCCACGCGCGCATCCGGATCGAACAGCATGAACGCCGTCGTCGGCGGGTCGATCCAGCGCAATGCAAGCACGGGCAGCCAGCTCAACACGAGAAAAGTGCAGAGCGCCGCGGCAGTCCATCTCAACCACCGTCGACGCCTGCTCTTAACGCGGTACTTTCGTCGCCGCCCGCGCATTCGCGTTACTTGTTATTGACCAAGCATCGCTGGGTAAAACGCTCAGCGTCTCGGCATGAGCCTGAGTAGACGTCCCATGCTGTCTGCCCGCTCATCTTCGAGCACCCACAGAGCGCCCCCGGGCCCCTCGAAAACGCCGCGGATCCGAGCGCCCATGTCATAGCGTTCAACTTCGCGCGCGGTGTTGCCGTCGATCTCCACACGTACGATTGCCTGAGAAGATAGACCCGCGATCAAGGCGTTGCCACGCCAGTCTCCAAACGCGGTGCCGCCGTAGAAGATGAGATTTCCTGGCGAGACGACCGGCGTCCACCAGATCGCAGGCGCCTGAAATTCCGGATGCGTGTCGTGGTCGGGAATCGGACGGCCATCGTAGTGCTCGCCGTTGGAGACGATCGGATAACCGTAGTTGGTTCCGCGCCGGACACGATTCAGCTCGTCGCCACCGCTCGGGCCCATTTCCATGTCCCAGAGCCCGCCGTCGAGATCGAAGGCGAGCCCGAGCGGATTACGGTGGCCCAACGACCAGATCTGACCATAGACGCCAACGTCGTCAACGAGCGGATCTTGGTCGGTGAAGTAGTCGACGAAGGGGTTGTCGTCGGGAACCGATCCGTCATCGCGCAGGCGCAGGATCTTACCCATATTCGACTGCATGTCCTGAGCTGGCGTGAATTTCTGCCGGTCGCCCGACGAGATCCACAGATATCCCTCGTCGTCGAACTGTATCCGGTGGCCATAGTGACCGAATTCGACAACCTTCGGATATTGACGCCAGATAACTTCGAAATCCGACAGATATCCGCCGCCATCAGCTTCGGTCAGTTCAGCGCGCGCGACGGCCGCGCCACGCGTACCCCCGACGCCACCCTCGGCGTAACTCAGGTAGATGATGCCGTTGTCAGGATAGTCCGGATGCAGGGCAACATCGCCGAGGCCACCCTGCCCCCCGTAGTCAACATCGGGTACGCCGTCGATCACATCGGACTTCTGTCCCTCGCGGGTGACGATGAGCAGATTCCCCTTTCTTTCCGTTACGAGCATGCGCCCGTCCGGCAGGAAGGCTAGCGCCCAGGGTTCGTCGAACGATGTGATGGTCTCTACGTCGAACGGTAAATTCGTTTGCGCCAGCACGCTGGCGGCGACCAGGAAATTCAGCATCGTTGCTAGAAGTAGTTTTCTCATTTGAAAGCTCCAACTATTTTTCGAAATAGCTATGCAGAAAGTTGCTCGGATTGGATTCTACCTCGGTCAGCTAACGGCCAGTAGCAATCGTTGGCATGCGCTCATTCAATCATCCACCGTCGAGCGCTCTGCGGGTCACACACGGCTGGCGTGAACGTCTCGTTCGGCGCGTGATCGAGCACGATCCCACCCGTCACAGGCCGTTGCAGGTATTCCGGATCCTCCAGAACAAAGTCGAATCTCAACTGCGTCCGATCGTCCGTCAACTCGAATCTCTCGACCAGATGCTTCTGTGCGCCCGAAGGGATACCAAACTGGTTGCCGTTGATGTGGTCGGCGAAATGCGTTGTGTCGACGACGAGGGTATCACCTTCCCACCAGCCGATAGAGTGGCCCTGGATGGTACGTTCGCCATCTGCCGGATGCGCTCGCCCGTCCATGTAGACGATACGTTCAATCTGAAACTCCTCGGTGCGGATCAGGATCTGCGCTTCTTGCATCCCGATCTCTATCAGACTCACAACGACCGTCGCCGGCGGCGGTGGAGGAATGCACTGCGATTCCGGCGAATCCTCTTCAGTGTATTGAGCCTGGGCGGTGGCTCCTTTCTCAGTCAGAGATCCGCCATCGAGCTCCTCCCCCACGTCGTTGAAGCTCGAAGGGTCCCAGAGGGCAAAAATATCCGTCGCTGCGACGGTCGGGCCCGGGGCATCCAGAACCTCTGGCGCCAGAGTCGTCCCGTCCGGCGTAGTCAGCCATATCATCTGTGCATGGTGTCGTTCGGCATTCCTGTCAGGATTTCCTCGTACCGCAACTCGATCCCCAATCGCGAGCGTAGTTGCCGTCCAACCGCTTCGCGACATCGTTCGGGGGTCGTCGCCCTCGATCTGCCATCGCATGAGCTGACCGTTGTCGCCTTCAACGTCAACGAAGATGTATACGTGTGGATACTTCCAGTCGTAGGCGCTTACGACCCCTTCGAGATTGATCGTTCGATCTCTGTCAAAGATCGCGGGGCTATGGTGCGCAACTGCGGATGTGCAGGTCAGGCCAAGCAATATAGGAACGATTAGCTGCCTCATAACTTCCCCAGGCCATTCGACTAGATGAATATTCTCCAAACGTGCATTTTTTCTCAACTATGGACGGTCCGCAAAGCCGACCCGTAAGCGATCGCTATGTCCGCTCTCGGCCAACGGTGGACGTTCGTTGATGGTTAAGAGACGCGTCTCGGAGAACAGTCCACGGCCGTCTCCAGCCCTTTAGTCGCGAGCAGGCGTCGGAAACAGAGGAGAGTATCTCTCCTCATACCGGACCCGGCGGCCCTCCTCGTCGACAAATCCGATCGACACGGGGAAAAAATTCGGTGGCGGGGCGCTCGGCGGAGCGGTAGCTTCGATGATATAGAGGCGGTACTCATGCCAATGAGTAGTCGCGTACGTGCGTGAGCCATCCTCGTCCAGGAGATGGATTCGTACCCCTTCTACGTCGCTAGTCTCGATCTGCCCCAGATAAGTCACGTCAGCTCCGCGCCGAATGAAGCCGAACGCCGCGTGTAGCGTCGCGCCACGGATATCGTTGTACATCGCGCCGTCGCAATCCTGACATCCCGACAAGAAAGCCTCGTACAGCTCCTCGGTGTCGCGCCAATCAACGACCGTGACCGAGTACTTCGCAAAGTCGTCCTCAGCAAGATAAACGCGCGCAGGAAGAACGACGCCCAATTCCGTTGTGTAAGTGCTTTCATGAATCGTCGGCGCAGCCGGAAAGTCGGCACTGAATCCATCTTCGACGGCGAGATACTGGCTCGACTCCTGAATTTGCGCGGATCCCTCGTCTAGGACAAAAAACAGCGCGGCCGCAACAAACGTCATCAGAAGTATTTCGTCGCTCAACATTTCAATTCCAGGCTCTCTCGACGCCGTGTCCACGCTCGAGATCGCCGTGCATAGGTGTTACAAACCCGAGCACACAACCCGGCGAGCCATCTCTCAGCTGGTGGCAGCGAGCACTGACGCGATCGCCGGGTAGAAGGTGGTCTCTGCTGATCCCTTCACCTTCGACCGCGTTCGGGCTCCCGCCCTCGAGAGCCCACGTCTGCACCTGACCCTGCTCGTCCTCGACATCCACGAAAACCCACGCGTGCGGATTGGCCCAGCGAACCCGCCGGATTGTTCCTTCCAACGTGGTCCAAGTCGAGATGTCATACATTCCCTGCGAGTGGTGCGCGTAAACCGGCCGCATCACCGTAACCGCGCAGAGAACCGCAAGGACTAAGGCTATGAATCGCATATGTTGATTGTACCGATTTCTCAATAGCTCCAAATACGACACGCAGCTTGGGACCTACTAGTTTCCAGCTAGCCGGGTACGAACCGCTCCGTCGATGCCTGATCGCAATCGAAGCGGACCATCTCAACGTCGGGCGAGAAAATCAGCTCCCGAGTATGAGTCAGAGGCGCAGTCATGAACTCGGGATCTTCCAGCGTGAACTCGACCAGGATTCGTGCGCCCTCCTCGATCCATCGGTAGCGCTGGACGGGATGTTTTTGGGCTCC
>CAJIAZ010000261.1_pt1 | contig 12987 bp, 8 predicted proteins | sample 9199181 | NCBI WGS metagenome assembly CAJIAZ01 (sample SAMEA7708285, study PRJEB35096) | sediment metagenome | biome: marine neritic benthic zone biome [ENVO:01000025]; feature: sediment [ENVO:00002007]; material: shallow marine sediment [ENVO:03000034] sea grass bed [ENVO_01000059] ...
CACTGCCGAGGATGTCGATAGCATTGTCCGCGGGCAGTTTCTGACGCAAGGTTCGCGTGACGAAGAGCCGCTGCTGAACCACGTTGCCGGGCTGCTGACTGGCGCCGGCCTGCGCAAGCGCCGTGCTCTGGTGCTACTGAAGAAGCTCGGCAAAGGCACACCGATCGTCGCGGATCCCGATTCGCCAGCACAGGAAGCACTGCTTCTTTCGGGGATCTCTGCGAATCTGGGTGAAGAATTTCTGACCTATCGCAATCGGCTCATGAAGTCTGTGTTCACGAGCCGCTGGGCGAGTGGCGCGCTGCCGTTCGATTGGCGCGGGGCGGCTGTCGCCGCAGCCGCTGTGCTGATCATGATTCTGCTGCCGATCTGGTATACGCAGTACTTTCCGCGCCCGTACATTGACACACTCGTTTCTGTGACCGACGACTACGCCGTCGCGTTGGATACCCATGACAAGCTCCGTAGATTCCCGGGATTCGGCGGCACAGCCGACGAACTGCTTGCCGAGATCATGATTCGACGCAGTCAGACGGCAGATTCCTACGCCGAGGTGCGGGCCGCCGATGACGTCTTGCGCAGCCTCAATGGCTACACCGAGACGGCTGATGAGCTCATGGGTGCATATTGGTTGGGCCGAGCAGAGTCCGCGGTGCTCCGCGGTCGTCGGGACGAGGCGCTGGTCTACGCAAATTTCGCGCAGATCGGCTCGAGTCCATCTGCCACGAACCTCGCTTCGCGCCTAATCGATGTCGACTACCCGCACTTGCTGCAAACTCACCGATTCGATGCGAACTTGCTGGGCTGGGAAGTCGATTGGGGCTCGCAGGAGCTTACGGTCGTGGATACTCTGAGACAGGGTCGTTTGCTACAGCTTGCTGCGCCGGGGTCTTCGACCTATACGCAAGGCCTGACAGCGCTGCAACATGTGCCCGTCAGCCGGGAGCTCGGCGTCGATGAGCCAGGCTCCGCCGGCGCTTTTCAGTTGCAGATCGACGTAGAGCATGAAGCCGAAGCGCAGGTCATGCTGATGCTCGAGGCGCCGAGCGGCGCGAGTGCAACGTTCGATCTTCCGGTGTCGAATCAATCCAGCCGAGTCATACAGGTGACCGAGCAGTCGGTCCTCTCGAGTCTCGCGGACGCGGATAGACGGGGGGTGTGGCGCCTCACGCTCATCGATCGGGTACAGGGTCAGGTCGGGCGGCTGAATCGCTGGGGGCTGTTGTTCGCGGAGGAGCTTCGCGGCTGGGAGGATGTGCCCGATCAGGGATTGGAAATTCCCGATCCCGTGCGCACGGATCAAATCGATGTGCAGCTGAGTGTGGACGGTCGATTGGGATTGGCGCGCCCATCGCGGCCTGGCGCGCGCGGGGCCCTCACGCTGTGGGATCTCGAGACGGGGTCGTCGCTCGGAGATCTACAGCTCGATGCGATGCCGACATACAGTCTGTTGAGTCCAGACGCACAACGGCTCGTCACTGTTGCGGGAACCGCGTTGTCGATCTGGGACGTTGATGGACGTAGCGCCGTCGCGCGGATAGAGACACAGACAGGGTTCGCGTTGCCGCCTACCGTCAGTATCGATGGCCAGTACATCGCTATCGCAGAGAACCTCGAAACGGGCGCCGTGCTATACAGCTTGCTACGTGCACAAGATGGTGAGCTCGTCGCGAGTATCGAAGGTATAGCCGACGCGCATGGGTGGGTCCTGGGTCCGCAGGCGCGTTATCTCATCGTGCTTGGTCCAGGCCGCCTCGTGCAGTTTCTCGATCCACGTCGCGGCGAGCTGATTCTCGAGTTACCGCACTCGCGCGAGCTCGTGCGATTCATCGCGACAGCCGATGATCTGCTGCTCAGTGTTGACGTCGCCGGCGATATCCTCGTATGGCATCTATCGGATGCGCAGCAGGGAGATCTCGAACCGCAGCTCGTCGGTATTACGGTCGACCCGCAAAGTGTCAGCATCGCAGGTGATGGCTCGGTTGTCGCATACGAAGCCGCGAACAGTCACGTGATCGTGCGCGACATCGTCAATGATGCGATTGCGCTCAGTGCTCGTGTGCATCGTGCGGGTGGTCCCGTTCGCACGCGTCTCGCGCCGGACGGTCAGATTCTCGTCACTGCCAGCGGGTCATTGCTGCGGACATGGGGGGTGAGCCCCGCACCGACCGTCAATCTAGCCAACGTTGGCGTGTCGATCATGGCGCTCGATGAAACCGCGCAAATCGCCGCGCTCGGTTACCGTGACGGCCATTTGCAGATCAGGACGACTGCGCAGCTGCAGGAGCGAATCGAGACACAACGTGAAATCCCCTACATCGGTCACCAGGGCGCGGTCACGAGTATCGCCGTCAGCTCTGCGCGAGGTCTCATCGCAAGCGGCGGTCGCGATGGCGTCGTGCGGCTCTGGAGTTTGACGAGCGGCGCGCCGACGGAGCCGTTCATGCGCCATCCCGAAGGCCCCGTCCATGACGTTGCGATCAGCGACGATGGTCAGTGGGTGCTGAGTGGGGCCGAAACGAGCGCGATGGCTTGGGCAGCGCAGGATGGTGAGCTGGCCGTAGAGTTTCCGATTAACGGCGCCGCGCTAACCGTCTCTATTGCACCTGATTCCTCGACAGTCGCTGTCGGCGATAGCGCTGGAAACATATTTGTTGCGGCGATTGACGAGACGCGGAGGCCGCGCTCGGTCAGAGCCCAAGCCGGTGTGACGGCGCTCGCCTTCGGCCCTAGCGGTGAGCGCCTAGCCAGCGGTGATCGATCGGGACGGATTCAGCTCTGGGACCCCGATGACGCCCGAGCCCTAGGCAGTGCGCTCGTGCTGGCGCATGCTATTCGTTGGCTTGGCTTCGGTCCCGACGGCGACGGTTTGATCGCCCAGACGGATCATTGGGTGCATAAGCTCGACATCGGCCCTGCAGGGCCCGTCGTCGTTGCGAGTTGGCTCGCGAGCGTCGATGTCGAGGAGGGCGTGCCTACGGCGCCAGACGGTGAGTCCTTGCGGCTCATTGGCGGCCGTGACCTGGGGCTTGTCGACGTCCAGGAAATCTCGTTGCTCGGCACCGAAGACCGAATGGATCTGGTCGATCCGCAGGTGCTGAATCGCGACTGGGTCGGGGTGCTAGGGCTTGCGATCGACGAGTCTGCCGATGTCATCGGCGCAAACCGTTGAGCGCCACGACCAGGCCTAAATTTTCAGTCAAATCTGTGAACTAGAGACGCGGCCGCGGCGAGTAGGCGCGCTATGGTGGCGGCTGTCGGCGTTATGTTGCTCGAGCAACGAGGGTCTATCGGTTCGTGCTGCGTTCAACTTCTCATCGTTCCGGAGCTGTGGCCGTGGGTCGCTGCTCATTGACGGTTTCGCTCAGCTTGTGCGCTGTGATTGCGGGCTGTGTCAACGAGCCTCCGCCGCGCAGTTTTACCGAATTCATGGACGACCGGTTCGCCAGGGAAGGCACTCTCGTTCGCTGCAACGCGGATCGCACGGCTACAGCCAACGATCCTGAGTGCATCAACGCCCGCCGTGCTGCAGCAGCGCTCGCCGCGCAGGATGATGCGGCCCAGCGCGAGCGACGCGACGCACAGTCCGAGGCGCGCCTCTTGGCCGCCCGGCAACGCGAGGCTGTCCAGCAGGAAGCAGAACGTCGCGCGCAGGCCGAGGCGCAGGTCGAACAGCAGCTCGCCTACGAGTCTCAATGGGAAGAAGAGCAGACTTCGGCGCAAGCACCGATCGACGCTCGCGTCGCAGAGACCGCAGCCGACGCGACTCCGACGGGTTCCATAACGCCGTTGCCGGAGCTCGAGCCGATCGCGTTGCCAGAATCGGTTAGGCCTCCGCTAACCACGATCAGCCTGCCTCGGGGTGCCAAGCCCATGGTGTTCGAGCCGACGGAGCCCACGCTCGACGAAATCGTCGTGCCAGAGCATCTGCGCAAGATCGACTGAATCGAGTCTCCTTCTGCGGCGCTCGCTGCAGCTCGAAAAACGATGGAAAAAGGCGACGCGCAGGTTCGGCTGCGTTCAGTTCGCCTCGTCCGTGCCACCTAAGGGGTAGATGATGACTTCGTCCTCCTCCCCATCGCTGCTCGTGGCCGGTGGTTGTGCGCCGGATCCAGTCGATTGCTCGAGCGTGAGCAGAAAGCGCCGCACCGCCGCAGGCGTTGAGAAATTCTGTGGCTGCAATGGTTGTGCGCTACCGCCCGGTGGATAGAAATTGCTGTTTGCGTCAGCGTCCATCGAAAGTCGAGTTCCTTCGAGAGAGGCGCCGGCGAATAGGCCGCGGCTATCCGAGTACGCATAGACCTCGCTCGTAAACGTCATGTCAGTTGTTGCCCGTGCAACTCGATCGACAGGCCCGGCTGTGACGGCGGCATCGCCTCCCAACGTAAATTTTCCACGACCGATGTTTCTAACCGATCGCGCGCTGCCAAATATGAGTACGATATCCGTGGATTCGACGCCGATCTGTGCGCCGACGCTGCCGCCCGTCAGCGTGATAAAAGCGGGGCTATTCCAATTGCCGTCCTCGCCGCGCACCGCGACGACACCGCGGCCCCGCCTCCCGCCGAACACGAATCCCATGCGCAGGACCCCCGGGATAACAGCGACGCCTTGCGCGTAGGACAAGATTTCTGGCGGTATGGTCATTACCGCGCCCCCGGTGAATGCTTGCAGCACGGCGCCGGCGTTCGTGAGCCGCGCCTCCTCGATGGTCTGAGCGTGGCTGGACCCGAGCACCAGTTGACCGGCCAGCAGAAGTCCGTATTTCAGGCTGCGCATCCTAAAGCCCAGGTGATCTGAAGACGGCCCAATAGTACTCGAGTGTTGCGAGCTCTGCCGAGTCGGAGGCGGTGGCTCAATCCGCCGATGTCATCGCGATCGCGGGCGGCATCGGGCAGCCGAGGCTGGCGGCAATCACTCGAAATAGCTCGAGCTCTTCGACCGATATGCGCCGGTCGTGATGAATGCTTGCCAACACACCGCTGAGAACGCGCTGTTTCTGCTTGGGCCGCAGCGTAGCCAGTCGCTCGAGCGCCACATCGAGTGATCGAAGCTCGCGTGCGTCGTCCAGTGGCGAGAAGCTCGGCTCGGTAACATTGCGCGTTTCGGTAGCCACGCGCGTGAGCCCCGCACGAAAAGCACTGAGCGCAGTCCCGGGATCGTTGTGACCGTGCGCTGCAACGCACCTGAGCAGATCGATGACGGCGCCGCTCGCTGATGGCTTGGGCTTGCGTTTTCCCCCGGTTGTCGCGGGGAGCGCGGTCGAATTGAGGTAATGCTCCAGCAGACGAAGCAGTGCGTAGTCAAATAGCCGTTCGTCCGGATTCAATGCCGTCACCCGGTGCAGCAGGTCAAGGACGAACGTCAATTGCTCCGCCGGTCGGTGCTTCAGAACAGGCATGCTGAGCTCTAGCAGCGGTAATCGGTACCGATCGTCGAGCTCATCGAGTTCGGCCGCGAGACCGTTGCATTTTGCGCTTCGCGTTGTGCCCAGCTGCTGCTCGAGAAGCTCGAGCTGGCGCGCACGCGTGGTGGTGCTGCGGCTCAAGCCCATTGCCAGCACGAGCAATAGGCTGAGCTCGCGGGAGTGCGCCGCATGGTCGAGTGCCTCTGGAATCGCTTGACGAATCCTCGTTGCTAGCGCCTGGGGCGCCACTGTGCCCGCCTGGTCGATGATAGCCGCGTCCGCTGGGACGCTAGCGGCCGAAGCGAAGGCTTGTGTAATAGGCGCTTCTAGACTCACATCGGCGCTAGGTAGGACTTCGCTGACGTCCGGATAGTCCCCCGGCGTGAACGAAGGGTCGAGCGCGAGAATTCGCTCATCGAGCGGCGGATGTGTCGCGAACCAGCCGCGAAACGCACGGGCGCCACGACTGAAGAGCATATGCGCCACTTCTTCGCTGTTCTGCCCGGTCAGTGAGCCCGTGTAGCCGCCGATCTTCTTGAGCGCTCCGGCGAGTCCCGCGCGGTCGCGAGTGAATTGTATGGCCGACGCATCGGCGAGCATCTCGCGCTGTCGAGACACACCGGCCTTGATAAGTCGGCTGAAGAACAGGCCGATTGAGCCGATGAGTATGAGCGTGGCGCCGATAGCCAGCCCCATCATCGCTGCCCCGTTGGATTTTCGTCCGCTGCGCATACGCATACTGCGCAAGAGCCAGCGTCCAATTTGCGCCAGCGCGAGAATGCCGAACGATAGGCCCATGAGCTGCTGGTTCAGGCGCATGTCGCCGTTGAGAATATGGCTGAATTCGTGCGCGATGACGCCTTGAAGCTCCGCACGGTTGAGGCGCTCCAGCGCCCCGCGCGTCACGGCAACTGCCGCATCGGACGTCGTCAGTCCTGCGGCGAACGCATTGATGCCTTGCTCCTCTTGGAGCACGAAGATATCGGGTACGGGTGTACCCGAGGCGATCGCCATTTCCTCGACGACGTTGACGAGACGCTGCTCGAGCAGATCCGTCTTCTCGGCACTGACCTCGGTGGCGCCGAGCAGGCGTGCGACTTGGCCGCCGCCGCTCGAGAGCGTTATGACTCGGTAGAGACTCGCCAAGCCGATGAACGCGGCGGTGAGGCCGGCTATCAGCAGTAGCTCACTGGCGTTTGCAGTAATCCATTCGATCGGCGCGACGTCCGTCAGTTGGCCCGAGCCATACGGGTTTCGGTACATCCCGATAAAGACGGCGGCGGCGAGCGTCACGGCTGTGACAGTGGCCGCGACAGCGAGCAGGAATAGCCCGATCAGGAGTCGTGTCGTGCGCCGCGACCGCTCTTGCCGTGCGAAGAAATCCACAGCTCGGCTTCGATGCTGTTTCAGCTAAACGATACGGCCGGCGCTTCGCGCTTTTGCTCGTCCCCGATCTCGAGAAACTCCGCGTGCTTGAAGCTGAAGCCGTTTGCCACGAAATTGCTTGGGAAATTCTCGCAGGCGTTGTTATACGACATGACAGCATCGTTGAACGCTTGGCGCGCAAACGCGACTTTGTTCTCCGTCGACGCCAGCTCCTCCTGGAACTGCATCATATTCTGGCTTGCCTTGAGATCGGGATAAGCTTCGACGAGAGCGAACAGGCGGCCGAGCGTGCCGCCGAGCGTGGCTTCGGCCGCGCCGAGCGCCTGGATCGCCTCTGCATTGGCTGGGTCGGCTGCGGCTTGCTTGAGGCCGGCAACTGCTGAGTTACGCGCCTCAACGACGGCCGTCAGTGTCTCGCGCTCGTGACTCATATAGCCTTTCACGGCTTCGATGAGGTTCGGTATCAAGTCGTATCGCCGTGTCAGTTGCACGTCGATTTGGGCGAATCCGTTACGTACGCGGTTGCGCAAATTGACGAGATTGTTATAGATGGCAATAGCCCAGAAGGCGATGGCCACTATAATGGCGAGCACAATCAAAGTTTCCATGAGGACGCTCCGAGGAATGACTGCGTTCGAGAGAATACGCTGTAGGCAGGTTCGTGGCCAACGACGGGTGTCCCGTTTTTCCTCCGTGATCGTCTTGATTGCCGCCGCGATACCGAACGTTGCCGCGAGCGCGTGGGTTGGTGAGGCCATCGATCTCATGGGCACGCGTGTTTCGGTCGACCTGTGGCATGCGGACGAGGCGCGCGGACGCGAGCTCGTGCAGATCGTATTGGACGAGTACCGTCGAATCGATGAGGGCATGAGCACGTACAAGGATGACAGCGAGCTTTCGCGCGTGAATCGAGACGCGGCCACGATGCCCGTGCCCGTCAGCGACGAGCTCTTCGAGTTACTCCGGCGCGCATTGGCGTTTTCGGCTTCGAGTGAAGGCGCATTCGATATCACGTACGAGAGCGTCGGGTATCTCTACGACTTTAGATCGGCGGCCAGACCGAGTGCGGGTGATATCGAGACACGACTCTCGGCAATCAACCATGCGCATGTTCAATTGGATCCGGAAGCTCGAACGGTCGCGTTCGCGCAGCAGGGCGTGCGGGTCAATCTGGGCGGTATCGCGAAGGGCTATGCGGTCGAACGAGGCGCAGCGCTTCTGCGTGAAGCAGGCGTGGAACACGCGATGCTCAATGCTGGCGGTGATACCCGCGTTCTCGGTGATCGTCGCGGTCAGCCGTGGATCATCGGTATACGACATCCGCGGGTAGCCGATGCCGTTGTGACGCGGCTGCCGCTCGAGGACGAGGCGATTTCTACCTCCGGCGACTACGAGCGGTTCTTCGAGGAGAACGGCCGACGCTACCACCATATTCTCAACCCGCGCACTGGCGAACCGACGGAGGGCGTTCTGAGCGTCACTGTTATCGGCCCCGATGCGACGCTGACGGACGGTCTGTCGACGGCTGTGTTCGTCATGGGCGCGCGTCGCGGCCTGGCACTCATCGACCGGACTGACGGGTATGAGGCGATTGTCGTGGAGGCCAACGGTCAGCTCAGTTACTCGGGCGGTCTCACGGCACCGACGAACTGATCGATTTGTGCTTCTGGCGTCGGCAGCCCGCACTCAGGGCATGTCGGCGTTTGGCGACGCCCGAATCCAAACAATATCAAGGACTTAAGTCGACTGGCAGCGCGCGTGTAGGTGTGCGCCGACACGTCGGTCCCGGACTCATTCCAAGTGGGCCCCATATCTTCTTGATTTAAAACAAAAATATTTCGAAACGCGTGTTTGGCACGGAACCTGCTCTAGATTCCGTGCCGTTGCGCTCGTCACGACAGGATGAGACCTGGCTCATAGACCCTTTCGGGGCCCACCGCATAAGGTTCTGAGAGCGGAGTGAGCCTTTGGCGCTTTGCATGACGCGAGCCGAACGGCACGTGCCGGCTCGGCCGGTGGTGCATGCGCCTGCGTTACGCGGGCAACAGAATTTGAGGATTGACGCCCTGATGAAAATGAACACGCCACGGACGGCGTCCATGCAGCTGGCTCTACTCGCCACAATCGTATTCGGATTCGCCGGACAGCATGCCGGCACGGTTCTCGCGGCTACGAATCTGTCCGGTGCTCCGGCACCGGACTTTGTTTTGAAAAGTTTGTCGGGCGAGAACGTTCGTTTGTCGGAGTACCGCGGGCAGGTCGTCATGGTCAGTTTCTGGGCAACTTGGTGCGGGGACTGCCGCACGCAACTCGAAGGGCTCAACGAGTGGTATGGCACGTATCAAGGGGCGGGCTTGCAGCTGTTGGCCGTCAGTCTCGACCGCAGCTGGGAAGTTTTCAGCAAAACGGCCGGCACGTTGGATCTTGCGTATCCCGTGCTTTACGACGCGAATCTCGAAGTCAGCAAGCTCTATGACGTGAGCTCGATGCCTGTCGCTGTGCTCATCGACCGCGACGGCGTAGTCAGAGATGTGATCGAAGGCTATCGGCGCACGGGCGAGCAAGCGTTCTTGGACCGGGTGAGGGCTCTGCTAAGAGAGCAGTGGTAATTGACGCATTGAGGCAATTCAGATGCAACTAGACAGCAAGACCGGTCGGCTCAGCAGACCAATACAGATCGCCGCATTCGTGGTCGGCGCGTTCCTGAGCGGGGCGTGTCTCGCGCAGTCGGAGCAGGGTTCCGACGAGCCAATGCCCAACTTCGATGCCACACAGGCGAGTCTTACGAGTGACGCCGCAGCGGTGACGGAAACGTTCAGCACGCTCGATGCAGACATCCAGGATATGAAGCAATTGTTGCTCGAGCTCAATCGGGATTTGTTCTTGCTCGAGGAAGAGCTGCTGTTTCCGGCAAACACTCAGGTCGCCGTTTTCGTCTCGATGGACGTCGGCAACTTCTTCGGGCTCGACTCCGTTCAGATCAAGCTCGATGACAAGGACGTGGCTAACTACCTCTATACGACGCGTGAAGTCGATGCCTTGATCAGCGGTGGTGTCCATCAGTTGTTTCTCGGCAATCTCAAGGCAGGTGAGCACGAGCTCGTCGCGATATTCACGGGGGAAGGGCCGCACGAGCGGGAGTATCGGCGTGGCGCTTCGCTAGTTTTCGAGAAAGGTATCGGCCCCAAATACATCGAGCTCACGATTTCCGATCGCGAGCAGGCCCTCCAGCCGGAGTTCGTCGTGAGGGAGTGGGAGTAAGCAGTGAGGTTGACGCGCCATCGCTCAATACTCGCGAGCGCGCTAGCGCTCGGGCAGCTCTGTGCCGCGACCACGGTCTACGGTCAGGAGGATGATCGCGCTCGACCGAGCGCAGTGCAGGACCTTGCCTATGGCGAGGTGCTGTTTCATTTTTATCAGGAAGATCATTTCACCGCACTGACGCGACTTCTGGCGGCTCAGGCGCGCGACGAGTTCGCCCACCACGAGGGTGAAGCAGAGTTACTGCTCGGCGGGCTCTATCTTTCTTACGGCCAGCACCGACACGCTGGCGAAATCTTCAGCAGACTCCTCGAGCAATCGGTCGAGCCGTCGCTGCATGACCGTGCGTGGTTTTTCTTGGCGAAGATCTGGTATCAGCGCGGTTATCTCGAGCAGGCCGTGGAGGCGCTCGCACGCATCGGCTCCACTCTGCCGGACGAGCTGCAATCGGAGCGGCAGATGCTCGAGGCGCGCGTACTCATGAATCAAGGCCGCTTCGACGAGGCGCTTGCCGTGCTATCGCGATGGGAGGATCCAAGCGAGGAGTGGGTGGGCTATGCGAAATTCAACATCGGTGTTTCGCTCGTGCGGCTCGGCCGTGTCGAAGAAGGCGCAAGCGTCCTCGACGAGGTCGGTCAGCTGCCCGCAACCGATGATGATCTGAGCGGGCTGCGAGACAAAGCCAACGTCGCGCTCGGTTACGCTTGGCTACAAGCCGAGCGTCCGGATCAAGCGCAGCCATCACTGCAACGCGTGCGCCTGCAGGGCCCGTTCTCTAACAAAGCACTGCTCGGCGTTGGTTGGTCCGATGCCGAGCGTGGTGATTATCGCGCGGCGCTCTCGCCGTGGCTCGAGCTCAGACAGCGCAATATTCTCGATCCGGCCGTGCAGGAGTCGCTGTTGGCTGTGCCCTATGCCTTCGGTCAGCTCGGCGCCAACCGTCAAGCGGCCGACTACTACCTCGACGCAATCGATGCGTTCAATACAGAGATCGGCCGCATGGACGCAGCAATCGAGGCTGTAGACAACGGCGTCTTCGTCGGTGAGCTGTTGAGCAACAGGATCACAGATGCCTCGGGCTGGTATTGGCGGCTCGATGAGCTGCCTGTCTCGACAGAGAGCCACTATCTGTACGAGGTCGTGGCGACCCACGAATTTCAGGAAGGGCTCAAGAACTATCGGGACCTGCTGTATTTACGCGAGAACTTGCGTCGTTGGTCGCAAAGCCTCGGTGCGTTCGATGACATTCTCGATACCCGCCAGCGAGCCTACGAGCAGCGTCTGCCGGTGATTGAGCGGGCGCTAGACCGAGTCGATCTCGATGAGCTGGCTGCGCGACGTGTCGCGGCCGAGTCTCGCGTAATCGCCATCGAGCGGGACGCGAACGTCTGGGCGCTCGGCACGGAGCCCGAGCAGGAGGCGTGGGCGACGCTCGAGGCGATGGATGGCAAATTCGATCTCCTCGCAAGCGAGCCGGGTGCCGCCGAGCTCAGAGAAAAGCAGCGTTTCTTGAGCGGCGTTTTGTACTGGAACCTTTACCGTGATTACCGGGCGCGGCTTTGGCAGGCGAAGAAGAATCTGCGTAGCGTCGAGCGGGAGTTTCGGTCTGCGCAACGCTCTTACCATCAGGTGGATCTCGCCAGAGCCGAGTGGCCCGAGAAGTTTACGCAATTGACCGAGCGTATCTCCGGCCTAACGCCTCGGGCCGACACGCTCGGCGCTCAGCTCGATGGACTCGTTGTGCGCCAGGCTGCGTTTCTGCAGGGTATCGCCACGCGTGAGCTGCATGCGCAGCGCGACCGGCTCTCGACCTATCTCGTGCAGGCGCGCTTTGCCCTTGCTTCCATCTACGATCGCTCGGCAACAATGTCTTCGACGGCATCACCGGCAGCGGAGCCTGTCGCAGAGGAGCTGAGATGACAGCGGCTGCCCCGATAACCGCTGTGCTCATGGTCGCTGCGATTTGGCCATTTGGGCGCAATGACGACGATGAGAATCAGGCGCCCACAATCGAGGATCTCGTGAGCGACGAGGTTGTCATCGACACCGCCGCGCCGATCTCCGATAGTCAAATCAAGGCCATCGAGAGCTACGAGATCTTCATCGATTTGGCCGGAGACGACCCGCTGCTGCATGCCGAAGCGATGCGTCGGCTGGCGGATCTGCAACTCGAAGCCGGCGAGCTCGAGCAGCTTCAGGAGAATCTCCAATCGGTCGCGGATCGTTCGGCCGATGCCGTCGATCTCTACGAGGCCCTGCTCGACACGTATCCGGGCTATGCGAAAAACGATCTCGTTCTGTATCAGCTCGCACGAGCGCACGAGCTCAACGGCGAGCCTGAGCTCGCTCTCGATGCGCTCGATCGACTCGTCGGAGAGTATCGTGACGCACCGCATTTTGCGGAGGCGCATTTTCGGCGCGGCGAGATCTTGTTCATACAACGGCGCTACGCCGAAGCCGAGGACGCTTACAGTGCTGTGCTCGCTACCGGCGAGGAGCAATTTCGCGAGCAGTCCCTCTACAAGCACGGCTGGTCGCTGTTCAAGCAGCTGTTGCACGAAGAGAGCCTCGGCTCATTTTTCGGCCTGCTCGACCGAAAGCTCATCGATGAGGCCGATCCGGCACGAAGCTATGCCAGCATGGGCCGCGCGGATCAGGAACTCGTTGACGATACCTTGGGCGTGCTCTCGATTAACTTCTCTTATATCGACGGTCCGCGAGCAGTCACCGAGTACTTCACGGAGCAGGGTCTGCGGCCGTATGCGTACATCGTCTACAACAATCTCGGTGAGCTGTACCTAGAGAAGGAGCGTTACCACGACGCCGCGTCCGCCTTCCAGGCGTTTCCGGAGCTCGACACCTATCACGAGAAAGCGCCGTTGCTACAAGCCCAGGTCATCGCCGCCTACCAGAGTGGCGGGTTCGCGGAGCTC
>CAJIAZ010000405.1_pt1 | contig 12760 bp, 24 predicted proteins | sample 9199181 | NCBI WGS metagenome assembly CAJIAZ01 (sample SAMEA7708285, study PRJEB35096) | sediment metagenome | biome: marine neritic benthic zone biome [ENVO:01000025]; feature: sediment [ENVO:00002007]; material: shallow marine sediment [ENVO:03000034] sea grass bed [ENVO_01000059] ...
CAACGTTGGAGTGTTGTTGCGTGGTACGAAGCGCGATGAGATTGAGCGAGGTCAGGTGTTGGCGAAGCCTGGATCGATCACGCCGCATACGAAGTTTGAGGCGGAGGTTTATATTTTGACGAAGGAGGAGGGCGGACGACATACGCCGTTCTTCAAGGGTTATCGGCCGCAGTTTTACTTTCGGACGACGGATGTGACGGGTGCTGTTGAGTTGCCGGAGGGCACGGAGATGGTGATGCCGGGGGACAACATTCAGATGAAGGTGGATTTGATTGCGCCGATTGCGATGGAAGATGGATTGAGGTTTGCGATACGTGAGGGTGGCCGCACGGTCGGCGCTGGCGTGGTCGCGAAGATTATCGAATAGCAGCTTGGCGGCAGGGTTGCCGCGAGGCTCCCGCGACTACTGTTACTCGACGGGATGGCTCGCTTCGCTGCGCTTTATTCCTCGTCGAGTAACAGTAGCCGCGAGAGCCCGATAGGTGACCGCCAGGCCACAGCCACCGGCGGGTTTGGCGTTCTTGAGGGCGGCGCTGTGCGAGAGGCGGGCCCTCCGCTTGGTCATTAGGACGAAAACGAGGATACTAGCGGGCCGCCAACGGGTAGCCGGGAAAAAAATATGGCGACGAATCAGAACATCAGAATCAGGCTCAAGGCCTTCGATCACCGGCTGATCGACCGCTCGGCGCGCGAGATCGTCGATACGGCCAAGCGGACCGGGGCGACGGTCAAGGGTCCGATCCCGCTGCCGACCAAGATCGAGCGTTATACAGTGCTGATTTCGCCCCATGTCAACAAGGATGCCCGGGATCAGTATGAGCTGCTGACGCACAAACGGATCATGGACATCGTGGACCCGACGGACAAGACTGTGGATGCGCTCATGCGGCTCGAGCTGCCGGCGGGCGTGGACGTCCAGATCAAGCTGAATTGAGGCTCATTTCGGGCGTTGAACACAGAGAGTCGAGTGCTATAATGTGCGGCTCTCCACTGGCTCGGTGAGGTAATGGCCTGCCGGGCCGTTTTGGTGCTTAGGGCCTCCGGGCGATTTGTCCGGCTTGCCCGACCACCGACGTATTAGGGGTTTTTTTCGGGTCCGCTACCGGGGCCCGTTTGGTGCCAGCGCACGAACGAGGCGCTGGCTGAAGCGCCGGCCGGACGTAGTCGGCGCGGATGCAGAGGAATAGACAAATGCCTATCGGTCTCGTTGGCCGTAAATGCGGTATGACCCGCATATTCACCGATGCTGGTGACTCGATCCCCGTAACGGTGATCGAGGCCTTGCCCAATCGCGTGACGCAACTCAAGACTGTCGATACCGACGGCTATCGAGCCGTGCAGGTTACAGCCGGCACGCGCAAGCCCAGGCGCACGGCGCGCTCGGCAATCGGGCATTTCGCTAAGGCCGAAGTCGAGCCCGGCGATGGTCTTTGGGAGTTTCGCCTCGCTGACGGTGAGGGTGACGAGCTCGCCACCGGGACTGAGCTCAAGGTGGACTTATTTGCCGACGGTCAGCTCGTTGATGTGATCGGCACCTCTCGCGGTAAAGGCTACGCCGGCACGGTCAAGCGGCACAATTTCAGCATGCAGGACGCAACCCATGGCAACTCGCTGGCGCATCGCGCGCCCGGATCGATAGGCCAAAATCAGTCGCCGGGTCGCGTGTTCAAGGGCAAGAAGATGTCCGGACAGATGGGAAACGTGCGCCGGACCCAGCCGAGTCTCCAAGTCGTCCGCGTGGACGCTGAGCGCAATTTGATTCTCGTCAAAGGCGGCGTACCGGGTGCACCAGGTGGCCGCGTGATCCTTCGCCCGGCGGTCAAGGCCCGCCCGGTCGCGGAGTAGGGTCATGAAGCTGAGTTTGCAAGGCAAGAAATCGTCGATCGACGTAGCCGAGGCCGCTTTCGGTGCGGACTTCAACGAGCCGCTCGTTCATCAGGTCGTGACTGCCTACCTGGCTGGCGGGCGCTCCGGCACGAAGGCGCAGAAGCGACGCTCAGACGTGCGCGGCGGTGGTGCGAAGCCGTGGCGGCAAAAGGGCACGGGTCGTGCGCGGGCCGGTACGTCGCGCGGCCCAATCTGGGTTGGCGGCGGTAGAACCTTCGCTGCGAGACCGAGAGATTTCACGCAGAAGGTCAATCGCAAAATGTACCGCGGCGCGATGTGCTCGATGTTGTCAGAGCTCGTTCGTCAGGAGCGGCTGCTCGTCATGGACGAGTTCGGCGTTAGTGCGCCGAAGACGAAAGAGCTCAGGGTGAAGCTCCAGGAGCTCGGCACCCAAAACGCACTCATCGTCGTTGAGGGTTTCGATGAGAACCTATGGCTCGCGGCTCGGAACCTGCCTCACGTCGAAGTGCTCGAGGCCCGTTCCATCAATCCGGTGAGCTTGGCGAAATACGACCAGGTCATCGTGACCGTCCCAGCCGTTAAGATCCTCGAGGAGCGTCTGGGATGACTCACCCAGCACATCAGGAACGGCTCATGACCGTCATTCTCGGTCCGCATGTGTCCGAAAAGACGACGGCTGCTGCCGACAAGCTCAACCAGATCGTATTCAAGGTCCGCCTCGATGCGACGAAGCAAGAGATTCGCCAAGCCGTCGAGCATTTGTTCGATGTCAAAGTCGTCGGCGTGACCGTTGTGCGGTCGCTCGGCAAGATCAAGCGACACGGCCAGACGAGCGGCCGGCAGTCAAATTGGAAGAAGGCTTACGTGCGCCTATCGTCGGGCGATGACATTGCCTTCATGGGCGCCGAGTAAGCGAAATAGCGGGATAGAAACGTGCCAGTACGCAAAGCCAAGCCAACCTCGCCGGGACGTCGTTTCGTCGTCAGGGCCGTTCGCGAAGATCTCCACAAAGGCGATCCGCACGAGCCCCTGCTCGAACCGAAGTCGCGCAGCGGCGGCCGCAACAACCACGGTCGAATTACTGTTCGTCATCGCGGGGGCGGCCATCGCCGGCATTACCGGATCGTAGATTTCAAGCGCAACAAGGATGGTGTGCCCGGCAAGATCGAGCGGATCGAATATGATCCGAACCGCAGCGCGCATCTTGCGCTCGTGCTCTACAAAGACGGTGAACGTCGGTACATTCTCGCCCCGCGCCGTGCCAAGGCCGGTGACCCGATCCAATCGGGCACTGACGCGCCGATCAGGTCCGGGAACGCCTTGCCTCTGAAGAGCATTCCGGTCGGTACGCTCGTGCACTGCATCGAGATGAAGCCAGGCAAGGGCGGGCAGCTCATGCGCAGCGCCGGTAGCTCCGCGCAGATCGTTGCCCGAGAGGGCGCCTATGCGAGCCTTCGGCTGCGATCCGGAGAGATGCGAAAGATTCACATCGACTGCCGCGCGACGGTCGGAGAGGTTGGCAACTACGAGCACAACCTCAGCAAACTCGGCAAGGCCGGCGCAAAGCGTTGGCGAGGCGTTCGTCCAACAGTTCGCGGTGTTGCGATGAATCCCGTCGATCATCCGCACGGCGGTGGTGAAGGGAGAACGTCGGGCGGTCGCCACCCCGTGACGCCATGGGGTGTTCCGACGAAGGGCCACAAAACCCGTAACAACAAGCGAACGAACAACATGATCGTCCGCCAAAGAAAACAGAAGTAAGCGGCGCAGGGCAGGAAGTACTCGAGGGTAAAGCATGGCGCGTTCCATCAAAAAGGGTCCGTTCATCGACACGCATCTGGCCAAGAAGGTCGAACGTGCCGTGAAGGAGAACGATCGCAGGCCGATAAAGACCTGGTCGCGGCGATCCATGATCAACCCGGATATGGTCGGCTTGACTATTGCAGTGCATAACGGTCGTCAGCACGTACCCGTACTGATTTCCGAGAACATGGTCGGCCATAAGCTCGGCGAGTTTGCCGTTACGCGCACGTTTCGCGGGCATTCCGGCGATCGCAAGACGAAGTAGGTGCAAAGGGACGTTGAGATGGTGACTGCAGCAACACTTCGATACGCTCGGATTTCTCCTCAGAAATGCCGGCTCGTCGCTGACCAGATTCGGGGTAAGCCGGTTGCCGCGGCCCTCGAGATTCTGCAATTCAGCCCGAAGAAGGCCGCACACATCGTTCGGAAGGTTTTAGAGTCGGCGATCGCGAACGCCGAGCACAATGACGGCGCTGACATCGACGAGTTGCGTGTATCGACGGTCGTCGTTAGTGATGCGCCTTTTTTCGCGCGTTATCGAGCCCGCGCGAAGGGGCGGGGTAACCGCATCTTGAAGCGCAACAGTCATATCACGATCAAAGTCGCCGACGAGTAATCAGCCGAGAATATTTGCTATGGGACAAAAAGTTCATCCGATTGGAATTCGGCTAGGAGTCACCAAAGAGTGGTCTTCGAAGTGGTATGCCGACTCCAAGAATTTTCCTGATTACGTTTATCAGGACCATCGTGTCCGTGAGCTTCTGCGCTCGAAGCTCAAGGAGGCGTCGGTCAGCAGAATTCAGATAGACCGTCCAGCAAAGCGGGCGAACATTACGATCCACACGGCACGCCCAGGTATCGTAATCGGTAAGAAGGGTGAGGATATCGAGAGGCTTCGCTTAGAGGTTGCGAAGTTCCTCGGCATGGCGTTACCCGATGTGCGCCTGAATATCGCCGAGATTCGCAAGCCCGAGCTCGATGCGCAGCTCGTGGCCGAAGGTATCGCGCAGCAGCTCGAGCGCCGCGTGCAGTTTCGTCGTGCGATGCGTCGTGCCGTGACGAACACGATGCGCGTGGGCGCTGAAGGTATCAAGGTTAAGGTCGGCGGTCGCCTCAACGGCGCTGAGATCGCCCGATCAGAGTGGTATCGCGAAGGACGGGTGCCGCTTCACACACTGCGAGCAGATATCGATTACGGCCTCGCTGAAGCCAAGACAACGTACGGCATCATCGGCGTGAAGGTTTGGGTATTCCGTGGCGAGGTCTTCGAGTCAACCGAGAAGAAGACCGAGTCGTCGGATGCGCCGCCGCGCCAGTAGGGATCAACTGCGATGTTACAGCCAAAACGCACGAAATTTCGTAAGCAGCACAAAGGCCGCAATAGAGGCCTTGCGCAGCGCGGCAACCAAGTCAGCTTCGGTGAGTATGGGCTCAAAGCTGCTGAGCGCGGCAGACTGACGGCGCGGCAAATCGAGGCCGCGCGTCGCGCAATGACTCGGCACGTCAAGCGTGGCGGCAAGATCTGGATTCGCGTGTTCCCTGATAAGCCGATCACGAAGAAGCCGCTCGAGGTTCGTCAAGGCAAAGGTAAGGGTAACGTCGAGTACTGGGTGGCGCTCGTGCAACCCGGCTCCGTGCTCTATGAAATGTCGGGGGTCGATGAGCGCACGGCGCGCGAGGCGTTCAAACGCGCCGCCGCAAAGCTTCCGGTTCCGACGACTTTCGTGTCCCGGCAGGTAGCGTGATGAAAGCGACCGAACTACGCGAGATGGATACGAGCGCGCTCGAGGAGGAGCTGCTGAAGCTTCGGCGTGAGCAGTTCAATCTACGCATGCAAGCTGCGACGGGACAAGGTGCCCGCGCGGACCAGCCAGGCAAGGTCCGTAAGGACATCGCCCGGATCAAGACCGTTCTGAGGGAACGCCAGGTAACCGAACAGGCAGGACAAGATAAATGAGCAGCGAGACGGCATCAGACGCCGCGTCGGGCGCGACAGAAGTTTCCGCGACTACCGCCGCGCGAACGGTTATCGGCCGCGTCGTCAGCAACAAGATGGACAAGGGTGTCTCCGTCGCAGTCGAGCGTCTTGTGCGCCACCCCGTTTACCGCAAATACATTCGTCGTACCACGAAAATATTGGCTCACGACGAAGACAATGCGTGCAAAGAGGGCGACACGGTCGCGATCGTCGAGTGCCGACCGATTTCCAAGCGCAAATCGTGGCGCGTTGTCGAGATCGTCGAATCAGCGGGCGCGTCCTGAGTTAGCGTGAGGATAGAGCAGTGATTCAGGCACAAACGATTTTGAGTGCGGCCGATAACAGTGGCGCACGACGTTTGATGTGCATCAAGGTTCTTGGTGGATCCAAGCGCCGGTATGCGCGCATCGGCGACGTCATTCGAGTGACGATCAAGGATGCGATACCGCGCGGCCGAGTCAAGAAGGGCGAGATCTATCACGCCGTCGTCGTCAGGACCAGCCACGGCGTGCGCCGCTCCGACGGATCAGCGATCCGCTTTGACGGCAACGCGGCTGTGCTACTGAATCCACGTTTCGAGCCGATCGGCACGCGTATCTTCGGACCCGTGACGCGGGAGCTTCGAACGAGTCGGTTCATGAAGATCATTTCGCTTGCGCCGGAAGTGCTATAGGGCATCGTAATGAAGAAGATCAAGCAAGGCGATGAAGTCGTCGTTATCGCCGGCAAAGACAAGGGCCGCCGGGGCACCGTGCTGCGCGTCTACACCGATGATCGCGTTCTAGTAGAGAGCGTCAACATCGCCAAGAAGCATCAAAAGCCGAATCCGAACGCCGGTGTGCCCGGGGGGATCATCGAGAAAGAGATGCCAATGGATATCTCTAACGTCTTGGTGCTCAACCCGGCAACAGACAAAGGCGACCGTGTCGGCATTCGCGCACTCGAGGATGGCCGCAGGGTTCGCTATTTCAAGTCGAACGGTGAGGTCTTGGATACCTAAGATGAGCAGGTTACAGGAATTCTATGCGCAGCAGGCCGTCCCGCAGCTGATGGAGCGGTTGGAGATCAAGAACATCATGGCCGTGCCGCGCATCAGCAAAGTGACGCTGAACATGGGAGTTGGCGAGGCGCTCGCTGATCGCAAAGTGCTCGAGCACGCTGTGGACGATCTGCGCCGCATCTCGGGCCAGCAGCCCCTTGTCTGCAACGCGCGCGTGTCCGTTGCAACGTTCAAGTTGCGCGCGGGCGTTCCTATCGGTTGCAAGGTGACCTTGCGCCGTGAACGCATGTACGAATTTCTCGATCGCTTGATCAACGTTGCAATCCCGAGAATTCGTGACTTTCGCGGTTTGAATGCCCGCTCCTTCGACGGTCGCGGTAACTACAGTATGGGCGTCAAAGAGCAGATTATTTTTCCAGAGATCGACTACGACAAAGTGGATGCGATTCGGGGTCTCGACATCGCGATCACGACTACGGCAAGAAACGACGAGCACGGACGCGCGCTTTTGGAAGCTTTCAGCTTCCCGCTGCGCGCCTGACGGGGATTAAGAGATGGCGAAAAAATCAATGCTGGCTCGGGAAGTCAAACGCGCGGCAGCTGTAAAGAAATACGCGGCCAAGCGTGCGCAGTACAAGCAGACTATCCGCGATCCGAAGTCGTCGGATGAAGAGCGTTATCAGGCGCAACTGAAGTTGCAGGCGCTGCCGCGAGATGCGAGCCCGAGCCGGTTGCGCAATCGCTGCGCGATCTCCGGTCGGCCGCACGGGTTCTATCGGAAGTTCGGCCTTGGCCGGAACAAGCTGCGCGAGGCGACGATGCGCGGTGAGATTCCGGGTGTCTCTAAGGCGAGTTGGTGATCGGGGTAGTTCGATATGAGCATGACTGATCCGATTTCCGACATGTTGACGCGCATCCGCAACGGGCAGAAGGCGAAAAAAGTGGTCGTCTCGATGCCGGCTTCGCGCGTCAAGCTAGCAGTCGCCGAGGTTCTGGTGGCTGAAGGGTACATCACCGACGTTGGCGTCGAGGGCGAAGGCCCGGGCCGAACGATGAACGTCACGTTGAAGTACCACGAAGGTAAGCCCGTGATCGAACGCATCGAACGCGCGAGTCGCCCGGGTTTGCGTTACTACGCAAGTACCGGCGAGCTACCGAAGGTCCAGGGCGGCCTTGGCGTAGCCATTATCTCGACATCGAAGGGCGTAATGTCGGACCGGCAGGCCCGTGCACAAGGGCATGGCGGCGAAGTGCTCTGCCTGGTGTCCTAAAGCGAGATTGAGTGACGAGAGATGTCTAGAGTTGCCAAAGTTCCGGTTGCCCTGGTGAAGGGGGTCGAAGTCGACCTCAAGGGCAACGCGTTAACCGTGAAAGGCCCAAAGGGAACGCTGAGCCTCGACTGTAACCGTGAAGTTGAGGTCGTGAGTGAAGGATCGCAGATCGCCGTCAAGCCGCGTTCTGGGAGCCGGTTCGCTAGCGCCATCGCCGGGACGACCCGCGCGCTGATTAGCAATATGGTCACGGGTGTCAGCGACGGATTTGAGCGCAAGCTCGAGCTCGTCGGTGTCGGCTATCGCGCTAAGGCCCAGGGTAACCAGGTCAATCTAACGCTCGGGTTCTCACACCCGGTCGTTTATGAGGTCCCCGACGGCGTCACGATCGAGACGCCTAGCCAGACGGAGATTGTCGTCAAAGGGCCTGACAAACAGCGCGTCGGTCAGGTCGCCGCAGAGCTCAGAGCGTACCGCCCGCCGGAACCCTATAAGGGCAAGGGTGTTCGCTATTCGGACGAGCGGATCGTCCTAAAGGAAGCGAAGAAGAAGTAGCAGAGACATGGATAAGAGACAGAAACGTCAACGCAGGGCACGGCGAACGCGGTCGAAGATTCGTGAGCTGCGCGTCAATCGATTGTGCGTGCACAGGACGCCACGGCACATCTATGCACAGATTATCTCGGCTGAGGACGGCAGCGTAGTTGCGTCAGCCTCGACGCTGACGAAGGAACTTCGCGAATCGCTCAAGGCAACGAGCAATCGTGACGCGGCAGCGGCCGTTGGAAAGCTCATAGCAGAAAAAGCGAAAGCTGCCGGTGTCGAAAAAGTTGCCTTCGACCGTGCCGGTTTCATATTTCACGGGCGGGTGAAGGCGCTCGCGGATGCCGCGCGCGAAGGCGGCTTGGACTTCTAGTTCGGAACAAAGTAAATGGCAAAGACAGAAGAACTCCAGGAAAAGCTCGTCGCGGTAAACCGAGTCGCAAAGGTCGTCAAAGGCGGCCGGCAGTTCGGTTTTACGGCACTGACGGTCGTCGGCGATGGCGACGGTCGGGTCGGCTACGGCTACGGCAAGGCTCGCGAGTTGCCATTGGCAATCCAGAAGGCCATGCAGGCGGCACGTAAGAATCTACGTTCTGTAAACCTCAAGAACGAGACGCTGCAGTATCAGATCAACGGGCGTCACGGTGCGACGCGAGTATTCATGCAACCCGCATCCGAGGGCACGGGCATCATTGCCGGAGGCGCGATGCGTGCCGTGTTCGAGTGCGCGGGTGTGCGCAATGTGCTGGCAAAGAGCTACGGCTCGCGCAATCCGATCAACGTCGTTCGTGCGACAGTCGAAGCGCTCGTCGATATGCGCTCGCCCGAGCAGATCGCCACGAAGCGCGGCAAGACCGTCGAGGAAATCCTCGGGTAGGGTGGGTCATGGCCAAGAAGGACAAGCAACTGACAGTCACGCTCGTAAAGAGTAAATATGGCCGCAAACCGGGCCATGCGGAGTGTGTCGCGGGCCTTGGACTGCGCCGCATTCGTCATACGGTGACCGTGGCGGATACGCCCGAGAACCGCGGCATGATCGATAAGGTTTCTTATCTGTTACAGGTCGAGGAACAGTAGATGCGCTTGAATACGCTCAAGCCCGGGAAGGGAGCGAAACGGTCGCCGAAGCGCGTTGGCCGAGGTATCGCTGCGGGCCAGGGCAAAACGGCCGGTCGCGGTATCAAGGGTCAGAGCTCGCGTTCGGGTGGCTACCACAAGGTCGGTTTCGAAGGCGGTCAAATGCCGCTGCAGAGGCGTTTGCCGAAGGTCGGCTTTCATTCACTGAGCGCGAAGCTCAGTGCCGAGGTGCGCTTGCACGAGCTCGGCAAGGTCGACGGTGACACAGCCGATCTTGCGACACTGAAGGCTGCGCGACTCGTGCCTAAGCAGGCCAAGCGAGCCAAGGTTATTGCCTCGGGCACGATCGAGCGTGCCGTCAAGGTTGTCGGCCTGAAGGTTACGGCCGGCGCGCGCAAGGCAATCGAGGCCGCAGGCGGCTCGGTGGAATAGGACGTCAGTTAGACAGACACGAAGATGGCTAAGACAGGCACGGCAAATCCGGCAGCACTACTTGGCGAGGCAACGCGCTTCGCCGAGTTGCGCCAGCGCCTGTTCTTTTTGATTGGCGCACTCGTCGTATACCGCATCGGTACGTTCATACCCGTGCCCGGCATCGACCCAGTTGCGCTCGAGCAGTTCTTCGACGCGCAATCCGGCACGATTTTGAGCATGTTCAACATGTTCTCGGGCGGCGCGCTATCGCGCTTGTCGATTTTTGCGCTCGGCATCATGCCGTACATCTCCGCATCGATCATCATGCAGATGGCGACGCACGTCGTGCCGACGCTCGGCCAACTGCGCAAGGAAGGCGAGGCCGGTCGCAGAAAGATCACGCAGTACACGCGGTACGGCACGGTTGTGTTGTGCACGTTCCAGGCGATGGCCGCAGCCACGGCGCTGCAGAATCAAGGCGTCGTCGTTAATCCTGGCTCGAATTTCGTCCTGATCGCCGCAATCACGCTCGTGACAGGCACGATGTTCCTAATGTGGCTCGGCGAGCAGATTACCGAGCGCGGTGTCGGTAACGGCATCTCCATGATCATCCTCGCGAGCATCATCTCCGGATTGCCTGCGGCGATCGGTGGCACGCTCGAGCTCGTGAGCACGGGCGGTATGAATCAGGCGATGCCGTTTATTCTCGGTATCCTGATCCTCGGTGTGACGTTCTTCGTCGTGTTCATGGAGCGCGCGCAGCGCCGCATCACCGTGAACTACGCTAAACGCCAGCAGGGGCGGCGGCTCTACGCAGGTCAGACTTCTCATCTGCCGTTCAAGATCAATATGTCGGGCGTTATTCCACCGATTTTTGCCTCTAGCTTAATCTTGTTCCCCGCGACGATTGCGAGCTGGTTCGGTACGAGTCAGGCGGTTTCGGGCTTGCAGCGTATCGCCGCGAGTCTGTCGCCGGGACAGCCGATCTATATTCTGCTGTACGCGGCCCTGATCATATTCTTCTGTTTTTTCTACACGGCGCTCGTATTCAATTCACGCGAGACGGCTGACAATCTCAAGCGATCGGGTGCGTTTATTCCGGGTATTCGTCCCGGGCACCAGACAGCCGAGTACATCGACAGCGTCCTTACGCGGCTAACGTTCTGGGGTGCGATGTACATCACGGGCGTCTGTTTGCTGCCCGAGTTCATGATCTTGCAGTTCCAGGTACCGTTTTATTTCGGCGGCACGTCACTGCTGATCATCGTCGTCGTTTCCATGGATTTCATGTCGCAAATGCAGGCTCATATGATGAGCCATCAGTACGACGGACTGCTCAAGAAAGCGAATCTTCGCGGTTATGGGCGCCGCAACGTCTAGGGTTTGAAGAGGATCGACCCATGAAAGTCAGAGCTTCGGTCAGAAAAATCTGCCGCAACTGCAAGATTATCCGTAGGCACGGTGTCCTACGGGTCATTTGCTCGGATCCGCGGCACAAGCAGCGCCAGGGTTGAGGAATAGAGCATGGCACGTATCGCTGGAATCAACGTCCCCGACAACAAGCACGTCGGCATTGCCTTGACGCACATCTACGGCGTCGGCAGGAGCCGCGCGCGGTTGGCTTGCGAGGCTGCGGGCCTTGACCCGAGTGTGGCGGTCAAGGAACTCACGGAGCCCGAGATCGCTAAGCTCAGGGACATCATTGCGAAGTTCACGGTCGAGGGCGACTTGCGTCGAGAAACGGCCATGAACATTAAGCGACTCATGGACCTCGGCTCCAACCGAGGCATCCGCCATCGTCGCGGCCTGCCGCTTCGCGGCCAGCGAACCAGAACGAATGCGCGCACGCGTAAAGGCCCGCGCCGGCCGATTCGCAAATAGTTGCATGAACGACGCCAAGAACGGGAATCAGTAACGGAGACAAGATGGCTCAACCGACCCGACCGAAGAAGAAGGTGAAACGGCAGATACTCGATGCCGTCGCTCACGTTCATGCTTCGTTTAACAACACGATCATTACGATCACTGATCGCCAAGGCAACGCCCTTTCCTGGGCTACGGCTGGCGGCTGCGGTTTCAGAGGCTCCCGAAAGAGCACACCGTTCGCGGCTCAGGTTGCGGCCGAACGCGCAGGCACGGCAGTCAAGGACTACGGCGTCAAGAATATGGAAGTTCGCGTCAAGGGACCGGGTCCCGGCCGGGAGTCCGCAGTCCGGGCGCTCAATGCGGTGGGGTTTAGGATTACTTTAATTGATGACGTGACACCGATTCCTCACAACGGTTGTCGGCCGCCGAAGCGGCGTCGCGTCTAAACGGTATCAGCAATGGCAAGATATAGAGGCCCAACGTGCAAGCTCTCGAGAAGAGAGGGCACCGATCTGTTTTTGAAAAGTGGCGTAAAGCCACTAGAGGCAAAATGTAAGCTCGAGGTTCCGCCGGGCGGACCTGGTCAGCGGCGTTCGCGTTTGTCTGACTACGGCTTGCAGCTGCGCGAGAAGCAGAAACTCCGGCGCATGTACGGTGTGCTCGAGCGGCAGTTTCGCAACTACTACAAGAAAGCAGCCAAGGGCCGCGGCTCAACGGGCGAGAACCTGTTACGCATGCTCGAGTCCCGTCTCGACAACGTCGTTTACAGAATGGGTTTCGCCTCGACGCGTGCAGAAGCACGGCAGCTCGTGAGCCATAAGGGCATCAACGTCAACGAGCACGTCGTCAACGTGCCGTCCTACCAGCTCAAAGCAGGCGACAAGATTTCAGTTCGCGATAGGGCTAAGGAACAGACGCGTATCAAGTCGGCGTTGGATATTGCGACTCAGGTCGGTTTTC
>CAJIAZ010000128.1_pt1 | contig 12376 bp, 11 predicted proteins | sample 9199181 | NCBI WGS metagenome assembly CAJIAZ01 (sample SAMEA7708285, study PRJEB35096) | sediment metagenome | biome: marine neritic benthic zone biome [ENVO:01000025]; feature: sediment [ENVO:00002007]; material: shallow marine sediment [ENVO:03000034] sea grass bed [ENVO_01000059] ...
CAGCGGAACTACCTCGCCGACCCCAACGCCGATCTGCTGATCACAACGCCGGCCAGGATCGAGCAGGCCCAGAACGCGGGCTCACTTCCAGAAGGCACGACCATCGTGCTGGGCACGACAGTTGCGGGCATCGCCGTGCCGCCGGGTTCGGTTAAGCCGGACATCTCCAACGCAGAAAGCCTAAGAGCTGCGTTGCTCGGCGCGCAGCGCATCGCTTTTTCGGACCCCTCGCGCGGGGCCACGGTCGGGAATCACTTCATGACGGTAATCCGGGCGCTCGGCATCGAGGACGAGGTGCTTGCCAGAGCCACGCTTGCACCGAACGGTATCGAGACCATGCGTCTCGTGCTCGAAGAAGGTGTCGACATCGGAATTACGCAGAGCGTCGAGATCCTGCAGGCGAATCGGGATGCGCTCGCCGGACCGTTCCCGCCGGAGTTCGAGCTCGCGACGGCTTATGCGCTCTGGCATAGCGACAGCCTCTCCTCTGAGGCGCGAGACTTCGTCGCAGTTCTGCTCGAGCCTCAGAGCCGCGCCATCATCGCCGAAGAGGGCCTCGCACCACCAAACTAACCGCAAGCTCGAGTCGACTCATCGTCGCGCGCACGGTGTAGCTCAACTCAGGACAGCTCAACGCCGATATCGGCTGACGAAGCGCTCGAGAATGCGTTTGGCGAACGGCGTATCTTCATTTGCCACCGCCTCGATTAAATCGACTGCCCTCTCGGGGGCAAAGTAGCCGTGGTTCTTGTAGACCTTGATTCGTGTACTAAAACCCTCGAGATCACCCTCGGGATGAAATTGCGTCGCGTAAATGTTGCTCTTGAGTCGAAACATCTGCACGGGGCAGGCTTCAGAGCTCGCTAATAACACCGTTCCCGGTGGAACGTCATCGCAAGCCTCCTTGTGTCCAAGCAAGACACGGAATACGTCTGGGAATCCTTCGAGAAGCGGATCTTTCCTGCCATCCTCCGTCAGTCTCACATCGGCGCCGCCGACGGATTCCGCATACTTGGTCGATATGCGCGCTCCACAGAACTTGCCAAGCAGCCCGTTGCCGGAGCACGCGCCGAGAAACGGATAGTCTGCTTCGGCGAGCCGCTCCAACAGGCTCATGAATTCAGACTCGAGCCGTTTTTGGATTGCCGACTTTTCGTCATCGGGCGTGCTCACGTCGAACGGGCTTCCACCGACGATGATCGCCGCGTAGTCCTCGAGCTGAATATCGGGCAGCCCAGCAACTTCGACACGCGCCCGCACGACATCGTCTTCACACAAATGACCATACTCGAGGATCGCACGAAACTCGCTGTCTGCAGCTTCGTCCTCAGGCCTGAGCTGAATGATCAAGAACGGTTTGCTCACGTGGTCGTGTCCTTGTGGAGGTTGTGCCATATCGCACAACGAGCCGAAGACGTCAACGACCTGCGGGCTGGCGACTGTACGTTCCTATATCCCGATGCTAGGATCACGGCGCTCTAACCCATCCAATTTGATTAGCGGAAAGCACCTAAGACACCATGCAGCGACTCCTCGTGTGTTTGAAACGCGTTGTCGATTACAACGTGCGTGTGCGCCTCAAGGCTGATGGCTCCGGTGTAATTCTCGACGGCGTCAAGATGAGCATTAACCCCTTCGACGAGATTGCGCTCGAAGAGGCACTGCGCATCAAGGAGCGCGGCGAGGCGGAGGAGATCGTTGTCGTTAGCCTCGGAACATCCGAGAGCCAGCAACAGCTTCGCACCGGGCTCGCAATGGGCGCCGATCGCGCGATTCTCGTCGAGACAGCGGATCAGCTTTCGCCGCTCACGGTCGCGCGCGCGCTCAAGACACTCGTAGAACGCGAAAACCCCGGGCTCGTGCTGCTCGGCAAACAGGCGATCGACGCTGACAACAATCAGACGGCACAGATGCTCGCGGCGCTTTGGGAACGCCCGCAAGCAACGTTTGTCTCCGAGCTCACGATCGAGGGCAACACGGCGAAGGCTGTGCGCGAAGTCGATGCCGGCCTCGAGGTCATCGAGATTGAGCTGCCGGCCGTCGTCAGCAGCGACTTGCGGCTGAACGAGCCGCGCTACGTGAAGCTGCCGGACATCATGAAGGCAAAGAAAAAGCCGCTGGACACGGTCGCGTTAGCCGACTTGGGTGTCGAACCTGACTCGCAGTTCAAGATTACGCATACGAGCCCACCACCAGAACGCGAGAAAGGCATCATGGTCGGCAACATTGCCGAGCTCGTGACTGAACTCGAGAAGAGAGGGCTCGTCAATGGTTAGCGTACTGCTCGTCGCCGAGCATGATGGACACGACCTCAATCCCAGCACGGCGCGCTGCGTGTCCTGCGCGACGAGTTTCGCTGGCGACGCTGTGGATGTTGCCGTGTTCGCAAACGACGGCCACGGCGTTGCCGAGCAGGTCGCCGCGTTAGCTGGCGTACGTGAAGTCTTGCTCATCGATCGGCCGGAAAACTCGCAGCCACTGGCTGCCGTGCTCGCCCCCCAGATCGCCGCACTCTCGGTCGATTACAGCCATGTGCTCGGACCGTCTACCACGTTTGGCAAAGACCTCATGCCCCGCGTTGCGGCTCTGCTGGGTGTCAGCCAGCTCAGTGACATCATGTCGGCTGCGACACCGTACCAATTCGAACGACCGATCTATGCGGGCAACGCGATCGTCAACGTCGAGGCCGACGCCCAGAGCAAGCTCGTCGCCACCGTGCGTACGGCATCGTATCCGCTAGCGGCTGCCGGCGGCTCCGCAGAGATCCAGACACGCACGATCGACGTCGATCTGCCGCAGCACACGCGTTTCGTCGAGTTACGTGCGGATGCGGATACGAGCCGACCTGACCTGCAATCTGCAGGCCGTGTCGTCTCCGGCGGTCGTGGTGTCGGCAGCGCAGATAACTTTACGCTTGTATATGCGCTCGCCGATGCGCTTGGCGCCGCCGTTGGCGCGTCACGTGCGGCGGTCGATGCAGAATACGTGGCGAATGAATTTCAGGTTGGCCAAACCGGGAAGATCATCGCACCGGAGCTCTACGTCGCCGTCGGCATCTCAGGCGCGATTCAGCATCTCACGGGCATCAAGGACGCCGGGACGATCGTCGCCATCAATAAGGATGAGGAAGCGCCCATCTTCGAGGTCGCCGACATCGGTCTCGTCGCCGACTTATTCACAGCTGTGCCCGAGCTCACCGAAGCCCTCAAGCGTTGAGGACACCGTGACTAACCGCAGCCGAACGCACGCTTGACCTCCGCTGCGATCGCACGCAACCCCTCGACGACTACATCTCGACGCTGCGCGAACGAAATTCGCAGACACTCGTTCCGATGCGCCCAGTCGGTTTCGAGCCCCGGGAAGAAATGATGCCCGGAGATGACGAACACGTCGTTGCGCTTGAGCCGCTCGTACAGCTCATTGCTCGTGATCGGTAGTCCGGGCAGCCAGAGCCATAGAAAGAACGCGCCCTCGGGCACGTGAATCCGAAACGGTAGACCCTCGAGCTCGCGCTTTAACAGGTTGGCAGCAAACTCGGCCTTCTCACGGTAGAACGGTGTGATGAAGTCTCGACTCCACTCGATTACCTCTCCGCTCTCGACGATCTCCTCGACGAGCACAGGGCCGACACTGCCGACCGCGAGATTCATGACGGCCGTCATGCGCATCAGCGCATCAATGATCTCTTCACGCGCAACGATTATGCCTGTGCGCACCCCCGGCAGGCCGAGCTTTGACAGACTCATGCAGAGAATCACGTTCTCATTCCAGATCGGCTCGGCGTCGACGAAAATGATGCCGGGAAACGGTTGACCGTAGGCATTGTCAATGATGAGCGGCACGTCCGCTGCGCGAGCCATCTCGTCGAGCGCAGCCAGCTCAGAGTTCGTGATGACATTGCCGGTGGGATTCGTCGGCCGCGACACACACACGGCGCCGATGTTTTCTGAAACGGTCAGCCCATCGAGATCGATGCGGTACTTGAATAGCCGATCTGACAGCTCCTCGATTCGCGGCTGCCGCGCGACAAAAAAGCGCTCACTCAAGCCTTGATCGGCGTAACCGATGTACTCGGGCGTGACGGGCAGCAATACCTGCTTGTGGCTGCCGTCTGGGAACCGACCGGCTAGGAGATTGAACAACAGAAAGAACCCAGCCTGACTCCCACCCGTCAGCGCAATGTTTTCTGCCGTAAGCTGCCATCCGTACTCGCGCGCAAGCAGCCGCGCTAGGGCTTTGCGGAACCGACGCTCGCCTTTCGGATCCGCATAGTTACCGACAAGTCTGTCGGTAGTATCAGCATCCGCCGCGATCGTAGCTAGACGGGCTTGGATCTTTTCTTGGATTTCAGGGATCTTGCCGGGGTTGCCACCACCGAGAAAAAGCGCCGCAGAGTCGTCGGCTAGCGCCTCACCGAGATCCTCCATGAGTCCCAGCGATCCCGTTTGTCGCGTAAAACGCTCGCCGAATGACGACCAATGCGTGGTCATGGCAAGTCCGAACTATTTGACGCGGTCGGAACGCGAATAGAGATTGAATTGATCCGGCTTGACGAATCCCGCGAGCGTCATATCGAACTGTCGCGCAAGCTCGATCGCTAACGACGAAGGTGCGCCAACCGCTGCAAGCATCGGCAAGCCAGCCATCATTGCCTTTTGCAGGAGCTCGAAGCTCGCTCTGCCGCTGACGATGACCCCATAGCCGCTCAGCGGCAGCATGCCCTGCATGAGCGCATAGCCGATGAGCTTGTCGAGCGCATTGTGCCGCCCGACATCCTCGCGCACTTGCACGATTGCACCGCTGGGATCGAAGAGCCCTGATGCGTGCAACCCACCCGTTGCCTCGAAGGCCGCCTGCTGGTGACGCAATGCTGCGGGCAGGCTTCCGAGCACGTCGGCACCGAGCTGGAAGTCGGCCTCAGTGATATCGTAGCGCCCCTGCACGGCCACGGCGTCCAGCGAGGACTTCCCGCACACACCGCAACTCGACGACGTGTAAAAGTGACGCTCGAGCCTGTCCAGATCGACTGCAACGTTCTCAGCAAGCTCGACACGCACGACATTGATTAGACCGTTGATGGCCGGCGGTCCACAGGGGCCGATTCCGACAATATCGGCTGCGTCGCGAACGATGCCCTCGGTGTAAAGAAACCCGGCTGCGAGCTCCTCGTCGTTGCCGGGCGTACGCATTGTGACCGAGATGCTCTGCTGGCTGCGCCGACCATCGGGGCGCGAGAAAGCCAGCCGAATCTCCAGCGGTTCCTCGATGGCTATCGCATCATCGACAGCAGTCGAATCACCAGCTTCGACTCGATCGATCGCGAACTGCCTAACTCCGCTAGCTCGCATAGCTCACCGATGGACAGCACGGATTCGCGATGAGTCGATCTCCTCGACGCTACGGCAACCGAGTAGTCGCATATCGCGCTCCAGATCGGTTCGGAAGAAGTCCAGCACCTGATCGACACCAGCCTCTCCGCCGGCGCCGAGAGCATAGAGATACGGTCGACCGAAGGAGACCGCCGTAGCACCGAGCGCCAAGGCCTTCAGAATATGCACGCCACGGCGCACACCACCTTCGAGAATCACCTCGAGACGATCGCCGACGGCATCCACGATCTCAGGAAGGACTTCGATTGGCGCGGGCGAGGTGTCCAGCTGGCGTCCACCATGGTTAGAGACGATTACCGCCGTCGCACCAATTTCAGCTGCCCGGATTGCGTCGGCGGCGGACAAGATGCCCTTAATCGCAAACGGACCGCCCCACTCCTCGATCATCCATGCTGCATCGTCCCAATCGACGGTCCGATCCAGCTGATCGTCAAAAAACGTTACGAGCGTTGTGACGCCGCCTTTAATCCGGTCGCGCACGTTCGACAGCTCGAGCGGCGGACTCGTGAAGTAGTTCCATACCCACCGCGGATGCATCGCAAAATCCAACAGACTCGCGAGCGTAAGCTTCGGCGGAATCGTCATGCCCGTAACGATGTCACGCTCTCGATTACCGGCGACGGGAACATCTACCGTCAACGCAAGCGCGTGGTAGCCCGAGTCCTTGCAGCGCTGCACGAACTCGCGATTGAGCCCGCGGTCCTTGAATACGTAGACCTGAAACATCTTCGGGCCGCTCGTCGCCTCGGCTGCTTCCTCGATGCTCGTCGTCGACATCGACGACAGCGAGTACATCGTGCCGATGCGGTTGGCGGCGCGAGCCACGGCCGGCTCTCCGACGTGATGAAACAGACGGCCCATCGCCGTCGGTGCACAAAAGAACGGAACGTCGATCTTCTGGCCGAACACAGTCGTCGACATGTCGATTTCGCTGACATCCATGAGCCAGCGCGGAACGAGCTCCCAGTTATCGAAGGCAGAAGTGTTCTGGCGCATCGTCCATTCATCGCCGGCAGCTCCGTCGATATAGTGGAACATAGGCGCCGGTAAGCGCTTCTTGGCGCGCTCGCGCAATCGTGCGACGTTGTAGCATCGCTTCAGTGCTCGTGACATCGGGTTCTTGTCTGTCGAGTTGGGATCTTTCTGTTTGGTAACTGCTGCAACCGCTTGCGCTACCCTGAGCGATAAACGTTTCCTCTACGCTCGACGTTGCCCTACGCGGACGCTACTAACGTGCCACTAGGTCTTCCGAAAAATGCTTTAGGACACTCATGACGGGAAACGGGGCCATACCGCCCAGTGCGCAGAGCGAGCCGTCCACCATGGTCTCGCAGAGCTCCTCGAGCAAATCCCGGTTAGCTGCCTCGTCCTTGCCGCTCAATATCTTATCGATGACCTCGACGCCGCGGACGGCGCCCACGCGACAGGGCGTGCACTTCCCGCAGGACTCCAACGCGCAGAATTCCATGGCGAATCGCGCCTGCTGGCCCATGTCGACCGTATCGTCGAAGACGACGAGCCCACCGTGGCCGACCATGGCGTCGATCTCAGCGAAAGCCTCATAGTCGAGCGGCGTGTCGAGCTGCGATGTCGGGATATAGGCGCCTAGCGGTCCGCCTGCCTGAACGGCCCGTATCGGCCGACCAGTCGCGGTGCCGCCGCCGAAATCCTCGATCAACTCACGCAGCGTACGCCCGAACGCGATCTCGACGAGGCCGCCCTGCTTAACGTTACCTGCAAGCTGAACGGTCAGTGTTCCACGCGAGCGGCCGGTACCGAAATCTTGGTAATACTGGGCGCCGCGAGCAAATATGATCGGTACGGAGGCGAGCGTAATGACGTTGTTTACGATTGTCGGTGCGCCGAATAGACCCTTGATGGCTGGCAGCGGCGGACGATAGCGGATCATGCCGCGCTTGCCCTCGAGACTCTCGAGCAGCGAGGTCTCTTCTCCACAAATATAGGCACCGGCGGCTTCACGCACTTCGAGCTCGAATGCCTTTCCGCTCCCGAGGACGTCAGCGCCGAGGAGACCGGCCTGCTTCGCTGCGGCAATTGCCGTGTTCATGGTCCGGATTGCCTGCGGATACTCCGCCCTGAGGTAGATGTAGCCCTGTGTCGCACCGACGGCGATCCCCGCGATCGTCATGCCTTCGATCAACACGAACGGATCGCTCTCCATGACCATGCGGTCGGCAAACGTGCCCGAATCGCCCTCGTCTGCATTGCAAACGACGTATTTCTGATCCCCGGGGGTGTCGAGCACAGTCTGCCATTTAATGCCAGTCGGGAATGCGGCACCGCCGCGGCCACGTAAGCCGGATTCCTTGACGACGTCGACGATCGCCTGGCCGTCGGTCGACAATGCTGCTTCTAAGCCTCGATAGCCTTCGTGCGCTCGATAATCGTCGAGCGAGCCCGGATCGACGAGACCGACGCGCGCGAACGTCAGGCGGTCCTGATTTGCGAGATAAGGCAACGCCTCAGTAGCACCCAGGCGCTGTGGGTGCTCGCCGCCGGCGGTAAAGCCCGCATCGAATAAGCCTGGAACGTCCTCGGCAGAAACAGGCCCATAGGCAACGCGCTCACCGGCAACATCCACCTCGACGAGCGGCTCGAGCCAATACAGGCCGCGCGAGCCGTTGCGCACTAGCTCAACGGCGATGCCGCGCTCGGCGGCCGCACTCGCGATTGCATCGGCCACCGCGTCGGCTCCGACGGAGCGCGCGGAGGTATCGTTCGGCACGTAGACCTTTACAGCGTCAGCAGCCATGCGCGTCATTCCTCGCCGAGGATCTGACCGAGACGCTCGGCGGTGACCCTTCCATGGACGGTCTCGTCGACCATGAGCGCCGGTGAACACGCGCAGTTGCCCAAGCAGTAGATTGGCTCGAGGCTGAAACGCGCATCCTCGGTTGTCTCGTGAAAGCTGATGCCGAGCCTTTCTTTCAGCAGTGCCTCGAGCTCGCGCGCACCCATCGCCTGGCACGCCTCGGCTCGACAGAGGTAGATGGTCTTGCGACCGGGCGGCGTGCGCCTGAACAGATGATAGAAGCTCACGACGCCATGGACCTCGGCGCGCGAGAGATTCAGCACAGCGGCGACGATCGGTATAGCCGACTCCGGCACGTAGCCGAGCTGGTCCTGGATCGCGTGCAGAATCGGTAGCAGCGCGCCCGGAACCTCGGCATGGGCCTCAGCAATCTCGCGGATCGTTGCCGCTTGTGTGTCGCCGGCCGGCGTATCAGTCATGAACGAAGAGCCTCCATGGACGCGGGAGCCGTGATTGTACCCTCAGCCGGGGCCGACCTGTCCATCAGCCCCCCGGGTTCGGAAACAGGTCCGTATCGTCCTCCCCGTCCCGCGGACTCAGACATTTGAAATCCTTCTCGACGAGCAGCTCGAGTCGGCCGTCTGCGAGGCACAGCTCCGTTTGCATCGTGACTTGATCCGGCCGCGCCCACGTCTCGATCTCGGCGGCCGGGAACCGGATCACAACCCGGTTGTTTTCGTAGTCGGCTTCAGCGGAGTCACCGTCGCTCGACTCCAAGCGATAGATTAGCGCTGCACCGCCCGGAAAGACGACACTATCCTCGACTGCGCCACCACCGAGCAGCGCAGTCAGATCGCTCTGCGAGAGTCGCAGGCGGATCGAGTTGCCAAGGATTCGAAGTTTCATGAGTCAAACAGCCGGCTAGCGCCAGCTCAGCGTATTTTACCTCAGGGACCGTGGGTCAATAGGTAAATAGTGCGGTATAGGCCTATAATTGTGCATATTCACATAGACGAGCCCCGCTCAAACCGAACAAGCGGCGGAACAGGGGCCTGATGAAGAATCCAGATATGCGCCAGAGAGTCGGCATCAGTGGCTTCGGCGTCTACTTGCCGCCATATCGAGTCGACCTCGAGGATTGGTGCGAGTGGACCGGCGCGCACTGGGACAAGACGAATGCCGTCATCGGCCGTAGCTTCCGAATGCGCGGACCCGAGCAAAGCGTCTACACGATGGCTGCCAATGCCATCATGCGCTTGATCGAGCAGTACGACATCGACCCACGTACTGTCGGTTTCCTCGGCCTGGGCACCGAATCTAGTACCGACAACTCTGCCGGGGCAATTATCGTCAAAGGCATGCTGGATGACGGGCTGCGCGCTAAGGGCCTACCCGCGTTGAGCCGCCGCTGTGAGGTGCCAGAGATCAAGCACGCCTGTCTAGGCGGCATTTATGCACTCAAGCAAGGCCTACGCTATCTCGCGCTCGAAACAGAGCCTCGCTGCGCGATCGTCGTCAGCGCTGACATCGCCGAGTACGCGCGCGGCAGCACGGGCGAACCGACGCAAGGCGCTGGAGCAATCGCCATGCTGCTCGAGCGCGACCCGAAACTGCTCGACGTCGAGCTCGGCCACATCGGCAGCGTCTCGGAATATCGCGCCGTCGATTTTCGCAAGCCTGTCATGCGCAACCTCATCCGCGGCAAGCTCAACTGTCATTTTCAGGATCTACCGGTCTTTAACGGCAAGTACTCAACGACCTGCTATCTCGATGAGACACTGCACGCGCTCGAGGACATGCTCCGGCGCATGGACAAGAAACCCGCTGACTACTATCACGAGCTCGCGGCGGTATTCATGCATCGGCCATACCACCGAATGCCCTTGACGTCGCTCGCACTCAGCTACTTATTCGGGCTCGCGAAGAACGGACCGAGCGGACGCCAAGAGCTCGAGGTGTACGCACGCGCTGCGGGCCTCGAGCCCGATGCAGTTGTACGAGAGATGCACTCGAGCCCCGATATTCTAAATCTTGTTCGAAGCGGGGACATCGATGTCGACGTCTACCCGCTGAGTATCGAGCTCGTCAAAAGCTTCAGGACTAGCGAGGCTTTTCGAGCACTCGTCGAAGAAAAAATGTCGCTCGGCGCGGAACCGATGAAAGACATCGGCAATGTTTACTGCGCGGCGCTGCCGGCATGGCTGGCAGCGGGCCTCGAGGAAGCTGCAGCTAGCGGGCTCGATCTTGCCGGCAGAGACGTTCTCGCAGTCGGCTATGGCAGTGGTGATGCTGCCGAGGCCATTCCCATGCGGCTAACGCGAACCTGGAAACAAGCCGCCGCACGTATTGGCTTCGCCGCGGCGCTCGAGCCGCAGCAGAGCTTGACGCGTGAGCAATATGAAAATCTGCACGACAACGGCCAGGCCAACGGCCTGATCGCGCCTGACACGGGTTTCATCATTGAGTCCGTTGGCTCGAGCGCTCAGCCGGGCATCAACGATGAAGGTATCGAGTATTACCGGTTCCTGAACTGAGCACTCACTGCACGCGAGCCGAGCGTGCGCCGTCCTGTAGCAATTTAACCCTGGAAGGACGACCCGTTAATCAGCAAGTGGGTCGCAACACTCGCTGCAAAGCCGACGACGATCGCCCAGCTCCACCGCAGGTGGCTGAAAAACGTATAAATGCCTCTCGCCTGACCCATGACCGCGACGCCGGCAGCCGAGCCGACGGCCAGCATCGAGCCTCCGACACCCGCAGTGAGTGTAATTAACAGCCATTGGCCGAGATCCATCGTAGGATTCATCTCGAGCACGGCAAACATCACCGGAATATTGTCGAAGATCGCCGAGGCAAACCCAACGAGGATGTTGGCGGTCGTGGCGCCAAGCACGCCGTACAGGAAGTCCGAGCCGACGGCCATGTAACCGAACGCGCCCAGACCAGCGACGCAGAGCATGATGCCGTAGAAGAACAGCAGCGTATCCCACTCGGCGCGCTGCAAATTGCGATAGATATCGTACTGCGCGTCGCCGGTTGCGACGCTCTGTCGAGGATCGCCTTCGAGGCTCAAGGCGTCCGGATTCAAGCGCACGTCGGCCGTCGTGCTGAAGCGCAATCCGCGTGTCTGTAAATAGTATCCGTAGAGCTTCAGCAGGCCGAGCCCCGTCATCATCCCGAGCGCCGGCGGAAGATGCAGGAAGGTATGCGCGCTCACCGCCAGCGAAATCGTGACTAGAAACAGCGCCATGACGATCCAGGCGCCCTCGAGCATCCGGGCTTCCTCGTTGATCGCACTCGGTTGCTCCGTGGAAACCGCAAAGCTCAGTAGACCTGCGGTTACGACCCAGTTCACAAGCGAAGGCACGAACAGAGCAAAAAACTGATGGAACTCGACCAGGCCAGCCTGCCAGACCATGAGCGTCGTGATGTCGCCGAACGGGCTGAAAGCGCCTCCGGCATTGGCCGCAACGACGACATTCACGCAGCCAATGACGATGAACCGGCGATTATCGCCACCGACGGCCATCACGACTGTCGCCATTAGCAGGGCGGTCGTCAGGTTATCGGCGATCGGCGACATAACGAACGCGAGCGCGCCCGTAACCCAGAATAGCTTGCGCAACGAGTATCCCTGAGCGATGAGCCAGGAGCGCAGCGAATCGAAAACGCCGCGCTCGTCCATCGTGTTGATGTACGTCATTGCAGCAAGCAGAAAAAGAAACAGCTCTACGAACTCGAGTAGGCCGTGCTGCACTAACTCCTCGACGAGCTCAGCCTCGCCGCTCTGCCCATACGTGATCGCAACGAGCATCCAGATGACGCCTGCAGCGACCATCACAGGCTTGGATTTGCGCAGGTGGATCGTCTCTTCACTGATGACGAGTGCGTACGCGATTACAAAGATCACTAGTGCGAGCACCCCCGCCCAGTGGCCTGTGAGATCGAGATGTTCGATGGCTTCCTGGCCGAACACCGGCGCCATCACGAGCGCCCCAAGCACCGCAAGTGACAGACAAACGGCTTTCTTCGACTTGACTCTCATAACCCACTCCATTGGCCGTTAGCGTCTGCCCGTGGCTTCGTTAAGATTCGATCTTCATTGTGAAGGCTTCGCCTGCCATGGGTTTAAAACATGGCCAGGCAAAGCAAGTCCAACGAGCTCTCGTTAGTTGTCGGCTAATCGGGCGAGAACCTAAGCGCCAGCGTGCAG
>CAJIAZ010000237.1_pt1 | contig 12170 bp, 7 predicted proteins | sample 9199181 | NCBI WGS metagenome assembly CAJIAZ01 (sample SAMEA7708285, study PRJEB35096) | sediment metagenome | biome: marine neritic benthic zone biome [ENVO:01000025]; feature: sediment [ENVO:00002007]; material: shallow marine sediment [ENVO:03000034] sea grass bed [ENVO_01000059] ...
CGACGAGTACGACCTCGGTATGACCGGTGCGCCCGGTACAAACCTCCTCGTACGTGGGATTCGGCGTCAGTCCACCCGCATAGCCAACGGCTGTCGTGTAAACACCAGGCGTTTCCCAAAAATGGCGCTCGGCACCCCAGAAACACCCCATCGCGAACACTGCTTGCTCGAGGCCCTCCGGAAACGGCGGTTTGATCGGGTTGCCGTTAACGAAATGTGTCGGCGCAACGTCGAGCGGCGTCGCCCGCCCGGCCAATGCCCGGCGCGCGTCAACGTACGGATTCGCCTGCTCGGACACTTCGCTAAAGTGCGGCCGCGCCGAGGCTGACCCCGGGTGCCGGCAATCGACTCGAGCCTATGAGGTAAGTATCGATGCATCGTGCGGCACCGCGCCCTTCATTGATCGCCCAGACGACAAGAGACTGTCCGCGACGACAATCACCGGCGGCAAACACGCCTGGAACGTCAGTCGTGTAGGCACCGTGCGCGGCGTTGTAGTTCGACGCGGCATCGAGCGACACACCGAGCGCTTCTGCAACGTAGCTTTCCGGCCCGACGAACCCCATCGCGAGAAGCACGAGATCAGCTTCCCAGCGTTGCGCACTACCGTCGATCTCCTTCATGACCGGCTTGCCCTGCTCCTGCGTCCATTCCACACGGGCTGCCGTCAGACTGCCAACTCGGCCCTGCCCGTCGTCCATGAAGTCTTTCGTGATGATTCCGTAGGCCCGCGGGTCCGCGCCGAAGCGCGCGATGGATTCCTCGTGTGCGTAATCGGTTCGCAGGATCTTCGGCCAGGTCGGCCAAGGGTTCCCTGGGGCACGCTCAGCCGGTGGCTGTGCGAGAAGCTCGAAGTTCGCGATCGATCGACAGCCATGACGCAATGCCGTGCCTACGCAGTCCGCACCCGTATCACCGCCGCCGATGACGACGACGTTCTTATCCTTTGCATTGATGAAACGCCCGTCTGCAAGCTTGCTGTCTAAGAAGCTCCGTGTGTTCGCCGTCAAAAACTCCATCGCTAGGTGAACACCATCGAGATCCCGACCGGAAACGGGCAAATCGCGCGCGCGGGTTGCGCCCGTCGCGAGGAGCACCGCGTCGACGTCCGACTGCAGCTTGGCTGCGTCGATATCGCGGCCGACGTCCGCGTTCACAACAAACTGGATACCGGCCTCGCGCATGAGTTCGACACGGCGGTCGACGAGCGCCTTGTCGAGCTTCATGTTAGGGATTCCGTACATCAGCAGCCCGCCGATCCGGTCGGCGCGCTCGTAGACTGTGACCTCGTGTCCGGCCTTATTGAGCTGATCGGCCGCTGCCAGGCCCGCGGGTCCGGATCCGACGACCGCGACCTTCTTTCCGGTCCTGACCGCTGGCGCTTCATGCTTGACCCAGCCTTCGGCGAAACCGCGGTCGATGATCGCATTCTCGATATTCTTGATCGTCACGGCCGGATCCGTAATACCGAGGACGCATGCGCCCTCGCACGGTGCCGGGCAAGTTCGGCCCGTGAACTCGGGAAAATTATTCGTCTTGTGCAGGCGATCGAGCGCTTCGTGCCACCGGCCTTGGTAGACGAGGTCGTTCCACTCGGGGATCAGATTGTCTATCGGGCACCCGTCATCCGACTGACAAAACGGCACACCGCAGTCCATGCAGCGCGCGCCTTGCCGCTTGAGAGTTTTATCGGCCGGCGCCGTGTAGATCTCGTCGAAGTCGCCGAGCCGCTTGAGCGCATCTCGGTACGGGACGCTCTTGCGCCTATACTCCATGAATCCGGTTGGCTTACCCATGCTCGACGCTAACCCTAGTTACCGATGGCGGAGTACATGCCCGTCTGATCTTCGTGGATGGCCGACTCCATCTCTTCGTCATGCCGTCTGCGCTCGCGCAATACACGCTTGTAGTCCGTTGGCATCACTTTGACGAATTTGCCGAGCACGTCCGGCCAGGCGTCGAGCACTCGCTCGGCTACGCTCGAGCCCGTGTACTCCTTGTGCAGCTCGATGAGCTCGAGCAACTCGGCGATATCCTCGTCTGCCTCGACCGGATCGAGATCTACAGTACCGAGATTGCACTTGGCGGCGAAGTCGCCGTCGATATCGTAAACGTATGCAACGCCCCCGGACATTCCAGCTGCGAAATTCAGGCCCGTCGGACCGAGGATCACGGCGCGCCCACCGGTCATGTACTCGCACGCATGATCACCCACGCCCTCGATAACCGCGCGCGCGCCGCTGTTGCGTACGCAAAAGCGTTCGGCTGCTCGGCCGCGGAAGAACGCTCGTCCGCCGGTTGCACCGTAGAGCGCGACATTGCCGATAAGCACGTTCTCCTCGGCCACGAAGATGCTTTCTTTCGGCGGGTAGATAATGAGCCGCCCGCCTGACAGTCCCTTGCCGACGTAGTCGTTGCTGTCACCCTCGAGCTCGAGCGTAATGCCCTTGGCGAGGAAAGCGCCGAAGCTCTGGCCGGCCGAGCCCTTGAATTTGATGTGGATCGTGTCGTAAGGCAATCCTCGTTCGCCCCAGACCTTGACGACGTTATGGCTCAACATCGTTCCGACCGTCCGGTTCACGTTCGTGATCTCGAGATCCAGTCTCACCTGCTTGCCGTGATGAATCGCATCCGCTGAAAGCTCGATGAGACGGTTGTCGAGCGCGAGCTCCAGACTGTGGTCCTGCACCTTCGTGCAACGTACCTCGACGCCTTCGTGCGCCGGCGTCGCTGGCCGGAGGATCGGTTCGAGATCCAATCCGTCAGCCTTCCAGTGAGCGACGGCTCGGTCCGTCTCGAGCACATCGCTGCGACCGATCATCTCATCGATCGTTCGAAAACCGAGCTCGGCCATAAGCTCGCGGGCCTCTTCAGCGACCATGAACAGATAATTCACGACGTGATCCGGCTGACCGGAAAACTTCTTACGCAAGACCGCATCCTGCGTCGCAATGCCGACCGGACAGGTATTGAGGTGGCACTTGCGCATCATGATGCAGCCCATTGCGATCAGCGGAGCCGTCGAAAAACCCATCTCCTCCGCGCCAAGAAGCGCAGCGATGACGACGTCGCGCCCGGTCTTCAGTCCGCCGTCGGTCTGTAGGACCACGCGGCTGCGTAAATCGTTGAGCACAAGCGTTTGATGCGTTTCGGCGATACCGAGCTCCCACGGTAGACCCGCGTGCTTGATGCTGGTCAGCGGGGATGCACCCGTGCCGCCGGAGTCGCCCGAAATCAAGATGTGATCGGCATGTGCCTTGGCCACACCCGCCGCAATCGTGCCGACACCGACCTCCGAAACGAGCTTGACGCTCACGCGCGCCGACGGGTTAGAGTTCTTCAAATCATGGATCAGCTGGGCAAGATCCTCGATCGAATAGATATCGTGATGTGGCGGTGGACTGATCAGACCGACGCCTGGGGTCGAGTATCGGATCCGAGCGATGATCTCGTCGACCTTACGCCCAGGCAGCTCGCCACCCTCGCCCGGCTTTGCGCCCTGCGCCATCTTGATCTGCAGCTCATCGGCGTTTGTCAGATACCAGATCGTGACACCGAAACGCCCCGAGGCGATCTGCTTGATTGCCGAGCGCCGGGAGTCCCCGGACGGCAGCGGCTTGAACCGTTCCGGGTCTTCTCCGCCCTCACCCGTATTGCTTCGCCCACCCAGACGGTTCATTGCGACCGCGAGCGCCTCGTGTGATTCCGCCGAGATCGACCCGAAGCTCATCGCACCCGTGCAGAATCGCTTGACGATCTCCTTAGCGGGCTCCACTTCGCTCAACGGGATGGGCCTACCGGCAACTTGTTTCTTGAATCCGAGCAAGCCGCGTAGCGTTCGCCGTGCGCGGCTCTCGTCGTTGACGAGCTGCGCAAAACGTCGGTACGCCTGGCTATCCTCCGAGCGCGCGGCCACCTGCAGCTCCGCGATTGCCGTCGGACTCCACGCGTGCTGCTCGCCATCGCTACGCCAATGAAATTCGCCAGGATTCGGCAACGCCGGCGAGCGCGCTTCCTCGTGATCGGGGTAGCCGACCGAATGGCGACGGCCGGCTTCCTGCTCGAGAATCTCGAACCCGACGCCCTGCAACCGACTTGCCGTGCCCACGAAACAGCGCGAGATCACATCGTCGGCCAAGCCAACGGCCTCGAATATCTGTGCGCCCTTGTAGGAGTGCAGCGTCGAAATCCCCATCTTCGCCATCACCTTGAGCATGCCCTTGGCAACACCCTTGCGATACGCGGAGACGACGCTGTCATCATCGGGTAACTCTGTCTCGTCGAGCATTCCCTCCCGCTGCGCCTGCCAGAGCGCCTCGAAAGCCAGGTAGGGATTGATGCCGTCAGCCCCGTAGCCGACGAGCAGGCAATGTTGATGAACCTCGCGCGCCTCACCGGACTCGATAATGATGCCGAGTCGGGTTCGTTTGGCTCGACTGACGAGGTGATGATGCACGGCACCGCATGCGAGCAGCGAGCTCACGGGAATACGGTCCGCGCTCGTCTCGCGGTCAGACAAGACGACGACGCTGTAGCCTTCGTCAATCGCCTGCTCGGCTTCGGCGCAGACTCGATCGAGCGCGGCGGTCGTTCCACCGGGCAGATCCGCTTTCGGAAACGTGATGTCGATGGTCTTCGACTTCCAGCCACGATGATCCATGCGCTTAATCGCGGCCAGCTCGGCGTTCGTCAATATCGGATGACGTAGGCGCAGCCGGTGGCAGTGCTTCTCGCTCGTGTCGAGCAGATTCTGCTCCGGGCCGATATACGTCTCCAGAGACATGATGATCTCTTCGCGAATCGAATCGATTGGCGGATTTGTGACCTGCGCGAACAGCTGCTTGAAGTAGTCGTAGACCATTCGCGCTTGATCGCTCAAGCAAGCGAGCGCGGAATCGTTACCCATCGAGCCGACGGGATCGCGCAACTCGTGCACGAGCGGCCGCAGCATGAACTGCATCGTCTCGGTCGTGTAACCGAATGCCTGCAAGCGAGACAGTAGAGTGTCCTCGTCGAGGCCGGGAATATCATCGGTGACGGCAATGTCGCGCAGCGAGATTCGCCCCTTCGCAAGCCATTCACCATATGGGCGACGGCTCGCGAACTGCTTCTTGAGCTCCGCATCGGGCACAAGCCGTCCCTCGGCAAAGTCGACGAGGAACATTCGCCCAGGCTCGAGGCGTCCCTTGTGCTTGACCATCGCCGGATCCACGGGCAACACACCGACCTCGCTCGCCATGATGACGCGGTCGTCGGTCGTCAGGTAGTAACGGCTCGGACGCAAGCCATTACGATCCAGGACTGCGCCGATGTAGTGCCCATCAGTGAATGCGATCGATGCGGGCCCATCCCAGGGCTCCATGACACAGGATAAAAACTCATAGAACGCTCTCTTCTTCGCGTCCATGAGCTCGTTCTTCTGCCACGCCTCCGGCACCATCATCATGACGGCTTGCTGCAACGTCCGCCCGGTCATGAGCAGATACTCGAGCACGTTGTCGAATGCGCCCGAATCCGAGACGTCCGGCTCGACGACCGGATAAAGACTGCTAATCGAATCGCCGAATAGCTCGCTCGATGCTGTTCCTTCCCGCGCGCGCATCCAATTGACGTTACCGCGCAACGTATTGATCTCTCCGTTGTGCGACATGAACCGGTTTGGTTGCGCACGATCCCAGCTCGGGAACGTGTTCGTCGAGAACCGCGAGTGGACCATCGCTAGATGCGTCTTGTAGTCGTCCGCTTGCAGATCGAGATAGAACTCCGTCAGCTGCCCGGGCGTGAGCATCCCTTTATAAATGAGTACCTTCGTCGACAGACTACAAACATAGAAAGTCTGTGCTTCCTCGAGAGTGTCGTCGCTGCGCAGCGTGTGGCTCGCATGCTTTCTGATCAAGTAGAGCTTGCGCTCGAAGGCGTCGCCCTCGAGGCCGTCGCCGGCAGCGATGAATAGTTGCTCGATATGCGGTGCGGCAACGCGCGCCGTCGGGCCTAGATCGGCTTTCGTGGGATCGACCGGCACTGCGCGCCAGCCCACGAGTCTTTGTCCTTGCGCTGCACAGATCTCGGCAACGACTGTCTTGCAGCGCTCACGTTCCTCAGGATCGGTGGGCAGAAAAACGACGCCCGCGCCGAATTGCCCGAGGCCTGGTAGCTCCGTGCCGAGGTCCTCGCGCGCGACTCTGGCCAGGAACTCGTGAGGCAATCCCGTCAGCATACCCGCACCGTCGCCTGTATTGGGCTCGGCGCCGCGCGCGCCGCGGTGATCCATTCGGCACAGCAGATGCTCGGCATCGCGAACGATCTGATGGCTCGCGTCGCCTTTGACGTGAGCGACGAACCCGACGCCGCAGCTGTCGTGCTCCTGCTCGGGATCGTAGAGACCGCTCGCCGCCGGAGCCCTATTGCGATAAACCCCCGTCATCGAATACTTGCCCGTACGCCCGACCCGCCATGGGCCGCACGCACGTCTGCCGTCATTGTTGCCAAATTCAGGGTCATCACTTCCCTTGGCGAACCGCGAGGCTCGCACCTTTGCTTTTTCTTCCTTGCTCGGTTCGGCTGTCGGCGTGCTCGTGCCGCCGGGGCGACGAGCCGTCGTCGAGCGACGTTTGAGCCTGTCGCGGCTTCGCCGGGCGCCCGCGGGCCCTGGTGCCACACGATCCTACGGAGTCTCGAAGACAGATCAGGCCTAGGCCAGCCGCTGACGTGGCCCGGCGATAGGCGCTTTCCCACGCTTTGCTGGCCGTTGCCGACCGTCAACTATAAGAACTGGGCCCGCGCGCAGTCAAATTTCCGTGACCGAGCGCGAGCCCGCGGCGTATCTAGAATCAAGGGGTTACGGTGCCGCCGTTGCCTATTGCGCCAGCGAGAGCGGTACTTGGCCGCGATGGTAGAAGCCGAGCGGCTCCCTTAAGCGAACATCGAGGGTCAACTGTCCCTGAACCTCGTACTCGAGCGTGTTCGCCGGACCTTGAACGACTGCCAACAATCGAGTCGCCGACGACACGAGGTTGCTGAATATCTCAACCTCCACGGTCTCCGTGCCGCCCGCCGGCAATGTAAAGGGTGCCGCGGACTGACCGTCGAGCAGGCCCTCGCCGGCGAGACGCACCTCGAACTCCACGAAACGAACCGGGATTGGAACAGCGTTCGGGTTGAGCAAATCGAGTCGCACTGCGAAACGTTGACCATCGAATCCCGCCTGGAGGATCCGCAGCTCCACGACCTCCGCACGCGGCGGCACGAGCTGCCTCGGCAGCGAGGAGCAGGCCTGCAAACCGGAAAAACCGAGAAAGAGTCCGAGCAGCAAATACGATCGTCGAGTCATCTCGTTGAATCTCCTCTCAGTACTTCGAGCGACCGCTCCCAGCTTGCACCGATGACTTGCCAATCTCCATCGCTCTCGATGAGCTCGAGCTCGAGTCGATACAGGCGGCCGTCGAATCCCGCGAGCAGTCCCGCACCAGGTCGGCGTCCAAGAATACCCGCGAGCAGAACGACTTCCGCAGCATCATCGCCCCTGAGCTCAACGGACTCGATGCGGCTGAGCACGTCGATGGACTGATGTGTGAAGAAATAGCCCCGGATGAGATCGATGAGCCGCTCGCGATCATGACCGCGTGCATCGACATAGCTGTCAGCGATCAGACCGCGAAAGTGTCCGGTATCGCGCGACTCCGCTGCTGTCTCGGTCGCCTCTATGAGCTGCTCAATCACGGTCGCGGGATCCTCTGCGGAACAGCCGCAGGTCAAAACCGCAATTACCGCTAGCGCGCGCCCACAGGTCGGCATCAGAGCTCCCACGATGAGATCGTATTGTATGGCATGCAGGTGCCGCCGCGGGCGTTTGGCGTTCGATGACCGGCTTGGCCTCGTCGGCGTGCGGCTTTATGGTAGACGCGAACCCACGACGATTCTGCGCATGACCGCCTCGGCCGAAGAGATTCTAGCGTTCTGGTTTGGCGAGCCGGCGGCAAAGCCGGCTGACGTCGACGCGCAGATGAAACGCTGGTTCAGCTCGACGCCGCAGCTCGATACACAGATTCGCGATCGCTTCGCGCCAGCGATGACGGCCGCAGCGAGCTCGCTTTTGGAGGCCTGGACACAATCGCCGCGCGGCCGTCTCGCGCTCATCCTTCTACTCGATCAGTTTCCGCGTAATGTTTTTCGGGGCACCGCTGCCGCATTCGATCAGGATACGAAGGCGCTCGAACTGGCGACGGACGGTATCGCCGCGGCCCACGATGCAGCTCTGCGACCGTTGGAGCGCCTTTTTTTCTATATGCCGATGCAGCACTCAGAGTCCGTCACTGTGCAGAATCGGTCCGTGGCGCTCTTCGATGAGCTCGCGCGCAGCGCCGAGTCCGACTCCATCGCCGACGTGCTGGCGAACTCCGCTGACTATGCGCGCCAACATCGAGATATCATTGCCGAGTTCGGGCGGTTTCCTCATCGAAACGCCATTCTCGGCCGTACCAGCACTGAGGCCGAGTTGCGCTATCTCGAGCAGGGCGGCGCAACGTTTGGACAACATGACCACCCGCAATACCCGAGCAACGATGGTCGAGCAGGAGATACATTAGATGCGTAACCAGCCCGCACGCCGCGTCGCAATCATTGGAGGATTGCGGACGCCGTTCTGCCGTGCCCACAGCGCCTATGCCGAATGCAGCAATCAGGACATGCTCAGCGCCGTGCTGGCCGGGCTCGTCGTCAAATACGACCTGCATGGCGTCAAGATCGATGATGTGTCGGCCGGCGCCGTCATCAAGCATTCTCGCGACTACAACTTGACTCGCGAAAGCGTCCTGTCGTCCGGGCTTGCTCCGGAAACGCCGGCATTCGATGTGCAACGGGCTTGCGGGACAAGCTTGTCCACCGCTGTGCTCCTTGCGAGCAAGATCTCTACGGGACTCATCGAATCGGGTATTGCCGGCGGCACAGACAGTATCAGCGACATGCCGATCGTCTATCCTGACGCGTATCGGACACTGCTCATGGAGAGCGCTCGGGGGCGCACGCTCGGCGCAAAGCTCAAGCCCTGGCTGAGTCTCAGACCACGGCATTTCAAACCTGAGTTTCCGGGCGTCGTCGAGCCGCGCACGAAGCTGTCCATGGGCCAGAGCATGGAGCTCACGGCCCAGCATTGGCAGTTGAGCCGCGAAGAGCAGGACGCACTCACACTCGTGAGTCATCAAAACGCCGTGCGCGCCTACGACGAGGGCTTCTACGACGATCTCGTCATCAGCTACCACGGCTTGAGCCGCGACAACAATCTACGCCCGGATTCGAGCATGGAGCAGCTCGCCAAGCTCAAGCCCGTCTTCGATCGTGGGCCTAACGGCACAATGACAGCCGGCAACAGCACGCCACTGACCGACGGTGCGGCCGCCGTGCTGCTCGCCTCTGAGGAATGGGCACGCGAGCGTGACCTACCGGTGTTGGCTTATCTGACGTACGCGAAAGTCGCGGCCGTAGACTTCGTTACGAAGGAAGGCCTACTCATGGCACCGGCGTATGCAGTCTCGGCAATGCTCGACGATGCCGGACTCGCGCTTCAAGATTTCGACTACTATGAGATTCACGAGGCGTTTGCCGCACAGGCACTCGCCACACTCAAGGCCTGGGAGTCCGAAGCGTTTTGCCGCGAGCAGCTCGGCCGGGCACAACCCCTGGGCCACATCGATCGCGAGAAGCTCAACGTCAAAGGCGGTAGCGTCGCAATCGGCCACCCGTTCGCGGCAACAGGTGGACGCCTGCTCGCGACGATGACGAAGCTCCTTCACGAGAAGGGATCCGGCCGGGGGTTGATTTCCGTCTGCACGGCAGGCGGTATGGGCGTCACGGCTATTCTCGAAGCCACCTGAGACGCCTAGGGATTGGCGATGGCCGACTTCAACGCAGTTCTGGCCGCAATCAACGCGATCCTCTGGCATGACAGCGTCCTGCTCGTCGTGCTCGGAACTGGCGTCGTTTTCACGATATGGAGCCGCTTTTGCCAGTATCGCGCGCTGACTCATGGCGTGCGCGTGATCCGCGGCAGCTACGACAACCCCGACGATCCCGGCGCAATCAACCATTTCCAGGCACTGTCGGCTGCGCTCTCGGCGACGGTCGGGCTCGGCAATATTGGAGGTGTCGCGCTCGCGATCACACTGGGCGGCCCCGGCGCCGTCTTCTGGATGTGGGTCGTCGGCGTATTCGGCATGTCGCTGAAACTGACCGAGGTTGGCCTGTCGATGCTCTACAGGAACACCGACGATCCCGACAATCCGCACGGCGGACCGATGTGGGTCGTGAGCAAGGGATTAGCGCGACTCAACCCTCAGCTGGCAACTACTGGTCGCACGATTGGCGCGATCTTCTGCATGACGTTGCTCGTCTCCACGGCAACGGGCGGCAATATGTTCCAAGCCTGGAACGTCGGCGAGATCACGTCAGAATACTTCGGCGTACCCCAGGTCGCGTGCGGGATCGTGCTCGCCGTGCTCGTCGGTATGGTCATCATCGGCGGCATCAAACGTATCGGCGCCGTCGCCGGACGACTCGTGCCAATCATGGTCACGCTATACCTGTTGGCAGGCACGTACGTGCTGATCATGAGCGCTGACCAAATACCGTCGATGTTCGCGTTGATCATTAGCTCGGCGTTCACCCCGCAGGAGGCGACCGGCGCGTTCATCGGCGGCACGGCCGCCTATGCGTTTTTATTCGGCATGAAGCGCGCACTGTTTTCGAACGAGGCCGGCCAGGGCTCATCACCGATTGCGCACTCTGCCGCCAAGACTGACGAGCCCATTCGCGAAGCCGTCGTCGCTGGGCTCGAGCCGTTTATCGACACGATCGTCGTTTGCACGTTCACAGCCTTGGTCATCCTTTCGACAGGCATCTGGAATCGTGCGCCCGAAGCCGTTTACGACCCGCTGCCGGCGTTCATTCCGGTCGGCGCCGGCGAATGGAGCCTCGAGACGCTACCGGCACCGCAACGCGACCTCGATACCTGGCGGGCCGACGACATCGTGTTCATGATCTATCGCGGCGATGAGAATCCACAGTCCGCGAATCGACTGCATCGACTCGAGGGCCGCGTCATCACCGAGAACGGTCAACTGCTGATCGAATGGCCGAGCTTCACGAGTAACGCGCAGCCGGAGCTCGACGGTCCGGGCGTCTATGCGACCTATGTCGGCGCGACGCTCACGGCAAAAGCTTTCGATTCCGTGACGCCCGGTCTCGGTAAATGGCTCGTAACGCTCGCTGCTTGGCTGTTCGCTGTCTCGACGATGATTTCTTGGAGCTACTACGGCGAGCAAGGCGTCGTGTACTTATTCGGCGGGCGTGGCGTGCTGGCGTACAAATTCGTTTTCTGCGCCATGATTCTCGTCGCGACCTGGGGCTTCATCGAGACATCGACCGAGCTCGACAACCTCACGAGCCTAGGCACGGGCGTCATGCTAATCGCGAACATACCGATCATGTGGCTGTTCGGCTCTCAGGCGATGCGGGCCTACCATGACTATATGCGGCGTCTCAAAGAGGGCCGCATGGGTCCCGATCATCCGCCGCCGTCGCTCGAGGATCTCATCAGCGGCCGCGACGTCCGCTAATTCGACTCGAGTCGCGCGTAACCTCAGATTGGCAGCGAGCCCTCTAACCAGAGTGCGTAGGCCACGAGCAGAGGCAACAGAAACGCTGCGGTAACGGTCGAGACGAGCACGATGCCGGCGACATCGTCTGGATCGCAGCCGTATCGCTCGGCCAGCAGGTAGCACACGACAGCCGTCGGCATGCCCCCAGTCAATATGAGCACACTGCGAGCGACGCCTGTGAGCCCGAGCAGCTCGCTGACACCGAGCGCGATACCGAACCCGAGCGCCAACCGTCCGAGCCCGAGGCTGACTGCAAGCGACGCCCGACGGATACGAAACTCCGCTAGCGCGAAACCGAGCGTCAACAGTGCCAGAGGGATGGCCACACCGGCGAGCAGTTCGACGGTCCTGTCGAGCCAGGCCGGCAGCGCAGCACCCGTTGCCAGCAGCGCGACACCGAGCCCCGACCCGTAAACGACAGGCGTCGTCGCCAACGTCTTGAGCGCCGGCCTGCCATCCTGCAGCGCGGGCGCAAGTGTGAACTGCAGCACGACCGACACGAGAAAGACACCGGCAGAC
>CAJIAZ010000013.1_pt1 | contig 11930 bp, 7 predicted proteins | sample 9199181 | NCBI WGS metagenome assembly CAJIAZ01 (sample SAMEA7708285, study PRJEB35096) | sediment metagenome | biome: marine neritic benthic zone biome [ENVO:01000025]; feature: sediment [ENVO:00002007]; material: shallow marine sediment [ENVO:03000034] sea grass bed [ENVO_01000059] ...
CGAACGCCGCCGAGACGACGCGGTCGCCCTCGCGGATCCGCTCTAGCGCCGTGCCGAGCCGCCGCGCCCGCGCGTAGGCATGAAACGTCATCCCGTGATGGGTCTTGAACCAGCGCCGCACGCGATCGGGGTGCAGGCCGAGCGCGCGCAGGCCCTCGTCGCTCCAACGCCGAGCGGGGTCCGCATCCACGGCCTCGACGAGCTCCGCAAGCCACGCGGGTGTCTCGCCCGGCGCCTCGAGCGGGTGACATCGCTGACACGCGCGGTAGCCCGCGAACATCGCATCGCGCGCCGTCTGAAAAAATTCGATATTCTCCGGCTTGGGCTTGCGTGCCGAGCAGCTCGGACGGCAGAAGATGCCCGTCGTGCGCACGCCCGTGTAGAAGACGCCATCGTAGCTCGCATCCCGCGAGTAGAAGGCATCCATGAGGGCTCCGGTTTCTGGTAGGCTCGCTGCGACCATGGGCCAACGATGCGCGGGTGGCGCGTGAAAGTCTACCGAAAAATTCGCACTGAATTTTCGGTCGGCCCACTGACTGAATACTAAGAAGGAGCGCAGCTCGATGTCGAACAAGGAATGGAATATCTATCTTTCGGGTGAGATTCACAGCGACTGGCGAGAGCAGATCGTCAGCGGCTGTAGTGAGAAGCAACTGCCCGTCGCTTTCTCGGGGCCTGTGACGAACCACGATGCCAGCGACATGGTCGGCGTCAACATCCTCGGTAGCGAGGACCAGGAATACTGGCGCGATCGTAAAGGCGCTGGCATCAACGCAATCCGCACCTCATCGCTCATCGGCTCCGCCGACGTCGTCGTCGTGCGCTTCGGACCGAAGTACAAGCAGTGGAACGCGGCCTTCGACGCCGGCTACGCGGCAGCACTCGGCAAGGCGCTCGTGATTCTCCACGACGAAGAACACAACCACGCGCTCAAGGAAGTGGACGCCGCCGCGAACGCGACGGCAAGCTCACCCGCGCAAGTTGTGGAGATCCTCGACTACGTTATCAACGGTTAAAAGAGCTCGGCCAAAAAGTCCTCGAGCATCTTCCAGGAGCGCCGGTTCGCCGACTCACTGTACTGCAGGCCGTTGGCCGGATCAGCGGCTTCAGGGTGTGTGAACGCGTGCAGCGTATTGCCGAAGCCGTGCAACTGCCAATCGGCGCCAGCCTCGGTGAGCTCCGTTGCGAGCCCGACAGCTTGATCGGGTGGCGCCATCGGATCGTCCCAGCCGTGCAGCGCGAGCACCTTCGCCGTGATTTTGTTGCCGCTCGTATTCCCGGGCGGCACGAACAGACCGTGGAAGCTAGCGACACCTAGCACGTCCGAGCCCGTGCGCGCTAAATCGAGCACGCAGAGACCACCGAAGCAGTAGCCCATTGCCGCAACTCTGCTCGCGTCGACCTCATCCTGATCGCGAGCGACCTCGACTGCGAGCTGCATGCGGCTCTGCAACAACGACCGATCGGCGAGGAACGGCTGCATGAGCTTCGCGTTTTCCTCGGGATTCGAGCCGCGAACACCTTTGCCGTAGAGATCGAGCGCGAAGCCGGCGTAGCCGAGCTCGGCGATGTCGCGCGCACGAGCTTGCTCGAAGTCGCCCGCGCCGCCCCAGGCATGCGAGATCACAACGCCCGGACGCGGCCCGGAAACACTGTCGTCCCAAGCGAGGAAACCCTCGAACGTTTCACCATCCTGGCTGTAGTCAATTGTTCTCGTTTGTATGGTCACTGCACGGCTCCTCGATCCGGGTTATCAGGCGAAGGGCCTATTATTCGAGTTTGCACGCATGCTGCAAGCGCCAAGAGCTAAGCTAGCGTGCTGCGGCTCAGCCGTACCGGGGCGAGACAGATGCGCGTGCAGATCACCCGGTATCAGCGACTATTTTCAACTCCGCTGGAAATCGCAAGAATCGACTAATGCGTGACAACGACCAGAGAAAACAGGCGATTCTGAAGAAGCTGCGGAAGTTGCCGCCAGATCCGGATGGCGTGACGAGAATTAGGCTCCAACGCACGCGCGCGACTAGCAGCCGGCAGGGGCGCTCCTAAAAGCGGCGACCGCGACCCGTGCTCTGCTGGAACGGGCTGCCGGAGCCATAGCGCTGCTGGATACGCTCCTGCAGAAAAGCCTGCTGTTCGAACAAGCTCGTGCTCGGCAGCAGCAAAACCTCATCGCCGGGGCTCAATCCCGCAACGATCTCGCTGTAGGACATGTCCGTGACGCCGGTTCGAACGGCGCGTGCCATCGGCTCGCCGCCCTGTAGCGCAACAACCCAGAAATCTCCGCCGAACTCATAAGCCGTCGTCGAGCGCCGACTGCCACGACCAGCCCCCGTGCCACCACCGCTGCCTGCCTGTCGGCGGTTGCGTGCCTGCGCGAGCAGCGCTTGCTCGTCTGCCGTCAACGCCTCACCGTTACGCTGCTTCATGAACAGCGCACGAATCTGCTCCTGACCGGCCGGCGTCCGTGAGGCGCCCCCTGCTGGGGCACCGAACTCACCGAGCTGGCTACGCAGCGCCTCCTCGGGAACCCCGAGCATCGCCGCCGTGGCCGTTATATCGTCCGGGACGCGCAGAGCCATCGTCGGGATCGACGGAACCGACTCACGGCTTGCGATCTGTATTTCGACCTCGGCATTCATGCCCGGCTTGAGGAGATCACCGCGATTCTGGAGCCGGATCAATACGGCGAAACGCGTGACGTTCTGCTCGAGGATGGCCTGGGGCTCAATCTTGAGCACGGTGCCATCGAACGGTTGATTCGGATACGCCGCGACCGTCACACGCGTGGTCATGCCGGGCCGGATCTTGCCAATGTCGATCTCATCGACGAGCGTGCGGACCTGCACCGAGCTCAGATCCGCCATGCGCAGCAAAATGCTGCCGCCGGCGACGTCCCGTGTCGGCGAGGAAATGACCGTCCCCTGCTCGACACGCCGCTCGATAATGGTGCCCGTGATTGGCGCGCGCACTTCCGTGTCATCCATGGCAATGCGCGCGTTCTCGAGTGCAACTTGCTTGCCGATGACATCGGCCTCGGCGTTAGCAAACTCGAGCTGGCTCTGCTCGAAATCCGTTTGCGTCAGCGTCCCCGAGCCGTAGAGCGTCTCGGCCCGTTCCATTTGCGTCTGCGCAATTTCACGCCGTGCCCGTGCGGCAACGAGTGCCGCTTCGGCCTCGGCAAGCTGGTTGCGAGGCGTGCGCTGATCGACCTCGACAAGAAGGAAACCTGCCTCGACGACGTCGCCGGTCTCGGCATAGATCGCGAGAATCTCACCCGACGCTTTGGATTTAACCTCGACGAGCGTTTCGGGCTCGATGACGCCCGCAGCGTCGACGATCACCTCAATCGGGCGCGTCTCGACCGGCGCAGTCTCATAGACCGGTGCCATCGACTCCGGCTCGGTCTCGGTACAAGCGGCCAACGCGGCCGCCGCAGCCATGATTGTGATCGAACGCGCTGTCATTCAGTGACTCCGTACCGCCGTTTGCTCATCGACTTCGACGCTGCCGTCGCGCAAAACGATCCTGCGCCGTGCATGCGCGGCGACATCGGGCTCGTGCGTCACGAGTATGATCGTGTGTCCCGCCGCGTGCAGACCATCGAACAACGCCATGATGTCCACGCTCGTTACCGAATCCAAGTTTCCCGTCGGCTCATCGGCAAGCAGAATGCTGGGGTCGGTTACCAGGGCTCTGGCAACTGCCACGCGCTGACGCTGACCGCCCGACATCTCGCTGGGCCGATGGCCCATGCGATCGCCCAAGCCCACGCGCTCTAGGGCGGCTTCGGCTCGCTGCAATCGCTCTTGGCGTCTTATACCACCATAGATCAACGGCGTCTCGACGTTATGCAACGCGTTCGCTCGCGGCAGCAGGTTGAAGGTCTGAAAAACGAAGCCGACCTCCTTGTTGCGGATCCGTGCAAGCTCCCGATCGCTGAGCTCGGAGACGAGCTTACCGTTGAGCCAGTACTGACCCTCGTCTGGCGTATCGAGCAGTCCGATGAGATTCATGAGCGTCGACTTACCGGAACCCGACGGGCCCATGATCGCAACGTACTCTCCACGCTCGATCTCGATGTCGACACCACGCAGCGCGTGAATGACCTCGCCACCCATATCGTAGTGACGCTGTAGGTTCTGCGTGGCAATCATGGCTTGCGCATCGGCTGTCATCATGGAGAGCTCGCCTTGCAACCGCCTAGAAACACCCTACGCGGCAAAGCCACTCAGTGTTGTAAGCAAATGTTACACGTGCTGTAGCGCGGGTGTCGCCGCCGCGCGGCGATCCGCGCTTACGGCGTCGCAGCTCGGCTCAGGCGCCGATAGTATTCTGCGACGGCTTCCTCATAGGCCTCCGCGACCTGCACGGGCGCCTCAGTCCGCACGCCCGTTTCGGCCAATCCCGCGCCCTCGCCGGCAAGCTGCAGCTCGAGCTGCTCGATGAGACTTAACATCGCAAGGTATTCTTGCTCGATGAGCTCGGGATTGCCGGGCAAACCTTGGCGCAATTCTGTTCCGAGCCGCCGCAGCGCGTCGAGCTCTTCCGCCGTGAGACCGTCGTCACGCAGCTGCGTGCCAAGCGCGATGAGCTCGGCACCTGCATCCTCGAGCTGGTTCTCTAGACGCTCACGCGTCTCCGGATCGAACGTCGCAATGCTGCGCGGATCCCATGCGCCCAAGCCACTTCGGCCTCGATTGTAGTAACCGCCGCCGGGCGTCGCGTTATTGCCGCCGTAAGCGCCGCCGGCCTGACCACCGTCTTGTGCGGCCTGACCCGGCTGACCTTGCTGCCCAGGTTGACCCTGCTGCCCAGGTTGACCCTGCTGCCCGGGTTGGCCCTGCTGCCCGGGCTGGCCAGGCTGTGAGTTCGGCATGGCGTTGGCGAGATCGCGACGCAACGCCTGAAGCTCCGCGACGAGCTCGGCCGTCGGATCAAGCTCCGGCTGCACGCCTTCACGCGCCTCACGCATCGCAACGGCCAGCGCCTCTTCGGTCGCCTCGCGAAGATCGTTCAATGCATTGGTCGTGACGCCTTCGAGCGCCGCCGCTTCCGCTGCGGCACCACGACGAATTCGGTAAGCGGCTGTCGACAAACGCGCACCCACCTGGGCGCGCTGCAGCTCGCCCAACGCCTCTTGGAGCTCATCACTCGCCGTCGGCGTCTCGTCGTCGAACTGTTGTGCGACACGTTGAATGTCTTCCTGCAGTGCCTCGAGCTCCTCGGACATATTCCACTTGCGCTCGGAGAGCTCGTAAGCCTCATCGGTGCTCAGCGGGTTGACGAGGAAACCTTGCTCCTCGCGGCCCTGTAACGCCTCGCGCGCAACCTGCTGCAGCTCAGCTTCGGTTTCACGCTGCTCATCGAAAAGTGATTGCGATCGCTCGGACAGGTCGGAGAAAGCCTCCTGCACGGCGGCCTGGCGCTCTGCAGTCATCTGCTCGAGGGCACGGTCTAGCTGACGTCGCGCCTCTTCCATCGCTCGACGCATCTGCTCGGGCGTCATGCCCTCGCTGCCCTGCCCGCTTGCGCGGTTCATGGCCTGCAGCGCGTTCTGGAGCTCCTCGAGCGCCTCGGCTGTGCCCTGCTGACCCTGTCCGCCACCTTGAGCAACCTGGCCCGGCTGGCCTTGCTGACCTTGTTGACCCTGTTGGCCCTGTTGACCCTGTTGGCCTTGCTGGCCCTGTTGGCCCTGTTGACCCTCCTGACCTTGCTGCTGTTGATTCGACGCCTGGCGCTGCAGTTGCTGAAGCTCGCGGCGCAACTCCTCCGTCTCACGGCGCAGCTGCTCTTGCTGCCAGCGCTCTTCCTCGGTCAGGCCACGCTGGTTCGCCTGGCGCGCGAGATTCTCCTGACGCCGCGCAAGCTCCTGGAGCTTCTGAATGGCCTCATCGACGCCCTGCTCCTCAGGACTCTGGTCATTCATCGCGACAGGCGCTTCAGTCTCGTACTGGTTCTTCTCGAGGTCCATCTCGAGCTCGAAGAGCTCAGCAAGATCACGGCCGGCGAAGCCGCCGCCGCCACCGCCGCCGCCTTGATTGAAAGCGACCTGAATATCGGTGAACACCGACTCGGCCCGCAGAAGATGTTGAAGCGCAGCCTGCTCCGACGGCACGGCATCGTCGAACTCGGTCTCGGCCAATTGCTCGGCTGCCGGATCCATCGCCTCGGCTGCGCTCTCAAGCGCCTGCACGAATGTCTGGATCTTCTCATCCGCGTTCGTGAGCTGGCGTGCGCGTGTGCGCGAGGCAAGCGTACGGGCCTGCTCAGCGAGCGTGCGTTGCAGCTCCGCGAGTAACGCGCCGTTGTCCTCTATTTGTTGCTCGTCCTGAAATCCTGTCTGCTCGTCTTGCTCGCGAATCAGATTCCAGGTTGCGACGAGAATCTCCTTCTGGCGTCGCGAGATCTCGTTCTGCTCACCGCCGCCGCCACCGCCGCCGCCACCACCGCCGGCCATTGACTGGGAGAAGCTGCGATCGAACGGCTGAACTTCGATGAAGAACAAGTCCGTGCGCGAGGAGGCATCTCGATCGAAAGCCTCGACGTAGTAGGAGACAACGTCTCCGGGCGCGAGCGCCTGTGCTTGTTGTTCCTCTTCTTCTTGCTCTTGTTGGTCCTCTAGCGGTGCGTCGAGATCCAGCTCGTTCGCATTAATTATGTCAAATAGATCTGGGCCGGGGGCCGAGGCGAGCGGCGTGCGCTCGGCACGCATCTCCTCGAGAAACAGGACTTCCTCGGTCAGCGCATAATCACCGTCGGCCTCTAGCGCAGCGACCTGCCACTCGCCACCGTTGATCGCGTAGTTGAGCTCGAGGCGATCTAAATTGAAGTCGTCGGTTGCCTCGACGCGAACGAGCACTTCTTCAATATTGCTCGCACGCCAGTCGCGGCCGGGCTTGACGACTTTGACGACGGGCCGGTCATCGGCCTGCACGTCGATAAAATAGTTGTCCGTGAGCTGCACGGGCGCCGCATTGAACGACGTGGCGATGTGGTACTCACCCTCTTCCTCGACCGTGAGCACGGCAGTCGCCGTCGAGCCGTCCGTTGTCATCGTCACGGACGCGCCGTTGACGACGAGCGCGGCATCGCCGAGCGGTTGGTCGGTCGTGATCTCAACCTCGACCTGGGTACCCTCGACCGCCTCGATGTCACCGCCCGGATCTTCCGTGCGCGTCTCCTGACGCGTCCACTGCGGATAGTGATAGGTCAGACGGACACTGCTGACGCGCGGCAGATCGACGACTTCTATCTCGTACTCCCCGCTGCGCACACCAGCCGCCTCGACGTAATAGCGCAGCGGCTGACGGATACCAAAGAACCGAAACTCGAACTCGCCGCCGGCCTCATCCATGACGGCGCTTTCCCATTCACCGCCCTCGAACTGCGCAAACACAGTCGCCTCAACGGGATCAAAGCCTTCGGCCTGCGCCTCGATGAACAGATCCCCACCGCGGCGCACGGCGCCGTCACCGGGCGACACTGCGACACGCTGCGGCGGCAGCGTATCGGACAGCGCCCAGCCGGCCCATAAATGCCGCACACCGTAACGCCAATTGTCGGGACCGAACGCTGCAAACCAGGCGAGCACGAGAACGGCAATCCCAGCGGCGACAGCGGGCGTTGAAATCTCCCAGTTGCGGACGTTGAGCGCGACGGGTATTCGACGCGCAAGGCGCATTGCGTCTTCGGCGAGCAGTCCGAGAAACACCGGCGGCCCTGATGCGTCGTCGCTGCGCTGTGTCAGCTCTCGATAGGTCTCGATGCGCCCGTCGAAGTCCGGCGCGCGTCGCTCGATATCTGCAACGCCCTCGGTGCGCTTGAGCTTGCGCAATGGGAAAACGAGTAAGCCAACCACGACGCCGGCAAGTGCGAGCACAAGCACGACCCGGGCGCTGATCATGACCGAATCGGAAAACGCTTGGCGCGTACCGAAATACACGGCGGCCAGCGTAAGAACGAGTGCCGTGACGGCAAGCACAGCCGCACCCCGAGCGACGATCAAGGACTTCAGTCGCTGTCGGAACTCGCCAAGATAGGCTTCGAGTTGGGTCCGTGCGCTCATGCTGCTATACCTCTCCGCACCCTAAGATGCCAGTTTCCGACCCAGGATTCCACGACTACTACCACAATCAGCAAACTCAGGACCCACGGCCACAGCGGCGTCGGCTCCGCAGGTGCGAGCTCCAAGTCCGCGGCCGCGCCACTCTCGAGCGTCCCAGCGTTGAGATTAAGCCAGCGCTCCACGGCGTTCGGCTCCACAGACGTCAGGTCGGACTCATTAGGATCCAGATTCACGGCGACAAGTTCAGTTAATCCGCCGCCGAGCACCTCATAAAAGCCGATCTGATTCAGTAGCACCTCATCGCCAGAACCGGCTGCGGCGATGCCCAGTGCGGCATCACCGTTCGGATCGAAGATCTGCCCACCGGCAAGTCCCACAGCGCCCGGCGAGAGCGTCGTTCCCAGCTGCGCCTCGGTCTGGACGGTGAGCTCCCCCGATAGGTACGCCGTCACGCCGGCGACGAGCGGCACGAACACGGGCAGCACGGGCAGGTCGTTCCAAGCGCGATCGAGCGAAGATGCGAACAGCACAACGCGACCCTCGCCGAGTGCGTGATCGATCAACAGCGGCGCGCCCTGCTCCAGCTCGGCCAATAGCTGATCACCAGCTTGCGGCGCGAGCTCCGTGTAGCGAAAAAATTTCGCCATACGCAGCTCGTCGGTTCCGGCAATTGCCGGATGCCCATTGTCCATCGAGCCGACGATCGTGAACTCACCTGAGCCGGCGCCAAGCTGCGTCGTGCCGCTGAACTCGTGGCCCGTCACGGGCACGACGTCGAGGCCGCCCGAGCGCTGCCCCAGCGCCAGGAACAGTGCGCCGCCGCCAGCCACGTGCTCGCGCAGGTCGTCGCTTTCGGCGTCCCCGAGAACACCCGCATCGGCAACGACGATAAATGCATAGTCGCCAAGATTGCGCTCGCCGATCACCGCAGGCGCGACAGGCTCGACGGTCGTCAGCGGCCCGCTCACAGCCTCCAGTGCCGCGGTGAGGAATAGCGAGTCCTGGCCGCGTGGGTCGGCGCTGACGAGCAGGACCGAGCGCGGCTCGGGCCGCTTGACGACGACGAATCGTCGATCGTCTGCCGCGAGCTCGTCACCGGGATCGAGAAAGATCTCCAAACGATTTGCACCGGCGCTGAGCTCGGGCGTCTCGAAAGTGACGTTGATCGTCCCATCGGACGGAACGATCACGGGCAGCTCGGCGACACGGTTGCCATTGAGCTCGAGCACGGCATTGTGCGAAACGGGTTGTGTGCCAAAGCCACGCAGACTTGCGCTGACCTGATCGGCACCGGCTTGCCAGACGATGCTCTGAACGGCCCAGTTCGCATCACCGGGCTCTGAAACGTCGTGAACCTGAAGCTCGAGCGGGGTTTGCGCGGCAAGCTCGGCGAAGCGCGTCGGCATCGAAGACTGCTGCAGATCCGTGACCACGTGTACGACCGTCGCAAGCTCGATGCCGCGCAGCATTCGATCGACGGAGCTCATGAGCTCGCCGTAGTCCGCGCGCGCGAACTCGGGTTCGAGTGCATTGATGCTCTGACGCACACTCGCGGCATCGAGCGTCGGGTCGCTGAGCACCTGTGCGCCCCGGCCCATCGCGATTACTTGCAGCAGGTCGCCCGATGGCGCCGCATCGACGATGTCGGTTGCCGTATCACGCGCGCGCTCCCATCGATCGCCGTGCTGCATGGACGCTGAGACATCCATGACGATCACGTGCAATTGCGCCGTGTCCTCAATCAATGCCTGTGCGGCACCCTGTAACGCCGGACGTGCAAATGCGAGCGCCAGAAGCACGAGAACACCGACACGAAGCGCGAGTAACAACAAGTACTGCACTTTTTTCGCGAGCACGCGCCGCGGTTCCCCGGGCTCGAGAAACATTGCCGAGCTGAATTGCTCGCGGTTCGGATTCTCCGACGAGAGGCGGTGCAGATAGATCGGTAAACCGACGGCCAGAACGCCAAGCAGGAAAAGGGGGGCCAATAGCGTCATAGGAGTCCCTTCCTCATCGCGAGACTAGCCGCGCCGCTGCCGGAACGTTAGATAGTTTCTGAGCGCGGCGTCGAGCGGCTCATCGGTGCGTAAGAGCTGATAGTCGGCATTCGCGCCCGCCGCGGCTTTCGACAACGCCTCTAGATGCTCCTGAATGCGCTCGCGATAGCGTGAGCGCATAAAGATCGGCGAGACCTCCATCGCCTCGCCTGTTTCCATGTCCTCTAGCATCGCCGACTCCTTGAGCTCGGGCTCGAGCTCCTGCGGATCGAGAACTTGGAAGAGGACGACGTCCTGGCCCTGATAAGCAAGCGGCTGGACGCCCTTGAGCATCGCTTCAGGCTCGCAATAAAAGTCTGAAATTACGGCGACGAGGCCACGCCCCTTCTGATATTGCTGGAATCGCTCGAACGGCACGGTCAAGTCCGTGCCGGTACCCGGCTGTGCGCTATCTATCGCATGCAACACGGCTTGCAGCCTACCAACGCGCGACGACGGTGGCCGATGGTCGCGCACCTCCTCATCGAAAATGATCAGACCAACGGCATCGTGCTGGCGTGCAGCAAGATAGGCGAGCGTCGCCGCAAGAAACTTTGCGTACTGAAGCTTCGTCACGTTCTTCTTCGACGCATAGCCCATCGATGCGCTCGAATCCAGCAAAATCACGAGATGCGTATTAGTTTCGCCGAGGTACCGCTTGATATAGGTACGCTCGGTGCGCGCGTAGACATTCCAGTCGACGAAACGGGGATCGTCACCCTCTGAGTACGCCCGATACTCGGCGAACTCCTGGCTGAATCCGAACTGCGGCGAACGATGCAGCCCGTTGAAAAAACCGTGCACGGCGGCACGTGCGACGAGATCCAGATTCGACAGGCTCGCAAGCACCTCCGGCGACAGGAGGTTCGGTGCTACTGCCGATGCACGGTCGCTCATCCGGCCTGCGCTTGTCGCTCGGCCCCTGCCATATGTTGGACGAGCTGATTCAGCACGTCATCGACGGTTACACCGTCGGACTCAGCGTAGTAGTTTGCAAGCACACGATGGCGCATGACCGGCAGAGTCAACGACGTAATGTCCTCGGTCGTGACGTGGTAACGCCCCATCATGAGCGCGCGGGCCTTCGCGGCCAGCGTCAGGAACATCGTCGCACGCACACTGGCGCCGTACTGGATGTAGCGCTTGACGACGTCGGGCGCGAGCGGATCTGTTGGCCGGCTCGCACGCACGAGATCGACGGCCAGCCGATTGACCGACTCGGAGACGGGCACCTGACGTATGAGCCACTGATAACGCAGAATCTGCTCGGCGGTCGTGCATGGCTCGACCTCAGGCATACCGACCTGGGTCGTGAATCGCTGTACGACCTCGAGCTCATCGTCACCGGTCAGGTAATCGAGAATGACGTTGAACAAAAAGCGGTCGAGCTGCGCCTCGGGCAGCGGATACGTACCTTCGAGCTCGATCGGGTTTTGCGTTGCAAGCACGAAAAACGGCGGGTCGATCGTGTGATGATTACCGCGTACGGTCACCGACAGTTCCTGCATCGCCTCGAGCAGCGCGGCTTGAGTTTTCGGCGGCGTGCGATTGATTTCATCTGCCAACAGTACATTCGTAAATAGCGGGCCGGGCACGAAAGTCCACGTGCGGTGTCCCGTCGTGATGTCCTCTTCGATGATGTCCGTGCCCGTGACGTCGGTCGGCATCAGATCAGGCGTAAACTGAATGCGCTTGAACGTTAAACCGAGCGCGACGGCAAGCGTACGCACGAGCAAGGTCTTCGCCGTGCCGGGCATACCCGTAATCAGACAGTGTCCGCCGACGAGTAAGGTCAGCAACAAGTGATCGACAACTTCGTCCTGCCC
>CAJIAZ010000492.1_pt1 | contig 11908 bp, 9 predicted proteins | sample 9199181 | NCBI WGS metagenome assembly CAJIAZ01 (sample SAMEA7708285, study PRJEB35096) | sediment metagenome | biome: marine neritic benthic zone biome [ENVO:01000025]; feature: sediment [ENVO:00002007]; material: shallow marine sediment [ENVO:03000034] sea grass bed [ENVO_01000059] ...
CCACTTAGCGAACCCGTACTCGAATTGAACGCGGCCCATCCGGGACGATTTACAATCGAGAACGTCAGCGTGTCGCCATCGGCATCGCTAGCCGAGGGTACGAATTGATAGGCTGTGTTTTGCGACACGACCGTCGCCGGTGTGCCCGCTATCGTTGGCGGCGTGTTGACAGCCTGCACGGTTAGCGTAAAGGCGGACAAGCTCGCACTCGCCTGGCCATCGCTAACGCTGATGGCGATGTTGCCGTACGTGCCGACGTCGCTGTCCGTCGGCGTTCCGCTCAACGAACCCGTGCTCGTATTGAAGGCCGCCCAAACGGGTCGATTTACAATCGAGAACGTCAGCGTGTCGCCATCGGCATCGCTAGCCGAGGGTACGAATTGATAGGCTGTGTTCTCCGACACCACCGTCACCGGCGTACCCGAAATAACCGGGGGCGTATTTCCCGGCGGCGGAGGCGGCGGCGGGGGGGGCGGCGGCAACGCCTGGACCAGCACGGAGAATGCGGACAGGCTCGCGGTCGCTTGGCCGTCACTGACGCTGATGGCGATATTGTCGTGTGAGCCCACATCGTTGGCCGTCGGCGTACCGCTCAGCGAGCCTGTGGTCGAATTGAAGCTCGTCCAGGCGGGGCGATTGGCGATCGAGAATGTCAGAGAATCGCCGTCAGCGTCACTAGCCGCTGGCACAAACTGATAGGTCGTGCCCTGCAACACCGACGTGGCCGGCGTGCCGGAGAGGACGGGCGCCGCGTTCGGTGGCGGCGTGCCAATCACAGAAATTGAGAAAGCCGGCAAGCCCGTAGTTGCCTGACCGTCCGTTACAGAGAGCTGAATATTTGAATAGCTTCCGACATCTACGGCGCCGGGCGTTCCAGAAACCTCTCCGGTCAGGGAATTCAACGTCAGCCAACTCGGGTGACCGGTCAACATAAACGTAAGCGCATCACCATCGGCATCGCTTGCCGTAGGAATGAAAGAGAACGGCACGTCCTGCAAAATCGATGCTGGCGGGCTGCCGGAGATCGTGGGGGCTGTGTTTCCAGGGACGGACGTAGAAGAGCCGGTTAGCACGATGTCGATATCGGAAGTCGAGCCGCTACCGAGCTGAGTGATTGCGCCATCCAGCATGCCCGCAACGCCGCTCGGCAGTGCCTGTCGAGCGCTCGCCGCAGACGTGCCCGGGCTCATCGCTGCCAACGACGCGCGCACACTGTCTAATGCACCTGATCCACCAAGAAGGACTGCCGTATCGACGCCCTCGAGTGCTCGTTCGATCAAGTGAGACGTGACTGGGCGCGCATCCGTTAACTCGGCGGACTGCCCACCGGATAGCTGAGTAATCACGTCGTCGAGCACAGGCGTTGCGATCTGTCCGTTGACGATGAGCTCATTGCGCATTGACTCTAGTGAGACCTGAGCTGCGACGAGTGTCGTGATCGCAGAAACATGACGATTTGTCAGCCCAGCGCCCTGACCATCGAGCGCACCGTCGACGAGATCGGCTGCGATCGCATCGATGACGAACTCCATGGATGCAGTAAACGCTGCCGCCCGCATCGTCGAGACCGTGCGGCGAAAGATCTCGGCCAATGCCTCGGCAGATTTGACGATTTCTGCAAGGTTGCCGTTACCGATCGGCGTCTCCAACGGATCGCGGCTCAGTGCGGATGTCATACCGAGATTGAACTCGGTCATGACAGCATCTACTGCTGTCGACAAGTTAGCTGCGCTAAGGCCACCGTTCATCTGCCTGGCGACCGCGACGGCAAGCGTCGAAAACGGATTCACGTTGGCAACGACATCCTGTCGTGGCCCGGTCACAACGCCGAACATCGTGAAGTCCAAAGGCAGGCGCGTGACGAGATCCAGACCGCCACGGGCCCGGATCATCAGCGGGTAGTGCTTACCCTTTGTGCTAACTTGAAAATTGTATTGTGCAGATTGATCGCTGAGCGTGCTGTCGAGAACCAGGTTATCGTTGGCAAGCACGTTTATCGTCGAGTCGATGACCGGCCCGTCCCCGACGCTACCGGATAGCTGGACTTCGAAATTTTGCTCTCCGGGCAACGCAGTTGCTGCGTCGTCCGCCTCTTCGGATGACTCACAACCCTGCAATACAAAGATGATCGTTGTTAGAAGTAGAAGTCTGCCGACACCGCGCTGCTGAACCATATCCCGCTCCCCGTGACGCACGGCGTCGACCGTTGGGGAGCTCTAGGAGCTTGCGGACCGCGTTCGCTTACGCTTCGAGGCAGCCATTGACTATGGCCGAAGAGACGAAACTGAGCGCCTCGTCTACTCGACTGGCAACCCCGCTATCTTCGTATTCGAAGACCGGAAGCTTTGCGTCCCGACCTCACGATCGGTTTGCCGTTTTCAGTCTCAGTCACATATGGACTGTACGAGAATCAAACTAGCAACGCGGTCAAGACGCTGCGATGTGTCGCTCGGGGGAGACAGTCTTCAGGCAGATAACAATAATCGCCGATTCATTATCGAAGTGTGGTTATGAAAAGCAGCGCACGTCTAACGATGCTGTCATTCTCTCTTGGTGGCAGTCGTTGCTCGTCGCGTGCGCACCTCGTCGCTACTATTATTGTCGTTATGACGATTTAACGTCTTTCGAATTTGCGCAATGGTTGCTTACATAGCGAGGCATTCTGTTGAGCAACTTGGTCACGAAACTGCGCAACGGCACTTTGCACGCTGCTGACGAGAGCGTTTGCGAGCGTCGTCACGCTACGAGCGATCGAATTTGACGCGGCTCGAGTCCGAAATTTTGGGGAATACCGGTTACAACGTATCTGAGCCACTCGGAATGAAATTCCTTCCAAAGTGCTTCGCGCGAGTCATTGGAGTGACTGACCGGCAAGAGACGAATTTCTGTCAAGCAACGCAAATGATTGACGATTGCGAGGACCGTCCGAGACGGTACGACATCGTCGTCGAGTCCAATACCAACGATCGTCGGCGATTTGACGAGTGGCGCGAAATGCGCGCTCTCGAAATACTCTAGCGTGCGAGAGACCCGATCTAGGCGCCACGGAAAACGCTCCAGATAACGATTGAGTTCGTGCGTCGATCCCGCCAGCGATACGCGTCGACGCTCAGCGTGCCAGCCGAACGTCGGCTGTCCCAAAACGACGAAGTCGGGCTCCGCAGTAAGCGCAGCAGCCATCAACGACAAGGCGCCACCGAAGCTGAATCCCTTGAACGTCATCGTTGTCGCATCGCTTTGAAGAAGCTCGCGTGCGACACGTGCTGCCTGCAGATAGTCCGCGATGGCCCCCCTCAGGATGCTTGTTTCGGCAGACTCGATGCCCGTGAGCACATAACCGTCTGCTGAAGGGCGCACACTGTCGACCGAGCGGCCGAATCCGCGTGCGTCGAATCCGAACACGTGGCAATCGCGGCCCCACTCTGACTTGACTTCATAGCGGTCGTTGTAGCCATGCGCGTGCACTATTAGAGGGCACGGACGCCCCGAGTTAGCGCGCAACAGGTAGCCGCTGATTCGAACGCCACCTAGGGACCTGAAGACAAGCCGCTGCAGTTTAGCCCCGGAGGCAGTTGGCTCCAATGGCTTTAGCTTCACTTGCGGCCCTGTCAGGTCAAGCTCGGCAACGGTCGACTCCCAGAACGCCTGGAAATCCGTCGGCGGATCTAGATTCGGCTTGAAGCGTTCCAGTCCTTTTACGGCCATCAATATTATCCAGCGCCTCGCTGGCACGTTTCCTGCTTGACTGTGTTAATGAGCTCGGCGATCGACAGCTTCATCGATCATGCGGTGTGGAATGATACACATCGCGCTCGGCTGATTCCCATCGGCGAGTCTGCCGAGCTCACCCGTTTTCGTGCGGGCCAGATTATCTTCAATCAATTCCATCCGGCAAATCAATTCTCGTTTCTAGCGGATGGAATGATTGAGCACGAGGCGCGCGCGCAAGACGATGGCGAGCCGTGGCGAATGGGCCGTCTGTCGTGGCGCTGGGCTGCACTGGGATGGAGCGGCTTCCTGCCGCCCTATCGCAACATGACGACCGCCCGAGCCTGCACGGATACCGAGCTGGTCACGTGGCGTCACGAGGATCTGGCAAACGCGTTCTACGCTGATCCGAGTCTAGCCGTCAGCTTCTTCCACATGATCCTGGCCAGCATTTGCCGCCAGTTCGAATCGATTAGAGATGAACGCGGCGTATACGGCTCGCGAATGCAGATCGACGAACTTCTGCTGAAACCGGCAACACCGACACACTCTCGCCGCTTCGCTCCGCGTCTGATTAGCGTGCTCCGCCGCTCAGCTTTCTTCGAGCAGTTCGCCGACAACGCACTCGAGCATCTCGCAGGCAACGCGACATTGCGGTATGTCGAACGAGGAACGCAGATCGTCACCCAAGGCGCGCACGTCAACAACATCGGCATCCTCGCAACGGGCAGGGTCGCGTGCTATTTCTCGAGCGACGCTGACGAATCCTATGAGATCGATCGGTTCCGCTCGATCGTCCCGGGCAGCATTGTCGCCGGGATACCGGAGCTCGACGGGAGCTACCGTGCGGAAGCCAATGCTATTGCGACCTCCGATTGTTGGATCTACGAACTACCTGTGGGCACGGTCAGAACGCTACTGGCGTCGGACCCCGAATTCGGTCGCAGCTTTATGCAGCGGCATCTCGTGCGATGCGCACATCTACTGGCGGTTGCCCGAGTTCCTCCGAGTTCGCTAACGGAGGACCGCGAAACCGCAAAGATCAAATCCATTCTCAGTCACTACCAGACACGGGTTCCCGTGACATCCGAGCTGCATAAAATTCCCCACCTCTTGAGCCACAACCTTACCGTCGCGAACGCGCTGGCGTGCTTGAATACCGTCGCGGAGACCGGCACCTACGCCGAGCGCGCGGTAGCCCGAAGCTGTTCCGATGCATTGACAGGAATACAGTCCGAGCTGCACTTCTACAGAGACGTATTGGATACGTATGCGCAAGTCGCGAACGCGCCTGAAGAGACTCCGGCTCAGACACTTCGAATGTCGTGCGACAAGAGTATGTCGGCCGCGTTCGAGCATCTGCAAAGCACGGTAGTTGGACGCGAGTATCTTCCTCGAGACTCAGGATTCATTACGATCATTAATCACCTCAGTTGTCCGGCCTACTATGAGCTCCCGAATGAGTATCATTTTTCGTTCGATACGGCATTCGTCAGCGCACTATTGGGCGCGCACTACGGGGAATCACCCGTGCGGGTCGTTCGTGAGAGTCCCAATGCTGAATATGGACACAACTTGTTCTACTCCCGGCTCGGCCACATAACCGTACCCACGCACGAGTCGGAAATAGAGAACGTTTCGCCCGAGACACTGCGGGCACTTCGACGGGAAGCGTTCGAGTCTCTATCGCGTAGTGGCTGCGACGTGCTATCGCGCGGCGGCAACCTCCTGATCTGCCCCGAAGGGCAGAGCCAGCGCGCATCGAACTCACCCGCCAAGTTCTATAGCGGAGCGTTCCGGCTCGCGCTCGAGGCGGACGTGGAACCCTACATTCTCCCGATTGCACTCGCGGGCTTCGATCAGCGCTACAAAGACAGCTTACTCGTCGCAATCATTCAGAAGCCCTTCAAGGTTTCGGAGGTGATGACTGCAGCCGGCCAGACCGATCTGCGCCAGTTCCTGGATTCGTATCGGCAGACGTTCGCTATCGCCGTCAGAGAAGCTCAAGGACTCAGCCGGAACGTTCACAGTGACCTGTCCGATGCCAGTCGAGCGGCGCGACGGAGCGCCTGATCGATGAGAAAGGCGCGGCAAGTGCCGCCCAGACAATCGGGCCAACCCAGGTCGACGCATTTCGTCATCGTTTTCTGGCAAACTATGCCGCCCCGCTCATAACCGGATCATCCATGAACGACACGACGACACGAGAAATCGTGACGCTGCAGAGCCACATCCTCGCGCAGCAGGCCAAGAACCCTCACTCCACGGGAACACTATCGTGGATACTGTCCGCACTCTCTATCTCGGCAAAGGTCATTGCCGATCACGTGCGTCGCGCGCGACTCGCAGATGTGCTCGGCCAAGCTGGTGCCGAGAACGTTCAGGGCGAAGAACAACAAAAACTAGACGTCATCTCAAACGATGTGCTGATGCGCGTTCTCGGCGGACGCGAAGGCGTCGCCATTGTTGCCTCGGAGGAGAACGAAGAACCCGTCATTATTCGCAGCGACGGCGAAGGCGAGCGGCGCTATTGCGTACTGTTCGACCCGCTCGATGGCTCATCGAATCTCGACGTCTGTGGTTCCGTCGGCACGATCTTCAGTATCCTGCGTTACGATCGCCGTGCGGCCTCCCCTGAGGAGTCCTTGCTGCAGCCCGGCGATGCGCAAGTCGCCGCAGGTTATATTCTCTATGGGCCCTCGACGGTTTTCTGCCTTTCGATGGGCGAGGGCGTCGACATGTTCGTGCTCGATATCTCCGTCGGCGCCTTCTTGCGAGTCGAGCAAGATCTACGCATACCGAATGCCAGCAAGAGCTACTCGGTCAACGAAGGGAATCGCTTGGGCTTTCCTGAGGGCTATCAACGTTACCTCGATTGGGCGCAGCAAAACGGCTACTCGAGCCGCTATGCCGGCGCGATGGTCGCCGACGTGCACCGCACGTTGCTCAAAGGTGGGGTGTTCATGTATCCGCCGACAACCAAAGCACCGAACGGTAAGCTGCGGCTGATGTACGAAGCCAATCCAATGGCGATGCTCATCGAGCAAGCCGGCGGCAAGGCATTGGCGGGTTGTTCGCAAGACGGCGCGGAACGACGCATCCTCGCGCTCGAACCCGAAGACATCCATGAGCGCTGCCCCGTCATTCTCGGGAGCCCCACAGAGGTCGATCACGTCGCACGGCATCTGTAAGCTAGGCTCACATGAGAGCGTTTGTCAGCCTATCGATGCTACTGTGCGTTGGCGCGTGCGCGAGCCTGCCCAACCGCGATCCTCTTGTCGTCGACGTCGCCGGCATCGAGTCGTTGCCGGGCGAGGGTATGGAAATTCGCCTGCAGGTCGCGCTGCGCATCCAGAATCCGAACGACGTACCCGTCGACTATAGCGGCACAGCGCTCGATCTGGATCTCAACGGACGCCGTGCCGCCAGCGGTGTCAGTGACGCAGCGGGCAGCGTACCGCGCTACGGGGAGACCGTGGTCTATGTGCCGGTGACGATTTCGGCCTTCAACATGGTGAACCAGCTGTTCGGTTTCATGAATGCCGAGAGTACGGACCAGATCAGCTACCGCGTGAGCGGTAAGCTCGAGGGCGGCTTGTTCAACACTCGGCGGTTCAGCGACGACGGCACGTTCGCACTCTCGCCACCCGTTCATTGAGACTGCGCTTACTTAGATCGCGCCGCGATCCACGCCTCCGCCGCACGGCGCGCCTTCGCCTCGGCTTCCTGCTTCGTCTTGCCGTGCCACTCGCCGCGCAGCCGAATACAATGATTGTCGTAAACCGTGCCGAGCTGGCGGACCTGAGCCGTGGCGAACCAAGCGAACTCGCCGATCGGATCCATCGGCTTCGCAGCAGGAATTGCCGGCTCGTATTCAGTCACGGACGAGGCCTCGGAACGCTCAGCCGAAGTACTCCGGCTCGTTACCTGCTCTCCACTTGATGTTGCAGCCTATGCTGGGCTTTTGCTCCGCGGAAGGCGCACCGCCTCCCAGCACAGCATCGACGGCTGCGCGCAGATCCGCACCGGTGACGGGCGCATCGCTGCTTGGGCGAGAATCGTCGAACTGACCGCGATAGACGAGCTTGCAGTCCTTGTCGAACAGGAAGAAATCCGGCGTGCAAGCCGCGCGGTAGGCCTTTGCGGTTTCTTGCGACTCGTCATAGAGATACGGAAAAACATAGCCGAAGCTCTGCGACTCTTCGCGCATTTTCTCTGGGGAGTCGGCAGGATGCGTCGTGATGTCGTTTGACATGATCGCGACCATTGCGACGTTTCTCGACGCACACTCACGACCGAACGCCGAGAGATCCTCGCGTAGATGCTTGACGAACGGGCAGTGATTAGAAATGAACGTGACGACGAGCGCTTGCGCCCCGGCGAAGTCCGCCAGCGAATAGTGTCTGCCGTCGGGATCGGGTAGATCGAAGTCCGGCGCCTGTGTGCCGAGCTCGAGCATGGTCGAAGGTGTAGCTGTCATGACGAGTATTTTACTCGAAGCGCACCGGCCGCCGCGAGGCGTACTGGCTCGCGGGACTGTGTCGATGGCCGCGCACCGGGTATTCTAGGACCGAAGATCCAGATACGGCGTCAAGACTGGAGAAACGCGTGAATAGAGCACCCATTCTTCTCAGCCTGTCGGCAATCCTCGCGACGGCTCTTCTGGCAGTACCCAGTGCCTACGCCCAACCGGACGAGCCACAGGCGCCCATGCTCATCGAACGTGACGTCATGGTACCGACGCGCGCCGGGTTCGAAATTGCCGCAAATGTCTACCGGCCGAACAAGGCGGGCCGCTTCCCCGTCATCATCAGCATGGGGCCCTACGGCAAAGACGATCTCCCTGCTGAGTACGGTGGCCTGTTCGACAGCGGTCAGATCATGGTGTCCGAGCACGCGGCCTTCGAGACGCCGGATCCCGAGTACTGGGTGCACTACGACTACGTCGTAATAGCCGCCGATAGCGCAGGCTCGGGAAAGTCCGGCGGCGATAACGACTTGTTCGGGCCCATCGAGATGGAGGCGTTCCACGACGTCATCGAATGGGCCGGTCAGCAACCCTGGAGCAACGGTAATGTCGGGCTCAATGGTGAGTCCTATTTCGGCGTCAGCCAATGGTACGTGGCCGCTCTCAAACCGCCGCATCTGAAAGCTATCATTCCGGGCGAGGCGTTGGTCGACGTATACCGAGATGCCGCTCGGCATGGCGGGATCCCATCGACGTTCACGATCGGCTGGATGCGATATCGAATCCGGCCCGGCCTCGCACCGGGCGCGCGCCTCCTTCGAGACTTCGAAGCGGGGCTACAAGCGCACCCATTCTTCGATGACTACTGGTCATCGATTCTTCCCGACCTCAGCGCGATCGACGTTCCTGCGTACGTTATTGCTAGCTGGCCGGATCATGGCCTGCATACGCGCGGAACGCTGATCGGCTTTGAGCAGATTGGCTCGGAGGAGAAATGGCTCGAAGTCCACGGCCGCAAGAAATGGGAGTTCTACTATTCGCGAGACTCGCTCGAGCGGCAGCGGCGATTCTTCGATCAGTACCTCAAAGGCATCGATCGCCGCATGACGGACGTGCCAACCGTGCGCTATGAGCGTCGCAATGCGTTCTACGACGGGGAGACGCGCTTCGCAGACGACTGGCCGCTACCGGCGACCGAAGCGCGCAGCTTCTTCTTGACACCGGATGGCGGTCTCGCCGATGAGCCACCACCGCACGGCATGTCGCTCAGCTACAAGGCAGAGGACGCCGGCGCGCAGCTTCGCTTCAGCCATACGTTTGTCACCGACACAGAGATTACAGGAACCGCAAACCTTAGATTGTGGGTCGAGGCCGATGGTGCTGAGGACATGGACCTCTATGTGGGCTTGAGCAAGCTCGATCGTAACGGGGACGAAGTGCCTATGGCCGGGTACAACGATGTCGAGGACGGCCATGTCGCAAGCGGCTGGCTGCGCGTCTCCCATCGAGACCTGGACCCTGAAAGGAGTACGGAGCTGCACCCGTTCCTCCGCCACCAAAGAGCGCTGCCGCTGTCGCCAGGCGAACGCGTCGAGGTCCAGGTCGAGATCCTACCCTCGAGCACCCTGTTTCGGGCCGGTGAGTCTTTGGTCCTGAGACTCCAAGGCACGGAGCTAGCGGGCACCGGCGGCATCGAGCACATCCTCGGCGTAAACGCCGGCAACCACATCGTTCACCTCGGAGGCGCGACGCCGAGCCGGCTCGTCCTCCCAATCATCGACCCCTGACAATGCCCATGCGGTGGAACCTCGGCGGCTGGCTTGGCGCCCAGCTTGGCGGCACGTGCTGGATACTCATCGCTGGGCTACTGGCGCTACAGCACGATAGGGGTGTTGCAGTCGTAACTCTCGCACTGTTTGCGCTCCCGAACCTCGTCGGCTTACGGCTTTGGACATCCCGCGATCGACTGTCACCAATCAACGCGCTTCGCACGCTGCTCATGGCCGTGGGGCTGTTCGGGCTCGCGGCAGTGTACGTGCTCGATAGCGGTGGCGTCTGGGAAGCGATACAGGTTGGCGGGCGAGCGTCAGCCGGCATGGCCTATTGGACCATCCTCCTTGTCGTCGCCGGCCTGCTCTTTCTTATTGGCCGCTTACGTTGAGCCGACCCTGCCCGGTTAGGTCGCACGAGCTGTGAGAATGTCGGTACAATTACCGGCAGAAAACAGTGGAACTAAGACATCGACGTTCTAGGGGGACCAAAGATGCATCGACTCGCACTGACCTTGAGCCTGGCCTGCCTCTCGCTTCCAGCGAGCGCACATCACAGCAGCATCGGCATCTACGACGAGGAAAACCCCGTCGAGATCGAGGGTATCGTCACCGAGGTTCGGTGGCGCAATCCGCATCCGTCCTACACGGTTGCGGTCACCGACGCCCAGGGTGAGACGGTCGATTGGTTCGTCGAGACAGGCTCGGTCAGCACGCTGAGATTGCGCGGCGTGGACCGCGATTTCATCGAGGTCGGCGACCGCGTGCATCTGGCTGGCCAGTCCTCGCTGCGCGGGCGCCCGGAGATCTTCGCTGAGAACATGCTGCTGCCCGACGGCCGGGAAGTGCTACTCAGGGCCGTATCCAAGCCCTATTGGCCGGCGGGGCTCAGCGGCAACATCTACGAGCGCGGCGTCGACGAGGCACGTGCTGTCGAGGGCCGCGCTTCGGCAAAAGGGCTGTTCCGCGTCTGGACCCCGATCTTCGACGACCCGGAGGCCTATCCGCTCTATAGCTCCGGGATCACCCAGCTCACGGCCCAGGCGCGCACAATCAAGGCGCAGTACGACCCGCGCGGAAGCGGCTTCACCGAATGCCGGGCGAAAGGCATGCCCTACATCATGGCATCCGCCTATCCGCTGGAATTCATCGCGCAGGGCGAGAACATCCTGATCCGAATCGAGGAGTTCGACACGGAGCGCCTCGTTCACATGAATGCACCACCAGTGGCCGTTCCCACGTCATACACATTGCTCGGGCATTCACGCGGCCACTGGGAGGGTGAGACGCTCGTCGTCGAGACCGACGGCGTCGAGGCGTCTTACCTCTACAGTGACGGCACGCCCCAGAGCCGCTCGATCAGTCTCGTCGAACGCTTCGACGTCGCCGCAGACGAGCAACGACTGAACTACCGCATCTCGATTACCGACCCGGAAAGCTTCACCGAGACGTTGGAGTTCAGCCGTTATTGGGTCTGGCAGCCGGATATTCGTATCCAGCCGTATAGCTGCGGGAATCTGCAGTAGGCGGGCCGCGCCTGCGTTAGGGGCGAACCAACAAGTAGAGGCCGGTCCCAGCCAACACGCTGCCGCCAATCGCCTGCATGACCCTGCGCGCACGCCCGGTTTCGAGCAGTGCTTTGGCGCGCCCGGATAGATACGCGTAGCTCAACTTTACGGTGGTGATCGTGAGGGTTGCGGCTGCCATCACGATTAAGGCGTCGCGCCAAGTTGCGTTGGCCATATCGACAAACGCCGGCAGAAATCCCATATAGAACAGGATCGCCTTCGGATCGCCGAGCGTGACGAGGAATCCGCTCGATAGACTCGCGACCCACGAGCCTGCTCTCACGCCGTTTTCCGCCTCCAGCTTGGCACGTGCGCATATCGTCGTGACACCAAGCGCAATCAGATAGAAGCCACAAGCGTATTTGATGAGGGTGAACAGCTCACCGAACTGCCCG
>CAJIAZ010000031.1_pt1 | contig 11897 bp, 11 predicted proteins | sample 9199181 | NCBI WGS metagenome assembly CAJIAZ01 (sample SAMEA7708285, study PRJEB35096) | sediment metagenome | biome: marine neritic benthic zone biome [ENVO:01000025]; feature: sediment [ENVO:00002007]; material: shallow marine sediment [ENVO:03000034] sea grass bed [ENVO_01000059] ...
ATCGATATCTGCGCGGCCGCATCGATGGGCTCGTCGTGCGCATGGAGAAGGAGGCGATGAAGTTCCTGGAAGCACTATCGCAACAGAAGGGCGCAGAAATCGTCGAGCATGAATCTCCAGAGCCGATCAAAAGAAGAGCCTGAGGTCAATCTGACGTCGCTGATCGACGTCGTCTTGCTGTTGCTCGTGTTTTTCATGGTATCCACTAGTTTTGTGCGCGAGACCGAGATCAGTTTGCGTTTGCCGCAAGCCCAGACACAGACTGAGCCCGTCGTGCAAGCTGAAAGCCTCGAGATCATCGTCACGGAGTCGGGCGGCTATCTCGTCAACGGGCGCGCGCTCGTCAACAGTGAGCGTAGGACGCTACGGACCGCGATCGAGCGGACGATCGGTGACGAGCGTGATCTGCCCGTGTTTGTCCGTGCCGATGCGCAGGCAACGCATCAGGCCGTTGTGACGGCTATGGACGTTGCCGGGCAGCTCGGGTTCGTGCAGATCAGCATCGCCACGGTGACGCCTCCCGAGGGCTGAGGCCGATGGCCAACTTCCTAAATTCCCAGGTTGCGACGGTCTACGGTCGGCTGTTGAGCTACGTCACACCGCACTGGCGTGTCATCCTCATCGCGCTCGTGGCAATGCTGTTTTACTCCGGCGCGAACTTCTTCGTACCGTTCATCATGCGCGACGTCATGGCGACACTCGACGATATCGGCCGAGGCGGTAGCTCGCTCGTTCCTGTGTGGCTCTTGCTGACCTTTGCAGTTCGCGGCAGTACTGATTTCGTTGCCGTTTACGGGCTCGGCTGGCTTGGTCGGCGCGTCATTCGCGATCTTCGCAATGAGCTTTTCCGAAAGTACACAATGCTGCCGTCGCGCTTCCTCGATCGATCTTCGAGTGGAACGCTGATCTCCAAGCTAACCTACAATACCGAGCAGGTCGCCGAGGCGATCTCGAGCGTCGTTGTCGTGCTCGTCCGAGATACGCTGACCATGATCGCGCTCATTGGCGCAATGATCTATTTCAGCGCGACACTCACTATGCTTGTCGGCATTACGGCGCCCGTTGTTGCCATTCTCGTAGCGATCATGAGCAAGGCGTTTCGTCGGTACTCGACGCGTATTCAAGCTTCGATGGGCGATGCAACTCGCGTGACCGAGCAAGCGCTTTCGGGTCATCGCGTCGTCAAGATTTTCGGCGGGCAGGACTATGAGCAGCAACAATTCGACGAGATCAACCGCCACAACTACAAGGTCAACCTCAGGATTGTTGCAACCCGTGCAGCCGGTGACGCCCTGACTCAATATTCGCTCGCAATCGGTGTCGCGGCGATTATCTGGGTGGCGTTCTCCGACCGGCTCGCCGCGGATCTCGACGCAGCTATCTTCATGGGATTCCTAACGGCTATGGCCATGCTCATGGCGCCGCTCAAGCGCGTCATCAACATAAACGTTGCGTTACAGAAAGGTATCGCGGCCGGTGACAGCCTATTCGAGTTACTGGACGAGCCTGCGGAGATCGATACGGGCTCAGTCGAGCTCGCCCGAGCGCGAGGCGACATCGAGTTTCGTGATGTCTCGTTCGGTTACGACGAGGAAAACGGTACGGTTTTGAAGAAGATCTCTCTTAACGTTCCAGCCGGGACGACAGTCGCCGTCGTTGGGCGTTCCGGCAGCGGTAAGACAACGCTCGCAAATCTGTTGCCGCGGTTCTATCCGATCGAGTCCGGCGCGCTCTTACTCGACGGGCGGGATGTTCGTGAATATAAGCTCGAGGATCTTCGGCGTCAGATCGCACTCGTCAGCCAGGACGTCGTGCTGTTCGACGACACGATAGCGAACAATATTGCGTATGGAATTCTCGCAGGATCCGATCGCGCCGATATCGAGCGCGCGGCCGAGGCAGCGTACGTGACCGAATTTACTCGTGAGCTGCCCGATGGGCTCGATTCACAGGTCGGCGAGCGCGGCGTTCTGGTTTCGGGTGGACAGCGTCAGCGAATCGCGATTGCACGGGCGTTGCTCAAGGATGCGCCGGTGCTGATACTCGATGAGGCAACCTCCGCGTTAGACTCAGAGTCCGAGCGGCGCATCCAGGCGGCGCTCGATAATCTCATGAAGGGGCGCACGACGCTCGTGATTGCGCATCGGCTCTCCACCGTCGAGAATGCGGACTGCATAGTTGTCCTCGAGAACGGTTCGATCGTAGAACGCGGCCGACATGACGAGCTGCTCGCCCAGGAGGGCTACTACAGCGGTTTGTACCGTATGCAGTTTGCCGTCTAGGAGCTGTAGAGAATGTGGGAGTCACTAAGCCGTCGCCTCGAATCGACCTGGTACTCGCCTCGGCACCCGATGCGCTGGGCGCTTTGGCCATTCGAGATGCTGTTTCGGCTCATATCGATCATACGCCACGATTGCTACAAGCTCGGCATCAAGAAAACGGTGCAACTCCCGGTGCCTGTCATCGTCGTCGGTAACGTAACAGTCGGCGGTACTGGCAAGACACCGTGCGTGATTTGGCTGGCAAAACAACTCAAGGATCGCGGTCTGCGTGCTGGATGCGTAAGCCGAGGTTATGGAGGTCGTGCCGCCGACGGTCCTCGCCGCGTGCGTGCTGATAGCGATCCACTCGAGGTCGGCGACGAGCCTGTATTGATCGCGGCTGCGACCGGTTGCCCTGTCATGGTCAGCCCGGATCGAGTCGCTGCCTCAAAAGCCTTGCTGGACGAAACGCGACTTGACGTGCTGATCGCCGACGATGGATTGCAGCACCTCGCGTTGGGCCGAGGGTTCGAGATTGCCGTCGTCGACGGTGAGCGCGGTCTTGGCAACGGAGCTTGCCTGCCGGCGGGCCCGCTTCGGGAATCGGCTACGCGGCTGAATCACGTCGACGCGGTCGTCGTCAACGGAGGTGATTGGGGCGAGGGCTCAGTTTTTCGGATGAAGCTAGTGCCCACACGTGTATACCAGCTTGCCGGTAAGGGTCAACGGACGCTCAGCGATTTCCGCGACACGATTGTGCACGCCGTCGCCGGAATCGGCAATCCAGATCAGTTTTTCGAGATGCTGAAATCGAAAAAGATTCGCGTCATTCCTCATGCGTTTCAGGATCATGCTCGATTCGAGGCGAGCGATCTCGATTTCGACGACCAACATCCTGTCCTCATGACGGAGAAAGATGCCGTTAAATGCCGTGCGTTCGCCGATCCACGGTTCTGGAGCGTTGCCGTGAATCTCGAGTTCGAGGACGGTGGTGGAGATCGGCTCCTGCGCAGGGTGCTCCGGGATCTATGAGCGCGAAACAGGAATTTTTTGCGGTCATCCCGGCCCGATACGATTCAGTGCGCTTGCCGGGTAAGCCCCTTGCCGACATCGGCGGTCGGCCCATGATTGCGTGGGTCTACGAGCGTGCCTGTCAGAGCGGCGCGACCGAATGCCTCATCGCGACGGACGATCGGCGCATTGCCCAAGCGTGTGAGCAAATCGGCGCGCCTGTCGAGATGACCGACGCCGGACACAGCACGGGCACGGATCGAATTGCCGAGGTGGCGGCGCGCCGTGGCTGGGATGACGAGCAAATCGTCGTCAACGTTCAAGGCGACGAGCCATTGATCCCGCCGGCGCTAATCACTCAAGTAGCGAACTTGGCGGCGCGGGATTCGGGTGCCGCAATTGCAACGCTGATGGCGCCGATCCAATCGGAGAAAGATCGCGAGAACCCTAACTTCGCCAAAGTAGTCGTCGATAAAGCCGGTCGGGCGCTGTACTTCAGCCGGGCGCCGATTCCCTGGCCGCGAGAGGGCGGATTGCCGACGTCATACCGGCATATCGGGCTATACGCTTATCGGGTCCGCGCATTGCGCGAAATTGCGGCGACCGAACCCTGCGAGCTCGAGCGGGTCGAGCGACTCGAACAACTCAGAGCGCTTTGGCTCGGGCTCGGCATTGCAGTCGAAGAAGCCGTCGAGCCGCCGCCGGCAGGTGTGGATACAGAGGATGACCTCGTGATGATTCGCGAACTTGCCTTAAATCTGCGGTAGTGCCGCGAATGAGACCGTGAAAGACTTGATCAACAAGTTGCGCGGCAAGCCCAAGGTTGCGCTTGATCAACCTGAGCCTGACGCTCGCATCCTGTTCGTCTGCATGGGCAACATCTGCCGCTCGCCGACGGCCGAGGGCGTGTTTCGGCATCTGGCGTCGACGGAGGCGCCCGATCTAGCCGTGCATGTCGATTCCGCAGGCACGCACGCGTACCACATCGGAGAGCCGCCTGATCAACGTGCTCAGCGTGCAGCCGTGCGCCGCGGCGTCGATCTTGCTGAATTGCGTGCACGAAGAGTCGTCGAAGACGATTTCGCTCGCTTCGATCTGATACTCGCCATGGACGAGCTCAATATTGCGATACTTCAGGAGCAGTGTCCGCAAGCGTACTCAGACCGTATCGGACTGTTTCTCGACTACGCACCGCAGCTCGGGCGCGTAGACGTGCCCGATCCGTACTACGGCGGCAACAACGGCTTTGAGCTCGTGCTCGACCTTGTCGAGGAGGCGTCGCGCGGCTTGCTGTCCCGGTTGCGAACGAGCGTTTAACGCTAGCTCACCGCGTTGACGTATCGGACGGCTGGCTCGTCTCTGGTGGCGAGCTCACCTGCGCGCTTGGACTCTGCGCGTCCGTCGGCTTGGCTGGCGCATCGCGTTTCGCGGCCTCACGAGGAGCGTCGGTCTTCGGCTCCCTTTGCGCAGGCGCTGGTTTCGGCGTCGTCGGTGCAGTGTCAGCCGTTGCCGCGTCGCGTTTTTCGGATTCGCGCGGAGCCTCGGTCTTCGGCTCGCTTAGGGCGGCGGCTGTCTGCGGTGGTGGCGCGTCACGCTTTGTCTCGGATTGACCATTGGCGACCGCAGCAGCCTGTGCGAGGCGCTCGCCTGGGCTCAGCTCGTCCTGGCTCGGCTGCGGCGAAGGTTTTCGACTATCAGAAGATTTTTTCGGTGCGCTCTGTTTGCGCTCCTGCTTAGGCGCACGGTCTTTGTTGGCGGACTGTTGCTCGCGGGCGCGCTCGCCAGACGGCTTATCCTGCTCTCGACCGGCTCGAGACTCCGACCCGGTGGACTTGGCTTTCTTGTTGTCACCACCCGAGCCGCCGCGCCCGCGACGTCTGGGCCGGCGTCCACGTGAGGAGCTGCCGCTCGAGTCGGCGTTTGCATCGCGCGAGGCCTTTGAGCTGCCCTTGTCGCCAGACCGGGATCGGCCGCCCTGTGAATCGTTGCGCTGTCGGTTGCGAGATCCTGAGCCGCGCTCGCCCTGACTTCGGCGCCGATCGCTACGTCCGCTGCCGCCTTTTCCACGTGAGCGCCTCGAGCGTTGCTGTCGGCCCTTCTTGGGCGATTCGGGTTGCGGCGTCAGCCATTCCAACAGGCGCTGCCACAGTGACTTCGACGGCGCGCGCTGGCGTGGCTTGCGAGCAGGCTGCTCTGTGGGCGCGGGTGCTGGACTCGGCGGCACGACGCCCGACACGGCGGGTGGCTCCGGAGGCGGCGGCGCCTTACTTTGCTGCTCGTACGTCTTGCCGGGATCTTCCTTCGGTTCAGGCATGCGGTAGCTGGCAGCCTTGTTCTCGGGCAGATCGATCTCATCGTCCCGCACGCGCCTGATCAAGTAGTTGGGGGTTTCCAGGTCCGGATTGGCGACGAGGATTACGCCGACGTCGTTGTTGTCCTGAATACTCTGTACCCAGTCACGTTTTTCATTCAGCACGAAGTTGCAAGCATCGAGCGGCAGCTGAGCCACGACCTTCGCCGTGCGCTCCTTGCGTGCTTCCTCACCGATGAGCCGCAGTACGGCGAGCGCTAACGACTCGACGCTGCGCACATTGCCTAGGCCGTTACACCGTGGGCAAATCGACTGCGTCGCTTCGCCGAGGGACGGTCGCAGCCGTTGTCGGGACATTTCCAAAAGACCGAATCGTGAGATTCGACCAATTTGAATGCGCGCACGATCGTGACGTACGGCGTCGCGAAGCTTGTTCTCGACCTCGCGTTGATTTCGCTGCGGCCCCATGTCGATGAAGTCGATAACAATGAGGCCGCCGACGTCGCGTATTCTAAGTTGCCGTGCGACCTCCTCGGCGGCTTCGAGGTTCGTATTGAACGCGGTTGCCTCGATATCCCCGCCCTTCGTTGCACGGGCCGAATTGATGTCGATGGATGTGAGCGCTTCGGTCGGATCGATGACGATACTGCCGCCCGACGGCAACGACACGGAGTGTGAGTACGCTGATTCGATCTGGCTTTCGATCTGAAAGCGAGTGAACAGGGGCACAGTCTCGTCGTCGTAGAGCTTGAGCTTGCCCAAGTTGTGCGGCATGACCCGTTCCATGAATTCGCGGGCCTGCTCGTGGATGTCCGTATCGTCGACGAGGATCTCGCCGATGTCGTTCGAGAAGTGATCGCGAACCGCTCTGACGATCGCGTTGCCTTCTTGGTAGATCAGAAAGGGTGCCGGGCGGCTAACGACGACAGACCTGATAGCTTCCCAGACGCTCAAGAGATAGTCGAGATCCCAGCGAAGCTCTTCGTGGTTTCTACCGACACCTGCCGTGCGCACGATACAGCCCATTTCTTCGGGCGGCTGGAGCTCCTCGAGTGCGTCGCGCACGATGTCGCGCTCCTCACCCGTAATCCGACGCGAGACGCCGCCCGCACGCGGATTGTTGGGCATGAGCACGAGAAATCGACCTGCGAGGCTGACAAAAGTCGTCAGCGCCGCACCTTTCGTCCCTCGCTCCTCTTTGTCGACCTGGACGACGATCTCCTGGCCTTCTTTGAGAACGTCCTTGATGTTGATGCGGCCGTTCTCAGGCTCGCTGACGAAGTATTCGCTCGAGATTTCCTTGAGAGGCAGAAAGCCGTGACGTTGGGCGCCGAAATCGACGAAAGCCGCTTCGAGACTCGGCTCGATTCTCGTGATGCGGCCTTTGTAGATATTCGCTTTACGCTGTTCTCGTGACGGTACCTCGATGTCTAGATCAAATAGTCGCTGGCCATCGACCATGGCGACGCGCAACTCTTCTTGCTGAGTCGCGTTGACAAGCATTCGTTTCATAATTACCTAATCCATTGGCGGCGCGGCTCGATTCGGCCGGGGCCAAAGCGATCTGCGAGGCAGAACAGCAGGAGTGGCGATGATTGGTCGGTTGACTCATTAACTCTCGCTCTGGAGCTATCGTGCTCGCGGCAGTACCTCATGAATGTCCGCGCTATGCGGAGAAGTACGGCCAAGCTGACTTGCTGGTCAGTATCGCGGTGGCCCTAGTCTAGGCCCGCCGACTTCGAAAAACTGAGTTGATGGCCCGTTTCTTTACGGCCATCCCATCTGTGACCCGTCGATCGTGCTGGCTAAGCCCGGCGCGTTCGACGCAGTCAGCGTACTATATCATAGGTGCATAAGACCGGAGATCCGACCGGGTGGCCGCAGTGCCACGCTTGGCCAAGCAATGGAGAGCAATCGATGCCTACGCCAAAATGGTTATCCATTTCGTCAGTATCTGTGGCTTCTCTGAGCTTCTCGGGTTCAGGGCTCGGGTAGACGTCTCCGGTGTCTTCCAAGCCATCTGCGCCCGCTGCTTACACGACTGAGGTGGATTCCGATTCCGCCGGTCAGCGCGTCGATAATTTTCTGCTGCGCGAGCTCAAGGGCGTGCCACGCACGCATGTCTATCGTTTGATTCGCTCTGGTCAGGTTCGCGTCAATAGTGGTCGCGTTCGTGCCAGCTATCGCCTTGCCACAGGCGATACGGTACGTGTTCCTCCTGTGAGTCAACGTGCCCGACCCAGATCGGCCCCGGCCGAGGAGGGCCTGAAATGGCTCGAGCGACACGTTCTTTATGAAGACAGCCGGATCCTCGTGCTCGACAAACCGGCGGGCATGGCCGTGCATAGCGGCAGCGGTGTGAGTATTGGTTGTATTGAAGCGTTGCGCTGCCTGCGGCCGAAGCTGACTGGGATGGACCTCGTGCATCGGCTCGATCGGGATACGTCTGGGTGCCTGCTCGTCGCTAAGCGGCGTAGCGCACTCAGAGCGCTGCACGGCGTGCTGCGTGAAGGCGGCATGGAAAAGCGTTATTTAGCTCTCGTCATGGGTAACTGGCAGCATGGCGCGTGTACGGTTGACGTGCCTTTACTGCGCGAGCGGGGCAGTGGCGGTGCGTTCGTGCGTGTTGCAGAGGGGGGCAAGCCGGCGCAGAGCCAGTTTCGTGTTGTGGAGTTCTATGGCGGCGACGCAACGCTGATGGAGATTCTGATCCCTACCGGGCGTACTCACCAGATTCGCGTCCACGCAACCTATATGGGACATCCGATTGCCGGGGATCCTCGCTACGGAGATGCAGCGTTCAACGAACGCATGCGCGACGTTGGGCTCGAACGCATGTTTCTTCACGCGCACGCAATCGGTTTTACCTGGCCCGGCAGCGATGAGCCGTTCATGGTGAGCGCGCCGTTGCCGGATGATTTGCGCAACGCTCAGCAGCGGCTACAGCAACGGGTCCAGGCCTAGCTCTTCCAGGACGCCTGTCAGCCAGATCAACGGCAACCCGATCAACGCGGTCGGATCGCGCGTCTCGACCGCCTCGAACAGAGCTATGCCGAGTCCCTCGATCTTAAAGCCCCCCGCGCAGTCGTAGGGTTTCTCGACTTCAAGATAGTGTCGGAGTTGCTCGCTGCTGCGGTTGCGGAAACGGACCTCGGTCGTGTCGACATCGTGCCACGCTTCTCCGCTGCTGCATTCCAGGACCGTCGTTGCCGTATGGAATAGAACACTGCGGCCCTGGCAGGACTTCAGTTGAGCCAGAGCCGCGTCGAAATTGCCAGGCTTGCCGAGCGTTTGCGTGCCGAGTGCCGCAGACTGATCAGCGGCTACGACGATCGCGTCGGTTCGGTCGAGCTGCCGGGTGACTTGCTGGGCCTTCTCGAGAGCGAGTCTCTGTGCGAGGTCGAGCGCGGTCTCGCCGGCTTGCGGGCTCTCGTCGATGCGCGGTGCGCTGGTCTCAAACGGCAGGCCGAGCCGCGCCAGCAGCGCGCCGCGATACGGCGATGTCGAGCCTAGAACGAGGCGCGGCGCGCTCACTGGTGTCTGCCGTGATCGTAACTGCCCGTTTTGACAGAAGAAACGCTTCTACCTATCATTGACCGATTATGCCTGCCTCGTTGCATGCCTGGTACAGTCTTCACGACCTGGAGGCGCTGGGCGAACGCGGCGCAGTCCTGGATGGTGAGCTTCGGGTCGCCGAGCTTACGCGGCTCAAGGCTTCGTTGCACGCAGATTGCGATGCGACCGTAACGGTGGCTCTGAAGTTCGCGTGCGCTGCCAATGGACGAGCTAGGATGCAGCTGGCCTTTGCAGCGACTTTGTCGCTAACGTGTCAGCGTTGCCTGGAGCCGATGGAGCAGGTCGTCGACGAAACGGTCGAGTGGATGGTGGTCGGTTCCGAGGCGGAGGCCGCGCGTGTCGCGGATGAATTAGAGCCGCTCGTGCTGGCTGAAGATAGGTTTCAACCGGCCACGCTGGTAGAGGATGAACTGATCGTGTCGCTGCCCATGGCGCCACGTCATGCAAGTATTGATGAGTGCGGAGCCTTGGCTCAGAATCTCGACGGCATCCTCGAGGATCAGGATGTCGAGCGGGCGGAGCCGACGCTTGAAGCTTAGTGAGGAGAGTTAACCCATGGCTGTTCAGAAATCACGCAAGTCCCCTTCGCGGCGTGGCATGCGTCGAGCTCATGATGCATTACGCGGACCCACCGTCTCGGCGGATCCCGTCACAGGAGAAATGCATCGGCGTCACCATGTAACGGCCGAAGGCTTTTACCGTGGTCGCAAGGTTATAAATATTCCCGAGCCAGAAGAGATCGAAGAGTAGATCGTGCGGTAGACCTGCCGCCTACACGCAAGTTCCTCAACGCTTTTTCAAGCCATGACTCGCAAGGTCACAATTGCCCTTGACGTGATGGGAGGCGATCGCGGTCCACAGGCAGTCATCCCGGCCGCCTTGGCGATACTCGAGCGCGATGACTCCGTGAGCTTTGCGCTCGTCGGCTTATCCGATACGCTCGAGCAAGCACGACGCGAAAGTAACGACGCCTACGGAAGTCGTTTGCAGTACGTCCCAGCGACCGAGGTCGTGGCGATGGACGAGCTGCCGGCCGATGCGCTACGTCGTAAGAAAGATTCTTCGATGCGCGTCATCATCGAGCACGTCAAGAGCGGCGCCGCCGATGCCTGCGTAAGCGCCGGCAATACTGGGGCGCTCATGGCGACTGCGCGGTACGTGCTGAAGATGCTGCCGGGCATTGACCGGCCTGCCATCATATCCGCAGTACCGACGGTGACGGGGCCTTCCTTCATGCTGGATCTCGGCGCCAATGTCGGCTGCACCGCTGAGCATCTACTGCAGTTCGCGATCATGGGCTCCGTTGTTGCCGAAGATATACTCGATATCGAGCAGGCAACGATCGGGTTGTTGAATATTGGCCAGGAGGATATCAAGGGCAACGAGGTCGTCCGCGAAGCCGGTGACCTGTTGAGCCGCAGTGGCCTGAATTACATCGGTTTTGTCGAAGGAGATGCGATTTTCAGCGGCAAGGCCAACGTCGTGGTCAGCGATGGGTTCGTCGGCAACGTTGCCTTGAAGACGATGGAAGGCGTTGCGAGCTTGATTACGGCCTATTTACGGGAAGAGTTCAGCAACGGTAGCTTGCGCAAGCTTCAGAGCATCGTCGCTAGCCCGGCATTGAACGCGCTGCGCAGCCGCCTGGACGCGCGCCGGTATAATGGTGCGAGCCTCGTTGGGCTCAACGGCGTAGTCATCAAGAGTCACGGTGGTGCGGACAAGCTCGCATTCGAGCACGCGATCAACGTGGCAATTGTAGAGGCGCGAAAGGGCGTCCCGGTTCAAATTGGCAAACTAATCGAGGATCAGGCGCCAGAATGTATTCGCGCATAATCGGCACGGGCCGGTATCTCCCCGAACGTATCTTGACCAACTTCGATCTCGAGAAGATGGTCGATACGTCCGATGAATGGATCAAAACGCGCACGGGCATCTCCGAGCGGCACATTGCGGCCGACAACGAGACGACGAGCGACCTGGCGTATCACGCTGCTGTCGAAGCAATCGACGCTGCCGATGTTGCCGCCGAGACAATCGATTTGATCGTCGTCGGCACGTCGACGCCTGATTTGGTATTTCCGAACGTAGGATGTTTGTTACAGGAGCGGTTAGGCATCGCCGGTTGTCCTGCGTTCAGTTTGGAAACCGCATGCAGCGGATTCATTTATGCGCTCGCCGTGGCCGATCAGTTCGTCCGCAATGGTCAGGCTCGCCGTCCGCTGGTCATCGGTGCCGAAACGATGTCGCGCATCATCGACTGGACGGATCGAGAGACCTGTGTGCTGTTCGGTGACGGTGCCGGCGCCGTGGTTCTCGATGCTTCCGACGAGCCTGGAATCATTTACTCGAATCTCGGTGCGGACGGTCGCTACCGTAAGCTGCTCGAAACGGATAGCGGGATATCCAAAGCGCCAGAGGAAGGCCAAAGCACTGCGCTGCACATGAAAGGCAACGAAGTCTTCAAGGTTGCCGTCAGGACGCTCGAGCGCATGGTCGATGAAGTGTTGGAAGCCAATGACCTCAAGCAAGGTGAGATCGACTGGTTCGTGCCGCATCAGGCGAACCTGCGTATCATTGCCGCGACCGCAAAGCGTCTCGACATCCCGATGGAGCGCGTCGTGCTGACGGTTGCTGAGCATGGCAACACGTCCGCGGCATCCGTACCGATGGCGCTGGATACGGGTATTCGTGACGGGCGAATTAAGCGCGGAGATTTGCTGTTGCTCGAGGCCTTCGGC
>CAJIAZ010000449.1_pt1 | contig 11885 bp, 9 predicted proteins | sample 9199181 | NCBI WGS metagenome assembly CAJIAZ01 (sample SAMEA7708285, study PRJEB35096) | sediment metagenome | biome: marine neritic benthic zone biome [ENVO:01000025]; feature: sediment [ENVO:00002007]; material: shallow marine sediment [ENVO:03000034] sea grass bed [ENVO_01000059] ...
TAATTTTGGCCTAGACAGTTGGCCTCGATTGTCCCGTCAGGCTGAGGCGCAGCCGACGAAATCCGACGATGACCCCAGTGAGACTGAAGGCAAGACCTGCAGCAAGCAATCCAATCATTGTCAGATCCCATAGCGGACGCCGATCGACGAACCCTGGGAAGTCGAGGCTATGCAGCCCGTTGAATAGCCAACGATAGATCCGGCGGCTGCGATCCATCACCGACAGGATCTTTCCAGAGTGCTGATCGACGTGAACCCAGGTGTCACGATCGTCGCTAAGCACTACCCGGATCGCGCCTGAACCGAGTGATCCTTCACGTAAGTTCACGTACCAGTCTTCGCCCGAGACAGCGTAGCTTTCAACAATCGCGGCGTCAGGCCAGGCTACTTCAACCGCCCGTTCGATATGTTCGGTTGAAACCGATACCCCGATCGATCCATCGACTGAGAGAGGATCGGCCCGCAAGCCAGACGCGTTGCTGACGATGACGACGGGCTGCCCGGCGATTGCCGAGATCTCGAGCTCCACAACACCGGAATAGTTCCGCAACTGCTCTGCCGAAATCCTCGACAAAGCTTCCGGCAGCGTAACGCCGCGAAACCGACTTACCTGGTCAGGTGTCGGATCAGGTACGGAGAACAGCCTGCCGTGATCCATTGACAGCCAGCCGCTGAAAGTCCACGTGATGACCAACGCACCGACGACGATCCCGAGTTGGTGATGCCATCGCATCCAGCCAACAAACGCGCTTGCAATGCCGCTCCGGCCGCGTCTTCGGGCCTCACGCAGTCGCACGATTCCAAGCGTGATTCCCAACAGCGCGCCGAGAATGCCCACGAGCGACACCCACCAGACTAGCTGATCCCAGAGTACCCAGTTCTTGCGTATGAACGTCGGGTAGATCCAATGCACGACGGCGCCAGCATAGTTCCACGCGCGTTCGTCGCCACGCGTGCGCTGTAAAACTTCGCCTGTAACCTGGGAGACATATAAGTCGGTGCCCTGCCCATCCGATACGGATACGCGGAAGAATGGACGGTAGCGGTCGAACTGTTGGTGGACGACCCATTGGTCGTAGTCGAATGGGCCATCGACCGAAACGACATCGGTACTGGAAAAACGCTCGGCGATGGTTGCGGCCTGTCGCGCTGTCAGCGGTGACAGTTCCACACCCGTATCGGCGTAGCGCACCGCGATGCGATCGTCGACACCCTCGGCAATGAATAACGGCCGCCCGTCGAACGCAATGAGGCGAATGCGGTCGATGAATCCCACATCGGTCAGATCGAGAATCCCAGCGACCGGATCGACAATGTTCGAGAGATCAACGGGCGGAGCACGCTCGAGCCGCTCCGCCACAGACAAGGACGGAAACGGGACGTAGATCATGATTACGCCACTCGCGAACCAAGCGACGAAAAACAGGCACAGCGCTACACCGATCCATCGATGCAGGATGACGAACAGCTGATTCATGGACTGCTCCTAAACGGAGCACCTCTACTTAGAAGCTGACCTCCAAACTGACCTCAACCGTTCGCGGTGATCCCAACAAGATCTGATTCGCATAGAGGAACCCAGGATCCACCTGCTGTAGATAGAACACATCAGACCAAGGCGCATAGGTTTCGTCCGTAAGATTGTTAATGCGTGCGGTCACTCGATACCGACCTTCTGTCCAGGCGGCAAAGAGATCGATCAGCGTGTAATTTCCCATCGTTACCGTATTGGCATTATCACCAAACCTTTCGTCGATATAGCGGATGGCGCCGCCGATCTCGAGAGGCATACCCGCAACCCTAGAGAAGCTCGTCCAGAGATTTGCAGTCCACTCGGGTACGTTCGGGGGCGTATTACCTGCAAACGTCACGAAGTTAGTCGATCGCGCGAACTCTGCGTCCGTGTAAGCCGCGTTTGCACCGAGGAACCACTGGTCGGTGGCACGCAACGTGCCGGAGAGTTCAATACCGCTCGAGTCCCGTCCGCCGACGCTCGTTGCGCTGTCAACGCCGATCTGTTGAAGAACGTCATCCCGCGTGATATCGAAATAAGCTAGCGTCGCTTCCGCTCGACCGTCGGCCAGAGAAGCCTTCAAGCCGATCTCGAACTGCTCGGCATCCGTGAGGTCCAGATTCTCCCCCGAATTGACAAGAAAGATGTTCGAATTCACGGGATCTTTCGCATCACTGTACTGCGCGTAGGCCGCAACGTTTTCCTCGAATTGCCAGACAGCGCCGATGCGCCAGCTTGTCCAATCGAAATCACGCGCGAAGCTCGAGCCAGCCTCGAATACGCCGGCGCCATTGAAGTTCTGCCGGTCGAGATCCAACTCCTCGAAACGTAGCGCGCCGATCAGTGTGAGCTGCTCTGACAGCGTGAGTGCATCTTCGAAAAAGATGGCGCGTGTATCTATTGTCGTTGGACTCGTACCGCGCAGCTCCTCCGGGCCATACACGCCAGGTATGGGGTTCAGCGGATCGACCGAATCTTCGGGCACGAGAGGCGCGCCGAGACGAAACCCGCGCCCGCGAACGAAGTCGAGATCAGTGAATTCGACACCCGCGAGAAATCGATTGCTTCGACCGGCTAAGTCTTGATCAAAACTTGCGGTAAACCGGTTGCCAACCAGGTCCTGGTCGTGATTAACGAAGAAATAGCCATAGTAGCGCTGTATGACGTTCAGATTGGTGCAGACATCGACGATGGCCGTGCAAAATACGTAACCCTCTGCATTGAGCCAGTCGCGGTCAGCATCGAAGCTGTAAGTCGTATTGCGCAGCTCGATATCGTCTGATACTCGCCAGGTCAGATCAGCCCGCAAAAGCAGCTGATCCGATATCGCGCGCGAGTCGGCAACGTTGAAATTTCTGAAGCGCATTCGCTCGTCGACGGTTTCGCCGGACGTCGTAGATACCACATCGTTGAGAGGTCGTGCTGCGTAGCTCTGAGGAACTAGGGGTGTGCCCCAATAGTCCGCGAGCTCATCGTCGAGATGGTCGATTTGGAACTCGACGTCGAACGAGTCTGTCGGCTTCCAGAGTAGACTGGCTGTCAGATTCAGAGACTCTGAATCCATGCGATCGACATAGCCATCCGATCCATGACTATTGAGGTCTATCCGATACCAAGCGTTATCGCCGAGCTCACCGCCGCCGCCGACGCCGAGCTGGTATGTTCCGAAGCGACCGAAAGACGCAAGCATCTCGGCAGGTTGTGGCTCATCGGCAGTCGCTCGCCGCACGACGGTATTGACGGTGCCTCCTACAACGCCCTGGCCATGAATCACCGACGCCGGCCCGCGTAATACTTCGACGCGCTCGAGGTTAAACGTGTTCTGCGGGCGCATGACCATATTGGCCGGCCCTAGCCAGATTCCGTCACGCAGAACAGTAATCTCGCTGCGCGTGAATCCGCGAATCGAGAACGTGGAAGGCGCTGCTGGGCTCTCACCTGAGACTACGCCAGGCAGACTCTGAACTGCGTCCGACACACTGCGATAGCCGCGCGCCCGCATGACGGAAGAATCGATGATTTCGACAGTTGCGGGGGTCTGGAGAACGGTCAATCCCAATCGGCTGCCGGCTGCCGATTCCGAGTTGAGGTTTATCCCATCGATGGCTTGCCCGACGACAACGATTTCCTCTAGCTCACCGGACGGCTGAGCCAGCACAACCGACCCTGTAAGCATGAGCACGGGGGCAGCGGATAGAGTTCTGCGAACGATGCTGGGTGTCATCTCTGGCCTCTTGGCTGGCGGAGCGCCGATTTAAGCGACCTCGCTAGACGCCGAACAGTTATTAACCGTTAATTAACTGTGAACGAAGCCAGAAACGCTGGGCAGCGAGAAAGCTCAGAGATGGGCTTGCCGCCTACGACGATTGAGCGCGGCCCGGCGCGCGAATGCTACTCGACGACTACCCGCTCTACGCCCTCGGGCTCATCGGCGAGCGGCGTCCGCCGCACGTTGGTTCTCTGCCCATCGGCATCGAACATATATCGAATCCGCAGCCCGTCCTCATCGATGAATTGAAGTGACTGCTGAAACCACGCAGGCGGTGGATACCCTTGCGGAGATGTCGCCTCGAGGATGTAGAGCCGTCTCGCATTCAGATGAATCCCAATGTAGCTGCGCGATCGATCCGCATTGGTGATCTGCATCTGGTGCCCTTCGACCTTGTCGATATCGGCCCAACCTTCGTAAGTAACCTCTCCGCCCTGCTCACGAGTCCTCTCACGAATAGTCTGGGCGGCGTGAGCAATCGACGCCCGTACATCCATTACCCAGAAGTTCGAGCCCGAGCTGGCGTCGGTCTGATCCGGCCGCTCGCGATGCAACCGCTCCGCCTCGGTGTGATCGACGAGCGTCAGTGAGTAACGGCTGGGACCGCTTTGAGCGGAATAGATTCGCGCGGGGAAAACGACACCGTGCGCGGATAGTTTTGTCGTGTGTTCGACCGCTGGCATCACGGGAAATGTAATGGCGAACCGGTCACCTCGATGGACGTATTCCACCTGGGCATGCGCCGCTATCGCGCTGAGGCAAAGCAGTGCAGCCAACGCGAGCTGTGTAAGGCGTTTCATAGTACTTTTTCCTGCATGCCGAGGGCCGGGAGGATCAGTCCCAGAGCCTTTCGACACCGTCTCGCCCGGTCAGATATCCGAGCAGACAGCCGTTCGAACTGTCTTTGAGCTGATGGCAACGCACCGACACGGTATCGCCTACGCGAACCGTGTCTCGAGTCACGCCGTTTTGCGCAAGGCTGCTCGGAGTCGCGGTCTCGAGAAACCAGACGGCAGACGAACCGTCTTCATCCGTGACCTCGATGTAGATCCAGATATGGGGATTGATCCAAAGGACCTCCGTCACCATGCCTTCGAGGTGCGTGTACTCCGTCACGTCGTAGTTGGCGTGGGAGTGATGCCCGCGCGCCACGTTTACAAAGACTAACGCGGCGGTTGCGAGAGCGAGTAGCCTGAACAGCATTCGTTTCTCCCAATGGCAAACGGCAGCTCGCGGCCATCTGCTGCTGCGTTTCAGTTGGTCGGGACCGCCAAAGTTAAAGGCTTCTACGAGGTAAGTCTAGCGAGCGCCTGCTTGAAGTTCTTTCCTCAAAATGGGAACGTCTGCTCCTGGCCGTAAGCCGAACTCGGGCGGAGGCAGGCAAATTGAATAGAGCAGCGATACCCTACCGAATCGATGCACGTTGATACATTCCTCCTATCTGCCGTAATCACGTGATGCAGCTCGAACTCGTTGCGGAAAATCGCTCCTTCGACGGGCGGCAGTTGCGCTACCGACATCGTTCGGAAGTGCTCGACTGCGACATGCATTTTTCCGTGTATTTGCCTGCGCAAGCCGAGACGAAACGCGTGCCGTTACTGTATTGGCTATCAGGTTTGACCTGCACCGACGAAAATTTCGTGCAGAAAGCCGGTGCGCAGCGTGGAGCAGCTGAGCACGGTTTTGCAATCGTTGCGCCCGACACGAGCCCGCGCGGCGAAGACGTGCCGGATGACCCGCAGGGCGATTACGATTTCGGGCTTGGGGCCGGCTTCTACGTCAATGCCACTGAAGCACCGTGGGCGACGCACTACCGGATGTACGACTACTGTAACGAGGAGCTACCGGCACTCATTTCAGACAACTTCCCCGTCGATACTTCTCGTCAGGGCATTTTCGGCCACTCGATGGGCGGTCACGGCGCGATCACGATCGCGTTGAAGAACCCGCATCGTTTCCGTTCGGTGTCTGCATTCGCGCCGATCGCCTCGCCGATGAATTGCCCATGGGGCAAGAAGGCGCTCGGCGGTTATCTTGGCCGCGATCACGATGTTTGGCGATTACATGACAGCAGTGCGTTGATCGAGGACGGCGCGACCCCGCTGCCGCTGCGCGTTGATCAGGGCGACGCAGATGATTTCCTCGACGAGCAGCTGAAACCCGAACGCCTCGTTGCGGCCTGTGAGGCAAAAGGATTTCCCCTGATCTTTCGCCAGCATGCAGGGTACGATCACAGCTACTATTTCATCGCAAGCTTAATGGATGAACAACTGGCATTTCACGCAAAGTATCTGAACCCGTCCGAGTAACGATGGATGCCGTCCCGGAGCCGACTCGGGAAAGGGTTACTGCCGACTCTTCACCGAACGCGTCCCTTCGTTGAGTCAGACGACGTGGCACTGGTTGGAAAATGAAAGAACGCTCTGCGGTATGACTCAACAACTCCGCAATCTTTATTTGGTTTGGGCCGGCATCATCCTTGGCGTCAGTCTGCTTGCGACGCCGGCTAAATTTCTGGCCCCTGACCTGAGTCTGACCGAGGCGCTGCAAATCGGACGCGTCACTTTTCAGGTGTTGGCCGCGACTGAGGCAGTCTTGCTAACCCTCGCGTTCGCCTTAGTTTTGCTGAAGCCTCCGATCTCGAGGCGCGGCTTCCTCTGGCCGATCGTGATCGCTGGAGTCTTGCTGTTCCAATACGCTGTGCTGCTACCCTTCTTGAACGCCCAAACCGATCAAGTGATGGCCGGGGAGGCACCGGGGCAGTCGTCATTGCTACACAGCTCATACGTCGCGATCGAGCTGCTCAAGCTCGGGCTTCTGCTGTACCTTGGCGTTCGGCGCAACGAAAAGACGGTGGGCCAGGATTCAATCGATCGCCAATGACCGATTTCGGCAGGATTCTGCGATCAAAGATGTTGAGGTGAAGCAGGCTATCTTCCGGGTTCAACAGCCTTCTTTCCCGGGATGAATTTCTCATAAACGAAGATATCCGCATCGGTGTCAGCTAGCTGATTAAAGACTAGCGGCCGCACGTCTTCCCATTCGAGACCACCGACACCAGTGGCTAGCCGCGGCAGAGCGACAGACGAAAGACCTTCTTTGGCCATCAGCTTCTTCAGGGCTCGCAACGCATGATTCACGCTGCTTACGCTGGCCTTGCCGGGCTTACTTCCATGCTCGTGGCCGCCCTCCTGCGTGATCAGGTTGATGACGCGTGCGCCTTGAGCGCCGCTCCAGATCCAGGCGCTACCGGGCTTGGGATGCTGCAAGTGGCACCAGTGATGAAAATCCTTATGCATGCTCGGGTAGTTCTCGTGAAGCGATGCAGCCAAACCTTGGTTCATGGGATCGTTGGCAGCCACGCCGTGTGCGATGGCTTCAGCGCTGGACAAGAGAATGTCGCCTTCGACTTCAACAATCATTGGGCCTCTTCCTATTCTGATATTCGAGCCGTTCTATTTCGCGCCAACCAGGCAACTTGCGCCATACGCATTTTCCGTCTGCCTCAAGTCGCTTGTTTAGGCCATCGGTCGGCTGACTGAACCTGCCTCGGATCGAACCGGCTCTCTCAGCGCTTCGAGCTTCGTCGACCTGATACCTAAACGGCCCCATGAAGGGGCCGTTTAGGTATGGTGCCGGTGAACGGATTCGAACCGCTGACCCACGCATTACGAATGCGTTGCTCTACCAACTGAGCTACACCGGCATCACTGGGAAGTCGCGTATTATCAGGCAGCCGGCGCCACTTTGCCAAGCGGCTCGGCGCCTACAGACGCAGCGGCATCGTTCTCAGTCGTTTGCCGGTCGCGGCGAACACCGCATTCGCGACCGCCGGTGCGACCAACGGCACAGGCGGCTCACCGACACCGCCGGGCGGCTCGCCATTCGCTATGATCTGCACGTCGACCTCTGGCATCTCCGAGAACCTCAGAATCGAGTAGTCCGATAGACTCGTCTTCGTGATTCGCCCGTCGGCAATCTCGACCTCTTCCTTGAGTGCTGCGGACAAGCCGAGTGCGATTCCACCTTCGATCTGCGCCCGAATCGTGTCAGGGTTGAGGGCTTGGCCACAGTCGATCGCACAAGCAATGCGATGCACCCGGATGGCGCCCGCCTTGGAACATGAAACCTCCGCAACCTGTGCTGTCCAGCTGCCGAACGCCTCATAGACCGCAATACCGCGAGCACGGCCCCGCTTAACGCCTCCGCGCCAACCCGACATCTCGGCCACAGCCTCGAGTACGCCGCAGTGCCGTGGTGAGTGTTTGAGCAGCGTGAGCCGGTAGTCGAGCGGATCTTTTCCAGCCTCGTGCGCGAGCTCGTCGATGAACGACTCAACTGCGAAGGCGTTTTGCACTGCACCGACACCGCGCCACGCACCGACAGGAAGCGGTGAGCGCGTTTTTATCTGCTCCTCACGAAACTCCGGAATGTCGTAGGGCATATCGTTCATGCCGAGCGCGACGGGCGGACCTGCGATTCGCTGCCACCAGACGCTCGGCATGCCTCGCCTATCGAGCGTAGCCTTGAGCGCGACGGCGTGCGCGGGGCGGAACTTGTCATGCCGCAAGTCGTCCTCACGTGTCCATACCACTTGCACGGGTCGCTTGAGCTCCTTCGAGAGCGCGACAGCTTCGACGACGAAGTCTGTCTCGAGTCGCCGCCCGAAGCCGCCGCCGAGAAGAATCGTGTGCACATTGACCTTGCTGACCGGCAAGTCCGCCACACGTGCCGCGGCTTTTTGCGTCTCGGACTGATCCTGGGTACCGACCCATAGATCGCAACTACCCTTACGCACGTCGGCTGTGCAGTTCGGCGGCTCGATTGTGCAATGGGCCAGATACGGCGTCCGATAACGCGCCTCGAAAACTTGATCGGCGTGCCAGAGCGTCTGCACGGCGGAGCCGCGCCGCCGCGAAAGTTTGCCGATCGTGTCGAGCTTCGCGTCGAGCTTCTCGTAAACGTCTTGCGTGTCGAGCTCCCGCCACCGTTCCTGCATCCATTCTGTCTCGAGCGCCTCGCTCCCTTGAGATGCCGACCAGAAGTCCTCGGCAACGACCGCGACGCCACTATCGATCTCAACGACGTCGATAACACCCGGGACGGCTAGCGCCGATTGCGCGTCGAAATTCTCCAACTGCGCGCCTATGGCAGGCGCGCGTGAAACCACTGCCACGACCATATTCGGCAAGACGACGTCCATGCCGTACTTCGCGGCTCCTTTGGCCATAGGCACGAAGTCTGCGCGAGGCGACGAGCGGCCAATGAGTCGGAACTCACTCGGCGACTTGAGCTCGACGTTCTCAGGCTCTGCAGCTTTCGCTGCGCGCTTGGCAAGCTCGCTGTAGCTCAGCCTACGACCGGTTGGATCGTGCACAACCATACCGCTCTCCGCGTGGCATTCGGCACGAGCGACCTTCCAGTCGTCGGTTGCCGCGCCGATGAGCTTCTCGCGCGCCGTTGCACCGGCAAGCCTGAGACGCTCCCACTCACCGCTGACGGTTGTCGAGCCCCCCGTGAGCTGTGTTCCAAACGTTGGATTGTCGTACTTGCTATCGGCCGGCGCCGTTGCAACACGGACCTGGCTCAGCTCGACCTCGAGCTCCTCCGCGATCAACGTCGCGACGGCATTGAGCGCGCCCTGCCCCATCTCCGAGTGATTAATGACGAGCACGGCGCTGTTGTCCGGCTCGATGCAAACCCAATCGTTGACGAACGAGCCTTGCGGCTCTGCCATGACGATCTGACCGGACAGTGCAACCGGCTCGGCCACCTTACGCGCCCGGCCGGTCGCGACCGAGGAAATCGCGGTCCTTATTCGCTGATAGGTTCCGCAACGACACAGGACATCGTCCATCGCCTCAGCAATGGCCTCCTTCGTCGGCTTGAGGCTCTTGTCGAACAGCGCTTGTGCAGCAACGATCTGCGCGGGCTGACAATAGCCGCACTGCGGCACACGCTCGGCAACCCAGGTATCGATCAGCGCGTGATCGGGCGCCTCGGCAAGACCCTCGATTGTCGTCACGGCGCGCTCGTTAACGCGCTCAACGGGTACCATGCACGCGTGATTCGGTTCGCCGTCGATGAGCACGAGACACGCGCCGCAATAGCCGGTGCCACAGCCGTACTTCGTACCCTTGAGATCGAGGCGATCACGGAGTACCCAGAGCAGCGGAATATCAGGATCTACGTCAATTTCAACGTTTAACCCGTTGATATTTATATTTAATACCTTTGGGACAGCTTCAGACTCAGCCTTCGAGGGCATACTCTTCACAATTGCCTCAGTCAGGAAACGTTTCGGATGGCAGCGCGCCCATGATAAACCGCTGCCACGTACAACGCCCTAATACCGCCGCGCTAGTGCACGACGCCGTAGAAGCTAAGCCAATTGTGCTGGTTTAGGTCCCAGGACGAACCCACCCAATCCGTGCTGATCGAGTTCCAACTCATCGCGAAGGTCAGCCGCCGCCACACGAGCTTGAAACCGATCTCGGTGTGGATGACACCATGGCGGATGTCCTGCGTGAAGGGGCTGTCCTTGTTGAACACGCCGCCCTGGATCGTCGAGTTCCGGGCCACGAGACTGCCCTCGACACGAGCAAACACGAATGCTTCATCGGCCCCGAGCCAGGCTCGACCGGGCCGGTCGGTCCACTCGGGCGGCGCAGCGTCCTCACGACGCACGGGGCGCTTCGGCGTCATGTCATCGAGGCCTGCCCCGCCGAAGTAATCGCGCATGTTTCCGAGTCGGTAACGACCGACGACGCCTATCGTTGCATCCGTGAAGATATTGCCGAGGCGAAATTCCGTCGTGCGCATAAGATCGGCGCGCAGCCCGCCATCTTCAGCGAGCCAGTGACGCAGCGGCTTTTGGCGCACGCGTCGCACCTGCAGCCCGGCCTCGTTATCGACCTGCGAAGGCCACCCTTGCGCCTCGGGGACATCGACAACGTCGGAGTGCCAAAAATCCTGGAATCGTTGCGCGTTCGAGCACGGCCCGATGCAACCCAAACCGAACTCCCACATCACAGAAGTGCCGTCATCCTCGAGTCGGCCGCGAAAATGCGAGACGTACGTCCAACCCGCATACGGTCTATCGTCGTCCGGAATCTGGTCCGGCGTGAGCGATATGAGCGCGCCCGTATAAGTCTCGTTCCCAATTGCCCAACCGAACCACCTGTCGCCCTCGGTCTTGAGCGCAGTCAACCAGAGACCGTTCGAATAGTAACGATCGGAGTTGAGCAGCGTATCGTTGTCCGTCCGAATGGAGAACTCCCAACCCGGGAAGGCCGTGTCCGTGTCGTCCTGAGCGTACGCGGGCGAAACAGAGCCGACCAACACGCCTATCGTTAGTACGCAAAATGCCAGCCCAATGCGCTGAGACATCATCGGTTGGAAGCTCCGCGAACAAGCCGCAACGCGCTACCGGCTTTTTCGCCGAGATCGCTTATTGACGGCTGCGAAGCCGACGCACGCCGCTCGAGCTCATCGAGCACCGCATAGGTCAGCGCCACCGTTCGGATGTCGATATCCGGTGCTCTAAAGTAGTGATCCAAGCCCACCTCCGTAACGACGAAGCCGCCCGCAATAAGCTCATCGGCCAACAACGTCAGCGCATCGTTCGGACCCAGGCGGCGCAGAATACGATAGCGGCTGCGCGTTTCATCGCCAATATGGCCCGACAGCGGCGCGCCGACATACTGCAACATCAATACGTCCGACGGAAGAGTGAGTTGCTCGAACGCCGGTCTGCGTGTGAGCGTGCTCAAGTTCTCCAGCATATCGGTTGGCTGACCCCGCCTGCGCAGCATGAGCTCGGCGAACCAGCCCTTGAGACCCCCGATATAGCGGTCCGCGTACGGGCTTCCGCGAAGCAGACCGCCCACGCTGATCCAGGCTTTGATATTGCCAGCCCGCGGATCGCTTCGCAGTGTATCGAGTGCCATCGCAACCTCCGGTCCGCCTTTGCTCGTGCTGACGACGACGATCTCATCGTGCTGACCTGCAAGGTCGCCCAGCGCCCGCGCAACGATGTCTGCATTGACCTCGACGGTACCGAGCTCCTCGGTCTCGACAAAACCGGGGTCGAAACCGAGCTCA
>CAJIAZ010000294.1_pt1 | contig 11853 bp, 9 predicted proteins | sample 9199181 | NCBI WGS metagenome assembly CAJIAZ01 (sample SAMEA7708285, study PRJEB35096) | sediment metagenome | biome: marine neritic benthic zone biome [ENVO:01000025]; feature: sediment [ENVO:00002007]; material: shallow marine sediment [ENVO:03000034] sea grass bed [ENVO_01000059] ...
ATGATCAGGCTGACGGTGCTGGCGATCGCGTAGGGCTTGATACCCATATCGACCATTCGGGTCAGCGTCTTAGGCGCATCGTTCGTGTGCAGTGTAGACAAAACGAGATGGCCGGTTTGCGCGGCCTTGATCGCGATCTCCGCCGTCTCGAGGTCTCGAATCTCACCGACCATGATGATGTCGGGATCCTGCCGCAAAAACGCGCGCAGAGCGGATGCAAACGTCAGTCCGACCTTGGGATTGACGTTGACCTGGTTGACGCCTGGCATGTTGATCTCAGCCGGATCCTCAGCCGTCGAAATATTCCTGTCCGCCGTATTCAGAATGTTGAGACCCGTGTACAGCGAGACGGTTTTACCGCTACCGGTAGGCCCGGTGACGAGAATCATTCCATACGGCTTCTTCAGCTGCTCGACGTAGAGCGCCTGCTGCTCTTCTTCGTAACCCAGCGCGTCGATGCCGATCGATGCGCTCGTCGGATCGAGCAGACGGCAAACTACTTTTTCACCGAACAGTGTCGGGCATGTATTGACGCGGAAGTCGATCGCCCGATTCTTCGACAGCTTCATCTTGATGCGGCCATCCTGGGGGATGCGCCGCTCGGCGATGTCGAGTCGCGCCATCACCTTGAGTCGCGCGGCGACCTTGGCCGAGAGTGCTGCGGGCGGTTTCGCGATCTCTGTCAGGACACCGTCCTGGCGGAGACGAATTCGATAGTATTTTTCGTACGGCTCGAAATGAATGTCGGACGCATTCCGCTTGATTGAATCGAGCATGACTTTGTTGACGAAGCGAACGACTGGCGCATCGTCGATTTCCGAACTAGAGACGTCGTCGTCGAGCTCCTCGTCTCCACCCGAGACTTCGAGATTCTCTAGATCGAAATCGTCTTCCTCGAACGAAGACATCGACGTGTCGACGGCTTCGAGTGCGCGATGCACATGGCTGTCGAGTTTGTTCTGCTCGACAACGACTGGTTCTACCCGGAGGCTCGTCTGGAAGCCGATGTCGTCCAGCGCCTGCAGGTTGGTCGGGTCGGAGACGCCGACGTAGAGACGTTTGCCGCGCTGCATGAGCGGCAGGACGTTGTAGCGGCTCAACAGCTTCTCGGAGACGAGTCGTACGACGTCGAGATCCAGTTCGATAGCGTCGAGATCAAGCAGGGGTACGCCGAATTCGAGCGCGGCGGCGATCGCGATTTGCTGCGGGTCGCCCATCTCTTTGTTGACGAGATACTCGACCAGCGACTTGCCTTCCTTCTTCGTCGCCTCGAGAGCCTCGCTCAGCGCATCTTCAGCGACGACGCCATCCTGAATGAGCCGTCTCGGCAGTCCGGTCAGGGGCGATTGGGATGCGGCGGTCGCTACCATGCTGATCTCGCTAGCTCGGGTCGTCTGGACCCGGGTGTTTTGTCAATAAACCAGTACTTTCCGGGTTGACCCGGACCCTGTCAACTATGGAGTTCTCCTTTTGTGACAGAGATTTACCGCGTTTTTGTACATTGAGCCTAGATTTGTCCGGAAAACAAAGAGGCCCCCGCGAGCGGGGGCCTCGATGGCTTTTAGCCGGCTAAGCAGTGGCTTGCGTCACTACGGACGGCAAGCGCTCGGCAGATACTGCTGGAAAGCTGCGCCAGCCAGCGTACCGTTGTTAAGCACGGCAACGTTGACCGCACCGGAGGCACCCATCAGGCCGTTCGCGCCGGCCGGGACCGGAGCGGCGCCACACTTCCAGATGACCGAAAGGTCGACGCTCTCGTAAGGCGTGAGGCCCAGCGTCTCACCCGTGATCTGGGCGTTCGCTTCGTTGCCATACGTTATGACGATCGTGCCGTTAGCGACGTTGACGCTGGCGACGTATTTGCCCTGCGTATCCGTGGCGGTCGCGGTCATGCCAGCGTCCGTGCGGTTCACAGGGGCGGCGCCCTCATTCAGGAAGTCTTCGGCAACGGCGGCCTTTGCGGCGGCGGCCAGATTCATGCCTTCAGATACCTGAGCGCGAATGGTGTAGTCCTGATAAGCAGGAATCGCGATCGCGGCGAGGATACCGATGATCGCAACAACGATCATGAGTTCGATGAGGGTAAAACCCTGTTGAAGCTTGTTCATGGAGATACTCCTAAACGGTTTGCAAAATACGATTGGCCGAAGCCTGTGCTGTTATTACTGCAAGGGCTGTGCCAAGTTTCGGTCCGAAACCGAAAAGATCAATAAGGACAAGTGGTTAGACTATTCTCGGCGGGGCGTAGCCGGTGCCGTTGAACATATTGCCCGAGCGAGTATGGGTACGAAAAGCGCTCTAGCGGCAGAAACTGACCATTTTTGTCACCCGACTCAATCGATGCCGAGCTTCTTGATCCGATAACGCAGGGCACGGAAGCTGATACCGAGTAATTTGGCGGCCGCGGTCTTGTTGTAGCGCGTCTGTTCGAGAGCGTTAACGATGCGCTCACGCTCGATCTCCTCGAGATGCGTGCTCAGCGACTCGTCGCTGACTGTTGTCGCGTCTTCGTCGGCCGTGTGTCTGAGCTGTATGTCGCCGACATCGATCTCGTCGCCCGATGCCAGCGTCAACGCGCGCTCGAGGATGTTCTCGAGCTCGCGCACATTGCCCGGGAAGCGATAGTCTGCGAGTGCTGCCCGAGACGCCTTAGACAGGCTTGGTGTGGGCAAATCCATCTCACTCGCGAGCCGCTCGAGGATATCGTCCGCAAGGAGTAGCACGTCGTCACCTCGATCGCGTAGCGCCGGCACATGGAGCTCGATGACATTGATTCGGTAATAAAGATCTTCGCGGAAACTGCCCTCGGCAACGAGTTCCTCGAGGTTGCGGTGAGTCGCGCTTAGGATTCGGACGTCGACCGGCAGCTCCTGCGACTCGCCGACAGGCCGAATCGCTTTCTCCTGAATGACACGGAGAAGCTTGACCTGCATGTGCAGTGGCAGATCAGCAACCTCGTCGAGAAACAGCGTGCCGCCCTCGGCAGATTGAACGAGGCCGATCTTGTCGCTGACGGCGCCCGTGAAGCTCCCTTTCTGATGGCCGAACAGCTCGCTTTCCATGAGCTCGGTCGGAATAGCGCCGCAGTTGATCGGGACGAACGGACCATCGCTACGCGGTCCGGCTTCGTGCACCATTCGCGCGACGAGCTCTTTGCCGGTTCCAGACTCGCCGGATATGAAAACCGGTGCCTGGCTGCGCGCAACCTTGCCTACTAGCTCTTGCAAGCGCTCGATAGCGGGCGAGGTTCCCGTGAGTCCGCGGCTGCTCGTCGCACCAGGGTGGCCAACGTGGCGGAGCTTGAGCGCAGCCGTGACCAGCTTGCGCAGGTCGTTGAGGTCCAGCGGCTTGGACACGAAGTCGAACGCGCCAACCTTGAGCGCTCTGACCGCCGTCTCGACACTACCGTGCGCGGTGATCACGGCAACCGGTGTCCCGGGGACCTCATGCTGAATCCACTCGACGAGCTCGAGCCCGTCTCCGTCGGGGAGGCGCATGTCCGTCAGACAGAGATCGTAAGCCTGCTTCCCGAGCGCGCTCTTGGCGGCCGCAACGTCATTGCAGGTGCGAGTCGAGATATCCATGCGATCGAGCGTGATCGACAGCAGTTCGCAGAGATCGGGTTCGTCGTCGACGACGAGAGCAGTCGGTTTCATCGCTTCAGGAGGCTCGTTGCCAGCGAGTCGGATCAGCAAAGACTACACGAAACACGCTTCCACCACCGTCGCGTGGGCTATAACGCAGAGTCGCACCATTACACTCGCAAAGCTCGCGCGAGATGAACAAACCCAGACCCGTGCCACCGTCTTCGCCCGTATAAAACGGTTCGAAGACCTCCTCTATTTTTTCCGGAGCGATGCCGGGACCGCGGTCGGCTATCTCGAGATAGGGCCGACCCGATCCTTCCAGTCGGCCACAGTCGAGCTCGACGGCGATGCCGCCGGCTGCTGCGCTTGCGTACTTGACGGCGTTTTCACAAAGATTCCATACGATCTGGTGAAGATGCGAGAGATCCATTCTGACTTCCGTCTCGATCGCCGAGTCCACGACGCTAACGGAGCCTTCATAAAGTTCCAACGTCCGCACGAACTCCAGCGCGAACTTTTCGATCCAGGGCTTTAGCTCGAAGCGCTCGGGCTGGGTCTTGTCGCGCCGCGATAGCGCCAGTACGTTTTCTACAATCTGGCTGACGCGCGCGCCGTTAACGCGAATGATGTCCGTTAATCGCTCCTCGTCGGGGCCGATGTCGGGGGCCTCGGCCAGAAGCTGTCCGGCGTGACTCATCGCACCGACGGGATTTCGGATCTCATGGGCGATACTGGCGGATAGACGTCCGAGCGACGCGAGCTTTGTTTGCTGAACGCGTTCGGCCAGTAACGACGTATCTTCGAGAAAGATCAGCATTCCGCCGGAGCGCTCTGACCCCAGCGGCGCGAAGTGCGGGATGATCGTCGCCGCGCCGTCCGCCGAACTCAGGTTCATCGGCGGCTCTCCGGGTGCTCGCTCACGCTCTCGCCAGATCGCGAGACGGTCGGCGAGTTCGGACGAGATGTCGCTCAAGGCTTGACCCGGGCGGCGGCTCGCCGCGCCCAATTGGGTCGCGGCGGATTCGTTGATGAGTCTCAGTCGGTCGTCACCGTCGACGACCACGATGCTCTCGCGCAGATGCTGAACAATGTACTGATTGAGCTCGCCGAGATTCTTCAGATCGACGCCGCGTTGCTCCGCCAGCGCTTCTGTCTCGAGCATCCGATGTCGCAAGACCTGGACAACGATCGCAATGACGAAGATGACCGCGCCCAGGATGCCGGCCGGCGCGTAAGCTGCCGTATCGGTGACACCCTGGAGCTGCGAGAGGGTTTGTTCGCCGAGAATCGTCAAAGCGGCGACAGCGGCGAACAGGAACGCCCGCTCGCCGGCGACGAGCAGTGCCAGAGCGCCAACGGAAACTACGAGGAGGCCGCCAACGCCGCTCGAGATACCGCCGCTCGCATGCATGAGCATCGTGATGATCGTGAGATCCAGAATCAGCTGACCATAGATCTGAGCGGTCGATGAGGGGATGCGACGCTTGAGCAACCAGATCTCGATGACACCCGTCGCGAGCATAGCGACCAGAGCACCCCAGGCGAGTGTGGGATTGGTTCCGCCGATGATGCGCGGGTCCTGTACCGCCAGAAAGATGGCAAGTAGCAGACTACCGAGGGTCAGCCTGAAGGCGTTGAGCAGGACCAGTACCCGCCACGCGAACTCTTCCGAGTCCGGTACGGATGCGGTGATGCGGCCCAGCTTGAGCCGGGAAGTCGACATGGTGTCTGCGGCGGACATCTGCCGGCGATTCTACCCGATCGCACCCGATCTCCTGCGGACCCATGTCACTTTGCGAAGCCCTGCCCTTTCATAGACAATACCGCCGCTCCCGACAGCGAGACCTCAGTTGAATCTTCACGAGTACCAGTCCAAGGCATTGTTCGCCGATTTCGGCATTCCCGTACCCTCCGGTCGCGTCGCTGCGACAGCAGCAGAGGCCGTCGCAGCTGCCGAGGAGCTCGGCGGCGAGCTCTGGGTCGTCAAGGCGCAAGTCCACGCCGGCGGGCGTGGCAAGGCGGGCGGCGTCAAGCTAGCTCGTTCGACAGATGAGGTGGCCGAACATGCCGAGGCGATGCTCGGTACGCTGCTCGTCACTCACCAGAGCGGTCCCGAAGGGCTACCCATCGATACGGTCTATGTCGAGGAGGGATCCTCCATCGATCGCGAACTCTATTTGAGCCTGCTCGTCGACCGCGACACGGAACGGGTCGTCATCATGGCGTCGGCGGCGGGTGGCATGGACATCGAGCAGGTTGCCGAGGAAACGCCGGAGAAGATCTTGACGGCGGCGCTGCATCCGGCAGCCGGGCTTTCCGACTACCAGTCACGAGAGATCGGTTTCGGCCTCGGGCTGAACAAACAGCAGCAACGGGAACTCGGCGACATCTTGGCCAAGCTCGTCAGGCTGTTTCACGATTGCGACGCGAGCCTCGTCGAGATTAACCCGCTCATCACGACCGCTGAGGGAAAGGTCGTCGCGCTAGATGCCAAGATCAACGTCGAGGACAACGCGCTGTTTCGTCAGAAGGCGATCGAGGAACTGCGCGACGAAGCGCAAGAGGACGAGAAAGAGCGCGAAGCTCGTGATCACGACCTCAACTATGTGTCGCTCGACGGTAACATCGCCTGCATGGTCAATGGCGCAGGCCTGGCCATGGCGACAATGGATCTCATCAAGCTGCATGGTGGCGAGCCGGCGAATTTTCTCGATGTCGGCGGCGGTGCTACGGCAGAACGCGTCACCGAGGCATTCAAGATTATTCTCGCTAACGAGAAAGTCGAAGCGATTCTGGTCAACATCTTCGGCGGCATTGTTCGCTGTGATCTGATCGCCGAGGGAATCATTGCCGCCGTTCGCGACGTCGGCGTCGAAGTTCCGGTCGTCGTGCGCCTCGAGGGCACCAACGTGGAACGCGGCAGGCAGCTGCTCGCGGACAACGATCTACCGATCACCGCGGCGGACGATCTGACAGACGCGGCGAAGAAAGTGATTGCCGAAGCCAGCAACGGGGGCGCCGACTCATGAGTGTCCTTATCAATAAAAACACGAAGGTCGTTTGTCAGGGGCTCACGGGCAGGCAGGGCAGCTTTCACACGGAGCAATGCCTCGAATACGGTACACAGGTCGTCGCAGGAGTGACGCCCGGTCGCGGTGGCGAAGAACATCTCGGTCTACCCGTATACAACACGATGCGGGAAGCGGTCGATGAGACGGGCGCAACCGTGAGCATGATTTACGTTCCGGCGCCTTTCGCCGCAGACGCGATACTGGAAGCCGCGGGTGCCGGCGTCGATCTCGTTGTCTGTATTACTGAAGGTGTGCCTGTTCTGGACATGGTCCGCGTCAAGGCTGTGCTCGCCGATCACCACTGCAATCTCATCGGACCGAATTGCCCCGGCATCATCACTCCGGGCGAATGCAAGATAGGGATCATGCCCGGCTTCATTCACAAGCCAGGCTCGGTCGGCATCATCTCGCGGTCCGGAACGCTGACCTACGAAGCTGTATACCAGACGACGAACGAAGGGCTCGGCCAGACGACCTGCATAGGAATCGGCGGCGACCCGGTTCGCGGTATGGACTTCATCGACTGCCTGATGCTGTTCGACGCCGATCCGGCAACCCAAGGCATCATCATGGTGGGCGAGATCGGCGGCTCTGACGAGGAAGCCGCTGCCGATTTCATCGCGAGCGAAGTCTCGAAGCCGGTCGTGGCCTACATCGCGGGCGTTACGGCGCCACCCGGCAAACGCATGGGACACGCAGGCGCGATCATCTCGGGCGGCAAAGGTACAGCGGACGAGAAATTCCGAGCGCTCGAGAACGCCGGCGTCACAACCGTACGCTCGCCAGCGGAATTGGGGGGCGCGATGAGTAAGGCCCTGGAGTGAAGATAGGGCTCGCGCAGCTCAATACACACGTTGGTGCAATCGACACCAACACCAAGAAAGTTCTGGCCACGGCGCATCGCGCTCGTGACGAATTCGATTGCGATCTGGTTGTCTTTCCCGAATTGACGCTGAGCGGTTATCCACCCGAGGACCTGCTGCTACATGGAGGAATGCGGCGTCGCGTCGAGGCGGCGCTCGAAGAAGTGCGTCAGGGTGCTGATGGCATCGGTGTCTATGTCGGGTTTCCGGAATACGCAGGCGGTGTCATCTACAACAGTGGCGCCCTATTTTGCGATGGCGTCGAACTCGCACGCCATAGGAAACAGTCGCTACCGAATTATGCGGTGTTCGATGAGAAGCGATACTTCGAGAGCGGCGATGGACCGACGGTCGTTGAATTCCGCGGCGCGAGAATCGGTCTGACGATCTGCGAAGATACCTGGGAGCCGGATCCCTGTGCGGCTGCGCGCGCGGCAGGCGCCGATGCCATTCTCGTACTAAACGGGTCGCCCTTTCACACTCAGAGTCAGTTAAAGCGCGAGGGCGCGCTTGCAGCGAGGGCGCGCGAGAACACGATCCCTTTGATCTACGTCAACATGGTCGGCGGTCAGGACGAGCTCGTGTTCGACGGTGGTTCAATGGTTGTGGATTCCGGCGGATCCGTGGTGTTTCGAGCGCCGGCTTTCGAGGAGGATCTCTACGTGGCGGAGCTCGAGACGACCTCCGAAGGCCTCGAGCCCGTCGCAGGCGACGTCGCCGAATTGCTGCCGGTTGCAGCGAGCGTCTACAGGGCGCTCGTGCTCGGTACGCGCGACTACGTCGACAAGAACGGTTTTGACAGCGTGATACTCGGCCTGTCGGGCGGAATCGACTCAGCGTTGACGCTCTGCGTGGCCGTGGACGCGCTCGGAGCCGATCGGGTCCACGCCGTCATGATGCCGTCGCGTTATACATCGGATATGAGCCTCGAAGACTCAGCGCAACAAGCGAACAATCTCGGCGTCGACTACGACACGCTGTCCATCGAGCCGATGTTCGACGTGACTCTGTCGGTGCTCGAGGATATCTTCGCGGGCCGCGAGCCTGATGCGACCGAAGAGAATATCCAGGCGCGGTGTCGCGGCATACTGCTGATGGCGATCTCTAACAAAACCGGCAAGATGCTTCTGACGACCGGGAACAAAAGCGAGATGGCAGTGGGTTACGCGACTTTGTACGGTGACATGGCCGGTGGCTTCGCACCGCTCAAGGATTGCAGCAAGACACTTGTCTATGAGCTTGCGCGTTACCGAAACGAGATCGCAGACGGCGCATCCGTCATTCCCGAGAGAGTCATTACCAGAGAGCCATCCGCTGAGCTGCGCCCGGATCAGAAGGATAGCGACTCGTTGCCGGCCTATGAGACTCTGGACGCAATACTCGAAGCGTTTATCGAGAAAGATTATTCAGTCGATCAAATCACGGAACTCGGGTTCGATCGTGAAGTTGTCGTGCGCGTTCTGCAGCTCGTAAAGCGAAACGAGTACAAGAGACGGCAAGCTCCTCCGGGTGTGCGTGTCAGCAGTCGTGCTTTCGGGCGCGACTGGCGCTATCCGATCACGTCGGGGTACTAGACTAGTCGTCAGCGGCGGTGAGTTCGCCGAAGCTTTCTTGCATGACCCGCCTGGCGTCGTCGGCGAGTTCAGACATGCCGAGTTGCTCGTATCCTTCGACCATGATCTGCAGTGACTCCTCGGTCGCGGGTGCTCCGGGGAAATGCTCCAGAGCATATTTGGCGCGATTGATGGCCGCCACGAAGGCGCCGCGCTCGAGGTAATAGGACGCGACATGATTCTCGTAGGTTGCGAGTCGGTTGCGCAGAAAAACCATGCGCTCTCGCGTGTCGGGGACGTACTGGCTGTTGGGAAAGCGACGGACGAGTTCCTGGAAAACGGAAAACGCCTGCATCGTGTCGCGAGGTGGGCGCTCGCTCAGATCGACGCGGAACCAGCGCTCGAGGATGTTCGGCGCCTGATCGAAATACGATAGTCCCTTCATGTAAAGGCAGTAGTCGACGCGAGCGTGAGTCGGGTTCTCGCGCTCGAACTCATCGGCCGCATCGATCGCAGATTCGAACTCGCGACCGCGGTAGTACGCATAGATCATGTCGAGCTGCGCTTGCCGCGTGACGTTGCTGAACGGGTAGCGGGCCTCGAGCGCCTGATAGTAGGCGAGCGCGATCGGGAAGTTGCCGCTCTCCATTGACTCGACGCCCAGCTGATACAGGTCGTCCGGACCCGAGTCCTGGATGATGTTGTCGTCGCGCCCGCATCCCGCCAGAACGACAGCAGCGGTCAGTAGAGCCAGAACGTTTGTCTTCGATGTGCGCACGCGGTTTTTCCGTTATCTTGCGCCTGCTAGGCGCCGAACTGCGGCAAACTCTGTGTCTGCGGTTACCCGAGACGACCCGGGCTGCCGCCAGCCCGAGCTTAGATCATGAATTATATCGAAAAGTTTCCCGAATCTGCGGAGCGTGGCAATTCAACGCATACATCAGCGCCTGACCCTGCCTGAAGAGCTCGCTGGCCGTCGCTTCGATCAGGCGGCCGCTGCCGTGCTCGAGGAGTACTCGCGCAGCCGTCTCAAGGTCTGGATAGACAGCGGCGAGCTTACGCTGGATGGAAAACCGGCCGAGCCGAGTACAACAGTACGAGGCGGCGAGGAAATCGTACTGGACGCAGAGATCGCGGCCGCCGTACCCATCGCACCCGAACCGATTCCACTTAAGATCCTCCACGAGGACGAGGCATTCTTTGTAATCGACAAGCCCGCCGGGCTGGTGGTCCATCCGGGCGCAGGAAACTGGTCGGGTACGCTGCAGAACGGTCTGCTCCACCTTGATCCGAATCTCGCGGGAATCCCGCGCGCCGGGATCGTGCATCGACTCGACAAGGACACCAGCGGGTTGCTCGTGGTTGCGCGCACGCTGACGGCACACGCGTCGTTGGCGGCTCAGCTCGAGCGGCGCGATGTCCACAGAACTTACCTGGGAATTTGCCAGGGCGTGCTAACGGGCGGGGGCACGATAGATGCGCCTATCGGGCGGCATCCGCGTGACCGGCTAAAGATGGCCGTGATCGATCGCGGTCGCAACGCCATCACGCACTACCGGGTGCTAGAGCGCTTCCGTGCCCACACTTATCTACGGATCGATCTCGAGACCGGTCGAACCCACCAGATTCGGGTGCATTTCGCACATCAACGCTCACCGCTGGTCGGCGACCCGCTCTATGGCGCCCGCCCGCGCCTGCCTCCGGCGCCTAGCGCGGAGCTCAAAGCGCAGTTACAGGGATTTCGCCGCCAGGCTTTGCACGCGACGCAACTCGAGTTCGTCCATCCGGAGAGCAACCAGACAGTTCGGTTCGACTGCCCCTTGGCCGACGACATGGAGTCTCTAGTCGCCGCCTTGCGTGCGGATGCCGAGCGCAAGGCGCAAGCATGACGCCGCGCGCGATCGTTCCGGACTGGCCGGCGCCTGACAACGTCGGTGCCGCTTCGACCGAGCGCGCGGGCGGGGTCAGCGAGGGAGCGTACGCAGATCTCAATCTCGGTTCTCATGTCGGCGACGATGCGCAAGCTGTCACCAGAAATCGCAACATCGTTATATCCGCACTGAAACTTCCCGAGGAACCGTCCTGGCTCGAACAGGTTCACGGTACCGATATCGTTGACCTCGATACGACTTCTACATTGACCGCCGACGGCGCAGTCACAGCCACCCCTGGGAAGATCTGCGTCATCCTTACAGCCGACTGCCTACCGGTGCTGCTGACGAACACGGCCGGTGACCGCGTTGGCGCAGCTCATGCCGGGTGGCGCGGGCTCGCGAAAGGCGTCCTGCCTGCCGCAGTAACGGCGATGGGGGGTGATCCGTCGAATCTCGTCGCATGGCTCGGTCCGGCGATCGGTCCGGGCGCCTACGAAGTTGGAGGTGACGTCCGTGACGAGTTCATCGCCGCTGATACGGCGGCGAAGGACTACTTCGAGCCGAACGCGAATGGCCGTTGGCAGGCCGACCTTTACGGGCTGGCGCTGCTGGGCCTGGCGGCGGCCGGCGTCGACGCGATCTACGGTGGCGGCTTCTGCACGGCGACTGAGTCGGACCGCTTCTTCTCGCACCGTCGCGAAGCGCCCTGTGGCCGCATGGCGACCCTGATCTGGCTCAAGCCCTAGCGGAGAGACCGTTCGGCCCTCGACAGCTACTCGATTGAGGTTACCTCGCAAAAATGGGGACATTCTGCTTTTCCCCTGAAAAAGCAGAATGTCCCCATTTTTTCTCGATACCCTCATTCACACCGCCGGCGTGCGGGGCTCGCACGACTCGCCTCTCGG
>CAJIAZ010000514.1_pt1 | contig 11741 bp, 8 predicted proteins | sample 9199181 | NCBI WGS metagenome assembly CAJIAZ01 (sample SAMEA7708285, study PRJEB35096) | sediment metagenome | biome: marine neritic benthic zone biome [ENVO:01000025]; feature: sediment [ENVO:00002007]; material: shallow marine sediment [ENVO:03000034] sea grass bed [ENVO_01000059] ...
AAGCTCGTCCATCGGGTGCAGCACCTTGCGCAACACCCAAATCTTCTGCAGCTCTTCGGGCTCTATGAGCAGATCCTCTTTGCGCGTGCCGGACCGATTGATGTTGATGGCCGGGAAGATCCGTTTTTCCGAGATACGTCGGTCGAGATGCATTTCGGAGTTGCCCGTTCCCTTGAACTCTTCGTAGATGACCTCGTCCATCTTCGAGCCCGTGTCGATCAATGCCGTTGCAATGATCGTCAGGCTGCCGCCCTCCTCGATATTGCGCGCCGCGCCGAAGAACCGCTTCGGCCGTTGCAGGGCATTCGCATCGACGCCACCCGTTAGAACCTTGCCCGACGAAGGCACGACCGTGTTGTAGGCACGGGCCAGACGCGTAATCGAATCGAGCAGAATGACGACGTCACGCTTGTGCTCAGTGAGGCGCTTGGCCTTCTCGATGACCATCTCCGCAACCTGCACATGACGCGTTGCCGGCTCATCGAACGTGCTCGAGACGACCTCGCCACGCACGGTACGCTCCATCTCCGTCACTTCCTCGGGACGCTCGTCGATGAGCAGCACGATCAGAATGCTCTCCGGATGGTTGGCTGCGATCGATGTGGCGATGTTCTGCAGCAGCATCGTCTTACCGGCCTTGGGCGGTGAGACGATCAGTGCGCGCTGACCCTTGCCGACAGGCGAAACCATGTCGATGATGCGTGCCGTCAAATCTTCCGTGCTGCCGTTGCCTTGCTCGAGTTTGAAACGCTCACGCGGGAACAGGGGCGTCAGATTCTCGAATAGAACCTTGCTCTTGGCTTCCTCGGGCGAGTCATGATTGATCTGCCCGACCTTGAGAAGCGCAAAATAACGCTCACCGTCCTTCGGCGGGCGGATCAGGCCCGAGACCGTATCACCCGTGCGCAGGCTGAAACGCCGAATTTGACTCGGCGAAACATAGATGTCGTCCGGGCCGGCGAGATAGGAGCTGTCCGGAGAGCGTAGGAAGCCGAATCCATCCTGAAGAATCTCGAGGATACCCTCGCCGAAGATGTTCTCACCGGCCTTGGCATGCTCTTTGAGAATCGAGAAGATGATGTCTTGCTTGCGCGAGCGCGCAAGGTTCTCGAGACCCATCGACTGAGCCAGCTCGACGAGCTCCGACGCCGGCATGTTCTTGAGCTCGGACAGATTCATCGCGCTCTTCGTGAGCTCGAGCTCCTCTGCCGTTATCGACTCGATATCCTCGTCGTCGGGAAACTCCTCGCGCGGCGGTCGCTTACGCCGAGAACGTTTCTTTGTGTTGCCGTCTCGCGGCCGTTGCGAGCCGTTCTTGGCCCGAACTCTTGCTGAATTACCCAAGTATCCCCTCACGGATGCTTACCAAGCATTAGATGTGAATCAAGGAGCTCTCAACTCTCCGAGGAGCCGAGGAGCGGATCGAGAAAAGCTTCTAGCTGTGATTTCGAAAGAGCGCCGACTTTCTGTCCCGCAACCGACCCTTCCTTGAAGAGCAGCAGCGTTGGAATGCTCCTGACGCCGAATTTCATGGCCGTCTGCGGATTGTCATCGACGTTCAGCTTCGCGATCTGCAGACGATCCTTGTAGTCCCCGGCGATTCCCTCGAGAATCGGCGCGATCATCTTGCACGGTCCGCACCATTCTGCCCAGAAGTCGATGAGCACCGGGCGATCTGCGTTCAGTACGTCGGCCTCAAAACTTCCGTCGCTAATGTGTACGATGTCATCACTCACCGAATAGTTCCTCCAAAAAACTTGCTCTATATGTTGCCGGCACCCGGCGGTGTGGGTAGTTGGCACCGGTGCGGTTATCAGTCGTTTAAGTGACGCCGCGAGCCCGGTCAGGCACAATGCCGCTGCTGAATGCTTCCTTACGAGACTCGCGGGAACGCAATAGAAATCTAGGGGGAGCGAAACTTTTCGCCTAGCTGGGCCTATTTTGAACCTGTGAGAACGCAATTTGCAAGTATTAACTCCGAGTCCTGAGACCGGGTCGGATAACCACAGCCACCTGAGCGACCTCGAATTCGGGCAACTCGAGCTTCCCGAGGCGCTGCTCAAGGGCATTGAGGCTGCTGGTTTCAGCCGCTGTACGCCAATCCAGGCAAAGACATTGCCCATCGCGCTCGAAGGGCACGATGTCGCAGGACAGGCGCAGACTGGAACAGGCAAGACCGCCGCTTTCCTTATTGCCCTATTCTGTCAACTCCAACGCAGCGAATCGGAGTCTGAGAGGCGACCCGGACCGCGCGCGTTGATTCTCGCGCCAACGCGCGAGCTCGCGGTTCAGATCCATGCCGATGCGGTCGAGCTCGGCAAGTTTCTTCCTTATCGGCTAGGCCTGGCCTTTGGCGGCACCGATTACGAAAAGCAGCGGCAGCATCTCGCCGACGGTGTAGATATCTTGATAGGCACACCGGGCCGAACCATCGACTTTCAGAAGCAAAGAGTCTTCACGCTCAACCACGTCGAAGTCATGGTGCTCGACGAAGCCGATCGCATGTTCGACCTAGGCTTCATCAAGGACATTCGCTATGTCCTAAGGCGCCTGCCCGAGGCCGGTAAGCGGCTCAACCTGCTGTTCTCGGCAACGCTCTCTCACCGTGTTCTCGAGCTCGCGTACGAGCATATGAACGACCCGGAGCTCATTCGCATCGAGCCCGACAAAATGACGGTTGATCGCGTACGCCAAAGCATCTACTTCCCGTCGAACGAAGAAAAGATTCCACTGCTCGTCTCGCTGCTGAGAAAAATGGATGCGCGCCGAACGATGGTCTTCGTCAACACGAGGCGTGAGGCCGATCGCCTGCAAGCCTATCTCGAACACAACGATATCCAAGCGCAGGCGATCTCCGGCGATGTGCCGCAGAACAAACGTCTGAGAATGCTCAAGGAGTTCGTTTCCGGAGATCTGCCCGTCCTCATCGGCACGGACGTCGCCTCTCGCGGCTTGCACGTGCCCGACGTGAGCCACGTCATTAACTACGACTTGCCCCAGGATGCCGAGGATTACGTCCACCGCATCGGCCGCACGGCCCGCGCTGGAGCCTCGGGCGATGCGATCAGCTTCGGCTGCGAGCAGTACGCGGTCTCTTTGCCCGATATCGAGAAATTCATCGATCGACGGATTCCCGTCGAGCAGATCGACCCCGAGTCTCTAGCGCAAATAAAACGGCCGCCGCGGCGCCCGTCGAAGCACCGGCCTCGATCGGCGGGCGGGGGGAGCAAGTCTAAATCGGGCGACGGCAAGCCGCGCCGGCGCCGAAACCAACGGCCAAGACGCTAATCCGACAGAGCGTGCACGCCGTCGACAGACGGGAACTCGGTAATATCTCGCGCGGGCTGATTCGTATCTGGCCGCCTAATCGCTAGTGTGAAACCCAGGCCAAAGGCACGGGCGGCCGTCAACACACTCAGACTGTCCTCCAGAAGCAGCGTGCGCTGCGGATCAAAGCTGCGCACCTGCGAAAAACGTTGCCAGAACGCCGCGCTCTCCTTCGGCGCATCGAAGTCGTGCGATGACACGAGCTCGTCGACCTCTCGGTCTAGCCCCGTGTGATCGGTCTTCACTGCCAGGACGGCTCGGTGGGCGTTCGTCACTAGCGTGAGTTTCTTCCCCCGTGCGCGAACCGTAGCGAGAAACTCCGTGGCGCCCGGTAAATACCGAATGCGCTCCCGATGCGCCCATTTGAGCGCGCGCAGGTCCAAATCCAGCGTATCCGTCCAGTGATCGATGCAGTACCAGGCAAGCCGGCCCTCGATCGCCCGGTAGGCTCGCCGGAGCACGGCCTTGGCATCAGCTTCCGAAAGCCGATGACGAGCCGCATAGTGTTGAGGAACGAGCTCGAGCCAGAAAAAATTGTCGAAGGCCAGATCGAGTAGCGTTCCGTCCATATCGACGAGCACGGTGTCGATCTCGTCCCAGAGAACGAGCGGCGCTTCACGGCTCGAGCGATCCGAGTCAGGCATGATAGGAAAGTTATCATACGCCCCAGACGATAAGCGGAACCTTACCCATGGACTTCACCGACGCCGCTGCCCAAGAGCAGCTCATCGATCCGCTCAGAGCGCTCGCCGAGCAAGCCGGTCAGGCGATCATGGAAGTCTATGAGACGGCGTTTGAGGTCGAGCACAAAGAAGACAACTCACCGCTCACGGCCGCTGATCGGGCTTCGCACGACATTATTCGCACAGGCCTAGCCGCGCTCGAGCCCCGCTTGCCGCTGCTGTCAGAAGAGTCGCCGCCGGAGGAACTCACGGAGCGGCGCAACTGGCGCCGCTACTGGCTCGTCGATCCACTCGACGGCACGAAGGAATTCGTCAAGCGTAACGGAGAGTTTACGGTCAATATCGCCCTGATCGAGGATCATCGAGCTGTTCTTGGCATCGTGCGCGCGCCCGCAATCGATCTAGAGTACGTCGGCGCCACGGCAGCCGGTGCCTGGATCCGGCGTGGCAACGGCCCTGCGCAGGCAATCACGACGGCACCGGCGCCTGAGGGGCGACTGCGCATCGTCGGCAGCCGCAGCCACCCGAGCGGCGCGCTCGCGACCTATCTGGAGCGATTAGGTCCGCACGAGCTCAAAGCGATGGGGAGCTCGTTGAAAATTTGCCTCGTTGCCGACGGACAGGCAGACATTTATCCGCGCCTCGGGCCGACATCGGAGTGGGACACGGCCGCTGCACAGGCCGTCCTTGAAAGTGCTGGTGGAAGTATGATAAGTCTTGATGGTCGGGAATTGAGGTACAACACGAAAGAGTCCCTGCTCAATCCTCAGTTTCTGGCAGTTGGTGACAGCGGCCGCGATTGGTTGTCAGCGGTTCCTAGAGAGTAAGTGGAAGAAAACATAGAAATCGAAGCCTTTAGGTCAGTCGAGCGGCTCAAAGAGCTGCGGATAGAGCACCAAGACCTGGATCAGGTCATCTCCCGGTTAGTCGTGGATCCACATGTGGATCAGATCATGTTGCGCCGCTTGAAGAAGCGTAAGCTCATGATCAAGGACATGATTACCCAGTTGGAGAGCGATCGGATTCCGGACTTGAACGCCTAATCGCGCTCGGCGGACCGTATCTACGACGTGCCGTCCTCACCGGCGGCACTGACGGGAGTCGTCGTTGCGGCGCCTGCAAAGTGTCTCAGCGTCTGGCGCACGCGGGGACGCAGAACGCGACCGAGGTCCTCGGCAACGAGCCCGAGAGACGCGCCGAAGCACAACCTTCCGTCGGAATCCTGCTCAACGAGCCCCTGGCTGAGCAGCGCCTCGATGAGATTGTCGAATAGTGTCGCCTCGAACAGATCGGGCGAGCTCAGCGTGTACAGCATCGCCAGCTGCCCGGCGGCGTCCGCGCACCGCTCCACGACCTCGGGTTTGTCGAGCACACCGGAACCGTGCTCGAGCAGATAGATCATGCAGAGAAAGTAATGCTCGAGAAACGGCTGCACGATCTCAGCGCAGATTCGAAACTGTGCCTCTTCTGTGCTCCCTTCTGACGGACGCCGGACCGCATCGCCATCGCGCTCGAGTAATCCGACAGAGACCATCGCCGAGGTAACGCGCGCGATCTCAACGTCGAGGCCGTCCGGGTCGAAACGCAAGAACAGTTCCGCCTCGAAGCTCGGATAAAGGCGCCTGAGCGTGGCGACGAGCTCGGTAAGACCGATCTCAGCTCTATTGTTCAGGCTCGCCGCCACGAGGGACGGCAGTGCGAACAGGTGCACGATGTTATTGCGGTAGTAACTTGCGAGCAGCGCCTTGCGCTCATCCATGTAGAGCACATCGCCCAGGGGATGTGCGCGTCGTCGCAGCCAGCGCATGTCCTCGCAATAGCGGATGATCTCATCGGGATCGAGCGTCGTCAGACCCGTTCGCGGGGAGTACGGCGCGCGTCTGGCAAGATCGAGCAATAGCGCGAGTTGCCCGCGTAGCTCTACCTCGACGATCGCGCGCTTGGGCATACTGAGAACGATCAATGAGGCCAAGCTGACGGGATTGACGACAGCCGCCTCGTTGATTGCCGTCATGATGGTACGCCCGAACGATTCCACAGCATGCTCTAGCCAACCTGGTCGCAGAAAATCGTCAAACGTCTGGCGGCGCCAGTCCGGCCGAATCTGGTCGAGCATGCGGTCGAGCCACAGCGGCTCACCGAAGCTCACGTGCACGACGCCGAAACGCTCGCGCAGCGCACGCAGCGACCGGATTGCACCGCCGAGCGTTTCACGCTGCTTGCGCCTGCCGCTGAGCTCACCGATGAAGGTCTGGCCCTCAATAAGCTTCTCGTAGCCGAAATACACCGGCACGAACACGACAGGCCGGCGCTGATTGCGCAGGTAGCTGTCTACGATCATTGCCAGCAAGCCGAGCTTCGGGCTCAACAGACGCCCGGTGCGCGACCGAGCACCCTCGATGAAGAACTTCACTGGAAAACCGCGCGCCAGTATCGCGCTCAGATAGCTGCGAAAAATCGACGAGTAAAGCGCGTCGCCGCGAAATGTGCGGCGCATGAAAAACGCCCCGCCTCGGCGTAAGACCGGGCCGATGAGCGGAATGTTCAGATTGATGCCAGCGGCGACGTGCGGCGGTACGAGCCCACGACGATAGATGACATAGGACAGCAGCAGATAATCTATATGGCTGCGATGACAAGGGACGTAGATGACTTCTGAGCCGACCGCGATGTCTCCGAGACTCTCGAAGTGCTGTATTTCGATACCCTCATAGAGGCGATTCCAAAGACGAGCGAGGAGACGCTCGACGACACGCACGACGGAATGGGAGTAATGTGCCGCGATTTCGGTGGCGATCTTGCGCGCACGCTTGCGCACGCGTCGCTCGCTGCGATGACTACTCTGGATCTCACGCTGCAAGGCATCGCGAACGCCGGGACTCGCAAGCACCTCGTCGAGCAACAGGCGCCGGTGAGACAGATCCGGCCCAATCGTCGCGGCCCGCTGGCGCCGGAAATGCACACGCAGCAGACGCGCGGCCTTGCGTGTCGTACGTTCGACGCCGAGTCCTTCGTTGACGAGCTGGCGAAGTGAGACGGAGCTCGCGACTTTGACGAGAACCTGCCGGCCGTGCACGAGCATCGAGAAGAAACGGCGAATACGTCCGGACGCGGCCCAGTCCTCCGCGAGCAGCAACTTGAGCCATGACCGCTCCTTCGCAGGCGAACGTCCCCAGAACACAGCAACCGGCACGAGTTGGATGTCTTCCTCGGGGTGTGCCTCCAGCCAGGCTATTGCGCGATCAAGACGATCCGTGTCGCCGGGCACGAGGTGACGCACGAGCCAGCCACGAAACGTTCTGACACTCCACAGCGCGCCGGCGCCATCGGGCAATATGGCACCGGCTATGGGCCAGCCCTGTTTTGCGCATAGGTCGCGCAGCACGAGCTTATCGAAAAGTTGATCGCGTTCGAGCACATAGCAGATCGCGCCAGACTCCACGTCCCGGGCAGTTTCTGCCGTATAGCGCACGAAGATGAGCGCCGCCCGCTGACCGAATTTCCGTAGCCGCCGAGTCAGCTCTGCAATTGCGCGAGGCTGTTGCTGCACCGTGTTCGTAGGACTGGTCATTTCGAGTGGCTTTCAGTTTGTCAGTATAGCCCCGCCACGGCTCGCCTCTGCTTTCAAACCTCGCAGGCAATCCTTACTATCGAGATCACTGCGATCAAGGATAGACGCATGGACCTCATAGCTGATATTGGTGGCACGCATTCGCGTTGTGCGCTCATAGACGATCGGGGCCGGCTCGTCGCGGCCGAGACCTACGAGAACCGGGAGTTCGACGGCGTGCGCGAGGTGCTCGAGCACTATCTGAGCAGACGCCGCTTGCGTGATCGACCTAGCGAAGGGGCGCTCGCAATCGCGGGACCGGTCACGGGCGATGAGGTTGCAATGACGAATCTCCCCTGGCGGATCTCGCAGCTCGAGTTGCGCGAAGCACTAGGCTTGAGCCGGCTGCTCGTCGTAAACGACTTCGCGGCTGTCGCGTGGGCCCTGCCCGCTCTCGGCCCGCAAGACCTGCATCCGGTCGGCGGCGGGCAGGCTGTGCCGCGAGAGCCGCTCGCCGTCCTCGGTCCCGGCTCGGGCCTCGGCGTCGCCGTTCTCGCCCCCGTTGCGGGCAACTGGACTGTGCTACCGGGCGAAGGTGGCAACGTCTCCATCGCAACGGCAACGGCCGACGAGGCCGCCGTCGCCGATACGCTGCGCGATGCCTCCGGCTATTGCGCGGTCGAGTCGCTCGTCTCTGGCCCGGGTCTAGCGAGAATCCATGACATCCTCAATGAGCGGGCAGGTCGAGAGCCGCCGGGACTAACGCCTGCAGCGATCTCCGCTGCCGCGGCAAAGGGCGAGCGGTTGGCCGTCGAGGCACAGGCCATGTTCTTCGGGTTACTCGGCGGTCTCGCTGGAGACCTCGCGCTGACAATCGGTGCGCGCGGCGGCGTTTACATCGCAGGCGGCATCGTGCCGCGCTTGCTCACGGCGTTCGAGGAATCGGAGTTTCGCGCACGCTTCGAAGGCAAGGGCCGCTACGCACCTTATCTCAAGGCCATTCCGACGCACGTGATCACGGCGAGCGTGCCCGCGCTCACGGGTCTGAAGAAGCTCCTCGGCTACCGTTAAGCGGTGCTCGTTTCCGGCGCAGCCGACTGTTGATCTTGTTGCCTGTCGATCCGGCTTTGCTGCGCCCGGCCAAGCGCGAGACACAGACCGCCCCAAACGGCCGCGAGCGGCACGGTTGCCGCAGCGACGCCGACCAGCGTCAAGCCAACCGCGCGCATGGCCCCTTCGATCGCCGCCCCTGCAACGTCACCGCCGCGGTAGAGGAACACGTCGATGAAAGGCTTGGCCTTGTATTTCTCAGCCGACGATACAACGCTGAACAGGGTTTCCCGTGCCGGGCGCGAGACGGCATAGCGAGTTGCGCGATAGATCGCCTGGAAAAGCGCCATTACCCCGTACAGGGGCCAGATCGCCAGTGCGCCGAAGCCGACCGCCGCCACGAGCGGTAGTAGCGTGAGTGTCCAGCCGACGCCGAGCCGTTTGATGATTCGTGTTGTGATGAACATCTGCGTGAGCAGCGTCGCTACCTGCGCGAGCATGTCGAACTGCGCGAAGCTGCCGATACGCTGGCTGAACGTGTCCGTGTTATCGAGAATGACGTTCGCTTGAGCGAAATAGATGATCGTGTTCGCGATCGCCATGAGCACGAACCACCCTGCAATGCCCAGCAGATAGGGCGTAGAAACGACAGCTGCAGCACCGTCCCAGAATTTTCCGCCGATCTCGTGGCGCACAGTATCTTTCGGCGCATCCGCTACGAACTCGGAATGTTTGGAGTAATCGGATGCAAGTGCGTGCCGATCGAGCGCAAGCATGATGAGGATCGCACCGCCGAACAGGGTCGCACCGGTCAACATCAAGCTCGGGCCTAGGAACACCGAATCGGTCATACCGCTCACGACGTTCGTCGACCATCCACCGACGATCGCACCGAGCGTGCCGCCTATGCCGATGAACGCGAACATGCGTTTGCCCTGATCGACGTCGAAAATATCGACCATGAAGGCCCAGAAAAGGCTGTTGACGAACAGATTGATGACGCTGAGCCAGATGAAGAACGTGTAGCCCACGCTGAGCGCAAACGTCGTACCCGCATCCGTGCCGATGATGCCCCCGCCTCCGATTGCATCAGCGATGAGCAGTCCCGAGAACCCGAATAAGCAGACAATGACGAACAGGTATCCAATCGGGATGAAGCGACGCCGGTCGAGCTTGCTGACGACCCCGCCAAAGACCAACACGAGAACGAACGAGGCGATCGACGTTCCTACGAATAGCCAACGCAGATCGCCCATGCCGCGCGATACGCCCATCGCCTCGCGAACCGGACGCAGAAAGAAATAGGCACACAGAACACAGAAATAGAACAGCGCCGCAAGAACCGCCAGCGGCAGCTCACCCTGCTTGAAATTCAATACTCGTGCAGCCCAGTTCGTCATCGTGTTGTTCTCCTGAGCCAGGCTAGCGACCCAGCATGACGCGCCAGTATACCGGCGCACACGCGAGAGCCTACGCGTTCCATCGACCATGATCGTGGCGGAGGCATTCGTCGAACCCGTTGAGGGCGATTAACCTTATGATCTTTCTGAATTTTCCATGATCCCGACTCGACGCCAGGCCACGCTGCTTCGGTCCTAGGGCGCAACATCGTCTGGCGATGAGGGCGGACCGCAGCTGCGAAACGTCACACAATACTTGCCATGACGCTCGGATTTGGGTACTTGAGATAGATCAATAGAAAAAACCTGGGTCAAAGAAACCAAGGAGGATCAAATGGCGGGCACGAGCGCAACCAGCCTCATTCGTAATATCGCCTTCGTCGGACACGCCGGAGCAGGAAAGACGACACTCATAGAGACCCTACTGCACAAGGCCGGTGCCATTCCCTCGGCCGGTAGTGTGGACAAAGGCACGACCGTTTCGGATTTTACCGATCAGGAAAAGCGCCTACAGCATTCTCTGGATACGAGCGTCAGTCACCTCGAGCATGACGGCCGCCACATTAATTTCATAGATACGCCGGGATACCCGGATTTCATGGGACGCGCGCTTGCTGTGCTACCGGCGATCGAAACGACAGCTGTCGTCATTAACGCACAGACGGGCATCGAGCTCGTCACACAACGCATGATGGATTTTGCAGCCGCGCGTAAGCTGTGTCGTTTGATCATCGTCAATAAAATTGACGCCGAAGGCGCGGACCTGGAAGCCATCGTCAGCAGCATCCGCAAAACGTTCGGCAACCAGTGTCTACCGCTAAACCTGCCGGCCCGTCAGGGACAGGCCGTCGCCGATTGTTTCTTCGAGCCCGCTGACGAGGACCCGGATTTTTCCTCGGTCGAGGCAGCACACACGGAGATTACAGATCAGGTCATCGAGCTCGATGACGAGCTCATGGAAATGTATCTCGAGCAGGGTGAAGACATCTCGCTGGAGCAGCTCCACGACCCGTTCGAGCGCGCGCTGCGCAGAGGACATTTGATACCGGTCTGCTTCGTGTCCGCGCAGACCGGCGCCGGGCTCCGCCAGCTGTTGCGAGTGTTCTCCCAGCTCATGCCGAGTCCGCTCGAAGGCAACCCGCCCGAGTTCTATACGGGCACGGAAGAGGAGAAGCCGTTCGAGGTGAGTCCGGCCCAAGATAACGGTCACTTCGTCGGCCATGCTTTCAAAGTCACAGTCGACCCGTTTGTGGGCCGCCTCGTAACGTTCCGCGTCCACCAGGGCGAAGCCAAGGCAGGCGAGTCGGTTTATGTCGGCGATCAACGCAAGGGCGTGCGCCTCGCACATATTTACAGAAGCCAGGGCAAGGAGCTCGTCGAAGTGCCTGCAGCCACGCCAGGCGACATCTGCTCGGTCTCGAAGATCGAGGAAATACACTACGATGACGTGCTGCATTCGAGCCACGACGAGGACGAGATCCACATGCGCAAAATGCGGATCCCGCCGCCGATGTACGGCGTCGCACTCGAGCTCAAGCAGCGGGGCCAGGAGAAGAAGCTGTCGGATGCCCTGCATAAGCTCTTGGCCGAAGATCCGAGTCTTGCGATCGAGCACAACGCCCAAGCCAACGAGACCGTTCTTCGCGGTATGGGGGAGCTACATCTACGGCTCGTCATGCAGCGCATGAAGGACGAGTTCGGCGTTGAGGTTACGACCCATCCACCCAAGAT
>CAJIAZ010000278.1_pt1 | contig 11547 bp, 11 predicted proteins | sample 9199181 | NCBI WGS metagenome assembly CAJIAZ01 (sample SAMEA7708285, study PRJEB35096) | sediment metagenome | biome: marine neritic benthic zone biome [ENVO:01000025]; feature: sediment [ENVO:00002007]; material: shallow marine sediment [ENVO:03000034] sea grass bed [ENVO_01000059] ...
ACCTCTGCCGTCTTGGTTTCTCGGCTACATCACCTGGAACGATCTGCGCCTGCCGGTCGCGTCTTTCGAGGCGATGTCGGGGGATGAGGCCAAGCGGCGGCCGGGGCGTACACGTATCGTTGTATTCAATACGCTCGGGGAGGCGTTCGAGGGTGGCTATTACGGCATCATCACGCAGGGCTTTCCCCAACTCGTGCGCGTCAATGCGGACGTGCTGACGGCCGAGACTGAAAAGGGTTGGGCGGACGGCCAACCCGTGATCTGCAGAGCGCGCATGATCAACGAGTTTCCATTGATTCCCGATATGGAGCGTCTCGAAGAAATGATCGCGGCGGTTTGCGGTGTCGAGCAAACGGCTTGAGCCTTTCAAGTTTCGAGAAGATCTCCCCAGTTAGCCTGCGCGATTGTGCACGCAGCTATTGCGGCTGTTTCGACGCGCAGAATTCTCGGTCCGAGTTTGACTCGCTCGAAACCTGCCTGTTCAGAGAGTAGAAGGTCTCGCTCGCTCAGGCCGCCTTCAGGCCCGATCAGAATACAGATGGGCGTGGCGGGATGCCCCGAGCTCGCTCCATCTGCAAACGTGAGCTCGGCCCTGGGGTCGAGCACGACCCGCTTACCTGTCTGCGATAGCGCCTCTAGACCGCGGTCGAGCGGCTGCGGTTCGCAGATCAATGGCGGTGAGTGGCGCCCAGACTGCTCGCAGGCACTTTGCGCGATGCGCTGCCAGTGCTCGAGACGACGACGAGTGCGTTGTGGGTCTATCTTTACGACGGAGTATTCCGTGAGGACAGGCGCAATCGAGCGTACGCCGAGCTCGGTGGATTTTTGTACGATCAGATCCATCGCGTCGGCCTTAGCAATGCCCTGAAGCAACGTCAGATTGAGCTTGGGTTCCGGGATCGGCGCACTTGTCGTAGTAATCCGCAATTTGGCGCCATCGCGCGTGAGCGCTTCGATTTCTGCCAAGCATTCGTTGCCTCGTCCGTTGAAGACGACAACATCGTTACCCGACCTGAGTCTTAGGACGTCTCGCAGGTAGTGCGCATGCTTGCTGGGTAACGCGATATCGGGACCGTCGAGCTGAGTCTCGAGATAAAGTCGCGGCACGCGTGAGAGCTTCTTTGTGCGTGTAGATGTGCTCATTGCAGCTTGGCCGGTTTCCGACGGCGCTTGGTATATAGTTGCCGCATCCGCAGCTGCGATCAAATCTGTGCGCTTCGCTCGCGTCTATGAGAATCGATATTGAGACAGGTTGGCTCGACGGCGTAAGGCGGTTGGAGTCTCCAAACTGTGACGAGCGGCCCGCAGGCTGCGAGCCTGATCTTATCGTCGTTCATGGGATCAGCTTGCCACCCGGTGAGTTTGGCGGCACTGGGATCGATGAGCTGTTTTCGAATACGTTAGACCCGGATGCGCATCCATATTACCGTGAGATTCAGCATCTGCGCGTGTCTAGCCACGCCTTGGTAACGAGGCGTGGCGAGGTCACGCAGTATGTATCATTCGTGCGTAGGGCTTGGCACGCTGGGGAATCCAGTTATTGTGGACGCGAGGCTTGCAATGACTTTTCCATCGGCATCGAGCTCGAGGGCACGGACGATTGTGCGTACGAGGCCGTACAGTACGAATGCTTGGCGCAGCTTGTTAGTGCGCTACGCCAGACCTATTCTTCATTACGGCAGGCGGAGATCGTCGGGCACAGCGATATCGCGCCCGGCCGTAAGACCGATCCGGGTCCCTGTTTCGATTGGGGCGCCCTCGAGACGTTGCTGAGGCGTTAGAACGATTCTTGTATGAAACTCATTGCTCTAATTCTGGGTCTGATTCTCGAGCGCCTCGCGACTGAGCTACTGCATCTACGCGAGCTTCGGTGGTTCGATCGCTATTTCGACTTTGCGATTTCACGACTGTTGGCGCTGCCGCGGTGGTTGCTCTACCCGGGGGTGATCGCGGCGCTTCTAGTGCCGGTCGTTCCCGTGCTCTGGGCGAGTCTTTATCTGGCGGCAGCGTTTAACCCGTTGGAGTGGCCACAGATCATGACGGCCGTGCTCTGGACGCTCCCTTACGTCCTATTCACGGTGCTGATCTTGTTTTTCTCGCTCGGGCCTCGCGATCTCGGTAGTGAGGTTGATGAGTATTGCGCTGCGGTCGAATCGGGTGAAGAAGAACAGGCAGAGCGCATTCTGACCGAGCTCTGCGAGGTCGAGCACTCCGGTGCAAGCGATATCGAGGCTGTCGAGGAGGCGATCTTCGTTCAGGCGACGAACCGAATCTTCGGGGTCGTTTTCTGGTTCATCGCGTTTGGTCCTGTCGGCGCGTGGCTGTTCCGTGCCAGCGATCTGTTTCGGCGTCGCATCTCGTTCAGATTCAGCCGAGACCGGTCCGGTCTAGAGGCAGCGGTTGCTGCAATCGACAACGTTCACGGCGTGCTCGTCTGGATGCCTGCGCGACTCGCGATTCTCGGATACGCGCTGAGCGGCAGCTTCGATGATGCGATGAATTGCTGGCGTAGCTACGAGTTGAAGTCCGATCTGCCATTTCATCGCAGCAACGATGAGGTTGTGGCGTGCGTGGGCAAGGCGGCAATGACCGGGTTCCTCGAGGAGAGCCCGAATTCCGCCGCCGCGGCGCGAAACGCCATGCGACTCGTCCATCGAACCATCTTTATCTGGTTGACGGTTATTGGCCTGATGACGATCTTTGGCTGGGCCGTCTAGAGGCCCGAAATCCCGACGGAATCTGTGAACTTGGCCTGGCTTTGCGGTCAAGTCACCCCGCGAGGTTATTTCTCGCGGTCTTGATTCCAGAGCGGTTCATCGGTGCTGTCTTGCCGCGCAAGCACGCGCGCGATGACAAAGAGCAGATCCGAGAGGCGATTGACGTACTTGAGCAGCTCCGGGTTGAGCTCAGTCTCCTCCGCAAGACGCCACAGCGCGCGCTCTGCTCGGCGACAGACCGAGCGGGCCAAATGACAGGATGCAGCCGAACGCGGCCCGCCGGGCAGGACGAACTCTGTGAGCGGCGGCAATGTGTCATTGAGCTCGTCGAGCGCTCTTTCGAGATTCGTCACATCTTCGGCGTCTGTGGCTGTGTGGCCTGGAAGTGCAAGCTCAGCGCCGATGTCGAAAAGGCTGTGCTGAACGGCCGTTAGGATCGACCGGACGGCATCGGGGATGTCGGCCTCACAGAGTATCAGCCCGATCGTGCAATTGGTCTCGTCGAGATGCCCCGCCGCTTCGATCCGGGTCCCTGTCTTGGATACCTGTTCGCCCGTGGCCAAGCGCGTTAGCCCACGGTCTCCGCTGCGCGTGTAAATCTTCGTCAGTCTGTTTGCCACTGGAGCCTTTCCGCATTGGTTCGGGCGGACATGATAACCCCAAGGCGGTAACGCTAGTTGACCGGTAGCCAGCCGATCTCGGTTGCCGTGATTGGGCCGATGAGCGTCTGGCCGAGGTTGCGCGGTATCGTTGCGGTCTGCGCATCGAGTGGGATGCGCCCCGCCATGAGCTCAGCCTTCGTTTGCGGATAGCGCGGCTCGGCGGCGGGGTCTGCAAAGCCGTGCGGGTAGAGCGGGAGATTGGTCTCGAGCGCGTATTTGTCGGTCGAGCCGAGCGTATGCAGCAGCTCATGGGCCATAACCACCTGATTCGATCCGGCGCTCGCACGACTCGCGAATACCCTGGCAACGGCGATGAGCCCACGTTCCAGTGCCGTCGATCGATCAAGAACCTGCATAGCAGTATCGTCGTAAAAGAGCGCAAAAAGCTGGATATCCGGGCTCGGCCGATCGCTCTCGCGTTTCACCTTCGCCGCGTACCAGCGCATCTTCAGACTCCAAGTGAGCGTGTCGAGGAGGCTAGCAGCGCCCGGCAAGACCGGTACGGGATCCTCGACCTGCTCGGCAAGCTCGAGCCGAAACGGGTTTTCGAGCGAGACGCCGTAGCGTTGAGCCTCGCGAGCAAAGTACGTCTCGATCGACGCGAAATCGGCATCGCTCAAGCTTTCGATGTATGCCTGCGTGCGCTCGCTGCCGTCGGCGTTGATCGGGTAAACGTCGATCCAAAGCGTGTTGTTCCAGTCGGTGCTACGCGCGGCCGCAAGGTAATTACCGACAGCCGCAAACGCGAGGATGTAGAGAAGAAACGCTAGTCGTAGCTTTCTGAACATGGTCTCTCAGGCAGCTTGGCGAGACCCTCTAGTCAATCAGCTCAACGCAAGCGGAGCAGCGCCTCAGGTCACAGTTCAGCGTTGTCGCAGGAGCGTGGATCGAGGTGGCCTGGCGGGCGGGAGACTGCCGTTTGGTCGAGAATTCTCGGCCCACAAAAAGAAAACCCGGCGGTGGGAGCGCCGGGTTATTTTTTTATTGTTATCGGAGTTTACGGTTTCAATTATGCGGCCTGGCTGCGGGCCGTTTCGCATTTCTTGTCTTTGTTATTCGCGCAATCCAGCCAGTGTGTCGTTGTTTTCGCAGCCGTAACGTCTTCTTCTTGTTCTGTTTCTTGTTCTAGTTCTCAATTTCAAATCTAACAGAAGCGCGCGAAAATTCGCAGCGGTTTTTGCGTTTTACGCACTCAGTTGCCCACCATGTGGACGAGCAATATAAAGCAAGAGCCATGCCATCATCAGTTTATTTATGAAAAACAGATGCTTAAGAGATAAATCTGCCAGGTGGCTGAAATGGAGCCTAATTCGTGTAAAGATAATCGACATTAATCTTACATAATCTTCTTACAAAAGATTCTATAAAAATTTACTAACATACTGATTTAGAACACTGCGCAAATTTTATTAGACCGTGTCTATGACACGAAGGTCTAACTGGCCGCATCGTAAAGCGTATCGACAAGCCCATGACCGTGCTCAATGCGGGTTGAGGAGCTCACCCCGATCGAACCAGGTGCCACCGCGGACCACGGCTTCTATGTCGAGGGAGTCGGTCATATTAATCAATGGGTTACCATTGATGATCACAAGATCGGCGAGCTTGCCGGCCTCTACGGTCCCAAGCTCGCGCTCGAGCCCCAGTGCATGAGCGGCTTCGGCCGTCACGAGTCTCAGCGCACGATCGTTGGGCACCCCTGACTGAGTGAACAATGAGAGTTCTGCATGCAGGCCTAAACCATACGGTACGCTCGGCGCATCGCTACCGGCTGTCACGCGACCCCCGGTCTGGATGAGCGTGGCAACGGTATCTTGAATGCCGCCGAGCGCCGCATCTGTCGTCGACTCGCGCCACCGCGTACGCTCTGTCTGTGTGTATAGACTGCGATAGGCAAGCTCTGTCCCCCACGCCGGGCGCCCCGCAGCCAACGCACCGAATCCTCTGAAGGCGGCCAGCGTCGGCGTCACCGCCGTTCCGCTCTGCATAAGTAGGCTCACGACATCGGCGTAGCTGCGATTGACCGACGAGCGTTCGAGGTCGTAGGGGCTCGCCGCCCGCCCTCCGATGTGCTCGAGTCCGTCGATGCCTAGGCGCACGCCCGGAAACAGATCCTCGCTGAACACCGGGATGCCGAATTGCCGCGCGTCCTGAATCAGCGCACGATGCAGCTGCACGGGCTGGCCGCGATAGATTTCGAGTACGTCGTAGTCGGGACGCACGGCTCGCGCTCGCGCAGGCCAGCCGCTCGAGTCATTGTGCCGGGCGCTCAGTAGCAAGCGTGGGCCAATTCTGCGGCCGCTGGCCCAGGATTCTTTTCGCTCGAGACCGTCATCTCGAATGCTCGCAACCTCGCGCACGGTCGTGACGCCGTAGGCAAGCCAGATTCTGCCGAGCCGTTCACCGCTAAGCGCGGAATGGTGGGCATGCAGGTCGATCAGACCGGGAATGACCGTTCGACCGCGTGCATCGATAATCCTTCCGGGCGCCGGCAGTAGGCCGCGTGCCACGACCGCGGTGACGCGATCCCCCTCGACGTGAATATCCATGTGCCGGCGGTACTGAGTCGATACGCCGTCGAACAGCCGGTCTACCTGAATGACATAGGGCTCGCCCGGCGCCGGTGCCGTCCAGGTCAACCCCGAGACGCTCTCGTCGTCGACGCGCACGCGGCCGGGTTGACTCACGCTGTCGTTCCAGCTGGATGTGCGGTTCAGAATATCGAACTCGAAACGCGAACGGTCCCGCTCCGCCTCGGGCGCAGAGGGCCGATCGAGTGCCCATAGGTTGATCGAGTTGCCAGTCGAGCTCCACGTAAGCTCACCCGCCCCGTGTAAGCCCTGGGCTAAGGTCTGCGGGCTTGCACGCGATCCGACCTCGGCGAGCCGAAGCTCCGCCGGGGCCCAGGGCCCGAATCCCTCGGTCGACAAAAATGCAATGCGGCTGCCGTCTGGCGAGACGGCCGGCGCGTACTCTTTGGAAGGATCGTCCGTGAGCTGGGTGAGTAGTCCCGTGTTCAGATCGATGGCCCACAGATCCATACTACCGGCGCGATCGCTGGCGAAAATGACGCGGTTTCCATCGACCTCGAATGTTGGATCGATGTCGAGATACGCGTCATTCGTCAGCTGCTGGAGGTCGCCATCTTCGTCTTTCAGCCATAGATCGCCGAGTGCCGTGAATACCGTGAGATCGCCCGAGGGTGACAGCCGCGGCGTCCGCAGTCCCACAACCGGATGTGGTCCCGGCCCAGGAGACACAGACGTATTGAACGCGTTGGGCGAACGATTGACCGCAACGCCCGCAAACAGCGGGATCGGATTGCGAGTCACGTTCGCCAGTGTTCGTGCCCAGATCTGTCCATCGGATGTGTACAGAAACTCCGCAGGTGTCCGCCACGCCGCGCGAAAACCGAAGACATCTTCCTCCCTCGTCAGTGTCTTTACGACGGGTTCGTCTGAGAGCACGGCCATGCGCAAATCGCTGTCCCGGGTGCTACGCATCTCGTTGAACACCACGACTCCGCCACCGGGCCTCCAGCTAGGGGCTCTGAGCGGGTTCGTGCTCGTCAGTAGCGTCGAGGTCGCGCCCGTACTCCCGCGAATTGCGAGTCGCCAGTCACCGCCGCGCCGTTCGACATAAACGATCTCTCCACGCTCGGAGACTGCTGGCCAGGAGGCTTCCCCGTCGTAGGTAAGCTGCGTGACCGATTCGGTCTCCAGGTTCACTCGATGTAGCGCGTCGCGGCCGCTCCGATCTGACACGAAGATGACGGCCTGCCCGTCCGCGGAGAAGTCCGGCTCACGTTCGTTGTACGGTGGACCTGTCAGACGCCGTCGCGTCGACGTGGCAAGCTCGAGCAACCAGAGATCCCACTGCCCGCGGGAGTATTGCTGGTACACGAGTCGGTTGCCGTCTGGTGAGAAACGAGGATTGCGCGCGGATTCCTCCGCCGGGAGCAGCAGTTGTGCGCCGCCGCCGGTGGCCGGCAAGGACCAGAGCTGGCCCATGAGGTCGACGACGAGCGTCTCACCGTCCGGCGACAGCGCGAGCGCCATGTTTGTGCCTTGACTGACACTCGCAATGATCTCTTGTCCGCCAGCCGAGGTGCCGATGAGGCAGCAGGCAGCTGTGGTGATCAATAAGGTGCGGGTCGTCACCGTTTCGTGGTACCTCAGGGCTGCAGATGGAAATGGCGCCAGCTGCCGCTGCGGAAGCTGTGTGCGTCGACGGCGTCGAGGCTGCGCTCATAACGCACGCGTTCGTGAAACCGGTTTTGGCCGGCCAGCCAAATCTCCACGGCAGCAAACCAGAAACGGTAGCCACCCCAGAAGTCCGGCCGCGGGACTTGCACGCCGTCGGCGACGGAGTCCGTGTCGCCGAAAGGATCTGGTGTACCGAAACGACTGGCGAGCTCCCGCGCCTTCGTCTCGAGATGGGTCGGATCGTTCACGGCCTGGCTCTGATGGCTCGCCCAGGCGTTGATCTGACTACGCCATGGGCGTCGCGAGAAATAGGCATCGCTATCGGCCGCCGGCGATTCGACGACAGGGCCCTCGAACCGAAGCTGCCGGCCAAGCGCATCCCAATGCATGACGCCGGCGGCCCACGCATTGCGGGCGAGCTCGCTCGCCTTGCGCGAGTCGTAGTTTGTATAAAACTCGGCGTACCCGCAGTTTTTCTCGAGACCTCTGACGAGCACCACGCGCGCCGATACTTTTGCGTCGCCACCGACGGTTGCTAGCGTCATCGCGCTCGGATTGGGCTGTGTCGCTGCCTCGGCAGCCTCATCGAGCCATCGACCGACTAGGATCAGCGGATCGTCGAGGTCGGGGATCGTGGTCGTCACGGCGCTGGGCTTGTCGATCAAGGGTGTTGGCAGCGCAGATTAGCCCCTGCAATTGGTGTTGGCTACCCTCGCCAATGCCGGATCGGCGGTTACGCGGGGTTGCGCCAGGGGTTGGCAGCGAGTACAAACCGCAGCCACAGGGGAAATCTAATGAGCTTGGAAGATCTGAGGCAGCGCCTTTCGGCGCTCGACGCGGCGCTCATCGAGTTAATCGCGCAACGACAAGAGATCGTCTCGGAGGTCAGCGCGCACAAGATCAGTACGGGTGCGCCGACGCGCGATTACGCGCGCGAGCGCGAAATACTCGAACGCGTGCGCGAGCAGGCCGCCACGCTCGGTGCCGAGCCCGACGTCGCCGAGCATGTGATGCGCCTGTTGATTCGCTCCTCGTTGACGAAGCAGGAGCAGACGCGTGTCGCGGCCGAGAGCTCGGGGGAAGGCAAACGCGCGCTCATCATTGGCGGCGCCGGCAAGATGGGCATCTGGATCGCCGAGTTCTTGTCTTCGCAGGGCTTCGGCGTCGAGATCGCCGATCCGATGCGGAGTGAGGCACCTTTCCCACAGATCGAAGACTGGCGTGCGAGCACACTCGATCACGAGATCATCGTCGTCGCCGCGCCGCTCAAGGCGACAGCGGAGATTCTCGAGGCGCTCGCCGAGCGCAAACCTTCAGGGTTGATTTTCGACGTCGGATCACTGAAGACGCCGTTGAAGGCGGGATTGGAGAAGCTACGCGAGTCGGGGTGCCACGTCGCATCGTTGCACCCGATGTTCGGACCCGATACGCAGCTTCTTTCAGGCCGGCACATCATCTTCGTCGACGTGGGTGATCCCGCGTCCGCGGATCAAGCTCGCGCGTTGTTCGTCTCGACGATGGCTGAGCTCGTCGATATGACGCTCGAGGAGCACGATCGTCTCATTGGCTACGTGCTGGGCCTTTCTCACGCGCTGAACCTTGCATTTTTCACGGCTCTCGCGGGAAGTGGCGAGCTCGTGCCCAAGCTCAAGCAACTCTCCAGTACGACGTTCGACGCTCAACTCTCCGTGGCCAGCCGTGTTGCGGGCGACAATCCGCATTTGTACTTCGAGATTCAGGCGCTCAACGAGTATGGGCGTGCGTCGCTCGATGCTCTCGTTGAGGCCGCACAGCAGATTCGTGATTTGATTGGCTCGAACGACGAAGCGGGTTTCGTTGGCCTCATGGAGGCTGGTCGAAGCTACCTCCAGGCAGACTCGGCGCCGAGCCGGCAAGAGCGTTAAGCTGCCTCGGTCCGGCTGCTAAGACGCAGGGGGCGGGGACGGCGGCGTCTTAACTCGCTATTGCACGTATGGAGTAGACTCTAACGCTATCGGCGCAGGAAGATAATCTCGCCGGGCAGGCATGATCGTAGCACCATGGACTGGATAGACGAGGACGGTTACCGGGCCAACGTTGGCATTATCTTGACCGACGGCGGTGGTCGCGTGCTCATCGGTGGGCGCATCGGTCGGTCCGGATGGCAGTTTCCTCAGGGAGGCATCGGACCCGACGAGTCGACCGAAGAGGCGATGTTTCGCGAGCTCAACGAGGAAGTCGGCTTCGAGCCAGAAGATGTCGAGACGCTCGGGCGGACGCGAGATTGGCTGCGCTATCGGCTTCCCGATCAATTCGTGCGGCGTGAGAAACACCCCGTTTGCATTGGCCAGAAACAGTGCTGGTATCTGCTGCGGTTGATCTGCGACCTCGACAGGGCGCGATTCGACACGACCGATTCACCGGAGTTCGATCGATGCCGTTGGGTCGATTATTGGCGTCCGGTCAAGGAGGTCATCTACTTCAAGCGTCAGGTGTACGTGCAGGCACTGACGGAGCTCGGGCCCTTGGCTTTCCCCGAACAGGGCCCGCCGCCACAACCTTCGTGGTGGCCGCGGCGTTGGCGGCCACGGGCAAGCTAGAGAAGCTGCCGGCTGTGACCTGATCGTAGGTCAGGAAGGGCTCGAACGGGCACAATTCCCAACCTAGTTTGGACATAAGTATGAGTCAGCGGGTTTGAATCACCGTGAGCGCTAGAAAGAAGCCAAAGCTCCTGGTCCTGATGGCCGTCGTAGCGGTCGCGGGCAGCGTGTTCCTAGCGCACGAGCTTGGCCGTCTCAACGGCGGATACGCCTATTTGGATCAGCGGCGTGAGCGAGATGAGCTCACGGTCGCGATAGCCGAGCGTGATCAGACGATCGAAGAGCTGCGGCGACAGGTTGCGATTCTCGAGACCTCCCAGGAGATCGATCAGGAGACCTACACGCTGGTCGAGCAAAATCTCGATGAGTTGCAGGCCCAGATTCAGGCGCAGGAGGAAGAGCTCGCGTTCTATCGAGGAATTATCTCGCCCGAGGATGGCGCTGCAGGGCTTCGAGTCCAGAGCTTGGAGATGCGCCCGACCGATGAGGCGCAAGGGTACTTACTGCGTCTCGTTCTCGTGCAGGCGATCACGCACGATCGTCGCGTGTCCGGCACGGTCAGTTTCGACATTGCCGGCTCGCTCGACGGCCAGCCCGTGCAGCTGAACCTCGGCGACGTCGTGGCCGACGATGCAGGCGGAGCACTTGCCTACGCTTTTCGTTACTTCCAGGATCTGCAGCGTCAGCTCGTGTTGCCCGAGGGTTTCGAGCCTGACGAGGTCCTGATGCAGATTCGGCCCCGGGAGCCCAGCGGGCAGGCCTTAGAGCAGAGTTTCGAGTGGTCGGCGATAGCCGGTTAGGCGGCCCGCTGATTTAGATTACCGCTATCACGTGTCCGCACAGCTATAATCGAGCTCAGTAGACTGGAGCCGCCGCGAGAGGTTGCACATGTTTGGCAAGAAGAACCGAAATTCGGCTGTCGTCAAGACGCTCGTTGGTAGCGATACACGCGTGCACGGAGACATCGAGTTCACGGGAGGCTTCCACGTGGACGGTTATGTCAAAGGTAACGTTGAGGCAGTGAAAGACGAGCCGACGATGCTGAGTATCAGTGAGAACGGTTGCGTCGAGGGCTCAGTCGTTGTGGCGAACTTAACGCTGAACGGTACTGTCAAAGGTGACGTGAGAGTAACGGAGCGTGTCGAGCTTGGGCCTCGCGCACGTGTTATCGGAAACGTCCAATACAAGCTTATCGAAATGGCGATCGGCGCCGAGGTCAACGGGAAGCTCATTCACGAGATGGACGCGGCTGCGAAGCGACCGGTGGCTGAGTCGCCTAAACCTGAGCTCGTAACGCCCGTCAAAGCTGCAGGAGAGTAACGAAAGTGAGCGAACCGCAATGGGCGTCGGCAGAGCCGCCGCTGAATTTTACTGAGGCTGCAGC